>Ga0179593_1274483_pt1 | contig 12958 bp, 16 predicted proteins | sample CZODoug2_1_08_16_FD_185931 | JGI IMG/M metagenome (GOLD analysis project Ga0179593, IMG submission 185931) | Vadose zone soil fungal communities from Angelo Coast Range Reserve, California, USA - CZODoug2_1_08_16fungal (PacBio error correction) | ecosystem: Environmental > Terrestrial > Soil >...
CGGCACTGCAATTCCCAGAGCGAGTTTTCGCTTTGGAACTCAAACGCGGGTGCTACAAAGGGGCATCGTCCGCACATAGGTCGAATATTTTTCACTAAAGGGACAGAGGTGGGGAGACTCAGACGGAGTTCAGACCAAACGAAATCCAACGGTTCCGGAGAAAACCAAGAAGGGGCGCAGGTTAGCGAGGAAGAGTGGGGGCAAATGAAAAAAACAAAAACGCCTTTCCCGAGAGGCATTCACATCTAGAAGCTCAGGGAAGTGTGCACGGGATCCATGGCCCGGACAATCAGAACGCATTGGAAGCGGTCTTCGGGAAATTGTTAGGGCCAAAGCCATGGGGAAGTGGTGGGGGGAAGGCTGTACCAGCATGCCTGGTCAAAGTAAAAAAACTTAGGAAAGATATTTAGCGTTGAGGCTTTTGAAACAGTAAACCGGGCTATGACACCAACGGCCGGTCTTGCAGACGAAAGAAGAAGGAGGCGTGTTATAGCAAAGTGAGAAAAACGACGTACGCAGTCTGGGAAAAAAGGAGGACGATCGCGAAGAAAGGGGCTCATTAAAACTTGTTGCGGCCCCCCATTCGAAGAAAAAATGGGCAGGGAAAAAGAAAAAAGAAAAAAAACAAAAAAACCAAAACACAAAGCAGGTGTACTGCACTACTCGGTCCAACATCGACACGACATAAGGACCGAAAAAAAAGTGGCGCACCGGTACTTGGCATCAGGGAACGAATCCCGATAGGATGAAATTTGGAGGGAGAAAGATTGGAAGAGACCCGGCCAGGTGCTGGGGCAGGAGGGGAGACAGTAAGATGAGAAAGAAAATGAGAAAAGGGAAAATTAGGCGGAGGGGGGGGGGGGTTTGTTGGGAGGGGAGAGGGGGCAACCGGAGGAGTTTGGGCGACCTAATGAGGTAGGAGTGCGAGACCAATGTGGCTCCTCCACACAATACATCGAAAAGAAAGAGAGAAAGGGGAGGGGGAAAAGCAAAAAAGGTTGAGAATAAACAAAGAAATCGGGCCAAAGCAAGCGGCCAACATCACCGAGCCTCTGGGAAACCTGGCCACCAACACCGTCCGCGAAAAGTTTCTTTCTCGGAAATAACCCAATGCAAAAGAGGCAAAAAGGCGCTTCACGTTGGCTAATCATCCTACACAAAGTCGAGAAGTTGAAAGGAGGACAAGGGGGCGCTCGCGAGGAGGAGAAGGAAAAGGAAACGTAAGAAAAAAAAATTCAGGAAGGGAGAGAAATGCCAGGCCGGAAAAAGAAGAAAAAAGGCACGTACAGGGAATGGGAAAACAACGAAACGAAGCTACGGCCCCGGGAAGCAGGAAAGTCGGGAAGTAAAGGTGTCCCAGGCCGGGACGCGAAAAATGAGGGGGGGCAAGGATATTACAGAAACAGCAAGCGTACACGGGAAATGCAGAGAAAAAAGGAGATTACAAAGACATCAGTCTCCTACGATTTGAAAAAAAAAGAAAATCGGAAATCTAGAATCCCGGAGAAACTCAGGATATCCACTAACGTCGTTTGAGGGTTAAGGCCGGGGGAAGGGAGCCGTCGGCACTTGTCCTGAACCAGATCCCTTGATAAAAGTTCCAACCTGCATAGGGGTTGGGGGCACGAGCTGTCGGGTCTGACGGTGGGAAGAGCAACAGAGGGAAAACTAATTACGGCCATGGAGGGAAATTTAACTGTAAACGAGCCAAGCTAAAGCTCAAGCGGGAGACCCAATCTCAATCAAAGCATGACCTTGGCAAATAGAGGGGGGACGACAAACGACAGGCCCCGGTGCTAACGCCGCTTGAAATTAAGGATAGACAGGGGAAAATGGACAACTCCCGATCGATGGTTGGTGGAGGGGCAGCAGCCTGGACGGAGGGAACAGACTTGGGATGGGGAAACAAGCATAATGCCAAGGAGGAGACGGAACACCGGTAACACAACAAAACCAGCCGCCCCAAAAATTGGGCAAGACCGCGAACAGGATTTCAATTGACAAAAAAAGAAGAAGGCCTTCTTCTTTCTTTGGACAAAGAAAAAAAACATGAGAGAGAAGAGAGGGACAACCATGCCTCGGGGGGGGAGGGGCCACATATAACTGCATCGGGATTGGTGGCAGAGGAAATCGAGTTCCTATAGAGGGGGACTACAAGAACTCAGGCCCTCGGGAGCTCAGTGTTACTTGGGAAAAAGACGCGCATCCAAAGAGGCCTCTGGACGTTTGCGTAATACCTGAGAAAAAGACATATTGCACGTCAATTGACGGACCTAAAGCGGATTAAAAACCACTGCACTAGACCAATCAGACTGGGGGTTCGGGCTTCTCAACAAATCGGAGAAGGGGAGGAGCGGAGGAAGGGGGTCGCCAAGGTTAGATCACCCAGGATGGGGGGAGGTCCTGTGGGCTATTACAAAAAAACCGCTCGAGAAAGGGAAACGAAGAGAGCTGGGGTTGGGGGTGAGTCGGAGTTCTGTCCTGGTCTCTGAAGCGTCAACCGAATAGGGGAGAGGAAAAAGGCGCGATAGAAAGGGGTCTATCGGGAGCCAAACAAAAGAAAACCACAAAAAAGGAATCGTCGATGATGAGTAAAACGTTACGTAAAGCAGGAAGATCGAGAAAAAAGGGGGGGAGGTAGGAAGAAAGGAGGGGAGGGGACGTGATTGTACTCATCAAGGCACTGGCGCTGGGGTGGGAAGACCTCAGGTAAGGAGGGAGGAGTCCGCTAGACACGGTTTGTTTCAGAGCTCGAAGCCGTGAGGCGGATGACTTCTACGGAGAGAAAAGACAAACGTCGCGCAAGGGGAATCAAAGAAACACGCTCTCTTAAATAAAAAGGAAGTATGTGGCAGGGCCAAGGAATAGTTACAAAACGAAAGGGGACTTCGGGAGTGATATAAAATTGGGAGGGAAAGGGAAAGCAGGTAGAACTATGTCGTGTAGAGAAAGCGGGATAAAAGAGTTGGGGAAGAGTAAGGGGGGGGTATAAAAATCCGACTCGTCAGATCAGATGGATGGATAGAGATCAGAAAAAGTGATCATAACTGGACCGAGGCGGAGGAGAGAGTTCAAACTGTATGCATCCATTTGATGCGAGAAATATGCAGGGGTATTTAATCTAGAGTCGAAAGACGCGAGGACATGGGAGGAAAAAAAACGATGCCTCTTTCGGCGGCACAGAGGGCAAGGCTGTAGGTCATCAGGGAGGGACGCTGGAGGAAGAGTTCAACCAGCCCGGCTGCTGAACTCTGGGTTTAAAAGAAGAAAGGGGTAGAGCGGATCTGGAATCAACAATTGTGGGTCAATGGTGGAGGAGATAAGGCACTGATTAGGGGGAGCTGTAAAGAAATGGTAAGGGAACTCCCAGTTCCACTAACGATATTCGAGAGGGCGAATGGTTTTGGCCGGGGACGGTGACTGGGTAATTGAAAGGATAGGAAGACGGGGATCGTGCGTACATCGCAAAAAAAAAGACCCTTTAGAAATGCGATTTGGAAGTTTAAAAGAGAAGTGATATTAAGAGTGATACGAGAAAAATATTGACCAAGAATGTCCGTAGGGGAGAGTGTGTGAAGAGAACAACACATAGCCTCTCGGAAAATAAAATGTGAAGGGCTGTTCGCAATGTAATCCTATCCGGCGCGGGCGGAGGTATTAAAGGCATGAAAAAACTAGAAAGAACGCGGGGGCATTAATGAAGCGGAAAAATCAAAAGCGGCCGGGGCTAGTGGGGTACAGGGCACGCCTTGGTCTGGTATCGCATTGAAAAAAAAACCACAGGTGGGAAAGAAGGGGGGGTTGGGGCGCTCAAAAGGGGGGGACAGTGGGGGGAAAAAAAATCCTTCATTCAAATGCGGAGTGAAGCTTTGCCAGGGGGGGGCTACCAGCGTAAGGAGCAGGAGGCGGGTGTCTTGGGAAGAACGGGGGCCATGGATCTCGGGCGGCGTTCAGGGATAAGGATTCACACGTTAAAACCTAGTAGTGCCGGCTAGGACCAAGGGACGGGAATTTCAGCGATGGGGGAAAAGGTCAGGTAACGCGCCTCCCTCAGGGGCAACAGGTCTGGGAGTTGAGCGAGGTAGAACGCCAGGGACCAAATTGTGGATTCAATTTGAGGAGGATAATAGGGAGAGCAGGGAAGGGGAAAGGGGACCGCGAAACGATTACAGATCTCCTTGTCGGAGAGGAGAAAAGGGAAGAGGCAATTTGCAGTTGGGGGGAGGAAGTGTTTGAAGATTCCTATAAGCAAATCAGAGCGCCGGTGGGGGGGTGTTTGAAAAGGCCGAACGAGGAGAAGGTGAGGTTGAAGAGTGGAAGGAGTATGTTTTATGTTCTACCGAAGGATATGGTAGCGGGGGAGGTGGGGGGGAGGGAGACAAACATGCCTCAAAGAAGAAACCGGGAACTTGAAGTGGCTGGCCCCACCCAGAAAGAAACAAAACCCAAGCAGGATCACTAAGATCGCTGCATCCGTGTTGAGAAACCTCAGGAAGGGGAAGAGGGGAATGGACGGGGGCGAGTGCTCATCAGATCGGAGTCTGATCTCCATTCCAGGTGAGATCAGCGCGTTTGGGGGGAGGGGTCCGTCTTACGGGACGGCCGGGGCAGAGGGTGGAGAAGTAAAGATCTCGTGAATTTATTTTCAGAGGAAATGAAAAAGGGAGAAAGGCGCACGGTCCACGGGGGGGGGGGAATCGACCGCATATGAAAGACATGAGGACTTCAGCCTGGCCGGAATAAAAAGCAAAGAGTTGGAAAGGAGCCAAAGGGAAAATTGTCAGCAGACAGCATGAAACTGTGGGATGAGAACCGACAAAGCGAAAGTTAGGGGAAGGACCGGGGAGTTCAAACTGTGGAAAAAAAAAAAAGTAGAGAAAATAAAATGAGGGGTCAGGCCCGGAAGGAAACTAATACAAGAGGAATAGGGTAGTTCTAGGAAACACGGCTCGGGCACTTAACATGAGGTCTGAGTGACGGGGGAAGGGGGAGAGGGGATATCTCTGAGGGGAAGTAATTGGAATTCGAGTATGGAATGATTTTTTAAAGGGGAGGGTAGGGCGACGGAACACGAGAAGGGGGGAAATAAGAAGGCACCTTAGAAAAGGATTTGTGGGGTAAGTGGGCAGGGGGGGGATTAATCAGGGGGAGCAAACATTGGAATGGCCATTACAGGTTGAGGATGACAGGGGAGCAGGGAGTCCGCGTTGATACGTCTTAGCGCAACAGGGGGAAAAAGAGAAAGCAGAGAGGGAAATGCCCGAAAAGCGGATCTGAGCAAACAACATGATGAAAGATAAAGACGCAGCACTGAGGGAGGTGAAAAGGAGTAGGGGGCTTTTCATCTGGATTACGGGGGCAGCTGGGGGAGAATAAGTCAATAGAAAGAAAGCAAGGGTACAATAAACAAAACTGGTGACACGACATTACCACGGGCAAGAAATAGCGAGTGGAAGACCACCCTACAATAACAAACAATCATGTGGGAAGACCTGCCTTACGAGGCAGTACCGGCAGTTTAACATCGAAAAAAAGACAGGGGGAAAAGGCCAACACCACAGCCTGTACACGCGTAAATGGGAATGAATCAAGGACGACGACGAAAGATAGAAACTCTTTAAAACAGGAAATATGAGAAACGCAGGAAAGGGAGGGGGAGTGGGGGGCCTGTGGTTGGGTTGTGGCAGTGGGGTGTGGTTAGTGTTTGTGAAGGTTGAGGCCCGAAGGTCAGGGGGCGGCTCCACTCCATTGATCCCGCAAACGAAATTGCGGGGTCACTGGGAGAGCACTGGCTCTACCCCATACTTCCTTCCAGTCCTTGAAGGAAGGGTACGGGAACGCATCCCTATAACCCTCAGTTGATCGCGCAAAATGAAAGGACGACGCATGAGGGGAGTGAGAAGGAAACCATCGATCAAACTCGGTGGAAAGAGCGGTTACGGGAGAAAAACGCTGGTGGCCGCTTGCTACAAACAAGAAACCACTTGATTCAACACGAGCAGGCCAAAAAAAAAAAAAAAAAGTCGATCCTACTCCGTATTAATTCCTGTCAGGGGAAATCCTGGGCTCTGCTGCCAATGGGTACCGGAGTAGGAGGACAATTCTGAAGGAAAAAAAAAGAACTAAGCTAGAGAACGGGGGGGGGGTTTGGGTTGAGCGGAGAATCCACTAAGGAGGGGGGGAGTCGGATGTTTGATAAGCAACGCCAATCCTAATTCTCGTCTCTATTGGGGGAAACACACTGAAAAACGGACTCAAGGAAAAGAGAAAAAAAAATACTCCACGAAAAATCTGGGAAAAAAAAAAGCAAAATGGCGGCTTCGGCCGAAGGGGCGGAGACCAAAACGGCCATCGATGGAGGAGAGGTCACGGAGGACAAAAGGGAGAGACTTTCATCGAGCTTTATTAAGGAATGCTCATAGAATCGGAGTGGTGGAAGGGACAGGGGAGAACTGGGGAACCAGCAATGGGGAGGAAGGGAGGTTCTCAATGAGCACTCAAAAAGTCCTCGACTGACGAGTACCAGTACTTGGGACTTTAAAATCGGACGAAAAAGCTACGGAACTTGATGCTGTACTTGAATCAGTAGAAAGAAGAGACAAGTAATTGAGGACCCTCAAAATAACCAGCAAGCACCTTAAAGCAACCAACCGTACGAAGAAATGCCTCATCGGGATCCCCTCTTTGGGGGGTGAAAAAAAAAAAAAAAAAAAAAAAAAAACCACCGACCCAGGCGCAAAAATCTCTACAAAGACGTGGTGAAAGCCGAAGGGCAGCAAAACCGGCCGAAGATAGGAAAGGAAGGAATCAAGTAGTTAGCGTTTCAAAATACAGGGCGAAAGGCGGCCCTTGAAAATGGAGGCAGAATCGAATTTGGTCAAGACGCTGTAGTGGGGGGGTACTTCAAAACAGACTAGAAAAGAGGAAGTTTGGGCTTTAATAATTTTTAGGGAACGGTAAAGAGCGGGGCCGAGCATCTCGCTTGGGTCCCAACAATCGGGGGAAATAGGGGGATACTGGTAACTGGAGGGGTATAGCCGAACAAAACCTCACAGGAATGAGAAGTCTGGCGTACGCGACGACTAGTGCTTCAAAGGGAGAATAGGTATGGAAATGGGTGCACCTTGGGAAACGGAATGGCCAAAAAGGGCATGGATGACTCGACCCTCCTACAGGGAAAGAGTCACGGGACGTGCAAGACGCCCAATAAAAAATGGTTGAGGCCCGAGATACATTGTGGGGGATGGCTGGCAAGAAAGAGGCTTCCTTCTTCAGGGAGGGTTTACCGGGGGGGAAAACAGACAAAAGAAGTACTTGAAAAAACTCAATCAAAGCCGAAGGATGGTCCATAAAGCGAAATCGCCTGGTGCCAAAGTCCATGAGGGGAGGGAAGTTATACCGTCGCCGTATCACTAAAAGAAATAGGGAGGGATCGCTTGGGATTTCTTAAAAAACCAAACTCGCGGCCACGAATAATAAATCGATCTCGGTGTCTGCCTGGGATAGGATCTCTCGCATTTGTGGAATTCGCTGAGTCCGGGGGGTTGATTAATACCTTCCCTATGACCCACGTGCTGCTGAGAAGAGTCTGCTGGACTAGAACGAAAAGAGGAAGGAAGGGAGCTGAGGGATGTAAACAAGTTAGAAAACCAGCAGTAGGAGTCAGGATGTGGAGGCACGGGAAAGGGAGAGGAACGTGGCTGCCAAAGTGCATCTTACGACTTTAAGGAACACCGGGGGGGCGTTGAGTAGGTCTATTGGGGAAGAAAAAAGGAGGGGGGGAGAGGGGGGTTAAAGAGTGATCTCGTTATCTGGGTGGATAGGAGCGCCACATATTTTAGAGGGAGCAAAAAGGTTCGATCGTAGTCGCCTGAACCCGGCTTCACAAAAAAAAAGAGCGCACACGGGAGTAGTGTTAATACAACAAAGTTAATCAAAAGCCAAGTGATCTGGGAGGAGGTCTGGAGATACCAAAAAACGAGGGGAGAGGATAGGGAGGGGACCTTCAAGTAACTAAGATCGACGACTTCTACGCTGTGGTGGTGTGGGAGGAAAGAATGAAGTAATATCAGGGCTCAACCGTTTTTGAAGCATTAGGAGGAAGTCGCTTAGCTATTCTGGGCAGCGGGACCGAGATAAAGACGTCAAAAAGAGCAACTTACAAACCCGGACCAAAAGACACACCAGAGAGGGCTTAAGGGTCTAGATGAAAGGGGGGTTGCAGGGGAGAGAAGTGTGAAGGAGAGCAACAAAGGACTTCCTTCACCATCTTTTCGAACTGAAAATCAAATTTAAGAAGGCGACGGGCTGGTCACGAGAAAAAGTAAAAGGAGTAAGAAGATTAGAGACTCCTTAGGGTCATGAATGGGAGGGGGAACGCCGACCGACTTATAGGAAGGGGTTCGAAAAGAGGTGGATGTGAGACGCAATCAGCCAACTTGGGAAAAAAGACACCGGGGGAAGGAGGAGGGGTAGTGCTTGGCCGAAGTAGGTGCAAGAAAGGTCAGTATCCCGCGAGGCTGGGTCTTGGAAAAGGAGCTCCCTGATGGGGGGAACGACGAGAGGACTGCTCCGAATGCCGTGGTTCAGTGCCTTTGAGAAAGTCCGAGCTGAGGGGATCGAGACGTCTATGAAGTGAATCGGTTTAAAGCAGTATGGAATGCTCCATCGGTGGGGGGAAAAAAATCAAGTATCTGGGAGCGACCCCTCGGAGGGGCCATGGGTGAAACAACGGTTGACGAGAGGCAACTGGAGAAGGGTCACGAGCGCAAATCCAGAACATGGTGGGCCATGAAGAACAAGATGATGACCCACATCCCCGCAGCTCTGTAAGGTGTCCTGGGGAAGACGTAGAAGTATTGACACAGCGGACTAGAAGGCAGCCCTGAGCGTCGTGCAGGCCCCGCAGAATTCAGATCGTTGCGGAGGGGTAGTTGACACTCCAGAGAAGGGGGGGACAAGCCCGGGCCGTATAGTTATAAGGTGGTGATCGTCAACCAAACATAATACTCGATCAGGTTTAAAACCGATGACCGGTGAGAATACAAGGGCGGGGGATCAGGTATACAAATACAAGGGACTCGTCCGGGGAATCAGCGCAGTGGGACATTTTCGGGAAAAACCCCGGTGGGAGGAGTTGGCTCGGAGGGTTTCTTGGTGGGAAGCCGCGGAGAGATGCTGCGGGATCGTTCAAGGTTGTGCTACGCGGACTCAGTGTCGGTTGAGGTCGCCGATAAGGGGAAAGGTGGGACGCAAAGAGTGCAATTTTCGTGCGCGCTTCGGGATACAGGAAAAAATTATCCGTCACTCTAAGGAAGGAACGTACGCAAGGTACGTGCTGGTTGAAGGGATCATTGGAAATCAGGCCGAGAAGGGGAGGGAGCGGGGAAAACCAATAGCATGCACTGAGTGGACATAGCAGCAAAGGAGAAAGAAGCAGGGAGAAGTGGAAAGTCACCGCTCGCTGAATAGTCTCCGGGCTCCGGGTAGGATGAACGATAGTTTGCTGGTTCTGCAACGTTTGGGGGGGTGAGAGTACGAAAACTGTCGGCCGCACTATCCGACGCGGTACGGGTGTGGGGCCAGTGCCGAACAGTAGGGAGGGGAGTTTGCACTATGAGGTACTTGAGTGTGTGGGGAAAAGGGTTGTGGCGAAAGATAGAGAACGTGAGGTGTCTGGGGATGGGGAGGTGCTGAGAAAACAACCTCTGACAGAAACCACCGAAGTATTTGATGCCGCCAAAACGAATCGTCGACTCCCTCCAAGAAAACCGGAAAAGAATCGGAGCAATGAAAGCGCGGGAAACCGGAATCAGAAGGTCTTTCAAAAGTGAAAGGTCCGGTCCCGGCCCATAGGTTTTCAAGAGAGAAAATGTGTGGACTAAGTGTGAGGAATTCGGGCGATCAGACGGGTCACAGGGTGAGAGAAACCTTCTTGTGTGGGGGAAGGAAGATTGCAGGACCTGTCCTCGATTAAAGTGCCGTAAAGAATAAGCGGGATGTCGGGGGGAATGGGGTGCCCATGCACAATGGACTCTATTGAAGTGTCCATTGGGGGGAGTAGAATAAGGGAAAAGACTATGGATAACGACTTATGGGCCGGACTCGACCGCCGAAGGGGGTACGGTAGCGGGGAAGGGTGAAAAACGGCATCAAGGGTGGCGAACATAGCCCGGTTAAGTAAAAGCCCGAAATCAAGGGGGGTAATCCTGTGTACCTGAGAAATTGAGGATCTTTGTACAGCAAGGGAGACAGCCATCAGGAAAAGGGAAAAAGTTCTTTCGAGGGAGAAACAACGCCGAAGCGATTGAAGCCGGATATTTGCACTGGGGGGGACGTTGAATAGCGGGAAGACAAGGGAAAGGGACACTGTGATTAGTGTATGTCACGCGATTTGGTTTGTGGAAAACTGGAGGGAGAGGCGAACGGCCGAAAGTGCATCAGGTAAGGCGGAGGCGCGGTGGTAGAAAAAGGGGAGTGGTGGATTATGCAAACCTCTAGAGATGCAACGAGGGAATGGCCGGGAAAGCTGTTGGCGTATTGCAGTATTAGGGATAGGAAGGTGGGCGCAAAGCCTGGTGAGAGTTGAGCCTGGAAAGCGATCTGGGAGAAATGGAAGAAAGAAGATCACAACAACAAAAGAAAGATCAGGAGGAGGGGGCATGGGTGTACAAAATCGTGCCGGTACCTGCAAAGAGTTTTAAAACGGCAGTCAAAGGGTCAGGCGGGCAAAGAAACAGCTTTTGTTGGGCCAGGGAAGGGGGGACATCTCTAGCGGGAGTTTTCATAACAGTCCTAAACCAGGAGAGGGAGCCGGGGGATGAGGTTCCGAGATTTAGGCCCACAACTCGAGGTGACCTAAGAAAGTCCACGGGCCTTCATCCAAGCACGAGTGTAGAGATCGCGCCACATTGCAAAGAAATCAGGTCCGAAGGGAACCGGGTCGTTTGGGAATTCATCACAGGTTCAAGGGGGGGAGGGAATACGAAAGTAATCAAGAGGTAACACTCCCGTATACAATATTTCGCGGTTCGGCTTTTAAGAAGGACACAAGAGGAAACAACACTGGCTACCCTGTCCAGAGACCCACTACGAGGTGGGTAATCAGGCCCTCCACCTACGTGCGCGGTAAAGCAACTGGAAACGTGAAGCATACAAAGAACAAATGGTTATTGGGCAGGCGCCCCCAAAACAAAAGAAGCTTGGAAAGGAGGGAGACAACTAGGGTGACTGAGGGCATTGTTGAGAAAAGACCCAAAACTGAGTCTCACCCGTCGGCCTGAGACTCCGAGGGAAAGGTCTGTCGCCGAGGGGAAGTACGGACCAAGGAAATGGATGGGGGGAAAGAGAAAATCCTCGGTACAAACCCTCGCTCGGGGGTGGTGGGGTGGCGAGAGGCGTCAAACGGGATTTGCAAACCTGTCGGTTTGGTCGGGAAGGGTGCGAAGACCAAAAAAATAAGGAAGATCAGAGGGAGAGGGTCTTCTCAGAATGGGGGAAGATCAGGAAGATCGGGCAACATCAACCGACTCAGGGGCGGCTTGCCAAAAATGAAAAGGCTTCGGCGCCAACGGGGTTCGCGAAGGGGAAAAACAGCTCGAACTGGCAAATTTCCTTCACGTTAAGCAGACCGAACGGGCCGAGGGGTATGATTTCCCCTTAGCTCCACGCCGAGACGAGCCAGGGACATGCCCTGGTTAGGGAAACCGGCGAACACCCCGGAGATGGAGGGGACCTGAAATAAGGGAAAGGACTAGTAGGCTCGGAGGGTCGGGCGAAAGCGCCGAGAGTGCATGGCAAACCGGAGCTTAAAGGGAAAACAAAGAGGTAAATACAAGCTGAGCAACAACCTTTAACGGGAGAAGCCTGAATCTGGAGAAAGGAGGAAACCGACTCGAGCGAACAGGGAGACGCATACCACCGGGAGTGAAAGCAGAAATTTGCTCAACTGCAGGCTTTTAGGGCATCCTATGCCCGGGTGCTCGGCAGGAAACCGGAGAAAGCGCCCCGGGGGGAGTGAGCCAACTCGATAGTGTTACAAAGAAGTCTTCGTGGTGGGACAAAGAACTGAAGAAAGAAAATTACGGCACTTCATAATTTTGAGCAGTCCTCGGGGCGCCTGGGGAAGAAGTGGTGTCCCCAGCGCAGGAAGAACTTCTGGGACGGACTCCAAACGCTAAAACAGGAACCTTGGAACTGCACGGCATAATCCAAGGGCGCAGGGTAAAAACACGGGAAGGGAGAGGTGGGATTTGGGCATCACCTTAGGATGGGGGCCACCATGTCTGGCCCTAAAAATAAACCACTCGGGATACGGGCTGCACTATTCACAGCCTGGTTAAGACAAACCAATCAAGTGGTGTCCAGAACGCGAAGACTGGAGGAAACAAAAGAATGAGAAAGACCTGGAGAGACAGAGTTGGGGAGATTTCACCGGAGTAAGGGGACGAGAAGAGAGGACCCGAGGACGCTTGGCCAAGCATAAAGACGGCAGAAAGGGTGAAAATCGAGGTGGAGATCATCGGAGGGGGAGGAAGCAAGAAGAGGGTAGTTATTTATTGTCAAGAGGCAAGTGAAACCTCGATCAGTCAGGCCGGTTCTGATTGATTGAAGAAAAAGAGATTGGACCGGGAGATGCCCGGATCGTGTATGTCCTATGAAAGAAGGTCGTCGCTAGTTGCTTTAAAGAAAGCCAGAGTGCGCGCGAGAGGTCGGCCGGTGGGAACATGGGAAAGAAAAGGAGTCCAAGGGGCTACGTCTTCAAAACGCCCAGGAAACCGTAGAGAGCTGTAACAAGGGGCTGGGGGGAGGTAGGGGGGGAGTGACTGGTGGGGGACCGTGGACAAAGAAGCGGCAAGAGCGAACAAATCAAGGAAGAGGAAACGGGTCGGCGGAAGGAAACTGCACAGCACGCGGCCCCCACAAACAGAGGAACCGGAATGGATTACCACGAAAAATG
>Ga0179593_1319600_pt1 | contig 12958 bp, 12 predicted proteins | sample CZODoug2_1_08_16_FD_185931 | JGI IMG/M metagenome (GOLD analysis project Ga0179593, IMG submission 185931) | Vadose zone soil fungal communities from Angelo Coast Range Reserve, California, USA - CZODoug2_1_08_16fungal (PacBio error correction) | ecosystem: Environmental > Terrestrial > Soil >...
AACTTGGACCCACGTAAATTGGGGGGGGGGCAATCAGGCGGGCCCGTAAGGTTCGGGGGTGGGGGGACGCTTGGCCCACGTAAAGCTGGTCAGGGGGGAAGAACAAGCGACGATCAGATGAGCGGGGAATACAGCGTATAAGAAATGCAGGGGACGGAGGACCGGTAAGCGATGAGACTTGGTGGTTCTCCACGTGGGTGATTTGAAAGGCAATTGATCGAATATCGGGGTAGAGACCCGACTGGGAAAGTGATACAAACGAGCCTCGGCGGTGCCTGCATCAACCGACGAGGGATCCAGGGGGCATGCGTACCGAACGCAGAGACCGTTTGTACTACCTCATCGCGGAGGCCGATGTGACTTCAAGGGGGGATCCCCCTGAGAGTTTAGGAAATTGGACTGATTCGATGCGCAGTCAGGGGAGAAGTTTGTGTGATAACACTACGAATCATGCCGCAAGGAAGGGACACGTGTATCGTTACGTGTTACCCTAGAACGAATCAGCAAAAAAAACCAAAAAGTCCCTTCCGAATGGAGGCCGAAAAAAAAAAGATCATTGTTTTTGGTTGGGTGGTTAATACCTGAAGAGGAAAAAAGCGGGGACAGGTGCCTGGGCTATCTAACGGGGAAGCAATTGCGTCTTTCCAGGAGGAAATCGGGTCTCCCGGTTAACTTGGGGGTACGGCTCACTGAGAACCCAAGTTGAGGGGGAATGAAAGAAATCGTCAGTAGAACGATCGGGAAAAGTCCTGTCCGGCAGCTGGAGACGAAAAGAACGGGGTTTCAAAAACCGGTCGTGGCAACCAAGGGCGAAGGACAGTGTGAGGGGACGAGCGAAAGCTCGATATCGTGTCGATAGTTTCAAAGTCAGCGAAACATCGCATTCTGGATGGTTTTCAACCAGCTGGCTTGAATCCGCCTTCAGGGGTGGGGGGATCAGGGCTACTCGATGACATAAAAAGGCCTGGGGAATAAATGGGCCGTCATACAAGGAATGGGAACGTAATCTGGGTGGGGTTGGGTGGACCCTTAGGAAAAACAATTGAACGTAAAGCTCCCCAAAGCAAAATATCCGTGTTTTCGATGGCATGCGTCAAAGGACCCCGCGCAGGATTGGTAGGGGTAGGCCATGGGGGACCAGTTCTCGCCGAAATGGTCGTCAAGGGAAGCCAATCGGGAAGCGGCAAGTGAAAATTAAGGTTCCAAACGGTCCTGGCGAGCTAACAAAAAAAAGTTCCCTCTAAACCAGGCCTGGCAGACACGAGAAGGACATGCTGGAAAAATCCCTCGGGCTCCCCCTCACGACTCGACAAAGCCTGCGCCAAAAAAGTACTTTGAGGCCAGTAAATCCCTGCGGCATCCCTGCATGAGGACAACGGTGGGACCATTGGTCTACGATAGAGCAACAAAACAGGCCAGTTTAAGATGGCGCGCACCAAGAACTTGAAATAATCGGACGCACAAAGAAAGGGGCGTTGAAGCAAAACGGATCGTTGCAAAGATGGCCATTCTTTAGCGTTCCAACGTCCCCCGTAGGGGGGGGGGGGAGCCATTTTCAGCATTTCAATGGGTGTCCTTCAGCGATCTGTAGGATGGGCGCCGGGACGAATGCAGCGTCCTTTGGCCTCAGAACACGCGAAGGGGGAAGACCTATGATCCGCTTCAACCGTTTACGAAAAATATTAGTACAAGTCGGAATCAAAAGAGGTAATAGTAAAATACAAAACCGCCTGGCCAAAATCGAGCAAGGGCGGAACTCATCACCCGTTCCAACTCCGTCCGAAGGGAAATCGGTTTCCCGCCTTCCCTAAAAACGAACACAAGGAGGCCGCCCTAATTGAAAACAGCCAGGAGTGAATTTGCAAAACCATCAAAGGCGGGGGAACCAAACGCGCGTTCAGCGAAAAACTCTAATCGTGGGGAGGCTCAGGGGAACGGAGGCTAATAAAAAATAGCTGGGGATGAGCTGGAAGGGGTGGTGCTGCAGAGTCCTGACAACCCAAACCAGACAGACAAAAAAGAGAAATCCAAGATCTAAGTTTTAGGGTGAGGAGGGGTGATCATTTGGAACCCCGAGTGAGGGAATCACAAATAGAAGAGTGACTAGAAGACAGGCCCCGGCACCAACAGAATGCAGGAACGGCCCGAAAGGAAACTACAGAACGGGGAATGAATCAAAGGACCCCATCTTTGGTACAAGGGGGGAAAGGGGTGCGCGTTACCTTATGAAAACAACGATAGCCGAGGACTTAGCCGCCCGCCATTGCCCTCCAGTCTTTTCAAAAAGAAAAGAAAAACAGCCTCAAAGAGGACGAACCCCGAAACCTATCGCGGCCAAGCACCGTGCTAAGCGCACGCAATCGGAGGGGAGAGGGGGGAGGAACTGGAGTTCAGTATGAAGTTGGAAAGATCCGAAGTAAAAAAAAAAATGCCGAGTTGTATTCAGGGGGGAAGGGAAACTGCAGCAGTACAAGATCACCACATCAAAAAGGGAAATAAGCCACACCCAACTCCCGTTAAGGGAGGGAACTCCGAATCACGGGGGAAGAGAATTTGCGCTGGGCCACGTAGAGGGGAACGAAAAGTCCATTGAGTAACTGGAGACAGGACCCCGGGGGTCATGTCATAGAAGAAAAGAGAAATATCGCGATGGCACAGTAGGCCTTTATCACCAAAATGGGGAAAGCGCGCCGTTCTCGGACTGCTATTCCTTCCTCGAAGGGGAGGAAAAACAGGTCAAAGCGACCATTAGCTCCCTCCAGAATATTCTGATCAACAAAAAAAACCAACGAAAGGAGGATGACCCGATAGGGAAGAATAGGGCGAGTATTTCGCGTCGGAGGAGGGTCAAAGTCCTAACTTCCGCGCACACCAGCGGTTTTCTAGAAGCAGGTCCTAAGGGGTCCGAGATTCCTCATTTGTGGGCGAAGGGACTCCATTAAGATAGCGCGCCGTGAAGACAAGCGAGTGTCTCTATTAACACCGACTGGGAAATATCGGGAACTCAGTCGCGGAAGGAAAAGGAAGTTGTAGGAGAAGAATTGTTGGGGGGGGGGGGAAGGGGGGGGGGAAAGCTTTCAGCGAGGGCAGCAAGGAAAAAGAGCCTTTTAATGAGGTAACTAAGACTGCGCATGGTACTAGACCATCGTGAAAGAAGATTGAGTTCAGCTTAGAAGAAGAGGGCTGTAACTCTATTATCGGAATAGGGGGGTCGTGCAGAAGTTTAGGAAGGGAAAGAGGGAATTTACTTTCGGAGGCACGCGAGAAAGAGACGTCTTTTTTCATATGAACGACTATATACACAAAAGACACACAAAAAACCCAAAAACCAACACACAAAACCAAAAACCAACCATCGGGAAAGGAGGTATAAGTTTATGTGTTTCCTGTCGGGCAGGAATTCATCTTGTGGGTGAGGGGTGATTTCTGTTCTTTAAAGGGAAGAGAATCAATCACGGCGTTGCAGGAACAGGAAGCTACAAAAAAGGGAAAGGAGGGGGATTCTATTCCCGGGTATCTTCTTTGCCTTCTTGTGAATGGTGTGGTTTGACAGGAAGCTTCTCAAAACAGGGAAGGATGCAACCTGGCAATAGAGCTAAAAGGACAGAACATGGCAAAGGTTTAGCTTCTACGCGCAGACCAAGGAGCCAACCTGAGGGGAGGGCAAACTAAATGAAGGGAAACGGGAGCGTTGACGTAAGAATGGAGGCCTGTTGAGGTGAGGGGGAAAAAAGTTTCGGAGACGTCAGGAGGGAAAAAAAAGTACCTAGGAATGACTAAGAGAGAGAAAACGGTTGCAAGATGGGTGGGGGGGAGGGGTGAATAAACAGCTCTTTTAAAGAGAAAAAACGGGAACAATATCGTAAAAAAGGAAAGGGAAAACCGGTGACTTGGAGAGGAAGTCTAATGTACGACCTAAAGGGAAAAAGTTCAAACCCCGGCGCCCATCGAGGAAAAGAGACAGCTATTCCCGAAAAAGGGGGAATTGGGAGACCCAAAATGACAAAGGAGGAAAAGCAATCACTAAAAGCGATCGATTTCCGCAGGGAAGACCCATTGGTCCTGGAGTCCTGGAAAAAAGTAGGCATAAGAGAGGGGGGAGTAACGTCGAAAAAAAAAACAATGGTTTGGCGAGAGGTCCTAGGGATAAAGGGGAAACGGGGTTCTCGATTAATGAGGAAGGGCAAAGGGATATTGGATACTTGTCCCGGACAAGAGGCAGGGGGGAAGGGGGGGACAGTCGGTTGGGGGAATTTTTATCCCTGAGGTTAAAGGGGGGAATAAATTCAGCGCGGAGAAATTTGGGGGAAGGATAGGGAATTTTTGGAATGAAGAAAGATACTGACAATTAATCAGGAACGGGAAGACCTGTTTGTCAAGTGTATCAAGTCGTAGAAGGGTCAGTATAACATCCTCTAACAATGCTCGGAGGGAAGGGGAGACATGCAGCGAACTCACGGATGAGGGTTTATGGGAGGGGACTGCGCTTCCGAAGGGGAAAAAAAATTAAGGCCCATTATCTGAAGGAAAAAAAAAAAGGGGGTGGAGACCCGGAGAGGGGATGGGAGAGATGGAAAAACTTAGAGGTAAGGGAAGGCCGGCAATCTGGAACATCGATGAGGGAAGGGGGACGCTGATCTACACCGGAAGGAGATGACGGGTTCTCTCTAGACAGAAGCAACGGGGGATCAATGCTCAGACAAAGGGGGAGGACTCCATCTGGGGAAAGGAAGGAGAGGCTACTTCATAATTCGTAGAGGACATAAAGAAAATGGAAAGAGGACCAACAAAAAAATGGAAAAGGATAACTCTGGGGCATCGAGGAAAAAGGAGGACACCGTATATAGCCGCGGAACGATTGGGCTAACGTGCTGAATTGAAGGAAGGTGGGCAAAACTTATTAAAAGAATGCTTCTCGCATGGTTCTGAAAACGGGCGCTTTCAGAGGGATGAAGAAAAGGGTGACATGTAATATAGGGGATCTGTTCAGGAACGTAAGTTTTTCGACGCTCAAATGGGAAGGAGTGTGGGGACGGATTGTACAAGGAGGGGACGAAAATATTAAGCCTGAGGTTAGGGGGGCGAACCTCCAAATATTAAGCACTGGCATCGGCACTGACAAAAGGATGAGGGCTGGTCCCGCATGACGGAGAAAGCAAGGGACAACGTTGATGAAGGAAAAACTCGTTCGCATCACGTCAGGGAGGGGGGGGGAAGAAACTAGTTCTCTGAAGGAATAACACCACCTTGAGAAAGAAAAAAAAGGTAAAGAGCTACCTGTACAAGAATCTCATGTTTGGACGGACGATGCTGAAGCGCACTAAGCCTTCTTACGGGGGGTCTCTCAATTTACGGGGGGAGAAAATGGTCAAAAAAAATTCCTTCTCCGGCGGAGCCAAACCCAAATGGCGGGTCTACAATACTAAAAAAAAGGGAGAGGAAAAATAGATCGATTTGGGGATCAATGGGGAGGACCCACGAAAGGTTTGTGGGTGGGGACTAAGGGGGAAAAGGTGATCGGTTGGGTTGTGAGAGAGGGGGACCCTGAGTTGTGGGGGAGGAAGCAAGAAGGCTCAATCTAGGGGGGAGAGGGATACGTCAGAGGATCCCAACAGGAAGGGGAAGGAAAAAATTGCGAGGAGGAAAAAGGGTGGCTGGAACAAGGGGGGGGAGTGTAAAAAGGCGCTTTCGAGAGAAAGAGGGAATAATCAAGCCTTAGTTAGGGACGAAAGGGGAGAATCGGAATTCCCGAAAGGGGGAGTCGGTAGACGGCATCGGGAAGACTGCGGAGACTTTTTGAAATAGAGAGAAAAGGGAAAGTGTGAGGAAAGGGGGGAGAATCCGCGTAGAGAGTAGGCAGTGACCATTGTGACGGGGGGAGAATCTGAAAACCAGGGAGAGAGGTAACTTACGGCGAAGGGGAAAAATCTGAGCGAGGGGGTAATCGGGGAACGGGAGCGAATCATTCTCAGGCGCCACTGGCCGGATTGCAGAAGGAAAGGAGGTAATGAATAAGAACAAGTTTTGGTGGGGCAACTGAAGGGGGAGGACGGGAAGGAAAACCTCGAACAAGCGTTTTCCTGGGAGAGATAAGAGGAAGACAAGGCAGCTTCTTTGACAAGGGAAAAGCTTTTCACCAGGTAAAAGGGGGTTGTCGGCGATGAACCAAGGTCGGATCGTCCGGCAGAGAGGTTCTAAGACTAAATCTGAAAGAGAAGTACGTCCGCGCAGCTTGATAAATGAATGTGAACGGCGAGGTAGTGTAAACCACATGGGGAGGAAGGGGCGACGCATGGGTCGGTATAGATCGGGGACCAGATTTCAAAGCGAAAGGCTAATTCTGGTTTGGAAAATGTAAACATTCATCCAAGGGGGGGGGATACTTTCTATCAAAGAAAGGGAGCTACTCGCTAAATCAAAGGGGGAAGAAAGAATAAGTAACTTAAGGAGGGGTGTAATTAAAGTCAGTGGACGAAGGGGAAAGCTCCCTAGAAGCAGTAGCCGTTCGGGAATTTCAAGGCATTGAAAGCCCCACAAGACGGGAAGGGTTCTTCCTTTCAGGGAATCTCGGAATCAAAGGACATCACATCGCGAAGGGCTGGGAGGAGATTTTCCGTTGTAATGGCGTAAGGAAAAAAAAACACTTTCGGGCGAGAAAAAACGAGGAAAGAAAAGAGTCATAATCACAAAAGAAGTTTCTCCAGAATAAGACGGGGAAGGAGAAGGGATTCTGCACTGCCCTGGTAGGAGGGGAGCCTGGTCAGTAAAAAGCGCAAAAAACCAGGTAAAGGGAGGAAAGGGGGGCGGCAACCGCGCAAAAAGCATCACAACGTTTCAAAAGGAACTATGCGATTGGTTTCCCAAACCCGCAAGGGCTTGTTAGGAAAAGGACACCCGGGGACCTGTTCCAGGGTGAACTGAAGCGGCAACTGGAAGGAAGATGTAGGTAATTCTCCGGGAAGATCATTAAAAAACCCTTCTGTGGGGGGGGAGCATGTTCATGGTCAATGGGTAAGAAAGGTAAGCTTCTGTTCGGAGATACAATTAGCCTTCTTTACTGAGGAGACTTGGAACGGGCGGGAGACCAACAGCTCATCCGCTGTCAAAAAAAGGTCGAACTATGTAACTTTTAGGCGAGAAACGATTTATCACAAAGGAAAGAAAAAACCCTGGAGACTGTAGAAGAAAAAAGTTCGGACTCCTCACGGGGGAGGGAAAAACAAAGGACCAGAAAAAGCTGAAGCATGGTGTAAAAGACCCGCATAAGGAAGGAAAGATTCAACAAGCCAAGGTAAGGGGGGGAAAAAAACCACAAAGGGGAAGACAGGCGTCGCAAAAATGGTCATCAAATTAGCAGGAAAGGAAGAGGGCATGAAAATGACTTGTACGTGCGTAGGTAGATAAAGATGTCACGGGATATCCTAGTGGGTCGGGCATTACTACACAAAGAAACTCAAAGACAGGGCAGAATATTCCCTCGGTTGGGTTGGGAAAAAGCTTTCTCCGGGGAAGCAAACAAACTTGAATTGGGGAGCAAATCAAGGAAAGAGGGCAAAAGGAAAAAAAATATGAATACAGGACAGAATAAAGCCTCCCTCATGAGATTCAAAGGTACCAGGTGGGTATATGGGTAAGGGGGGGTTAAATCTTGACAGGGGAGAAACATATCCTTCTTATAGAGAAAGAAGGGGACCTTATCCGAGAGGGGGGGACCGACAAACATAAGCAGACAACGGGAAACTATCCTTAACCCAGGGGGAGAGACTAAGAAAAAAATCAGATAGGAGGTGGATACGTCTCGATAGGTTGTAGATGGAAAAAGGGGCCCGGAAAACTTTGGGCCTGGAAATCAAACTCTGAGAAAGCGCCGGAAACCTCAAACTTCGGCCTCACTCCACCACAATAATCTTGCCGTAGGAGAAGGCGCGAGCCTCAGATCGCTTGGATAAGAGTCGTAAGGGGGGAGAAAGGCCATGGGTAAGGGGTCGGAAACTCAAGGTGGAAGAACGGAAGGGTCGTAGGGAATAACTGAGCATAATCTGAGGGAAAGGGTCACACAGGGGGGTGGACCGGCAGGAAAAGGCGCTTGGATCAGATCATGTGAAAAATCAGGGGAAAAAGATCAAGCAACCCATGATGGCTCCCTAATGCAACTCAAAACAACAGATGCGGATGGGTTCAGTGAAAGGGCGGGAGAAAATCGCGGGGAATGGGAGTTTCCAAGAAGGCAAGCGAATTCTGAGCAAAAACGCGTGCACAAACACAAGAATGGTAGGAAAAAGGGGGAACTTCTCAAGGCTCATTGTATTCACAAAAAGGGGGGAGAGTCGGATGACAGGGGCTAGGCAAAGGGCTCCATGGAAGTGGAAAATTACAAAGAAAGTGACAACGAAATCGCGAAATTATCTTCAAAGAGAAGACGGCAAGAGATTTGCGTTGGAGAAGAGAGTGGTCTTGGGCGTTCCTAATTTGAAAAAAAGGACCCGCGGAAAACAGTGGAGAAGGGGACTGGGGGGAGGGGAAAGATCCTACTTGGAAAAATATCGAATAAAACAATTGAGGGTTGGCATAGTAGAAAGGAGGGGAAGGGCAGGCTCTTTAAAGAGGGATGGCAGTGATTCTTTAGATGGAAAGATAATGGAGTTTAAAGGTGCGCAGTGATCCTCAGCTAGGAGTCGTTTTGCAAGAGGGGAACTCTCAGGAAACATGAATGGTCCCAAAAAGAAAAAAGGTGACCTGAATTGGAAATGCGGTTGGGGTTCCCTTCTAAAAGTGCTTGTGTGGGAAAAGGGGCATTGCTGCCTATTCACCGATTGATCATCACATCCCATGTTGGGAGGAAATTCACCGCAAAAAAAAAGAACGGGTGGGGATAGTAACTGGGGCTGAGGGCGCTTATGGGGGTCATCGAAGTACCGAACCCTTAAAGGATAGGGAAGGCAGAGAAAATCCGAACCCGGACAGGAAGAAATAACTATTAAAAAAGTTGAAAGGAACGCGCGAAACGCCGGTCTCCAACTACCTTGGGGAGAGGGGTGGGTCCGCCAACTCATCGACTGTAGCGGGTGGGAAGCAACCGGGCAAGTTCGGCGGGGGAAAGTTACCAAAACCGGCAGGAGAGGAAAAGGATGGGTCGACGAGCGCTCGCCTCGGGTTGAAAACCAGCGGGTTTGAAGGGGAAAGACCAAAGTTTGCACGAAAAGGTACAGGTCATGGCTTCGGAAAAGGGAACCGAAGGCGATCCAGGCAAAGATGGCGGGGCTCCGAAACAACCCGCCAATGGAATAGAAAAAAAGGAAGATTCGTGCCCTCCAAATGAAAAGCGATAAACCAATACGGGACGCACGGAACGCGAACTTACAGGAAAAAACATAAAAAAAAGTGCCCTCTCAGGGGAAAACAACGACCCGAGGTCAAAGAGTCCCGAAGTATGCAAGACGTCGCGGCTAAATCGGTAGAAAGGGAATGCGGCGGAGAAAAAAAAGAGAAGGTAAAAAATCTTTGTTGGGGAAAAGAGAGTGTAGCCTCATTATGGTCGGGGTTGGGAAAGGCCCATCAGGAAGCGCCTTTTGACGCAGAAGGGGGGGTCAGAAGGAGCCCGATCTGTGGAAATGGATCCGACGACTTGCGGCAATAGTGGAGAAACCTGGGGGTGTATTATAAAAACGGACGAAAACACAAGAAAAAAAATGCAGGAACGCACGAATTTGCGTGACAGTACTACCATTAAAGGGAAGGTCATGAACGACAATAAAGTAAAACTGCGAAAGACGGTTTACCATTGCCAAGACAAAAAAAAAAAAGGCAGTCTATGTCTGGGAGCTGTAAGAAACGGGGGGGATAAGATTCTGCGGGGAAAAAATAAGACATTATATGGAGAGCAAGGGATGGGGTCAGAGACCCTAAAGGGAGGTATGGAATCGAGTTCGAACCTGAGCCAAACGGAAGGCATCTAACTGGAAAACCAAGAGAAGGCTCCTGGGTCGCTAAAGATCCGTGGGTAGACTTGGAGTCTCTCACTCAGAAAAAGGTGACGGCGTAGCGAATGGGTTTGCGTAGACGCTGTGGGAGGGGCCGGAGCAGCGGACAGGGGAGGAATTAAGGGATGGCGGATTTCGATAACAGGACGATAGATCTGGTGGTTAAGGAAAGACGCGGAAGCGATGGAAGGGAGGAAAAGAGGAGGGTTGTGGGGAAAAATGGGAGAGTACGTCGGGGGACGAGGAGGAGGGGCTGGAGGAGGTGGGATGGAAAGGGGGAAACTGGGACTCCACTCAGACAAAGAGAAAAAAAAGCTGCAAGGACCCGAAGGAGAAGGACGCAGGTTTCTGGGCGAAAAAGAACCCCACCTTTTAATCGCGCCTACACATATTTGACAATGGAGAAACTTGAACGTAAAAAAAGATACCACGTGCAGGGTAATCGGAGATAGCCAGCAAAAGTTGTCCGCGGGGTCTGCCGGAGAAAACTGAATTTCCTGCATAGGAGAAGGAGAAGCGCCGGCTGAAAAAAGATACTTACCTGGACAGAACGAGAAATGGCGACGGTGGGGAGGAATGCATTCGACGTAAGTGTTACGGGAAAGCAGGGGAATGGCTTGCAGGGCGATCAAAGGAAGGGCGGGGGAGTGAGAAGAGAGGATCCGGCGGGATTGTACTCAACGTTTCCAATCTCGAAGAGAGCGCGAACAGGTCTAAAGGCGGCGGGAAACCAAAATGCAAGGCCACAGCCGTGTAAACTTGGAGGACGCAACAGGGGTAGTTTCATAACGAAAGGAAAAAGAGACCCGATAAAAGGATCACGGACGCCTCCAAAAAAAGAAGACAAACGGGAAAGCCCAGACAATTAAAAGCTAACCTTTTCATCCTGGCCAATTAACGACGCTGACAAGTCTCCCGATGGAAAAGCACTAGAGGTCTTACTTCGTAATGATTTACCCCCACATTAACAGGGGTTAGGGGGACTCCAAGCGTGTCCCCCCCACTATAAATGGTCTCAAACAAAAAAGCGTGTGGAAAACTAAAAGGGGCAAGAATATCATCAACCACACGGAGTAAACTGAGAGGAACTTTCTCAAGGTGGAGAAAAACGATTTGTGGTTTTTCACTGAGACCGCTTCGGGTGGGGGAAAGAAAAATTTTTAAAATAAAAATGGTGGAGGAGAAATCAAGTCCCGGGGAAGCAATCAGTGGCTTAAGAAGGGTCATCGGATCAACAAAAAAAGATCCTGGGCGGACAGGAAAAGGATTAAAGGTTGGATTGCAGAAAAAGGTTCAGGTAGGCGCGGGAGTTAAACGGTATATGCGAAGACCATTAAGGATGAAACCGACTCGTTCATGAAGAGAACCGGGTACGGAGGGGGCTGAATGAGCCGACAAAGGTTTACGACATCGAAGCGAGGGCCTCTTGTCAAAGCCACGGAAGCAATCCGAAACGGTAAAGAAAGGAGGCTCAAAAACCAATTGACACGTGAGGAGACGAATCAGAAGGTTAGATTACTATACGTCGAAGCCGCACGATGCAATGGGGTCGGGTTACCCCTGTACACGCTAATCTCGGGCGCCCGGGGACTCTTAAGACCGCCGACCGAAAAAAAATGGAAATTCCCTGTCAACAAAAACCTCGAAAAAATCAGGGTGGACTGGAGGGAGACCGATGTCCTAATGGTAAGGGCCTGAGGAAACGTTGCTGGAGGCGAGCTGGGGGTCCCAGTTTTTTCTAGCCAAACGGAACAACTTCGGTGGAATCGAGCAGAATCTCTGGAAAAGGTCGTCAAACAGAATGCAGGACGGGTCAAACGGAGGGGCGTTACCCTAGAAAAAAATTGAATGCAGCGCAGAGTCTCAGCGGGTTTCAGCGACAAACTATGGGTGGGAAACATCTTGAGCCTCCCTGAAGAGGCTCGGGAGGAAAAAAATTCAGAAACGCGGGGTCTTTCAAAGGAAGAACGGACAAAAAGGGAGAAGATGGGAAGTAAATTAGGGGGTGCCCGTTCAAGCAACGAATAAAAGAATCAAAAAAATCAATACACGCATAGCCGTTGCCTGGACGTGGCATAAGGACCTTCCAACCACCCCTGAATGCTTCAAAAGGGACCAAGTAAAAGGCTGGTCTTAGAAAATCAGAGGCGGGTCTAATTGGGACTTTCGGGGTCCTGTCGTAGCATAAAAAAAAAACAGGCAGGTAGGTTCTCAAATAAACATATGGCTCAAAAGATGAGCATTAAGAGAGGTAGATGCTAGAACCAAGTCCTTCAAAAACGCGAGTTCTCCGTTTCGAAAGAGATCCTGAGTCCAAGGGCACCAAAACAAGGGAAAGTTGGGAAGTCTGCCCCGAGCCGCAGGCCTGTTTCGACGATTGACGGGTGACCCGCCTAATTTATAAGAGGATATATCAGACAGGGGTTTGAGCGAAAGGTCTTTCTATCTTAGTAAAAGCGGGCCTCTCGTCGCGTATTGGGTCTACTTTGAGGGTCAATGTCGGTAGGATAGAATCAGAGAGTGAGGGGATGCGCATTGAAGCCGTAGCATCGAGGATAAGGACGAAAAAAAGCTAACTGTTCAACCCGTGTTTCAAGGGGAAAAAAAAGACTGGTAACTTCTGATCAAATCTTCCGTGCATAGACGGGGACAACTAAAAATGGAAAAGAGCGCGTCTAGAACTCCTCACGGACTTTGCGCAGACGGCCTATCTTAAGCAATGGTTAAAACCATATTCCGCCTTAGTGGAAAAAGAAGTCTAGTAAGGGGGGAAAAAGGGAAACAGATTTGGGAGAACTCGGGGCAAAAAGACGTTCACTTGAAGAAACGAAGATTTGCATTAAATGAATTGCGGGGAGCGCAAGTGAATTCAACTTGGTTAGCCGTACAGGGGGTTGCGCCGAAAAAACCCACACCATCAAAAAAAGGCAAGGTAAAAAAAAAAAGAGATCCCGCTATCGTTGGGTTTTCTCAAAAAA
>Ga0179593_1602531_pt1 | contig 12958 bp, 7 predicted proteins | sample CZODoug2_1_08_16_FD_185931 | JGI IMG/M metagenome (GOLD analysis project Ga0179593, IMG submission 185931) | Vadose zone soil fungal communities from Angelo Coast Range Reserve, California, USA - CZODoug2_1_08_16fungal (PacBio error correction) | ecosystem: Environmental > Terrestrial > Soil >...
AATCGGGGGGTGTCTCGACAACACCTGAAACTAGAAGATCAGAAACTCGACTCCTGGATTGAAACTGAATAAAACGGATGGAACTGGGTAAGTGATTGAATAGGGGTGGGTCAACGCGGGCTCATCGACAAAGGAAAAGCACTCAAAGGGACTTCATTTCGAATGGCGTGGATAGACAATGGGGAGGTGAGTCGGGAGGGCAATGCCGGTGGTGACGATCTCTAAAAGAAACGCCACACCACCCTGACAAAAAAAACCGAGCAAATATACGAAGGGGGCAATTAAGGGGGGCCATTTTTAAAAGCCGTGTGAAAAACAATGCTGCTAAATGCCTAAGCAAAAAGGAAGATCCTGATAAAGGGGGAAAGTTGGTGGAATTTGGTTTGGGTCACCGGCAATCTAGTCAAGAGCCTGAAAAAAATTCGAACTGGAGATGGCACCAATATGAAAAATGACGAAAGAGATTGATAAAAAAAAAAGGGGAATATCAAGGCAACTAGACCGGACGGACGACTCCACGATCGCAGTGGGACAGGAGATGTTCTCGGAGACCTGCTTGTGGAGGACGAAAAAAGACGCCAAACATTCATCACTTCACTCAACTGGTTCAGGGGGAAAGACAGTTGGGCCTGAGGCATTGACTTCTTTAAACTCAGTGTTCGGATGGGACAGACATGGGTTGATGGAGAAAGGAGATATACACAGCCCGTATCAAATAAGAAAGGGGGGGAGGGACTTTCGACTGTAACCCCAATTGACGGATAGAGGGAAAAACGTAAGTACAAATAGAATAACGCTGACAAGACGACAAGGTTGTTTCGCACCAGGTGAGTAATTCACCCAAAAACCGCAGGGAAGGTTGCAGCCGACGGCTCCGCATGGAAGGTGGAGAGCTGGGAAGTAGGGCGGAAAAGGAGCGACATGCGCGGTGGTCAGGAGACCCAGGGTATAACAAAACGTTGCAGACAGATAGGGGGGGGGACACAACACTGAGCACGGAGGGTGGGAAAACAAAACAAAAGGAAAAGTGTGCCAAATAACAGAGCAGCTCCACTCCTGCGTGCCGGCCGCGTGAAGCGAATAGTTCGGGGGGTATTCTTTAAATCTCGGTAAGCTGTGCTCGGACCTGGACACCGGGGCAGCTGAAGTGTGCGCCTGGCTGCAAAAAGGGGGAATCGCGGCCGTCGGGGGTGTGGGATCATCATGAAGGGGTCAAAGAAACAAGTCTTCGTTTGGGAATAGGAACAGTAGGGGGCTTCCAAGGGGTTTCCACTTGGACTTAGAATTCCGTTAATAAGGTTAAGATCACGAACAAAGTCAACGGATGTTTATACAGGTAACTTGCAAGCATAAAGATAAGACCTATTGTTCCTCTTAAATCTATGAACAAACGTCACCGTCCCCTGATGGGAGGTTTATTTCCCGGCAGGTGGACATGTCTTTTACCAGCGAACGGTACTGCTCCTCCTGAAGCAGGGGGTTCACGGTGATGGGTGGGGGCGGATGATTCCCACGGACTATCAACGTGAATTCCCTAGTCCTACTTCCTCTTGGCCTTGGCCCCTTTAGTGGCTCCTCTGGCCCGTCCTTCTCTTTCCCCCTCCTCCTCTCTTCTTGAAGGGGGTAGGGGGGTAGGTGGGGAATATTGCTGCACTGGGAATCGTTAACTGTGGGCCTTATGCGCAGCGCTGGGAGATAAAAATCGTTGGTATGGAAAAGGACGGTCATAGGGGAAATCGGCAGGTGTCTTTGAGAGTAAAAGAGGTCTACTTCGAAAAAATGATATTGACCAAACGGCGGGGAAGAACCGCATTCAAACTTCAATGAGGATCGGAGGATTTTAGACAGGGATCGGTGGCGGCGCCGCATCTACAGCAATAGAAGGTCTCAACAGGACAGAGGGTCTTTTTGCCAATACCAGGAACTTCTATTCCCAAGGGTAGGATACCTTATTTTTCGGGAGAGTAGAAACAGGTTTCCCTCGGGGGGGACCTCGAACATCGCTCCTTTATGGTCGTGCCGGGAGGAATAGCATTTCTCAGATGAGGGTCCAAAGGGTCAGTGGAGCTTGCGGGGGTGTGATCTTAGTTGATTGAGGGGGGGTGAATCCTCCTCCGGGCTGGTAAGACTCTCCTGAGCGAACGTAATATAGAAAAAGAAGACAAGCTGAAAATTCCTTTGACAAGTACGGCCTTTGTTGTGGGGGTATCAAGAGCCACCCAACAAAACGTGTCAAAAGCGTAGGTGCAGTAAACAAGCAGGGGAGTTGAGGGCGTCTTGATAGGTTGGAAGCGGCGAGCTCCCTCGCTGGGGAAAAAAAATGAAAGGGGAGAGTGTAAGACCTATTTTATGGGCAGGATCAGGAAAGCGTCCTCAGAGCAGGAGGGCAACGTCTCAAGTTGTCGGTTCGGGTACACCTCCGCGGTCGGAAAGATCCTAGGAAGGGAATATACTACCTCTCGCCTCCCATTGGTCTTTTTAATGGGCAACTGAGGGGGAAAAAATATGGAGAGACGCATTTCTCTTCGTATATTGAAAAGGGGGGGCATTATTGACTGATATAATGGTGGCTCCAAGCAGTAGGGTGGGGGATGAGGAGGGGAAGTGCCGACTCGGCTCTGCAAACTTTGCGGGGGGGGGGGGGTTAGAATCTATCATAGAATGGCTCTATCGAAATCGGGCGTTACCATCAAGGACCTTGGGGCAAACTGACCGGGGCGCAGATGGGGCCGAAATACGCGAAAGACCCTATGCATCGAGGTAACAGAATGGGAAAAAAAAAGGCCGCTAAGAACGAATCGCATGAAAGGGGTAAGGAGAGTCTGGGAGGTTTCTAATTTAATATCCGCGAAATGCTATGTTGGACTTGGTTCCCCCCAGATTCTCTTGGAAGCAACTGAACAAAAACAGGCGTCTCAATGTGTTAAAAAAAAGGGAATCATCCGGCTAGTTGCGAAATCTGAACCGTCGGGTACGAAAGTCCCGAAGGGGCAAAAAAACGGTTCCTTAGAAAGGTGCTTCATCATGTGCCATAAAGCGGACTATCTATCTGGGAGAGAAGACGGAAGTCAGTCGCTGCAGGAAAATGACACAGAAATCGCGCCAGTTCATGACTGTTTGTAGTTGGTAAAGGTGAAGCCGAGAGAGCGAGGATAAAAAAGAAAAGGGAGGACGGGCGGCCTATCACGCAACAGCTAAAACTGAAAGAAAATAAAAAAAAACCTTGGGGGGGGCCGCTTCGCTCAAGGAAGGAATAGAGGGAGAGAGAACCTGGCGTGCTTCACGGAAAAACCGAGCAGATTATGAAGTATCCCAAACGGGAAAAAAAAAGAGAAAAAAAAACGTCCGCCCTGTCGCTGGCTCTGCCTAAGGGAGAAACACTCCTCGCTAGTTCTCCCTGCTTTGAGAAGTCCAGGTGTTCAGTCTGGTTGGACTCCTACCTTCTCACGCTGGCTAAGACACCTACGTGGCGGAAACCCGTCGACTTCATCTGCCAGGATAGCAGCTGAGGGGGTATTTCAGTCCTTCCTTTCCGGGCCAAGGCGAAAAGTTGAGCTCACTGAACGCTGGGGAGACTTTCTCTTGTCGGAAACGACAGAGGGTATCAACCGTTACCCCCCCCGAATCAGGGGGCCCCCCTGTTGTCCTTTTAAAATCTGAAAAAGGGACTTTAATATCAAATGGGGTGGTTGACCTAACCGTCTGCCGCGAGAAAGGAAAATAGGTTCTAGAGTGTAGTTTTCTGGCTCTCCCGCGGCTCCGACTGGGGGATGGTTTTTTCTTGATTTACTCATTTCGGGAAAACACGTCGGGGGGTCGGGGAAAGACCTCCACCACAAGACACTTTATCTGTTGAGCTTGGATATATTTTCACCTTTCAATGGGGGGGCAATAATGAAAGGTTATACTGCAAGTCTGGAGGGAGTCTGTCTCACGGCCGGAGTCTCTGGTGGGGACTGTGCTGAGGGTCAAAAAAATCGTAACCGGAAAACCCCTCGTCAAAGAAGGAAAGATCTCTATAGGGGTCGCGCATCTAATTTCTGAGAAAGGGGGTTATAGAAGAATTCCGCGGGCGCCAAAATGAAGAAGACCTCGAGCCGTGATGGATCGGTAGTTTACTGTTAGGGGTTTCGTCTAGTGTATTCCTCAACCCCTAAGGAAAGACTGAGGTCCGGTTCCAACATGATTGGCAAGTTCCAGATTTTTCTCCCCCGCAGGAGAGTGAAAAGGCATCTGGCGTGGGCTGTCGAGGCTCATCCTCTTCGGGTAAAGAGAGAGAAGAAAACGGTGCGTTTCCAAAAGTGCGCCCTACTCCTTATCTGGTAGTTGGACTTTTTCCACGACGGAATACCGACCTCTATCTCGGACCAGAGTCGTGCGAGATCACCTGGTCGCGCATCGACCTGAAAGCGGGTTGACGGGGGGCCCAAGATGGGAGCCTAAGGACGCGTGTCATTGAAAAAAGCAAACAGTTGGGCCACCATGTAAAGGGGGAACGTTCGCAAGGGGGGGGACGGGACCGGCACAAAGCCATCACGGTGAGCGTTAGTGGGAAGGGTCGGGGCCAATCAGAGTCCGATTATCTGGAGACCAGGGGGGTTCTGGACCGAAACAAAAAAGAACAATGCACTCCGGCCCCTCTCACACCTGCCTCGGCTCCGTGCGCTGGGGTAAATCCTTGGGATTATTATCAGGGGGATCGCATCTGGGGTTTTGGTTTAGCGAGAAAACAAAAATATACTAAGGGGAGAAAAAAATACACCTGCGAAGCGATTAATTATCCAGGACTAAGACCGTCCCACCTTATATCGGGGGAAGGAAAGAAAGAGCCCAGAGAGGGGAATTGATGAGCACTGTCCCCAGGAACAGAGGCGGGCTCTTGTCCAAAGGGAAGCTCCGCCTCCTGACATACGAAGGGGGGGGGGGGGGGGATCGTAACTCATCAGATCCAAGCCAAATAGGGATTGAGTACAAACACTAGACCTTTTGCCACCGTGATGGAAGAACGGGGGGCAGGCTGGTAGGATCAGAAGAACAAAAGCGAAGGGTGAGTACTAAGTAGAAAGGGGTCACCACCAAAAAAGACGCGCCCATTATTCTGCATAAAGGGGGAACACCACCGCACACAGGAAACCGGAAAAGGAAGAATCTCTACGACTTCGTCACCTAGGCCCGTTCGGTCTAGTCCCTCTCAACCCGGTTTTCCCCCCAGCGGACTCGGTAGACCATGGCTGATTTGAATTAGCTTCCCCGGGTCCTCTCTGGACGGCGTTCTCGCGACTTAGGCATCCCCACGCTGAGGGCGGGTCTGCTGCTTCTTGTTTTTTTTGGGGAAGTGCCATTTCAAGTGTGCGTTCATTTAAAAATGACACATTCACCGTCTCGCGCTGAGGGTCGCTTTTCTATTCCGAAGATATCAGCAGGAAAATCTCCTATTCGCCACTGCCCCTCAGGGAGGACGGGTCCCGGGGGGAAACCCTTAAAAAAAGCATAAGTCATACTGGGCGAGGAGAGGCCTGAACGCAATCGGAGGCGGATCTGGGAAACGTTGACTAGAGACCAGCCCTCTCCACGGACCCTTTGAGCTTAGGTTGAAAGGGGTCCGTTGCGCGGAGATTACACGGGAGGCGAACTGGGGATAGAAGAGCCCGGAGGCGCAAGCTCGTCGATAGGGCTTGGTTGTAAAAGACACCGCCGCGGGAGTCACCCACACGAACACCGGACAGAAAACGCCAGTTCAGAGATGGGGGCGTTGTCCAAATGGATCTTTCGGGGGGGGGTGTTATTTTTCGAACTGGGGACCGGCGCTCTTAGAGGGAAATGTGGAGACATTTTTCTTATGCCTTTCGTTGAAGTTGGAAATGCAACCGTCCTTGGGTGGATCTGCCTTTTCCTACGACGTTTTCTGACCTGCTGCGCCAGACTTGTTGACTCCTCTGAGGGGCCGCTCGGTCCCCTGTGATTCACAAGAAAGAAGCTAATTCCGTAAGAACTCTTTCATAAAATAAGCATCGCTCAGACAGGGAAACCGCCTCTGCTCGTTGAAAAGTGGAAAATCCTTCCCGATAGCATGTTGGACGGGCTCAAGAAGTTCCTTTGCGTCCGTCTCCAAACCACCCAAAACTGATGCGAGAAGGAGAAAGGATATTCGGTAGTTGGCTCCTGTCCTCTTTGAGATCAAGACGAGAGTTCATGACGAATCTGCTGCTTCTATTCGGGCCAGTCACGGCGAATCTGGTAGGTTAGAGAAATTACAAGAGATATTATCCGGGCGAAGCAGTTGCTCGGGACATCGATCTCCGCAGAGGACATCTGTGCCTCTCCTATTCTCCGTGGGCGTCAACTCGGAGACGTCAAAACTTCCTTCGCCGCCTATCAATCCACACAGCAGGGATCACACGCCGCGCTCACGAAGCAGATAATGAGTGTCAATCCAGAGAAATCGGAAGCAAGGCAGCCTAAAGACAGTTTCCTCACTCGAAGACCAAGATCATATTCTTCTCATATCGAGGGATTTCACAGGGGGAGTTTGTTGTCAGCTGAAAACCTCTGGGAGTTGGGGGGCTGAAACCCCAAGCCTCGAGCTCTAAACTAATCTGGGGGTCTGGAGGTCGGGGATCTTTCGGGAATATACTTTACGGAATGGGGCCCCATATGCAGGGGGAATAGCTTTATTTTAGTAAGAAAACAGAGAAGAAAGACTCTAGCTTCGGCCCCAAGCTGTCGGGTTCAGGGTCTCCCACTTTTACATCACATCTTTAGGGACTTGTACGAGCGTCTCTACTATGATTTTCTCCTCTACTGGAGGTGCACTCGACAACGGCCAGCGGAGCCTCTCGGGCCACATCTAAGAAATCCGTCTGTCGAAAACAATCATAGACTAGGGGGGGGGGATCTCAGGGGAGAGGAATGCTACTGCACGGTGCTGTCCACCCAGTTCCTTGACCACCGTGAATGACCAGACGTAAAGAGCCTCGGTGGATCTGCAGCACGGAGGAGTATCGGTTGCCCTGGGTTTGTGGTGGGGGTGGATGGGAAAGGCGCTTAGGAGCAAACCCAGGGTCTCTTTACCTGGGTTGGGGGGAGGAAGGGAACGACAGTCTTCTTCCCCCCGAAAGGGGGGGAGCCTTCATGGTAGATTCGGAACTTTGACAAAGCATCGACAACCGTCTCTTATTTGACGCAACGGGGGGACACAGAAGGGTTGACGACGCAGAGGGGTGTTGAGAGAATGACGCCTCGAGGCGGGATGTAACGCTAGAAGAAGAGGGGACGACGCGGGTGAGGGGTAAACGTGCTCTCAAAAAGCCGCTGGGAATACAGATCCAAGAAATGGGCGTCGTATCTGGGTGGGAAGAGCTTCCTGTCTTTCGGATCTGTTTGACTAAATCGTCGAGGCTGTTTCTCTCAACCCCCCCTTAGATTTGGGCGCGCAAGCTTCGACTCTCCCCTCAAAGGCTCCCCCCGAGGACTCTCGGCCCTCTTTGAGATTGTCTTCTGTTGTCACCAACAGGGGAATCGAGTGATATGGGATGGTCATCTAAAAATAACCTCTCACTGGAGTCTTCGAATCTCGTCAGATAGGACAACTTGTAAGAGTGCAGGGTGGGGACAGGATTCTTCTTCTTCCCAAATCCTTACAACTGCAGACTATCCGTATCAAGCTTTCCTCCCCTTCCCACCCCTCGTTCTAGCATGCCGGACAGCTACTTTCGACGGGCGGGGGATTCTTGTGGGCAACCTTAACTAAGGGAAAGGAAGTCTCGATGGCTTCAAACCGTAGACCGTGAGCTCGCATGGTCATAGCAAAAAAAAAAAAAGCCGCCAACCCACCGAACTATGGTGCTAAAGAAGCTTCGGGCGAGTGGAAGAAGGCATCGACAAAGGAACTCAAAGACCAAAGCCCTCGTTCCCAACCGTTTTAAGTCATTTCTGCTGGTCGGCCTCCCCTGCCCGGCTGGTGACTGGCAGGTCGGGGGGGGGGAGGGAGGCTCTTGCTCGCTTCTCTCATCTTTGGGGCGGCCGGTCCTGAGCGCTCCCCGTTCCCCTCTCCACGCTGCTGCGCTTCACCTATCGGGGAAAGATCATCAGTTGGAAGAGTGGGAGTTAGAAAGCCGTATGACTCATCTATCAAAAAAAAGCCTCTCCTCGTGGTGGAATCATGTATCTACGAAAAAACCAATTTCGAGTCTGGGGGGGCCAGGTGTAAAATCACAAAAAGAGCCATAGTAATTGGTTATTTTGGGGGTCTAGGAACCTAGTTCACGATCAAACACATACTCTCGCTACAACATGCAGCAACATTCCCGATTAGGAGGAAAGATGTGGGGGGTCTCATGTAATACCGTCACACCCACGAAGTCGATCCAAGGCTTCTCTCCCTCAGGCATTCCCTCTTCACTTTCCCAACCGCAGGAGGGGGAGAGGTCACAACCAGCGGGACGCGAGAGAAACAACCTGGGAAAAAAGGGTGGCTGCTGAAACGGCTGGGGATGGGAAGAACGGAGGCGCAACTAAAGGTCGCGGTGCCCGAGCAGACCTTAAAAAAAAGGGACGCGGTTCTCCCGCATCCTTCCCAAGAACTCCTTGCCACGTAACGCTGACTGAGCCTGGCAGCCATCTCGGTGGGTCGTGCTGAAAATGCAGAGAAGAGGGGGCGTCAAAACAGCGACCATTTCTCCACTGCCCAATCAAGTTATGGGGGGGGCCCTCGCTCCCTCACAGGTCTTTTTCCTCAAGGGAAAGTCAAGGGGGGGACTTTTTCCGCCTCCTATCGAGGAAATAACGGAAGCGGTGAAACGTATGAAATGAGGTTGTCCTCACGGAAAAGATGGTCCAAATGGCTCATGCGGAGGGGGTCCTTGGGCGGAGGAAACAGTCAAGAGGGACAGGCTACGCGCTCGAGTCTTCAAAAAAGATGGCTACCATACACACCATAGAAAGGCCGACATTGTAAGTCATTTAAACTGGCGTGACACCGAAGAGGGCAAAGACGCAGATCGGGTACGGCGAGAGGAAAAGCTGAACGAAGGAAAAAACCGGCCTTCTCGTGAACGCCACGGCGTCCAGGTTCTTGGCGGCTGAAACGCCTTTCAGCGGGGGAGGAAATTCGGGCCTTCCCTTCACACCAATGGCGACAGACTGGGTGGGTGGCCGATGGCGCGGAGGGCAACACGAGCATCGGTGGGAAGCAGCAGAAAAGAAAGCCTTCCCCCTCTGAGGCGCCCCCGGAAGAACATGCGGGGGACCATCGCGGAAAAAAAAAAACAACACGCCCGGCCACGACACGGACCAACAAAAAGGGAAAGGAGAGGGGAAGGTGGTCTTCGATTAAGACATTAACTCGGGAAGTATGGTGCCCGGCTAGAGACGAGGGAGATAGACTACCTATTACGGCTGATTAATACCCAACAACTAAAACGGGGACAGAGCTGACAATAAGAAACACTATTGCTACGTTCGAGAAAAAACAAACGTTAGAGAAGAGGGTGCAGGATAAAAAGACTCGCTATAAAATGCAGGGGATGGGCAATCATCTTCCACGAATAAAGGCACTACCGCGCGCTACTATCAGGGAAAAAAATATCAAGTAAAGGCTCGCTGTCCCTACAGGGTCCGTACCAGGAAAAGAAACCAGGTTCGATCCTGGAGAAAATCGCCAATAACGAAAATATTAGAACGCTGAAAGGCGCACCTCTTTAGAAAGCAAGATGCGCTTTACATCCGATCTTACTACGAAAAAAATAGCTCGGTTTCCTTCCCTTTAAAAGGTTTGCCGTTGGCAGAAGGCGTACTCCGCACACCGTCTTGTGTTGAAGCTGGTCCCGATTGGCGTATCCCAGGAAAGATAAACAGGCGAATGCTTGTTGGTCTGAAAAAAAGGGCAGGCGTGCAATGCGAGGAAAAGAAAATGACCCGGACGTTTACAAACATGGACGTCATATAAAAACTCGGGGAAAAAATCAAGCCGGATGATGGGGTAAGGGCCCCAACTATCCTTCCGGAAGAGCCGGTGGGGTCTCACTCAGGTGCAGCAAAAAAATAGGGGGAGGGGGCAGCACTAGGGTCTGTGTGGAATGCGGAAAAAACCGCCATCTGTACGGGGGGGGGGGGGAGAAAACAAAAAGATGGTGTATCTCTCGACAGACTGTGGTGAATCGACAGAAATGTGCTTTGAAAGGGTGAGCAATCGTAAGGCGAAGGCCCGGGCTGTGAAAGCACCCTAATCGCCTCCGCCTACGATCGACATGCCCAAAGGCGGGTCACAATCTTGTTCCCGGTGGGAACGGTGCCGACTGGCGGTGCGGGGAACACCTATGGGGGGAACAAAAGAACGGAAAATTGATGATTTGCGGAGCGCCGACCCGGTCAAGAGGGAAAAAATCGACATGAGCGGGCAGGGTGGTTTAGACTTTGGCGCGGCGGGTGTACCTAAAGCGGTTATGGAGTTCTTCTATTTTCAGGTTCGACTCTCAAAAGGACGTTTGTCCTGGGAGGATGGGGAACAGAAAAGAAGGAGAACCTGGGGGGTTGTTGGGCTTGTCATCCCCCCCTTGGCTGCCGTTTTGGGGAAAACCATTTTGTCCAAAAGGGGTGCAACCATGCGGAGGGAACGTAGAGCCGGCAACCAAAGGGCTGCGATGACTCCACGTTCGTTCACAGGACCGGTGGACGATCCCGTTTACGCGTCTGACCCGAGGGGAGGCACGTACTCGACCTTGCAGTACGGGGAGCATCGGGGGTGCCCATGGCCCGGTCAGGAGGGGCGTTTTTCAGGCCACGATCCTAACTGGGGGGGATCGCTGTCTTTGTTGAAAAATACCAGGGGGTCCCCTACGCCAAGGTCCCTAAAGTGGCGTCCCTTCCGTGCCCTTGACCTTCTGGATAGAGGGGAAAAGATCCTTCCCCAGGGTTGCGTTGTGCTGTCGGGCTCACTTCCGGAAGAGGCTCTCGCATCGACACCCCCGGGGGCCGTTGCGGGGAGAGGGGAACACCAAAAAGCGAAGAGCGTCTCTTGCGGCCTGCGACGTCCTCGAAACCAAATGTCATTCTGCGGCAAGACGCAAGCGGGAAAAGCTTCCACAAACCACAAAAGAGTACAAATTCTCGAAAGGCCCTCAGGGGATGCGGTTTGGACTGGTATGGGGGTCTGAACCGAGGGGGATACACCACTTTGTCCTGCCTCCGGCCTATGCCGGCTTCTCTCCTTACCCCCTGCTTCAGTTCTATACTGCATTTTCCCGCCATCTGGGGATTTTTAGTCCAATGTTCTTCTTACACCCCTTTATCTTCTCTTCTTTCGGGCCAAGGGAATGTCTCTCTCTGCTCGGTGTCCGATCGTCGGTCTCGGTGACGGCGTGAATTTTTTCGTGGACATGAAGGTAAAAAGGGTTAGATGGGCGGGGGCTCTGCTCTGATATAAGGCCTTGCAAGCTCGTAGAAAAACAAAACCGGGGGGGGGTTGCTTTGGTTAGTTCGCTTACTATAGGCTCGGTAAATCCAAAAAGAAAGAATATTTTAATTTCTCCTTCATCACGGGGGGAATCTGACCGGAGCATCAGTAAAAAGGAAAAAAGAGGTCTCAATGCAACGAAAAATGTGGGTTTGTGAAAGGTCCAGACTAAAGGGGGAAAGTCGGTAAAGAACCTCTACCAGTCTACCCTCTCCTGGACGGAGACTGCAGGCTAAGGGAAGGATTGGGGGGCGTGTCTATCCTCAGAAGACATCAAGGCTAGTACGTGTGCGATGGGGCGTTTGAAAAGTGAGAAACGTCAGTCCGTGCCGGTCTGCAGACAGAAAAAATCATCGAATGTCGTGCACGACGCTGAAAGAGCATTGTATGGGGTGTATCCGGACGTTGGGGAAATTCCGGGCGAAAGTAGGGGGGGTGGAACCCCACGGAGCACAGACTCGAAAGCCTAACGGACGGTTTTTTCTTCCTGGTGAGGATGCTGAGCGAGAGAAGTTCTCTAACCACCACAAAAACGTTCAACTCAGGAGACTACCCATGTCAAGTCGATCACCGAGAAAAAGCCCAAAATTATGGAAGAGGCTGGGGGTCACTCCGCGAGAAAGACAAGAAGAGACAGGATAGGAAAAAAAAAACAAGAGTAGGCGAAAACAGACACGGGGGATAAATAGTGTACGCTGGGGCCGAAAATTAACGGCCAGCCGGAACACGGAAACTCTGCCGGCCGCGAAAAGCTACGGACAAAGAGCCTGTGCGTTTGGAGGATCGACCGGCAAATCCGGAAGAAAAAAATGACCTCTGAAGGCGTATCGCGGCTAGTAGTGTCTGGCGTAAGGAGCTAGGGGGAAAAAAATCGGGAAAGGGGAAAAAACAAAATCATTATTGATTGGGGGGGGCCCCTTCCGATCCCAAAGTCCTTGGTTGTATTGAAAGAAAGAACGAAGACGATCATTTAATCAACTTATGCTATTCTACGGGGAGAAAAAACCAGTTCACACGATGCATCTCAAGGCTCTCCACCCTGCAACGCGTCACCTTACAATGCGCGATGGAAAAAAGCCGTCCAAGGCCTAAAGAGGAACCTAGTCATCGAATCTCGGAAGAAAACCAGCATCCAAAAGTGTACGAATAAGATGGAAAAGACTGGTCCAGTGGGAGGCACCTCTGGGAGACTAAGAGCCATCGTAGTGCCAATTGTAAAGGGGGGATCAAACGGGGCTGGCATTACAAGCGACTATAGCTTGGGAAGCAATGAGGGGTACAACGGCGTCAAATGAAGAAAAGGTTTCACCTGGGTCTACAAATCCCTCGCCATCTGGCAGCCGCAAAAATTGCACAACTCGTGGTCCTAGTAGGTTTCTATACTGTACCATAATGCAAATCGTAAGGGATAAGTTGCTCACTTGGGGGAGGGAGCCCTCAGCAGGAAAGCCGCGATTAAACGAAGGGTGATCCCTGGAGGGGAGGTACTAAAAGGATTTGCTACAG
>Ga0179593_1441195_pt1 | contig 12957 bp, 14 predicted proteins | sample CZODoug2_1_08_16_FD_185931 | JGI IMG/M metagenome (GOLD analysis project Ga0179593, IMG submission 185931) | Vadose zone soil fungal communities from Angelo Coast Range Reserve, California, USA - CZODoug2_1_08_16fungal (PacBio error correction) | ecosystem: Environmental > Terrestrial > Soil >...
ACGTTGAAAAACGCTGGGAAAAAGACCAAACCACATGACAAGAAAAAGAGAAAAAAGGGTTGGGAGAAAGGGAAAAACGGGCAGCTCAGGCGAAAGACTGGGGATCCTTGCTCATTGTCACATAAACCGAACACGAGATAAAAGGCAAAGGGTGGAAGGGCATCGTAGGTAAAACGGCTGGGGGTTTCAGGGGGGGTATGCGGGGGGGGGGTGGGGGGGGTCGGGGGCGGGGGAGGTGGGTGGGGGGGGGGGGGGAGGGGGGACCGGGGGGGGGGGGGGGGGGGGGGGGGGGGGGGGGAGCGGGGGGGAGGGGGTCGGGGGGGGGGGGGGGGGGGGGGTGGGTGGGGAACCTAGTCCTGCAATCTACTTAATATAGGAGGAGCCAAAGAGTCACAAGTCCACGGTGCGGCAAACTGGGATGGTAAATAAACAGATGGTCAAAAGAAGAGATAGGACACCCCGTGGCACGAAAAGAAAAGGAACTATCCAATACAAAAGTCGGGATAGCACCGGGCAAAGGGTGCCTGCAGGCCGGTGTAAACCGGTCAACCACGGGTACCAGGCACACAGCCAAGCCTCCAGTGGGAGAAAAAAGGGCCAGAAAGACCCAGGAAAAAAGGGTTTCGCGGAATCGGGGGCCTGGGGGGAGAACGCCACCGTCTTCGCTGTAAAAAACCAGCTGTGAGCGCATGGACGGGGCCGTTTCAGAAAAAGTGTTGACGAATTAACACCGGGTGAAACCGGGGCGCCAGGGACAATGTTCAAACTCCATCCGATCATCGCGATTCCAGACATAGGGAAATACCGTCGAGGGGGGGGGAAAAGGCTTGGAGGTTTCGCCTTGTGTTACAACGAGACGGAAAAAAAGCGCGGTCGGCGTTAGACTTGGGACCAAATAGTCAACCAATTCTTACCCTCACCAACAAGCGCGTTGGTTCGGATTGGGGGGGGGTACCACCAACGAAAAAAACCCAGCTCCAAAAAGCCCAAAACACCCGGGGGGAGGGGATTCTATATAGAAGTGCCTTTCCTGGGGGATGTGGGTGTCCGCGGGAATCACGACGCGGGAAATAAGCCGTTTGACTCAGAACCTGAGGGTGGGGGGGGGACGTTTCCTAAGGGAAGGAGAAGGGAAGTTGTAACTTTAGGAAAAGTTGTGCGACCGACAAGCAGCAGCGGGAGGGAGGGGACAAAAACCGGCGTAAAAAAAGAGGAGACATGGTGTAAGAAACGAAGGTTGTTTAATCACCAGAGGGGGGGGCAGGTTAAAAAAAAAGGGAAACAGAAGGGATCGACCTGCACAGGCGCGGCGGTTGAAAAAAAACCAGTGATGTAGGGCTAAACCACACCCGGGGGGTCAGCAAAAGCCCGCCGCCCAGGCTCATCCAAAAATACTAACCAAGGACGTGGGGGGATTGCAGGAGGCGCAGAAGCAGAGCATCTATGATCACGACGCAAAAGGGGAATCATCCCGGCCGTCTCGAATTCCGCGCCTTTTAAGGGGAAAACCGGCGAAAATAGAACGGGAAAAAAATCCCGCCTCGGAATGAGGAAATGAAAGACGAAAAGTGGTCGGAAATGGGAAGAGTAATTTGCGGACAAGAATCATATTAGAGGAGAAACGAACCCCGAGGGACCTAGGGAGAAGTGGCTCACCAAAAAATTTCGGCTACAAGCCCATTTCGGGGATGGAAAAAACAACAAGAGGGAGGAACTTTTGGGAGGTCAGGGGGGGCGGTACTTGGGCGGAGCAAAAAATCGGTGACTTTGCAATTCGAAAAAACGGGAGCAACCGCCCCAACAGCGTCAAATCCTTCCTCTCTTCAACTTAGGGATAAGGACCTCGGGGCCATTAAAAAAAACCAGTAGATGCTGTTCGGATAATTTGGGTAAAAGGTATTAAGGAAGGGAAAAGGAGGGAGATGAAAGACATCCCCTAGAGCAGGTAGTCTGCGACGAAAGAGGGACTGCAGCATCACCTGGCAAGACAAGTCCATGAAAGAAAATCAAAGAGGTAAAGCAACAAGATGGGGGGGGAAGATTGGGGGATAAAAAGAAAACAAAGCTTTCCCGGTTTGGAACGAGTCCATGTGACCCTGGGAAAGAAAAGTATCATCACACAGAAGTAGTGAGGAAGAGCTAAAAGAGAAGACTCCAATGTTCAGAGCGAGTGACAGAATGTGGGGGGGACCCTAGTTTCACTGGTGTAGTCGACAAAGAAAGGAATTGGGGGTAAGACCACGTGAAAGACGGGCCGGAGGCCAAGGGTACCGGTTGGGTGGCACGTGAGGGAGAAAAGTGCGAGAAAAACAGAGAAAAGGTCTGAAAAACAATTCATGTGAGCAAGCCTAGTCGGGTCAGCAAGGAAAATCAGACGGTGTGGGGGAAAAAAAGATGAAAAGTGGTGCGAGAGGGTTCACGAAATAATATTAGGGGAAGGGCACAGGTCAAAAAAAAAGGGGGGAAATAGCTCTACAGCGATGCACGGAGGAAGGAAGGGGGCCACTTGTAAAAAGTCAAGAAGTGGAGTTGGAGTTGGGGTGGACAGGATAAAAAGGAGGAAGTTAGATGGCATTATAAGAGGATTGGGGTAGGAAGGTGGAGAAAAAATGAGTGAAAGTCCGGGCGGTGAGGGAAAAAAGGCGTGGGAGGGGAATCAAGAGAGGAGAAAGCAGATAGCGGCGGAACAAGGCGGCGAAGAAAGTACACAACAGCTAAATAGAGCCTGGTATTATGAACTAAGGGAGAAAGAAAATGTATTTCCTAAATTTTTTCTAGGGAGGGGGGTCAACAACTGGCAATAGAAAAGCTGAACGGACATAGCCCAAAAGTCAGAAAATAAATTGGGGCTACGAAAGGGGGGGCGGAGGAAAAAACGCGGGGAGGATCAAATGCGGGGTTCCACCGAGTTGGGAAAGGGGTTTACTCCGATGAAAGGTAGCAGCGGGATGAAACGGGGGAAAGAAATCAGAGAGAGAACGAGTCTTTAGAAAGTGAAAGGTGATAAGCGGCCGTAGAGGCTAGCGGGAGAGGGGAAAGCACGTAAACCGCAGAAGAACGGAACACGTTAGAAAGGGAGACGAATTTACCGGGCTGGGCGAATGGGGAATTCGTCACGTGGCTTCAGAAACTTTCAGTATGGACCAGTACGACGCCCCAATAAAACAAAAAAACCGACAAACGCTGAGGGACGGGTCGAAAAAAATGGGCATGGGGGAGGAATAGTTCAGTGGGAACTTATCATGGGGGAAGAGAGAAGGGGGACAGGAGACACCAAACCGGGAGGATCGTGAATCCCGCTGAGGTGCCGAAAGGGAGTCATATTTAGGCGGACAGAGAGAGGAAGTGAAAAAAGGGTGTGAGAATGCAAAGGGAAGACAGGGAAATAGACTAAACCAGACAGACGGCCGTGGGGACGTGGAGCGACGAACTGGAGGACACAACCAGATGAGGGCACCTTTTCGAGCAGAGTGAAGTGTTCATAAATAAAAAAAGCGTCAAACGACAAACCAGCACCGTCATGAACTATCGGCTTGTAACGGGGGGGTTGGAAGAAACAGAAGACGGCCATGGTCATGCGAACAAAGTGGGGAAAAAAAAAAAAAACATCTTAATGACGACGGGGGGTGAAACAAGCAGACGAGAGGTAAATAAATACAGGATCCAGAGAGAGAAAAAACATCTCTTTACGATACGAAAACTTTCAGTTCTAAAATCCAGGATTCTGAAAAAAGGTTGCCAGGTGTCCGAACACAGAACGCGGCCAAAACTGACAAGGGTGACGGGAGGGGAGTTAAAAAAAAGACGTCAAAGAGGGTCAAGAAAAAGAGAGGGGCATGGAGATCAAAACGGAAGTGAAAAGGGAAAGGGGGAAAACGCAGAGAGTGAAAACGAAAGAAGGAGGGACGGGACGTCCGGGAGTGAAGAAAGCGCAGTAGGCAATCGTGAAAGGGGGTGTCACACGTTGTAGAAATCTGCAGATAGGCGGAGGGGGGGGGGTATATCAGCAACGGAAAAAAAATGGGAAAAATGTCACCTGTAAAAGAAGGTAACTGGGGAAATAGAAACCAGAAAAAAATGTGTGCGGCAGAACCGACCACATACGGACGATCTCTTAGATCAACAAAGGATGTCGAAGGTGTCAAAAGCAAAAAAGGCAGAGCAGGGCAAAAGATAAACTGAGCCGGAAGTGCAGGAAAAGAGGTGGTGAGTCTTTCGGAACTGTAAGTGGGAATGTGAAAAAAAAGCGCATGGCAAAACCTAGATCAACAGGAAGGGGAAAAGGTGAGGACCGCGGATAGAAAGGAACTGAAAACAAAAAAAGGAGGAGCAGAATAGAAGAAAAATCATACGGGGGAAAAGAGGGGGCTGGAAGAAAATACGGGGCAACAAAAACCAATCACGGAAGGCCCAAGCACAAAACAACTGTTGAATTAAAAAGGAGGCCTGATTTAAGGGAGAAGGAAATACGGGGGGGGGTCGCCGTTGAGAGGGGAGAAGAATGAACATCTTGGAAAAAGGGAGAAGCACCGTAGGTGTGCGTTGGGAGCCACCTATTTTTGGGGGGAAAAAGGGGAACCGACAATCGCTCGGAAAAAACTCTTGGAGAGAGGCTCTACAAAGAGACTATCGGCCCAGCAGACGGGAAAAAAAATGGAAGGGGAAGTGGGACCGAAGACGCTGAACCGGCGGGAAAAGAGGGAGGGACACTACGGGGGTTCAAGGGATTCAACACAGAAAGGAGGAGGCCTGCAAATTAAAGAAATCGTTAAAGAAAAGGCCTCCTTTTGCCTCATTGGGGAAGAGGAAATGCTGAAACAACAAATGGGGAAGAACAAAGGAAAGGGAGGTAAAGGAGGGGCGGGTGACCCGGCACTTGAGAACAGGTTGTCGCGAGGAAGCCCGTCAAACTTTTCACTAGACAACTCGCGGGGGGGGAAAGGAAATCCTTAATCTCGGGAAAAGCACAACTGGGTGCTCAGCCTACAGAAGCTTCGTTCAGAGAATATGTACATATATACCGGAAAGCCTCGCAACCAGTGGGTTTCAGAACGTATATAAAAAAAACTTAAATCTTGGGGAGGCGTAACAAAGGCGGCTAATCAAATGCACAAACAACTCTAACTTCTGGGAAAAGGGGTTGAAGCAAAGCGATTGACAGTAAACCGAAAATGGGGTGACTCTAAAAATTCAGAGGGTCGAAGGTGGAAAAACATAACAAAAGAAGATCCTGGAGACACTGGAGGTCAACAATTAAAAAGGGGCCACTTAAAAAAAAAAGGGGGATTGAGGGGTGGATGACTGGTCCAGGAGTCCCCGGAACTTTTCCGCATACGCTCGTAAGGAAAAGGGATGATCTCAAAAAAGTGGGTAGAGGGTCACAAAAGGGACAAAGAGAAAATGGGGTTTAACAAGCGAACGGGGGAAGAAGTAAATCTTAGGCTGAACGAAAGGATACAAACAGGGACTGGCAAAAGAAAAGCACAACGGACCGTGGGGAGGAGGAACGAGACTTCTTCATCATGGGCTTGTCAGTGCGGGAGACAAAGGGAGAGGGGGGCACAATGCCAGCATCGAGGAGTGTGTCAGTAAACTGGGGTTGAACTAAACAGCAAAAAAATGCCACGTGGCAAAAAACCTTTCAAAATTATCAGCGGTGGGAAAAAACCGGGACTCCGACAGGAAACGAAAAACCTGTGAAACGGGGTTGGAGCGGGGACTGTTAAAAAGGTATGAATTAGGACTCCGGTAATGAAATCAATCGAACTGAAAAAGGGGGGGACGTCATATCCTGGGCAAAAAGCGAAGGGACAAGAAAATGGGAGAAGATTGTCAAAGGCTCGCAACTATAGTGACACCCGACTGGGAGCAAGAGCACAAACAACGACAGCACCGCACAAGACCATCGAACAGGGAAAAAAAAAACCGCTCAAAAAAACGTGTGACAAAACATCGAACTGTCATGTGAAAAAAACCCGTAAAAACTGAAAGAGAAAAAACTATACCTGGTCGGGACGGAGAAAAGAAAAAAGACACACCCATGTAACGAAAAGAATTCTTGTTCAAGAAAACACATGTTCGCGTAGGAGGGGCAAATATAACCAGGGGGACTGAGCAAAAAAAAAGGTAAGTGACAGCGGATAATATAAACTGACGCGCGACAAAAGGGGGGGGAAAAGTATCGTAAGGGTACAACGTGCGCAAGGTTATAGAGCAGGGGGGGGGGGGGGATCAAAAATTAACCAACAAGCAAAAAAAAAAAAGGGGGAATGGCAAGGGGGGGGTACGGGGACGAAGCCGGGTCAAAGGGGAAAAAAATAAAACGGATGAGGAAAAAGTCATTCTGGTACGAGGGGGAAGGGGTGACCGAGTAAAAAAGTCCGAGGGCAAGAACATAGTGGGAAAACTAGTCATACCGGCAGGAACGTCAAAAACAGGTTGAGGGGGGAGCAACGTCGAGTGAAGGAAGAGGGAGACTAACATATAATGTAAACCACAGAGGGAAGGAAAATAAAGCACGACAAAGTAGAAGGCTAAAGAGAAAAATGGGGAGATGCCAGGATTGAAACCACACAGAAGGGAAACTAAAGCACAAGGAATATTGGAAGGGGAAAATGGAATCCGAGGATCCGACGAAAAAGGGCAGGAAGGGGCCCCGGGGGAAGGGAAGTTGTTCAGGAAGAGAACCACGGTGACTGAAAAAAGATCGGGCAGGGAAGAGGTCGATCTCCACACAGGGACGATGGTCGGTGGGCAAGGACTGAAACAAGAGTGAAGACAATATTGGAACCAAAAAGCCCATGAAGAAAAGCCACCCATAGGGGGGGTGGAACGAAATGGTGTTCACGTTGGGAAGCACAGGGGGAGTGCAGATACGAAGAAAACTGAAGAATGGGTGCCAACGAAGCAGAAAATCCGGCAAAAGAAAAGAAAATTTCGAGGGGAGAGGGACATGGGGAGGGTTAACATATATTCGAAGGAGAGAGAGAGAAGGGACAGGGAGTAACCGGGGGGAGGACACTAGAAAACATCAGAGCAACAAATACGAACTCAACCACAAAAAAATTGGGCCCGCTTTCCGGGACCTAGGGCAGAGCGCAGGGTGGACTGCCTCACCGAACGTGTAGGATGCAAGGAAACGGGGCGACATGTGGAAAACCCGGTGAAAAAGCATGCACCGGGGGGGGGGGTCAGACGGGGAACTATCTCAGGGGGAAACAAACAATGGGAATATACTGATGGGGGAACCAATGTAAAATTCGCTTGAAAGAATAAACGGAACGGGGGACGGGGACAAGGGAGAGCAGGGATGGAGGTAAGGACTGTATACGGTAAAAAGGCCAAGGGTGGGTGGGGGCAAAACGGAACAAACAAGCTGAAGCTGTAGAGGTTCCCTACCTTGAAGAACGGAATCGAGGGGCCGGGGGGGGAATAAGATAGCTTCGGAGGGTGAAAAGAAAAAAGGACAAAAGAACATCCATCTGGGAATCAGACACAACCGACGGATAAAAAAGGCGCGGGCCAGAAAAAGGGCTAAGAAGGGGCATTTAAAAAAAACGGGTTGGCAAGGGGAGGATTGGCGTGGTCAGAGGGTCAGGTGCCGGTTTAGTCCTTAGTACTGGACGAACGGGGGGGACAACATATACTGCTCCAGAAAGAAAACAGGAGATGATCAAGGGAAAAAAGAAAAAAATAAAACGATAGAGAAAAAGAAAAAAGTCCAAAAAAACACGAATGGTGACCGGGAAAACTGGAGGTCAAAAAGAGGAACCACCAAAGGAAGTTTTTTCAGGGATGCCGTGGCGAAAAGCCGGGGGGAAAAAACGCGATCAAGAAGGAAAAATAAAAAAGGAAGGGAACGTATTGGTGATCCTACAAGGAGGGAGGACAGTCTTGGGAAAAATAGAAAAAACTGGACTCGACTAGAAGGGGAAAGGGAAGGAAAAAGGGAAAGTCACACTGACGGGAGTGTGGGGTAGGAATCAATGGCTCACAATGAAAAGGGCCTAAGGGGAAGGCGGAAACATTGTAAAAGTATGTAGAAAAGGGGGGAGCCGCCCGGGAAGGGTCCTCAAGGTAAATCCCTAATAAAAAGAAGAGGTCATTGGAAAAAATATCCTCGCAAAAAAAAGAGGGGGTGTGAAATGAAAGAAACCTTGTTAGAAGAGGCCGGAGCACAAATAAAGGTGACAAGACCACACTGGTTCGGACGCGGGAAGTGCCCAAACTTGAATTATACTGGGGCCTTCGACATTGGGGGGCCTCAGGGGGGTTTTGGTTTATTGAAAAACTCGAAAATCCCTCTCTCCAAAACCAAAAAAAACCAAACGGAGAGGAAAAAGGCTCTGGAAATAGGAAAAACAATGAATGGAGAACCAGGGCTCAGGAACATTGACCGATAGGACCAAGACACGGTCTACCCAGATAAACTGCTCCGCGCCATTAACTTCGCGTCAAAGGACACCAAGATAAAATCACAAATGTTAGGAGTCTCGAGGAAAAAATCATAAGATGGAACTAAAGGGCAATATTCGAGTTTCAAAAAACCCGGGGATGGAAAAATGGTCAGGGGGGAAGGGTTCGTCAGTGGACAAAAAAAGGCAGGAGGGCGAGGGGGGGGGAAGTGACTGCCGAATCAGGTATCGGGATCCTGGAAAGGGAGGTTAAAGCCGCCGGAGCTAAAACGTTCAGCAAATTGGAATCGCCCACCCCCAAAATTACCGGAAAATAAAAGGGGTGAAGCTAAGGTAAAAGCAGGGGCAAGGCCCCCGTAGGTCTGAAAGGGGGAAAAGGGGATCAAAAGGACCAAAAAAATTTAAAAAACTGACCCATCTGGCAGGGGAAGCAGAATTTGGGTCGAGAAGAGAGGGGAAGGTCGCCGACTCCGGTTGGGACAATAGGACAGTACAAAAAACATGAGGAAAATCGGTGGAACGAAACTGGAATCAAGCCGTACCCGCCCATGCCCAAAGTTGCCCCATGGAGGTGATCCAAACTGGCGGGGAGGAGTGAAAGCTAACCTGACACAGAAAAGGAAGGATGAACTAAATCAGCAATTCCACGGGAAACCCCACGGCGGTGGGGGAGAAAGTGTGGTATGACCCTCTGAGGGGGAAATGTTGCCGGACACCACACCGAAAGTACTGGGATATTGGACACAATTGAAACAATGTCGCACATATACTAAGGGTATACCTGTCGGTGGTAGGGGATATCAGGGAAAGAAAATGGGAAGAAATTTTTCAAGGGGGGCGAGGGCATTTAGCGGGCAGAGAGAAGTGGGGAAAGGGAAATCAAAGAATGAAAGAAAACATTTTTCTTGGCAACCGTCCCCAACGCACATAGAGGGGAGCACGTAGCCGTAATGAGGAAACCAGGTAAGAAGGGGTATTACCTCTAAAGCAACAACCAGACAAACCTTAAATTGGGGTGGGTCAAAATTCATGAACTGAGCATGTGACGCGATGTTGGTGAGCAGGGGTGCTAGTTACGAAGGATGATTCTGACCAAGGAAGAGGAATAGGCGCAATTAGACGGTCCTTACGATCTTTGGGCGACCCCCGCAGGGGAGATAAATGAACGCCTCACCCAAAAGGCAGTACACCTGGGGGTCACCAGGCACACAGACAGGGAAATATGAAAGATTCCACTCGATACCAGACGACTAAGTGGGATGCATGCGCCCATACGGAAGTATAGGGGTGGAAATGGTGGCGTCAGTGCACTCCAAAGAAAGAGGTGAATTGCGCGGGCCGACGTTGGGTTCATGTGCAGATCAACGTATGAGGGTAAAATGGAAGCGCATCTGTTAGATTAAGGGGCGAGGTGCAAAAAACCTTGTGAATACTAACCCAAGGACCAGCGGTGGGCGATGAGGGATAGGCGGGGGGTTTCGCCAAACAGCGGTGAAAGACGTATGATTCCGTAGGGAAAAGAAATAACTAGAAGAAGATCAAGGGAAAAACACAAAAGAGAAAGACAGCACAGGCGTAAAGAGGGGAAAGCAAAAGAGACGGGAGGGAGAAGTAGCGACCCATAAGGCAAAATAACTTCGCGCAAGAAAAGAAAAGAAATCAGGAGTTCAAAAGGGGGGGGGGAGCACCATGGAATACGTCGCAACAAGAAAGGTGTGGACTCCTCTTCGGCCGGGTGTGTCGGCCGCAGAAAATCAGAAAGACTTCAAAGATGGTGATATCTCGTGAAAGGTGGTCACTGCGTGAGTCCCGCGAGTGCCATCAGAAAAAAAAATACATACATGTCGGCCGCCGTGATCATATGATGGTAATGGGGGCCGAGAATTGAGTGAGATGACGTGATGGGGGGGGTAAGATTTGCGGGGTCGGGGGAACAAAGAAGCCGTGTTGGGGGGTGAAAAGGGCAAGAGGAAGGTGTGGGAACACGTCATGCTAGTTGAAAAACTGTTACAAAGGAGTTGAACGGCTAGGCAAATAAGTTCATTATTGACCATAGAGCACACAACGAAAACGGTGACCCCGGAGATAACGAGGAAGAGAGATACAATGAATCCAATGCCTACTATTCTGAGGTACGAGGGCCCCGCTGAAAAAGTAAAGGATGAATGTTGTGTACAGGGGTAACTCAAAGCTACACAGATCTATCGGGGTACCGAAATTACCTTAAGAGAAAAGAAACGGAAGAAAGTATCAGGGGCGTCTCAGTGACACTCATATTGATGTAGAGGTCTGTATTAAATAATAATAATGGAGGACTCAACAAAAGATTCAGGGGTCTCGTCGCTCAAAACAAATGAAAGAAAGCGGAGAGATATAGCTTCTGTATGAAAAAAAGTTGGGACTGGAAGGCGAGCGGCTTTGTAACGGGGAGGGAATAAGATTTACATCAGACTCAAACCAACGGGAGAAGGAAGGTGGCTGCCATTTGGGGGATATTCACATTTTTAACGATAGTCACGGGCTGGCGCGAGATAAGCGAACCTGTCTACAACTGTGACGCAACATGGGGCAAGGATGATGCAACAGCTTGAAAAAAAAGCGAACTTCGGTTCACATTTAGGAGGGGGGGACAAAACAGAACTGTTAAAACATGAGAGCGGAGAAACGGGATGAAGGCCCAAGCCAGGAGAAAAAGGAAAAAGTTGAACCACGACATAACGGTGTGGTAAATTTTACCGAGTGGTTGCAGAAAAAAGGATAGTGAGAAAGGAGTGAAATGGTTTCTTCTCGTGATGTGAGAAGCTCCCAGCCGAATAGGCCGACGGAATGTGTCAAAGGGGGCCTAAGCTCAAGACGAGGACAGGATGTGTGTCATGGAACAATCTAGGAAGTGGATGTCGTCAGTAAAGAAAGAAAAGCAAGCAGAAAATAGTTGGAAGAAAATATGTGGATCTCATTTTAAGGTTCACGAACAAAGGGAAGGAAGTGTACGTAATAATAAAGAAGGTTTTGAGGTCGGGCTAGATCGTAGGGTGAAAAACAAAAAAAAATAGCCAGTGAAGCCAACCTCATTATAAACAAATACCATAACTGTGTAGGGGATTGAAGGGGGAGAGAAACAATTCCAATTCAGCAACCTTTGTGAGGAGATGTCGTAAGGCGAGTAAGGTAAAGGTCCAGGAAGGGAAAAATAGCGTTTGGGGAAGTCAGAAAGTTTCCTGAAAAAAAGGTCACCCTCCATGGTGCGGCAGACAAATACAGGGAAATTAGGCGGCGAGAAATGTGAGAGAAAGTTGCAGTACGGGTGAATGTTGGGGAAAAATGAAACGAGCACGGGCAAATAATGGTAACTGCAAGGGGGGGGGGGGGGGAGTAGTGCAGCCTACCGGAAAGAGAAACGGGGGAAGGGAGTTGTGGGCCGAGGGTCAGGAACGGGGGAAGGGAGAAAAAGGCCAAGGCCAGGGGGGAATGTATGGCAAGGGGCGTGTATTGGGGAAAAGGGACACGATGAAAGGGATGAGGGGGGGCAACGTTGGGAAGATAGGAGCGGGGAGAGAGAATAGGGCGTAAACCTTTGGGGGGACATAGAGAAAGATTGAACAGAGAAAAAGAGAAAGATTGAGTCCTTAACAGAATAAGGCCAACCGAAAATAAAAAAAAGAGGTGAGTCGGCACTATGTGGCGGTTTCTCTTTGCAAAGAGAGAACGAGACTACGCCGCCTGTGACAGAGTGGTGTGGGGAGATGAATAGGCAGGTCAACGTTGGGAGAAGGTTGCTTAGAGGGATCTATGATCCTGAAAGCCAAAATGGTGGATGCACGTTCCGTAGGTGGGGATTGGAGTGTCCTACGGGCTGCTCAAAGCCCACCATAGGTGGGGGTGGAAAACTAATGATGGAAGGCAGAACCCCCGTTGGGTGGGGGCCTCACTCATCTAACCAGGGGATAGCAGTAGAAAAGGAAAAAGGAAAACATTGATTAAACTTATATGTACAAGGGTATAGCTACTAGTGTGCAAAGATCGTTGAGTCGGACAGGAATCGGGAAACTGCAATGTCCTTACCGTGAAGGGTACAGGCGAAGTGACGACGATGTGCGAAAAGAAATAATAGCAGGAGCGACCACAAAAGTGGGGGGGAGAGACTGAACTCTACCTGAATTGATCATCAGATGGCGTGGCGGGGGGTAAAGAAGTAAAAAAGAACCAACATAAATGGAAGCACAAACTCAAACAAAAAACTGACAAATGTATGGCTGGTGAGGGGAGGATTTTGTGATGAAGCAGAGGGAGATTCAATAATGTAAGTACGACGGGATGTAACGGATACGGGGGAAGGCTGTCGGCCCACTGGGTAAGAGGCTAAGGTTGCCGGGTAGGGGGGAAAACAGAAACTGGCGAAAGTGCCAATAAATAAGCAGAATGGGGAAGAACGCAAAGGACATCGAACCTATGAAACCGAATGAAGAAGGTGGGGATTATAGGCCGAAGGTGTGAGGTGGTGAAGGAAGTTATCTTAGCGAATAACTACCCGTATCTACAAAAA
>Ga0179593_1422330_pt1 | contig 12956 bp, 13 predicted proteins | sample CZODoug2_1_08_16_FD_185931 | JGI IMG/M metagenome (GOLD analysis project Ga0179593, IMG submission 185931) | Vadose zone soil fungal communities from Angelo Coast Range Reserve, California, USA - CZODoug2_1_08_16fungal (PacBio error correction) | ecosystem: Environmental > Terrestrial > Soil >...
AGTATAAAAGGGAAAAAGGCGGTAAAAAGGGTCTAGCTTGGACGGCCGCCTGCCTCATTCAGGGCCGCTGCTGGGCACCGTTAGGAGGAGTAGATATCATGTGCGGGCTTGCGTTTCATGTCTTACGATTGGAAGAGAGACTACAACAACCACACGGGGCGGGTTAATAGAGAGATAAAATCGGAGCAAAACCAATCACATTACGGTCAAAAACTCCTGAGAGAAAAAAAAACTAGCTGCCAGCTCGGCCCAGGAAGACCGAAAGGATGGCATCCCGTAGAAAAAAGGCAAGGGAAAATAGGAAAGTAGAGATTATTGACATAGTAATGATGAGTACAATTCGATACCATCCCATCTCCCGGGAAACTTAATATCAACACATGAGTCAGGTAAATAATCAGTGCCTCGGAGGAGCATAGACAAGCGGCACAGCCAGGGGGTATCAATGCCACGAACGGCTGGAAAAAAGACCCCTGCAAAACGAAGAGAAACATCGGCACCCCAGAAAATGCCATTCAAAAACACGGGAGCCCATTGATTCCTCTTGGTCAAAAAATTACTGAAACATAGACGGGGACAAAGGAAGTAACTGAGGAGGAAAGAGCAACGCGGACATCGAAACGAAGCGACGAGTCTGGTATGCGTCACGCCTCCATTCAAATTGACGGCGTGTCTCGGCTCAACTCGCTAAAAAAAAAAAAAAAAAAGGCGGCCGAAGCAAATCAGGGTCAACGATCGATGGGCACCACGAAAAACCTTTATAGAGCCTAAAGGAAAACCAATAACCAATGCCGCCACGAAGTAGTTGGGTGCAGTTTCTCCGTGGGCGAACCCAGAAAGACGTAAACATGACGCAGTAAAAAAGTCATCAATTCAGCGGAAAGGGGAATAAAAATCGCAAAATGAGTCGACGTTGTGGGGGGCCACTGATCAGCTGAAGACGAGACGAAAAATTAAGGATCACACTCCCCGTCCGTAGCGGCTGAAAAGGGAGAAGATAGGGTAAGAGAGGAAATAAGCGACACGGGAAGGAAGGAAACCCAAAAGGGGGCTAGCGGTCAGTCTCCGTGCTCGATTGGGACAAGTTTTGTAGGGTCAACCCGTATCAGGCAAAGAGAAAAAAAGACAGACTCAGTGAGAATAAATCGAGGCGAGGTCCGTAATGAAACTTTGTGGCGCAGGTCATCAGTAGAGTGAAAAGCCAAACCCCCGCTTGGGGGTACGAACGGGAAAACAGCCGCTCGACCTGCGGGGAAAAATGGTCCGCGTCCCGGCTAGCCGGAAGCTGGGGAAGCACTAAAAAAAAAACACTAGGGTGGCCGAGAGTCACACCGCGGGCCACAGAAAAAGTAAAGCAAGGGGCACGCTATGTGAGATCTAAGGGGGCAATGTAACTTCTGTAACGTCGTCAAAAAGAGAAGGGGTGAGAAAACATCTGAGGTCACGAGCAATGAAAAATAAAAAGTAAGGTAACGCAGGGCACCGAGTTAGGGGCGGGTAGTGACCGCAGCTGAAAAACTCAAGGAGGGTTCCGATTTTTATATAGCAACAATCTGGCATAAAAACCGTACCAATGGCGATTCAAGAGGCCCGCATCCGGGGGGATAAAAGATCTGTGGGTGGGTTTTTTCCCACGTTTCGAAAAAATTTGGGGGCTGGACTTGCACAGGGAGGGTTGGGTCGCGGGGGGGGTAAGACAGCTCTTGGCCCGACGAGGGGATTGCTTTTAAAACCGTGTTTCGTAAAAAAACATTGAGATCGAACTGGAGAACGGGGTCCGACAATCGTTTACTCGCCCAAGCAGCGTTGCCGCAATGTCGCAGATCTCAACAACGGCCGCACGGAAGACAAAGGCACCACAGGGCTCAGCACCCTCACCAAACCACATAGATCCACCGATAGTCGGCGAGCAAACCAAAAAATCGACGAGTTAGTGCCTGACGGAACGACTTCCAGGAGGAAGGAAAAAGGCAGGGGAAGAGCGATTTCCAGGATGGGACGGGAGGCAAGCACCGAGCGGCATTGGGAACGAAAAAAATTGACGGGAGCTTTTTTGGGGTCAACACGTTGCAGACAAAATTAGATGCGGGGAGGGCAGCCCGTCCAGTGATTCGTTAAGAATCAGTCGCAGAGGGGCTCAACAGAATAGACTTGGAAAGTCACGAAACTGGAACCTGCCCACAAGGGGCAAAACGTGTTCTGGAAGATACGCCCGCAGGCTGCGCGTCGCTCCGATTTGGCTTCGAGAGGCGACAAGGGAAACCAAGCTGCTTCGGCGCTTGCGCTCGCGACGAGTTTGTTTCGAACATGGTTATCAACCGAATTCGCTGCCTAAGGGTGGGAGAATAAAAACAGAGGACGACAGTAAGAGCGACCGGGAACAAAGGGACAGCACTATTGAGCAACAAGTCAGCCCGGTGGTTTATTAGGGGAACGCCGAAAGGTAGGGGAAGGAAATTAAATCTCTCCATCTCACCAATTTTGATTGAAAGGAGAGAAACGATGACTGGCCAGGCACAGCAGATGGGGAAGAACGGACAAAAACTGGCAAGCACGGCCCAGGACGGTGTAAATACGTTACGAAAAAAAACGGATTAAAAAAAGGGGAGAGGGTTGACGTAAACATGACTGGTTTGGTGGCAGTGGAAAGATTTGGTGGGCTAACGGCCATTCATGTTGATCGAGCGGGGGGAAACTGGTACAAAACGGCCTGCACACGAAACAAAAACGAAGCTCACACGAGGACCAGCCAGGCTCTGAACTGTGCTGAAATGTGGTTCTAGGAAATGTTCCGCGGGGGACAAAATGGGGGGGGATCCTAACACCGGAGTTCGAATTGAAGGACTGGGACATGTGCAATAGGGGCGACGCCATTGATTTATTGAAGCAACGGGATGTTTTCTAAGTTACGAGTAAAAAACCAACTATGGATTTGTCCAAAGTCGCATTGGGACCGGGGAAAGAAAAACTGGAAGATCGTGAACTGCATTTGTTCCGGGGCGTGGCGCAAGGTGGGGGGCCAAGGAAGAACCCCAGTTGCAAGGGGCAAGCCACATTCGCACGAGTCCAGGTGGATTCGAGTCATGGGGGGACGAAAGACGCGGGCTCGCGCTTGTAAGTCACTCGAGAAAATAACTCAAAAGACCAAAACCCTAACCAAGAAAAAGGAGAAGATTTAATTCGCGACAGGCAAAAAATCGCCCGGTGAACAACACGGACGGAGTATTTGATTAAAAAACAATCACGGGCGGACGGGGGTGCCAAATAAGGGATCAGGGGGGTTAAAAGCAGAGAGAGGGGCGTTGCGCCTGAATATTCTTCTCTTTGCGCCGGAACGGAGGGAAATGGACCTCATGCCGCCAGAGAATAGAAGGGCTATGCAGGTTGATTTATGCCCGTGGATTTTCGCACAGTAAGCCGTGAGGGTTCATCTCAAGAAGTGAAAAAAACCCGCGCATGGTCTCGAGGGACGGCTGATAATTTTAAAGCGGGTGGGGGCAAGACGGGTGACAAATTGGAGGGGGTCAAAAAAATTGGCGGGAAAAAACAGAAACCTGAGGGGGGAAAAGAAGGGGGAAGGCGACGAAGAGAGGGGTGGTGACCATAACTGTTGGAGCCAGCGCCGTAAGAGTCGAGAGCTCTACAGGAAGGAAAAAAATAAAAGGCAGCGCTCCTGGTCGAAACGAAAAGGTTGGATGACTTCCTCTAAACAGGAAAATGAAATGCGACGTCAAGGAGAGCACGGAGGGCGGAACTCATAACGATTGGAGTTGAAGGACGCCGAGAGCACTTGCAATGAGAAAGGAAGCAGGAGGCCCCCAGTTGCAGCCATTGACCGCTGCGGAGTTGCATGAGGGTGGGAAGGGATGACAGTCGCAGTGCTTTGATGGAAAAAACAAGCATGACAATGCAACTTAACTGAGAGAGGGAATTCCTACACAAGTGCGACGATGGAGGAAGAAATTGTTGAATACTCTTTACTTAAAGAAAACAACAACAACGAAGGAGGAAAAGTCCATTAAAATCCATTAGAAAAAATTCCCATCGACGCACTCAGGAACAAAGGGCGCAATGGTGCCATCAAAACATGTCGGTGTGAAACAAAAAAGCACCTGCGACTGAAAACTAACCAAACGCCAGACCTCAAAGCCGAACTCGTGCTGCAAAAAAACCAAAAAGCGATCAATCCATTGACAAAGATGAAGAGAAGAAAGAACATCCCAAAAAGAAAGGGATTTACAACGCGTGCGTTGAACAAAGCTGAATTCACGCTGGGTATGAACAAAGAAGTCAGTCCCCGGGGTCAAACGGACGAGATTCAACTCCTATGAATTCCTAGCTGAAAAAGGCCAAAAAGGAAAGCCAAAAATGAAACTACCAGAGCACGTAGGATTGGCACAGCAGAAACGACTTTCAAAATCGGTCTAGTGACGACAAATGTTTTTGACACTATCCACAGTCGCAAAAGAAAAAAGGAGGGGCGTGAGTAGACACGGAAATAAAAAAATAAAAGCCAAAAAACCCAGAACCGATTTGTCTTGACCCACTGAGAATGATATTCAAGCCAACCAGCCGCGCAGGAAGGGTGAATTCCATAACAGTGAGATCAAGAGGATAAATTATAGACCAAGTATGAAAACTAGGCTTAAGCGGGAAAGACGGGAAGAAGGTCCTGCAGGATTGCAAAAAAAAAGCTAAGTTTAAAAAGGAGCAACCTAGTCGCTTAGAGTAAAACCAAAAAATGGATCCGATAGACCACCCTTCCACAACATTTGAATCAAATAGTGGGACATAAATTTTTGGTGGAAAAGAAAAATGGGCGGGGCAGGTCGCGCATCGGCAACAGCCAAAGGGATGTTGGTTGATGTTCTATGACGCGCCGTCCAATTCTCAAAAGGAAGCCAGCTCAGGTAACACTTTAGAACGGAAATGAAGGATCCAAAAAGGTCCGGGGGGAAGGAGTTGGGGAGGAGGAAGGGAAACATTTGGTCCTTGCACTTCAGAGGGAAACATATATATCAAGACCGAAAGGAAACCATGCAGTTTCACTATAACAGAGGGAAAAAATAAGATGACATGGGGCGACCAAGGGCTAGGGAGTGGGGGAACAGGACGAGAGGTTGGGAGAGGGAAAGAGGAAAAGGAAACCATTAATTGGCACAGCATAAAGCCGTAAAGAGAGGTCAAATTGTCCCCTTTTTGAAAAGTCATTTTTCGAGCCGTGGGAGGAAATGATGAAAAAAGGGCAGGCCTGCGAATGTAGAGAGGGCGCCGCACACAAAGCGGGAAGAGCGGATGGGGGGGGAAGAAGCGAGCGGATTTGGGCGTCGTGGCGTCACTCCCTTCTTTGAACCCATCAGATCCGAGACTCGCCCGAACATAATAGGCCCCATTAATGCAAAGAACGGATGGAAAAGTCACGTGAAAGACAGGAGAAGAGAAAAAAAGATGGACCCAAGGGGAATGTTGGGTGGGGAAAAGAGGAGGGGGGAACAACCCTTGTATGGCAGGTAATTCCTGTCACGAGCCGTATGCTTTAAAAGTCCGGGGCGCGCCAGACTCGGTGGAACGAAAAGGAAGGTGGGAAGTTAGGGGCGAGATGAATGAGTGACGTCGAAGGGACCGAAGGAAAAGAAGGTTTCCAAACCAACCCGCGGAACGTTTGAAGGGGAAATCCAGGATGTCAATATTTGGGGGGGGACCGTCTAAGTCGGACTAATTGGGGAGAAAAAGGAGTGTTTGTGCACCCAGAAGGGACAAAAAAAAAAAACAGGGGAAGGAGAAAATGTAGAAATGGGGTTGCTAACAAAATAACGGCTAGCTCGAACTAAAGAGAAACGATTCGATGGAATGCCAGGGAGATGAAGCAAATACTTAGAACGCGAAAGGCGGCGGGAAAGGGGTCGCGATAAAAAAAAAAAAAACCGGGAAAGGAAGCAGAAACTTAAAAACGTTTCGCTACTTTAGAAAGCTCATGGCTATTCTGTATGCGAGACGCGCACTGCAATCAGGAAAAAAATGGGGACCATTGCGTAAACGAAGTTGGTACAGCCGAAAAAATCACAGGGGTCCTGAAAAAGGGGGAAAACAACAAAAGAGAAGCAACTCGTTACAACCAAAAAGCTCAACTCCAGGCAGAGAGACAGGAATTACTCAAAAAGTACGAAAGATATTCCTCCAAGATCAGGAGGAAGAACCGGAAACGACCTGGACTAAGGGCAGGGAAGAAGGAGGAGATGTCAGGTGTTTCCGCACGACTATGCTCACTGTGGTTTTGTGGGGGGACCGGGGTTATTTCGCTTGAGTCGTGGGGACATGGCATAAGGCGAGGGGGAGTGAAACCCAGATAGAATCGGAAACGGATGCTGGGGGGAAAGAAGGAAAACTAACACTGGAACTGTCGAGAATTGAGAGAGAAGGAAGAAAAAAGTAGGTGGAAAGAGGTTAAGCACTCCCCTCGGGTAAGGGAATTAGACAAAGGGCGTCAACCTCACGGTTATCTAAAAAAGGAACCTTTAAGAGGGGGAAGAAAAAACGAGGGGAACAATAACACGCAAACTCTGGAAAACACAGTTCCGCGAGAACCCACGATATGCTTGAAAACTTGACACGCGCCATGGGAATTGTTCCTGAAGGGGAGGCAGCCCAGAAGAATATAGAAATAAAAGAGGAAACAGAAAGTCGGGGAGGGCAATCCACGACAATCCCATGTGACAGACAAGACAGGAAGTCGGAAAGAACCATTAGGGTTTGCTCGGGTCAAATTTCCACGGAAGAAGAAAGGGAAGAAACAAGGAGCCTACTACGTCAAATCTAGAGTCCGTATATATCCGTGGTAAAATAGGCGTGGACGGAGAAAAATTAAATTGGGGACGGCCCAGCGGAGGAGATGAGAGGTGAAAGCGGTGGCAACGAGTATTGATGCCACCCCACGTCTTGCAGACGGGATCTCTATTTCCTGAACTGAGACGCAATAAAGGGCCCAAGCAAAGGGATCCCAGGGGAGGGGGACGATCGAACGAGGGGATTTTCGCATAAAATTAGATAAAGTACTTTGTACGCCAGTCAAAAAAGGATCAAAGAGTACATGGCAGAACGCGAAAGAATTTTATCAAAAGAAAGGAAATGTGGAGGGGGGAGGGGGGGGGTTGAAAGGAAGTCATCGGGTCACCAAAACCCTTGGAACCAATTAGCAAGGCCGAATAGCGAGCGAGGAACGTTGGGTGGGGGCCATTCTAGACAAGTGTATAAAAAAAAGGAGGAAAGGGGAACAAAGTCAACCGGATCAAGGGGGGGCAACTGTCGGTCCAAAGCAGAGATTTGGACCTCCTTGGAATCTACGCGGGGAAGAAGAGGGGTAAAGATGTCAAGTGAAAAAAGAAGATAGGGAGGAAAAGAATGGCGAACAGTGTCCGGGAACAGCAGGGGGAGGTACAAAAAAAATGAAAGGAGTACTCGCGGATAGGCCCCGGAGAACTGCAAAAGGAGGGTTCTGGGTGGCAGGCATGGTTGGAAGGGGTTCATCAAAGACGATAATAGGAGGAGGGAGGAGGGTATCGAGAATGAGGTTCACCGAGGGAGGGGGCCGGATGAGCTTCGCTCAAAGTGGTAGTTTTTTTTTAGACAATCGATTGCGCCGAGCAACCGAAGGACTTAAAAGGGAAAGCCGGGCGGAGAACGATCGCACGTCGGGGCGCTTTGTTCCAATGAGACCGAGGGGAAAGTCGATAAGAGGAAGGTAGGAATTGGAGGTCGCAAACTAGGTGGCATGCAGTCTGGGAAAAGAACAGACAAACCGGGGGAGCAAGGAACGATGAAATCGCTGGAGTGGATGTGGGTGGATCGTTGGAAAACCGGAAGAAGGGGTGTGGGGAAAGCGTAGAACAAAACAAACGCGCCAAAAACCCGAAGGACAGAAACAAAGGGGAACTACGCGGCGGGTGTGAGCTGAGGGGAGGGACCGAATGGAGAAAGAGAGAACCAACCGGGCAGCGCCGGCCAAGGATAGCGCGAACGAAAAGGCAAGGCGATGGGGTACAAGGATAGCACGGTGGGGGTAGTAGAGGGAGCGGGAAGGCAACGGGGGGCCAGCCAAAAGAGGGTGGAAAATAAAAAGTGCTTGATCGCAGGGGTAAACTGCTGACATCGAGGAAAGAGTGACTGTGAGCGCTCGCTTGACAGGGGAGACTTCTTCATTAAAGTGTGCTCCTTGGGGGGTAGGAGGTCCGAAATGCAAGTCAAAGGGGAAAAAAAAAGGGGCACCAGCAAAAACTAAAGGGGGCGGGACAGGGGGCATAAAAGGAGAGAAAGCCCGGGAAGTCATATGGGAACTGGAAATGGAGTTTCACGCTGGGAGAGAGGACGCGGATCAAATAAGAGTTCAGGGGCCGGCATTGCGGTTCTGAGGGGACGCGATGATAGATCAGACAACAACAAGGGAGGGGAAAAAAGAAAAGAAACTGCGCAAAAAAGAAGGAACATGAAAGGGTTGAGACGCAACGAGTCCCCAGCCTAAACTCCAACTCGAGAAATAATGAGGGGGGACGTATCCTCTAAAGTACTAATCCCAAGAATCAGCTGGACCTTTTTGAACATAGGACCTGCAGTGCAGAAAGGAGAAGACAGCAGACGGAAACAGTAGATGAGAAAAAACCTGCCCGAGCTGTTCCCTGCAAGGGGGAAGGGCGATTTGGAGAAATATAAAAGAAAGCAAAAAATGGGAGAAGAGAACGAATGGAATACTCCCGGATGACCATACCGTCATAAACGAGGGGAAAAGCGCACACAAAATAAAATCTAAATGCTATTCCACGGTGCAAGATACCGTGGTAGTCAGGGGAGAGGAACCAGAACAGGAAATAATCGACGACAGCACACAAAAAGGGAAGGAAAAGAGGCGTGAATACGCGACCGCAGGAAAACGATGTCAAGTCGCAAAGAGAAGCCGATCGGAGACGCCCACTCCATTCGAAAGTAGGAAGGCTTGGTACGCTCAATGGAGTGACTGAGCATAAACAAAAAAAACATACAAACAGTTTATCGCGGAGCACCGCATCAAAATCCAGAAGGGCAAAGAAGATGAGGGAAACAAGAGCGGAAGCCGCTTAGTAGGACCGATGATGAACAAAAACCCAAATGCCCAAAAAAAAGAAAGGGAGGTTGGGACGGTCTGCCGGGGGAGAAATCCGCTATATCATTCACTTGAAGGGCGGAAGAGTCCGTGAGGCAAACTAAAGTGTCCGCAAAAAGGGGAAAGAACGGAAAGGAGGAGGAGTTGTCCATCATATTGACGATCTCAGACAAGAGTCGAATGAGATAAAAAGGCCGTAAGGGAAAAAAAAAAAACCAAAACGACAGTGCGAGTATCTTCCAAGGAAAACTTCAAGAAGCGCGTATAAGTATAGAGGGGCAAAAAGGGGCAAACGTACGCTCTGCAGTGCGCGTGGAGGGAAAGGGGGGACCAGAGTGGGGCAGTAAAGGGAATAAAGTCCCAAATCCAACCAGACCATAGGAAGAAAGAGAAGCGCATTTTCTTAAATTAGATGGGGGGAAAGAAAAGGGGCGAATGGCCGATACATATAGAGTGAAATTCTGGCTAAAAAAAACACACGCGCTTTTAAATCGCGAAACAAACGAATAACTGTCGCAGCTCACACTGCTTGGGAGAAGATAAAGGGGGGCCGCCGGATCGGCGGCAGCGGAGCACCGGACCGATCGGGTGGGAGCCGAAAGCCGGAACCAAGATTTGTGCCGAGAAGGACTCCCGACTGGCCGAAAAAGAACGGAAAAAGGTCAGGTTCGGGAACACGGTCAAGCCTTGGCCTACCTGATCGGGGGAGGAAATTTCGGGAGAACGCGAATACTGAAAACTTTCATTAAACAACTCAAGTGTCTTGCTTCGAGCAATTGGGAACCATTAAAAAATAAGGGAGACTCAGGGAAAAGGAGGGAGCCCGGAATTGTAGTGACCGGAGAACTGAACGCACAAAAGGATGGAAAGTGATGTGGATAGGGGGACAAAAGGTACATTTCGGCAAACGGTTCATCCCTCCGGTAACCCTTACAACAGAAGGAAGAAAGGAAAGAGGCCACGCATCGGCAAAGGGGCTATGGCGCGCACTGGGGAAGAGAGTGTCGTCTTGTTTGAGAAGTCCTTTACATCCTACGTAATCTGCTGCAAACTTTGGGAGGGGAGAAAAGACTGTGCAAAGGGGGGACGCATTTTGAGGCCATGCGCCAAAAAGAGGGTGGGGCGAAAAAGATATGAAGTCATACTGTTTTCGTCCTGGGAAAAAAGTCCTTATAATGTCGGGGCCAGACGGTTTCGTTCCATGGAGAGCACAACAGGAGGTGAGCAAGGAAGGATTGGCTCACTCCAGCTCAGGTTCTCAACACCACAGCAAGGATGCCAAGGACCAAAAAGGACGAAGGAGCAAACACCTCACAAAACCACCAAAGAAAAGGCTCCAAAGAGCAACAGAGTAGGGGGAAATAAGGAAAAATTCCTGTAAAGTGAGGAACGGTAGCCGCGAGCGGAGGATTGCAGAAGTAGACGGATGTCCATGATGTAGGTATTAAACGCATAGGCAGTGGCCGGAACCGGAATGGGTGGGAAAAATAACATAGGCCCCGCTTGCACGTGTCCTCTTTTTTGGGGAATACAATCGTTCAGGGGAAAAGGGGGGAGGTGCGTGAGTAAACGTATGGCCTCGGTCAAATCGGACTCTTCCTACTTCTTTCGCAGAGGATTTTCTAGCCTTTCATTATAGGTAATGAGATGGAGACAAAAAGGAAGAGAAAAGGGAAGTTTAGAGACCGCGACGTCAGGAACGATGATCTAAAGTAAGAAAGAAGCCTTCGCTTAAAGGGTGGACCTTAAGAGAGGCACAGAGCTATCTATCTTCCTGCTGACAGAGTCGATGAGAGAGAGGCGATTGGGGGGGTGATCAACACATTTGAGCTCAGCAGTCGTCCGCTGAAGGCGGCGGGGGCAAAAACTATTAAAAGATGGACGCATTAAGGAGAGGAAAAATTAGAACTTCACAAAGCGGGGGAACCATACGTAGAGTGATAAGCTAAGAAGACGAGAACGAAGCGTGTGGGGGAAAAAATTAATTTTCAGCGGAACTACAGAAAAAAATTCATCAAAACAAAACATTCACAGTTTGGAGGTCGTTCCAGACTGCTTTGGAAGAGCCTCAGAATTTGAACACAGACCCGACGGAAATTGGTAAGGAACGCCGACCAAGGGGACGGTGGGGGGGGTCATACTTAGGTTCGTGAAACAGCCTGATTTATGGAAAGAAGGACCAAGGGGGAAAGCACGGTGGGGGGAAACGATAAATGGGGTCCGAAGTAGTTCGTGCGAATCGGCTCAGGATGCGGCGAAGGGTTCAAAAACGGGGAGAATCTGACGGGCCAAGCGAAAAGAAGAACTTCAGAGTCAAATCCTCTAAAAAAATCCAAAGGGGTCGCTTAAAACGGGGCAAAGGATTTGTTGGAAAGAGGAGAGGAACAAGTGTCCTTCAAGACTGACATTGGTGGCAAAGCATGAAACAAAAATAGAAAAAAAGACGGGACGGTCCAAGGACACGAATCACTGCAGCATTCATGGGGAAATATTTGAGGGTAGGGGGTCGCAACAGGAGGGGTTTCAGAATGGCCTGATTACGACTCCCAACGAACGATGAAGGGGGCCAAAGCACGGTTCGCCAGGGGTCATGTATCAAAGAGGAGAATCGGAGAAGGTTTAAACTGTTCGGGTCGCACGCAGGAGCGGGAAAAGGAAAGCAGGGAAGGAAAGGCAAGTTGAAACAAGACGGGAAAAGTCTGCACCAGGCCAAGGTGGGGAGGAAGGAAGGTAAAAAGGTCGCGAAATTGCAGGTTGCCGCTCACTGAAGCGGGCTAAAGCTTTAAGGAAGTGGACCGGAAGGGCTCATCGAGAAGAAAATAACACATCAACAAATGGAAGGGATGTAAGATTCAAGGGGATGTATGCGCAGAAGGCAAAACCGCGCCCGGAAGGGGGAAAACGCAGAGAAGAGGACGAAAGATGTTGAGGCACATGTCACGGAGGAAGGGGTCCCAATAGCAGGGAAAAGTTGTGGTTTGCAATATCAGAAGATCGAAGGGTTTAAAGTGGGACCATAGTATAGGACTTGGTTCAAAGGAGGAGGAGGGATGAAAAGCGGACTAGAGGGGCACGAAAAGTTGTAAGCCTTTCTATACGGAGCCGGGGAGGAGAGTGATGCCCTGTTAGGAATTTTCTGAAAGAGTGCACGAAAACGTGGCGAGGACATTGTAATGGGGAGAAAGAGAAGTACAAGTCTTGGAAAAGAAGAAAAGGTCCCCGGCGATGTTGGATTCGGCATGTGGACAAGGGAGGGATAAAGAAAGAAGGTCTAACATGGTGGCAGGGATAACGGACGAAATTGGATGTTGTGGGCAAAAAAAGAGGTTGGAAGTTCGGACCAAAAGCGGCCGATTTTTTAAAGAATGTGCTTCGTACTGGATAGTGAGATGGGGAAGGGGTCTGCGCCAAACAGGGGGGGCAAGCGCGGAATAAATCCGCTATCATCTCGGAAATTTTTAATACGGGACTGAAAAGAACGCAGAGAAGGGACGGCGCTTTGTGAAAGAGTTCCACTTACCAAAAACAGCAGAATTATGAAAATCCAGTCAGAAAAGTGGACTGGGAAGAAAAAAAAAGCATGTACTTTTGGGAATTTTGCTGACGCGGAGAAGAAGGAAAAAAAGAAGAGAACGGGCGGTTCGGCCCAGGGGCAGCCAAGTTAGGGAGAGTCTGGGGGCACGTGGGCAGGGAACAGGAACCCGCGTTTTATGTTTCAATATTTACAAAAAAGATGCCAACTTGCAGACGAAAATTGAGAATAGGGAGGGCACCAGACCTAAGAGGGTCGACGAGGGAGGATAATGGGGGATAATCAAAGGAAAGA
>Ga0179593_1495544_pt1 | contig 12956 bp, 24 predicted proteins | sample CZODoug2_1_08_16_FD_185931 | JGI IMG/M metagenome (GOLD analysis project Ga0179593, IMG submission 185931) | Vadose zone soil fungal communities from Angelo Coast Range Reserve, California, USA - CZODoug2_1_08_16fungal (PacBio error correction) | ecosystem: Environmental > Terrestrial > Soil >...
GGGCTCTTCAGAAAGGGGAAAAGGAGGACGACCTGGGAACCCGGGAGAAAAGAAAAGGTGTACTCCGTTGGGGCAAAAAAAAACAAGTCGCCTCCAGCCGCCGAAATCAGCAAAAAAAGACAGGGGGGGGGTCAATACCCGCTAGGATGCAATGGGGAAAACTGGGGAAAAAAGGGGGGGGGGAAAAAGGAGACGGGGGAACTTCCCGAAAGGGGCGCCCTAAATGACCCACAAAGTTGGGAAAAAAAAAAAATAAAGCCAGGGAAAAAAAAAGGGGGGGAAAGCCAGGATGAGCGGGGGAAAGGCCGTCATCAGGATCTCCCGCCGTAACCCGGACACCGGGAGACAAAACCCGAGGAAACCTTCCCTGTGGTAGGAAAAATCAAAAATGGGAAGCCCTTCCAAAAAAGGATTACGTGGGGTGCCAAACATCATACATCATGCAGGAAGTAAGGGGGGGGGAAGAAGGGGAGAGGGGTACAAAAAACAAGGGGGGAAGTCGGCAAGGCAAGACCACCTTTCACCAGGGAAAAGAAAAATCAGAAAGAAAGGGAAAAAAAGGGCGGGGGGGGACTTTCAACTCGGAAGCAAAAACAGTGCTTCCTCAGCAGCGCACAAAAATTGAAAAAAGGATTGGGACTTGGGGAAAAAGAAGGACGCGAACGGAAAGGCAGACAGGAAAAAAAGAAGGAAGAGGGGGTCAAGCTCCAGCAAAAAAAATCCAACGAAAAAGGTGAACCCTTTGTGCGGGGAAATGAGAAACTAAGAGAAAAATGTAAAAGGAACGGGGTGTTGGATGGCGAAAGGAATAGGGAAATGAAACTGAGAAAAAACCTTGCCTGTGGTGTAGATTTGTCGGCCAAAAAATCAACTACGGAAGGGGAAAGGAAACTACAAAAAAAAAGGGGGACCGAAAGGACCGCACAAATTGGGGATCAACTCTTCACTGAGCAACGCCGGGGATGTTTGTCAGCGATTTTGAGGGATCGAAAGAAGAGCGGGGAAGGGCCCGGGATTGAAGTCGAGGGGGAAACTGGCCAAACCGAGTTGGGGACCCGTCCGTGCAACGGCGCAAAGGCGGAAGATAAACGTCCTGACCGGAACCGAAGGGAAAAAAGGCGGCCGCCTCAGGGGTAGTTCGTGCCGCCTCTCCCGCGGAAAGGGGAAATCGACCAAAGGGGTCAGAATCGATTGTGAGGGAGGGGCGGGGGGGAGGAAACAGAAGGGTCAAAAAAGACGCAAAAGACAAATTCAAGAACCAACAAAGCCGCGATCAACCAATTAAACGCACGCTGTGGAGGGGGGGAACGTACAAAAGGTCTGGATGGGGCCCGGGCGCCAACTGGGTGAAAGGGCGGATAAGCCTCTGATACTGGGTGGTCGGGGGGGGGATAGGGGGGGGGGGGAAGGAAAGGGTGGCGTTGAAACTAGTCTAAGCTAGTTTTCTATCAGTCGCCAGATGGAAGGGGAAAAGAAGGGTTTGCCGTAATTGGGGTGGTACGGACCAGTTATAAGAATAAGGACCAAAAAGCCGGGAGAGGGGGGAAAAACAGCAGAAAAGCCACCAGATCGGGAAAAAGGAAAGAAAAAAACCGACACTGGGAAGGACTGGTGTAACCGGCAGCAAACAGGCCACAACAGGGGAGGACTTTCTCCGCGGGAGCCCGGAGGGGGGAGGGAAAAAGAATGTCAAGTGAGGGTGACGTATGCGGGAGGAGAGTCACGGGAAACCCCAATGGGGAAGGAGGAATTGAGGAAAGGACACCACCACACCGACCCCCCCAACCACAAAACCACCCTCAAACCGGGACGGAGAGGAAGGACGGCATGGACCCTTGTGGGCGGAACCCGTCACGGTGTGGGGAAGCTTGACGGTAATGACCGAAAGCGATGAAAAAAACCAGGTTCAGCCATCGCTCACGGATGGAGGAAAAAAACGTGCGGCCGAATTGGGGAGGCAAATCGTAAGGGGAAAAAAAAAGGGGGGGGGAAAGGAAAGGGAAACTTGGGGGCCCCACGGACTTCGGAGTCGGAGGGCGACCAATCGAACTAAGGGGAGGAAAAAAAAAAAAAAAGGTGGGCCAGAGACAAAAAAAGGAAACGAAGCAGGAAAAGAGAAAGGAGAGTAAGTACGAAGTGGGGAGAAATGGTTGGGAAAGAGTGTCCCTATGGGCTTGGGGCATTAAAGCAGGGGGACGGGGCGGCACCGGAACTCCCGAGACGGAGGGGGAATAGGAACAACCAGGGGGGAAGTCAAAACCAAGCAAGTGGAAACGAAAAAAAAAGCAGCTCAGGGAGGAGGGAAATTTGGAGTAGAAAAGAAAACAGGGGGGGTCGGGTACAGATGCAAAAACCGGGGGAGGGAAAGGGGGGAGAACAGATGTAGTTGGGGGGAAACTTCCCAACAAACACAAAGGACTAAGTCAAAATCAGCAAAGGGGGGGGGAAGACGAAAGAATAAGAAGGGGAACAGGATTCCGTCCACCATAATCAAATCCGTAGAGGACGCGCACCCGGTTTTTACCACAAAAACCTTCCATTCACCAACGGAGGAAGAAAATACAGGGGGGGTTATAAAGGAAGAAAGAAAGGGGAGGGCGGAACCGCCCAATGATCCGCCCCCGACAGAGATTGAACGCTGGGGGGTTTGAAGAAAAGTGGGGGGGAAAAACAAGAAAAGGGAAGATCGGCAAACCCCCGGTACACGGGGCCAAATTGGATCGCTTGCAAACTCATTCCGGGCAAGACAAACCAAGCCCAGAAAGGGGGACGCAGAAGGATCCGCCTCGAAGGAATACCAAAGGCAAAGGTTGCAAAGCAGGGACCTCGTGGTTGAAAAGACGCGCAAGCAAAAAAAAAAACGCGGTGCAGGGGGGACTACCCGGAAACGGCTTCCCGGGTCCGAAAAACCTTTTCGGAGGGTAATAGGGGGGGGGGTTAAGGGAGAGGGGGGGGTTTGTGAAACACGCAAGGGGGAGGAGTAACGTTTGATCTGGTACAATGGCAGGACGAGGTCGGGATACAGAAAAACACCTGAACAGTTGGGGGAAAGACGAAAGAAAACCCAGAAGTGAGGAAAAGGAGGCAAACAAGGTTTTAGTCCACACCCTGAACATTAAAAAAAAAAAAAATTGGGTGGGAAAGCGATGGCACATCTTGATCAGGTGGGAAGGGAAAAGGGGAAAGCATCCGAGGGGCGATGCCCAAAGCGGAGAGTAATATATTACCAAGGGTACAGCAAGGGAAAAAAAGGAGTGTGAAGAACAAACGAAAAAAAAAGAACTAAAAAAAGCAAATATCAGCGGGGCTGTAAATAAACGCGCAGCTGAGCAAAAACGGAACGAAACCCGGATAAGGACCAGATTTTTAAACGGAGTCGATGGTTTAGGGGAGGGAACACGAGCAAAAGTGTAAAGAGACAAGGGGAAAAGAAGGGGGGGGAGTCACCGCACGAAGACTTCAGATACAACGACTATATCGTGATAGGAGCGAAACGGAAAAACCGAACGAGGGAGGGAAGGGCCGAATCATGAGGGGAGAAAATTTTGGGGGGATTAAAGGAGCGGCCAGAGAATCGGAGGAAATGGAGGGGAGGAAAGCGCAACGCAAAAAACTACAGCAAAGCTTGCACCACCCTTTCAGGGGTGGACTCCATGAAGCAGTCAAAGGAACAAGGGAAAAGCCAGGAAGGCACTGGATGTCCTAGACACACAGCAAACCCGGTCGGAATGGAAGGAAGTAACCCTGACGGAAAGGGGGGAGGGGGCGCCAGCGGACAGAGAAAAAAAAGGCCTGCTGGGTTAGGGAAGTCGCGGAAAAAAAACAAAAAAGAGCTTTTCACAAGTTGCAACCATCTCATTCAGAAAGGAAGAAGGCTTCTTAGAAGGGGGGAAGGGAAAGGAAAGACCAACCCCTGAAAATCAAACAAAAAAAGGAAAAAAAAAACGTGAAAGGAGCATAGGTCATGCCTTTTGTAAGGGGGTCTAAGAGGGTAGAATCATCGTTTGGGGGTGGTTAAAAAAAAAGAGCCCCCGGCGAAGGGCAAAAACGACGGAAGATATTTCCACATGTAAAGCAGCAAGGGGGGGGGGGACAACGGGGGTGAAAATGAATGAAAGGGGACGGGCCGCCATACTCGCCACAAGTGGGGGGCCGCCGGGGCAATAGCCCGGGACGGAAGTCAACCGAGTATGGAACGCACTGCAAGGAACCCTGCTAGAGTCGTCTTGGCAAACAGAAATGAGGAAAAGAAATCAAGGAAAGGGAGGGTTACACACAAAATGTAAAAACACAAAAAGATTACACGAATAAAAGAAACAAGGTAATGCAAGCAAAGAGAGGGGGGGAGGACCGGGTAGGTTGTTCTGCCTCGGGGGGGTGTATAGTATCGTCTAAGGTGAGGTGGAAAAAGCAAAAAGAAAGTAAAACAAGTGGCCAGTTTGGAGGGGCGCTCAAATCAAACGTTCCCAACGTCAATGGAAACACCCGAGAATAAATGACAGAATGGAATGGGAGAACTGCCAAAACCACAAACAACATATGATTTAGTAAATCAGCATTACTTGTCAGGACTCTGATTAGAATTTTGAAACGAGACGCTGGAGAAAAGAAAAAAAAAAAGAAAAAAAAAAAAAAAAAAAAAAAAAAAAGGAAAAAAAAAAAAAAGAAGAGTAATGGAACCCCCCAATTTGTCACTCAATTGGGGCAAAAAGGAGGGACAAGACAATAAAGGCAAGAAAAAGATGACTAACCAAGAACCAATTCAACCACTGGTCTGGCTGGGGCAAGGTGAGTAAGACAAATGTAAAAACTGCAAAAAGAAAAACGGGACAGGAGAAAAAGAAGAGAAAGCGTCCCGGTAAAGCCGTCCTGATCTTATATGGAATCGATGCGCGTGGTCAAACGGAGATCGGTACTCGGTCCGCGCGGGACGGAAGACGTCCATTGCCCTGATAAACCCTCAGGGTGGAAAGAGGTCTGCGGCGGGAGGGTGAGGAAGGACCAAGCAGAAGGGCCGAGACTTTGACGGATCATACATTGGAAGGTCGTGTTAAAGGTCGGAGGGGGTTGTTAAAAAACGTAGTGCAAAAAAGGAAAAGAAAGGGGAGGGGACTGGGGGGACGCCCTAAGCACAAAAAAGGGAACAGCGCCGAAAAAGGGGGGGCCTCGACAGTCACGAGGCAAAAACGCGGCAGTTGAGGGTGCAAAAGGGTGCTAAGGGGAATGCAAAGGAGAAGTCGACACTAAAATCACAGCGTCTCCAGGGACCGAGGACAAAAAGCAATGGCTCCGAGGAAGATCAAATGGTTGACCCAGGGGGGGCGAATTGGCCGACGTTTGAAAAAAAAAATACCAGCCAAAAAAGGAGAGGGAGGGGACTGGGGAAAGGGGGGGAGGAGCTCGGGAAACACTGGAAGCTTGCCTGGGACGCGGGGCTGCTGCAAACAAGAAAAACCATAGCAAGAATATCCTTACCTAGCAAAATTTCTCAAGGCGGGAAAGATCAACATAAGAGGAAAGGGGAAGCCAAAGCGGAAGTGTGCGATTTGAGGGGGAAATCGAGCTTGAGAGTTATCCAGGGGAGGAAGGGAATTCTTGTAGAAAAAAAAATTTGAAGGGGAACGTGAACTCAGAAGGGGGAGGGGACCCAGCTGCACCCTCGTCCCCAAAATCGGTAAACCGTAAAATTAGCTGGCCGGTCCAGTGAGGGTTGACCACTCGGGCGCGAAAGGAACCAATCAAAACCGATAGGAAGAAGAGGGGTTGAATGAAGTCTCCCAAGACCTCCGCAAGTAATTAATGGAGGGAACAAAAAAGCGGCTACGCGAAAAAAACGAGTGAAAAGGCCTGCGTGGGGGTGGTGGGAAGTCATCACTTAATGGTTGCGGGTCGGGGAACGCAACAGGGGGTCCAAAAAATTGGCCACCAGGTGAGGGAAGTGGGAGACCGATGAAGGGGAACCTAAAAAAAAAACTGTTGGGGGGGACGGGGACCTGGGTGGGATGTACGACCCGCCAATCCGTGGGTGGCATGTCAATAAAAAAAAAAGGACCGGGGCAAGAGAAAAAGAAGGGAAAAAAAAAACCCCACAAACCATCCAAAAAAGAAAATCGGACTCAGGGTTTACGTTTTTTAGCAAAAAAAAATGCTAGGGGGCCGAGCACTAAAAATGCGGGCTGATCGACAAAGGGAAAGACTTTGCGAAAAAATCAGGACCCACAAGAGGGATGGGATGAGCGGGCGGCCGAATGTCAGGCGGACCGAAATGCGGAAAAAAGAGTACCCAAACCCAGACCCAAAAGGGGCCTGAATCGAACATGCGGGACCATTTTGCCAAAGAGAAAGGGGTTGCAAGAGCGGGAGAAGTAAAAAACCCCAATATGAAAAACCCATCAATAAAACTTCTCCTAGACTGGGGTTGAAAACGGCCGATAATCAAGGGGGGGCCGCACGAGTTTGAGGTTCAGATTTGCGGATATGACGTACCAGTGGTTCACCCGGAACGGAAAAAGAAAAGGTCCGAAAAAAAAGGGGCAAAAAAAAAAAACTCGGGGGAAAGGGAGCAGAAAGGAACTGGGCTATGGGGCACAAGACCTAATCCTCCCAGGAAGAAACCGAGAGGACAACCTGGTGTTGACATTGATTGAGAGGGTCCGAGGGGTTTTGAGCAGTTGAAAGCAAAAGGTCGATAAAAAGAACCCCCTCAGGAACGGGAAGGAAAAAAACCCAGTGGGGGGGTGGGAAGTTCTCCCCAGAAAAAGTTAACGAAAATTATATCACAACAGAAGGGAGGAAAAGGATGCGAAAAAAATCTTGGGGAACAAACAAAGGGGGGGGGGGAGAAAAAGGAAATCAACGGGCCCGAGGAGCAGGGGACGTGCCGCCCTGAGTTAAAAAAGGGGGAAAAAACAATATCAATCAGCTCCGAACGGAAGGCAGAAGGGGGGAGGCGCTGAACTGCGTTTCCCCTTCAGGCTAGGCTCCCGGGGGAGTCGAACTGAAGAAAGGAGGGGAAAAGGATATCCCAAAAAAAGAGACGGGCAAATTTAAAATCGGATAAACCCAGCAATTGCCGAGGAAAAACCGGAGAACCCAGTAACACAATTCTGCCGTGGAAAAAAAAAGAGTGGGGTGGCAGATGGGGTTGGGTGAAACGGAAAGACTGAAAACACTGGAAAGAGGGAGAGGCAAAAATTCAAAAAAAAAAAACGGTCAAGCAAATCCAGGTGGGAAATTCCGAAACTCAAAGCAAGATCACAAAAGGAACCGCCGCCAGAAAAAAAAGAAGGACAAAAAAAAAAAACTCCCTTTTGCAAAAAGGGTAGAAAAGTCCTCAATGGCAAACAAACCAACCCGGGGCGAGCAACGAACTAGTGCTTGGTCGAAACAAAGCGCACTGGCCCGGGGGTCACAAGGAAAAGGGGGGTTGAAAAAAGGAAGGTTTCCGAAAGGAGGGGGGGTTGATGTTTTTTGGTGGGGAACGCCTGTCACTGGGGGGGGTAATGTAGAGGGAAAAAAAAACCCAAACGCTAAGAGATGGGCCGGATTCCCCACACGCGGACAAAAAAAGGGTGGGGGGGGGGCAAACGATAAAAAGACGATGACAGGAGGGGGCAGAAAAAGCACCCAAAAAACAAGTGGGGTAAGGGTAGCATCTAAGGAAAACGGTTAGGACGGACCGCAGAAAGGAAAGACATCGCTGGGCCGAGGAGGACAGCCAAAAAATAGGCCCAATTTGTGCCGGCGGGAAGCAAAAGGCCGGAAAAAACGAATCAAAAAGAGGAATAGACAGAAAGGTCGAGCATGGCTGTCTACAACAAAACTAACCAATGCCAAGGTAATGTAACGGGAAGGTTGGAAGGAAGGAGAGAGGCCGCGGGAAGGCCCGGGGACCGAAAAGACAATGAAAAAAGGGCTGTGCAGAGAGGAAGGGAAAGTCGTCCAATCATCGGCACCTCGATGAAGAGCTCAGGGGAAAAAATCGCGCAAAAAATCGCGGTGGATGGGCAAAAAAGGAAAAGGGGGCGGAAGGTGGAGAAGGCCCACGGGAGAGCCATCACCTGATGTGTCTGGGGGTCGCTACTAAAAATAAACAAAGCAGAACTGGGAAGTGGGAAAGAAGACGCAAACGCCCCGCCAGAAGACCACGAAGCCCAGGTGCAGTCATGTGAGGGGTTATGATCAAAAAAGAAACGAAACGAAAAAGGGGAGCCCGGGTTCAAAGGCTCTAAAATGACTCATCGGAGTTGTGGGGCGGCGCTGAATCGGTAAGACGCCCTGCGGACAGGGGGGACGGGCGCAAAAAAGCTTTACAAAAAAATTGGTGCATAAGCGGCGGGGTAAACCGAAAAGCACCTCAAAAGAAAAAACTCCTCGTAGGACAGTTCCAGGGGAGTCGGCTAAAAAAAAGCCAACAGGGTTATCAGAAGAACAAAAGTCGTGGTTGTTGCCAACACAGAGAAATAAATGAAAAGACGAGAGGTCAAAGCATGGATGATGTAGAGACCATGAATGAAGAAGTGAGAAAACGACAGCGAGGAAAAGAAAAAGGAAGTTGGCAGCCGGTGGAGCCCAAAGGACGCGGGGGGAACTTTCACGCGCCAGCGAACGAGAAAAAGATCTGAAATCAGCAAGAGGGAGGGGATGGGAAAGCAATAAACAAGGCTGAAATCAATGTTGACGCATTTGGTGGATCTTGATGATAACTATGCATGACCTGACGGAAAAAGAAAAGGGGGGGGAAAAATGCAGCCAGGATCGACTGGTTGACATTGTTGTTCTGTTTGACTGTCCAAACTCATTTGGGGTGGGGCAGGGGAGGAAGAATAGGGGGAAGGGGAAGGGGAAGAAATTGGCAAGGTGGGTCCGCAAAAGAGAACAGTTTGTTAGCGGTCCAACATGGAAGGCCAAAAAAAGCCCAGCAAAGGGGAAAAGTCGAGCAAGGAAGGCACAGGTCTTGCTCCTCCCTCCACACATATTAGGGGGAAAAAAGATCATATATCCAATACGGACGGGGAAACGGGGAAAAAAACGGAAGGGGAAAAATCTGAAAAGACGGGAGTACAACTCTGCACAAAGGGGTGGGTGAGAAAAACAATTTCACCAGAAATCCCCATTATCAAGAACCAAAAGGATGCCAAGATAAAGGGGTCACTGGAAAAACGTCCACGGGAGGAATTTCGGGACTGGCTGCTCGCAAACCCCCAAACCAAAAAAAATTACTCAAAAGGCGACCAGAAAAAAGCGGAAGGGAGAAGAGCACACGGATGAGGGAAAAAAAGAAAGCTGGCTTACAAAGAGGCTTCGTATGCAAGGGGGACAACCCGAACACTTGGCAAAATGGTTAGAACAGTAACGCTGCCCAACGGACCGAACCAAAGGTCCTTGTACGCGCGTCGTTTTTCCTTACCTGCGAGTACTTGAACTAACTCATACTCATAAAAAAAAGGGGGGGGGGGGGAAAAGATCAGCCTGGGCCGCAGGAGCGCTCGGGTTTGTTGACAAAAAGAATGAGGTCTAGCTTCAAGCCCGCGTCAGGGGGGGGGAAAGCCGAAGCCAATGAAAATCGGCGACGGGGAAAAGGGCGTGGGTTGGTTGTTGGGGGGTGGTGGTGGGTGGTGTGTTTGGGTTTGTTGGAGGGGTGGGAAAAGGTTTTTTTGTGTTTAAATGATTTAGTGGGGGGTTATGCAGTGGGGTTTTTTTGTTCTGTTGGGGGTGTTCTCCGCCCGGGGCTTTGGGAAATCGGGGGGACGCGGGGCCTTCACCATTAACTTCCTCCGACCGCTAAGAAAGGATGGGGGTGCAACGTAAGCAAAAGATTAACATGCCGGAACACGGGGCTGAACCGTCACACGACCAATCAAGAGGGTCCCGCCAGGGGACCGCGCCAAAAAAGGGAAGCCCCAGGAAGTACGCATCAGCGAAAAAAAAACAAACCCCAATGACCGGGGCACGAATTTGGTGAAAGTTGCGGTCTAAAAGAAAATTCACCTCCCACTAACCGAAAAAAAAGTTGCGGACAGGGGAAAAAAGGGGGAGGCTGAGCCAAAGAGGGGGAACGGACGGAGAAAAGGGGGGGGCCGTTGCTTACGCAACAGCAGCCCATCTACTGGAAAAAGGGGGCACCGTCTAACTGAGGGCTAATTAACCAATGTGGGGGGGGGGGATACTCCAGGGATCGCCTGCAGAACACCGTTGTTGCAGCGCGAGCTCAATTCTGAGGAGGGGGATCATATGCAAAAAAAACTCAGGGGGAGGGGGAAGAAAAAAACCGGAAATGTGCCCGGTCCGAGTCCCAAGGGCTCAAGGGGGAACGGTCCCGACGTCGGGGCCGGATCATGAAGTCCAAGGTCCGGTATGGGAAAGGGGGGCCCGCTCGGGAGGGAGAAAAAAACAAGAGTAAGGCCAAAGATCGAGTTGATTCTTCGTTGTACAAATAAAGACCCGTGGAAAAACAGGGACAAGGCAAAAAAAAAAAAGCGGCGGGGGAGGGGGCAACTCGCCCAAGAGGGGAAGGTCAATTCGGGGGCGTGGGGTCCGTCAAACAAAATTTTCAAATGCTAACCCCTGAGAAAAGAAAAAAGGGGGAGGGCAAAAGGGACCGAAAAAACGGGGGGGTGATGCCAAATGGCAGCGGAGTGGGAGTGTATCTCCTATCGACAATTGGGGGGCACGGTGGTCTTTGTGGGGATCCGTCACGCAGTCGCCTTCTTGTTAAAGAAATTCAAATTGGAACTGGGGAGGGTGGGGGGCAAAAAAACCCAAGCACCTAAGAAAACATGACGAAAAACCCCGGTCCAAAAAAACTTGTCCGCTGGGGGGGGAAAAGGACCAAAGGAAAAAAAAACCTAAAAAAAAAAAGAAAAGGGCATGAAGGAGGACGGGGAAAGTGGGGAGGGTGGGGCCCCCCATTGATCACAGAGCGGGACGGGGTCGGTTTCTGCTAAGCGAAAAAGAGGAGGAGGAAGGAAAATTGGCTGGGGGGGGAAGGGCCCCAACCAACCAAACACAACCTGAACTGAGGGAAAGGAAGAAGTAAAAATTTGGGCCGGGGATCACAAATAAGTTGGGGGCCCGCGGCGGAGGACAACCCCCCTCTAAAAAAACACCCTTCAACCTCAGCCATAAACTTTCTGCGAACGTCGGGTGTTAAAAGACCAAGAAATGTGTGAGGAATGCCAGAGGGGATTTTTTGAAAAAAGAATCAGGGATTAGACATGCGCGGGCCCCTTACTGGATAAAAAAAGTAGAGACGGGGGGCCAAGGGCGGCCCACCTCGCCGTGGGAGACTAAGAATTGCCGAAAAAAGGGGAAGGAAACTAAGGCCGACCGGCCCTGAAAGGCTAGGGGGGCGGTACACAGGCGAGAGTTGATATGGAACCTTTTGAGTGGGTTGGGTGGAAAAAGTAGAAAGGAGGGACACAAGCATCACCCTGCCACACTACGAACGGCAATTTCGAACGAACCCATGGGTTTGAAAGTTGAAACCAGATTGGAAAAAGAAAAAGCCGACTCTTTGAAAACCAAAAAACGGAGGAAGGTCTTAACAGAACAGATTGGGAGGTTCAATCTTGGAACCCAATTTTTCTGTCTCTATACCTCCGTAGATGGTCAAAGGGGCTGCTTTGGGGGGACCGATGAATTACCACGGCAAACAGCACGGGAAAACATATCATACATGACTCAAGCGCTCCCTAGCGGGGGCGACAGCAAGTCTGGCTCTTCCCAACTTCAAAAAATGGTCCCAGCGGAGACGGGGAGGATCGAGGTCTACACAAAAATAACAAGGGGACTGGACAAAAAAACCACACGGAGGGGAGGGGAAAATATCGTCAAAGGCAATTCAAGGGAAAAACGAGATAAAAAAATCTCAGCACGATCCTCAAGTCGGCTGAAGGGGTTTGTCAAAGGTGTATACAATAACTCAAAAAACCCAGCCTGGAAAGGATTCATGGAAAGACCCGGCCACCGGAGGAAGACCTCCGGGCCAAAGGCCGTGAAGCAACCGACCAAAAACTCGGCCTCCTCGCAAAAAAACAGGTAATGAACAAAAGATGCAGGATTTGCAAAAAACAAAACAAAAGTCAAAAGGGGACCCGAAGGGGGAGGGGAGGCAGCCAGCGCGGGGCAGTTGGAGGGGGGCCGTACTGCAGGGTACACTACCATTGGACCGTAATGGGGTCCGATAAATTGGGTGAATGGCTGTTTGGGGGAAATCGACAGTAATCTGCCTTGGGGTGATATGGCAGGCCTAACGCGATGCGCCCCAAAGGTCCCTTAAACACAAAAGCAGAGAGAAGAAACCTAGCTGATACAAAGGCGGGGCAAAAAAATGTGAGGGGGGAGCAACGACAATGGGATGAGTAATTTAAACCTAAAATAACGAAAAGTTCGACACTATCAGGGGAATAACACAAGAACCGCTGGTCGGCGCACATACTGCAAAAAAATTTATCCCGTTATGAATTCTAGTTGAACAAGGAAGAAAAAAAGAGGATAAGTCCGACGGGTCGTAGATTCGCGCCCCTTCTAAAACCAAAAGGGGGGAATGGCTCCGCAAATTTTCTTCGGGTGCAGGAACGAGGGAGAGGCCGCCGGGGCCGGCGGGTGCGGGGGGACAAGACAGGGCAATCAGGGGGGAAAAGGGCCCTCAACCAGAAGCATATCGAAGGAGCGCGATGTCAAGGAGCTAGAAAAAAAGAGGGATACAACACACAAAGGTGCGGCCAGGCGATCAGTTGGGATTGCCAACTGCAAATAATCCTAATCGCGAATGTTGCCAGCCACAGAAAAAAAGAGAAACAGAAAGCTTTTCGCAGTCAGGGGTGACACAACGAAGCGCAATGAGATCATCCAAGAAAAAAAAGGCTGCCAGGGGGAGATGGGGAAGTGAATGTCCCGACGGAAAGAACCTCCATTAGCGGGTAAGTCCCTTATAACTAACTGATTAAGCAAGT
>Ga0179593_1509452_pt1 | contig 12956 bp, 12 predicted proteins | sample CZODoug2_1_08_16_FD_185931 | JGI IMG/M metagenome (GOLD analysis project Ga0179593, IMG submission 185931) | Vadose zone soil fungal communities from Angelo Coast Range Reserve, California, USA - CZODoug2_1_08_16fungal (PacBio error correction) | ecosystem: Environmental > Terrestrial > Soil >...
GGGCGAATCGGAGTCCTTGGGAGGGGGACAAAGGCCCGAAGCGTTCCCCAAACATCGGTTTCGGGCTCGAAAAAAAGGAAGCTTTGTGCGTCCGCTCGGTCCCTGCTGCGGGGGGTCTCAACCAGTATGGAAAACGGGGCCCGATTCAGCAGAAATCCTAGGGAGAAAAGGCTCTCTACCGGCGCGCAGGGACCGCGGAGGCCGCATGGCTGAATGCAAGACGTCGAAAGGATGCAGGGGAAGTAAAAAAGCGGTTCGAGTCTCCAAAGGAATGGGATGGCCAAACTTCTTAAGAGATGAAAGCTTTGAGTCAATACGCTTACGAAAAAACACTAAAGGACACTCCACATAATGGAAAACTCTCAATACCATTTGAGGGGGTTGTTCTCCCTCGGAGGAAGTCCCCCCATTAGAAAGTTCGTGCAATCCCAAAAAAAAAACAGGCCCGAAAAAAGAATGATTGCAGAATCTCGTGTGGCAAAAGCAAAACCTCGGAGCCGGCAGGGGCACGCGAAAGGCGAGGGGGCAACTTGAATACATGGTGAAAGCTTGAGCTCAGAAAGAAGAAACACCACCTTCTAGCCGAGGGGGAGGGAAGGGGAAAAACGGTCGACGCCTACGGGCTCCAGCCTAGGCGCTGACAGTGGCAGGCACAGGTCCTAGGACGTTAGAGATCGCCTCTACAGAGATCAACCTAAACAGGAAAAAAAAACCGCTGAAGGAGAATAGGGGGGGGGGAAAGAGCCCACTATTCTAAGAGGTGTTGGTTGAAGTTGTCGGGAAGAGGGGAAAAAGACACTATCGAAGCGTTCGCCGGCAGTAAGAAATGGCAACTACGCGGGGGGGTGCGGTGAACTTAGGGCATCGGGGTAAAAGCAAATGAGGACTCATCAAGTACCGAGAAAAACAGAGAGACGCGAGGTTGTAATCCCCTCCTTCAGAAAACAAACACTGCCTGCGGACGTCAATGTGGGGCGAGGAAAAAAGGGCCTCCAGGAACCACGAAAAGATGAGGGGGGAGGCTCTTTGAATCCGTATCCGCAAAAGAAAGAAATCGGGGGAAAGGGATGCAAATAAGGGTGAGCCCAACCGCATTCCAACTTGAGGCATGTTGGCACGGGGGGTTCGAAGGAAAGACTAAAATAGGCCACCTCCTCTAACTCGTCAAGAGAGGGAATATCTAACCAAAAAGTAGGAAAGAAAAATCAGGAAGAAAAAGATCTACCGGATTCCGGAGTAAGAAAAACTAAGGTTGTTGTCCGAATTGACCTACAAGCGAAAGAAAAAGCCTTATCCGCACAGAAACCGGCAGCCCACACGGTTCACGCCACCGCACACGCGTCATTTCGTGCTCGGTACGGAGGGAAAATCGGCTTCCTATCCAGCGGATGGAGGGCTCGGGGGACGGACGTCCTTGAGAAAAAAAAGGTGGCAATGGTAGGGGGGGGATTTTCTTTTTGAAAAACAAAAATGTTGGAAGGGGGCAGTGACATCCCTTCCAAAACTTTTAAAGAAATGTGGGTGGATTTTCGAGCCGGTTCGTGAAGAGGCCTTCTGACAGACTGGATTGCTTATCACCGAGAAAGAAACCAAGTATTCTACGCGGATGAACTGGGGGGGAAGATGGAAAAAAAGGCGAGAAATCCGAAAAAGTAAAGGCTTCGAGGAGCGGTTGCGCAGAGAACCAACCTCTTACCGGCCGCCAAAGACCATCTCCGGAAGGTACTACCTCACGGGGGGTGGGAAAGGCAGCCAAAATCGAGAGGAAGATTGTGCCAGGGAGTCAAGGGAGGGGAGGTTTCCGCGTCAGAGGTGTTCGGGGGAAACTTAGAGGGGGTCTGAAGGAACACCGAGAAGGAGCAGCAGCATACACGCAGTGCAAAAGCAATCTCTCAAAACGGGGGGAGAGGAAAATAGATAGATAGCTTTGAAGAGGGAAAAGGCTGCGTCCTAGTTTTTCCCTCAGAAAACTGAGGGTAGCGTAAAAATGCAGAAAAACCAGAGATCCTGGCGGGCAAACTGCTGAAGCGAAAGGGGGAAAATCAAACGCTAGTTCGTAATTGGAGCGTGGGATGGGGAAACGTGAGGAGAGATGAGAAAGAGAACCGAAAGAAGAAGTCAGCTCGTCGATGGACCATCAGGGGTCACCATTGGAGGAACATAAGGGGGGCGGAAAAAAAATTGGGGGAGGGAGCGGACTGAAGAGAGAAACAAAAAAGAACGTGAGACAAGCACTGGCACGAAAGCTGAAACGAAAAAGGGAAAAACCTGACCAGTGCCGATGGAAGGCAAGGATGGAAGACAAGGAGGCCCCTTTGGGAAAAAAGGAAAGGAAAAAGAATAAAAATTCAGGTTATTATAGAGGGCTGTTAAGGGAACAAGAACCTCATGAAGGATTAGTAGGGAGAAAGGACGCTGCTCGGGTGGCGAGCGTAATTACCCGCTGGGGGGAGGAAGAGGGGGGGAGCTTTCGCATCGTTCATGCGGGGGGAACAAAAAAGGGGGGGGGATGAAAGCATGAGGGAAGATAGCCACGCGGCCGCCGACATGATGGATCGCGCCAGAGAGTAAGAGCGGAGCTATTTGAAGGGGCGAGAGACACGCCGAGGAAAATCCACGGGCATAAAAAAAGAAGAGCAAGAAGAGGGAAGACGTGTCAGGAAAAGGCTGAAGCATGGGGGGGGCTAGAGGGAAAAGGACTGGTTCGGGATAGAGGGGGAAAACTCAAAGGAAAGGGGAATTAGAACCCTTGCCGTTCGAATGCGGCAGTCGCGCCAAAAAGATACTTTCGTAGGATCTCCTGAAGGACTGGTGAAGGAAAAAAAAATACTCGCAGGAAATTAGAGGGGGCGGGGGAGGTAGGATTAGTTCTAAGAAGTGTAAAAAAGCGCCTGCCACCGGGAGAGGGACTAAGTCAAAAGAAATACGCGTCGTCACAAGGGAGGTGTTTCAAGGAAGGGGCGGGCGATGGCGGCTGATCGGGATGAGACGAGGAAAGGAGACTGCAAAAAGAAAAATGCTTCAGGCTCTTTAGGTTGCACGAAAGGGAATCCTGGCGTGAGGGGGGAAAAAAGAAAAAAACTTAGGAGAGGGAGAGGGGAGAGGACCCCACGGTGTCAAAGCCCGGCGTAGCGAGCATTTCAGAAGCGTATAACCAGGAGGAATGAAGTGGGGTGGCGAGGAGGGGAGTCTTGCAAATGAAAAAAGCGTGAAAGAAGGAAGATTTCCGCGCCTCCTCCACTGAAAGGGGACCAAGGGGACAGAAAAATAAAAGGGAATGGCTTTAACACATCGAGAGAAATTGAAATGGATGTTGGGTCAAAGGGAATGTTCGGGGGGGAGGGGGACGGGAAACCGAATGGTTTTACCCTTCGAACTACCGCTGGGAACAATTCTGAGGGTTGTGGAGGAGTGGTGGGGCGGGGGGGGAGTAAGGGTATTATAAAAATAACATGGGTCCCGTCCACTTCCTGGAGAAGTGACGAGGGGAAGAAGTTCGGGGAACCTCGCGATATTTGAGGCAGCGCGAAAGACCTGGGGCGCCCGAGGGAGAAGCGAGGGGGAAAGATTCGCGGGAAGAAAGAAGGCGTCTCCAAGAAAGGGGCCGAGGGAAAAGCGACCGCCAGCCTGGGCACAGGAGGTACTAACAAAGCGAAAGGGGGGGAGGAGAAATCCGAGCGGCTCGGGGGCCGCGTCTGAGAGGAATGGTTTAGAAACAGAATCGAAACAAGGTGAAGGGAGTCAAGAGCTGAGGGCGACTTTGGATAGATTACGGAATTGACGTTTCTTTAATATATGAGTGTCCTGCCAAAGTCTGAAACTCAGAGGCATTCAAACAGAAAGGAGACGCGCGAACTGATGGATCAATCATAAAAAGAAGGATAACGGAGGAAACCCCTCGCGCGGCCGGACGCAAGAAAGAAAAACGATTCCCATCTTTCTACCGACCTCGCGATCCGGACGCGGAGCAAAACTTCATGAGAAGGGAACATTAGAAACGTGAAAAGAGGGAGGTTTGAGGTCCGGAACTGCAGTCAGGGCGGGATTCTTCCAGGGAGAACACAAAAAATGGAGGTAGGAAAAGGAAAAGGATGAGCCGGTGCAAGACCAGCAAGAGAAAAGGGGAAGAGGGTTCCTCAAAAAAAAAGAAAGAAAAAAAGGGAGGAACGTTGGGAGACGTGCTGGACCGGTCCCCGCCTGCAGCGTGCCTGGGTCAGGGGGGAAGTCAGGATTCTCAGATGTCAGCTCGCGCTTTTTCTAGAGCGCGAGAGCGCAAGGGCCTAGGCGGGGTAAAGCGACACGGAAGTTCTTCGATTCAGGCATGATTCTCACGCATGGGACGTCTAAAGGAGGGGGAAAAAGTTGGGGACGAAAGAGGGGGCGATCTAGCATACATAATCATGGCAAGAAAAAGGAAAATTACGCCGTCTAGAAAAAGTAAAGCTCCAGAAAAAGGAGAGTAAGAGCGGGTGTCGATCGGTCGCGGAGTAAACAAAGAGATGGCGGAAAGAAAATCTAAAAAAAGGGTCGTGCTCGACAAAATCTTGGTAGTACTGGGGGCGGCCAGCATTAGGGAAGGAGGCTGTCGGTAAAGAGAAAACGGACAAGAGGACGGCCATCTATGGACAGCGCTCGACAGCCGAGGGCGAGAGGGCGTCCGCGGAGGAGGCTGCATAGAGCGGAAGGGCCTCAAGCCTAGGAAGGAAGGGTCCACGAGGCTCCAGGAATGTGTGGCCCCATCTGCTTCGGTGATCGAGGGGAGGACAAGAGATGAACCCAACTAAGTCAGAACACAGCTGTACGAATGGACGAGACACGCTCAAAAGGGGAGCTTACTACGAGAGGGAAGGAAAAAGAAAGAGGGCCGCGACGTCACAGCCCGAAACAGCCTTAAAGGTCTTAGAGGGAGAAGTTTGGGGAGGCCCGCATAGAAGAATATGTAGAACGGAAGGTCACTGTGGAGACTTAAGGAATATAGAAGAAGATGTTTTCGAATCAATCAATCTCCACGCTTAAAAAAGGAAAAAACCGGGGATCTAAAAGGCGTTCTGACGCCTATGAAGGTCCAGTCTATCGTCAAGGATTCAAATAACTACCTTTTGTCCTCTTGAGGCTCGGGAAAGAGAATCAGAAGCTAGTACTATCAACTATAATCAACTTCATCAATTGCCGATGGCGCGAGCCATTAGGACCAAATAAGATTCACTGGGGGGAAAGCCTGGGGGGGGGGAGAAGGAGACTAAAAGACCGCATCGTCGCTCCTCAAGAAAAGAGGGGGAAGACGCTATTTTGTGGAAGGAATTTTTCTCTTTCTGCATCGCGGGGGGGGGGGAAGATTCTTCGAAAAGACAAATAGAAAAACCATTAGCTTGCGTGAGAGGCTCAAAAAAGGGGAAAATTCAAGAAAACTCCGAAGCTCGTCATGGGAGTCATCATTTATTTGTGTGCGCGAAAATCATAGGTAAGGGAGACTTTCGTCCCGACAGGTGCGCAGCGAGGGGAGTCCATCCGTAAACTCCCCTCCCAAGATCGAAATTCTGAGACAGGGCACAGCTTCTAGACTCCTTCGGAGTCGCAGACTCCTCGTTTGTGGAGAACTTGGGGGAAATCGATCAGAAAGAGGGGCGGTACCGCCTAAGCCGCAAATCTTCCACAAAAGAAGGATCGTCCAGACCGTGCAGAGAAAGGGAAGAAGGGGATTCAGGAGAACGTCTAAAAGAATGGCTTACATTTGACAGCGAAAAGAAAAAAAAACGAAAAGTCACGACAAAACGCGGGAAGCCTAGGAGCACCTGAAGGAGGTCGCGCCTTTAGGGTGCCAATCCTCATACGGATCAAGGGGGGCTCTTTGTAAAATCCCTCTGAGAAATAATTGTCTTGCCACAGTAGGGGGTAGCAGGGGGGGTGGACAAAATTATGGGAAAGGAAAAATGACAGGACTGGTGGCCAGGGGAGCCATTTGTTTTTCAAAAGGGGAAGGTCCTTTCGCGGCATACTGGCTTGTGCATCGAGGGGCCCTCTATACCAAAATAATATGGACTGACGCCAGAGGAAGATAAAAGGAACCCTGTCGGATACATCGACGAGTCACGGGAAAATGGCTGACTTTTCGGCATCTCAAGCTCCTCTTACAGGGGAAAATACCACCGAGCCAGAAGGAACACCATTGATCAGCAAAGCGCGCTGGCGCGGGTGCAAGCCGTGAAGAAAAAGCAGCCATTAGATCGTTGCGGGGTAACTCGTGAACCTGGAGGGGGGGGAGGAGGATTTAAGCACGTACACTCAGGGGAACTGCAAGGAAACCGCGAATGACGCAGCCGCGAAAGGCGAGGGAGGGAGTCTCAAAAGAGTATTAGTGAAAAGAAAATTGTCTTTGCAGACGCGGTGACGGCACTTTCAGAGGTTCAACTTCATAGAAAAAAACGATGTGAGCACGACGCGAAACAACGCGGAAAAAAAAAAGAATTGCGGGGAAAGTTGCAAAACAGCGCTGTCAAGCAAACCAGTGATGTCGAAGGGAGCGTTGGGGAGGGGGGCGGCCCCGGACGCAGGGGGGGAAAAAAACAGAACCGCGCCTCCGGCGCTCGTCAATTTCGGGGGAAAAAAGACCAAGAAAAAAGGATAAAGACAGTTCAGATGGAGGGAAGCGACTATACCTTGGGGAGTAAGGAGCCTCGATAAAAGCCATCTGAAAAAGCAACGACAGCGAAAAAAACTAACATAACCAAAGGGGGCCACCCGCCAGGACCAGTAAAACGATTTCGCATTTATGGAGAAAAAAAAAGGAACGCACAGACACAAGCCACTTCCGGGGGTAAGATGGGCGGTTGAAAGGTTCAACGCAGAAAGGGGAAGGGGCTCTGTAGAGAAGGGCCAGCGCCCGCCCTGCGAAAGTGCGTCGATAATTCCAAGGGCATTCGTTCGAAGTGGGCGTAGAACTTAGGGGATAGGAACATGCGTAAAAAAGAGGGGAAAGGAAAGCGCATCCTGTATATCTGCGTAGAGGAAAGGGGGAGGGCCGCTCGCGTCAGGCCGCGCTTTGAGAGCCGGCGTGGAGGAAAAGAAGAAAAAAACGCCGGGACACGTGGCGACAAAGGAATAGCGCGAGCCTGCAAAAAGCCTTGGGTGAAGGAACACTCTTTGACATTTGGGTCAGGGAGTCGGGGGGGGCTGAAACGCGCAGTACCGAATTCCTCATTTGAGAGGAATTCTAGCGGCATGTCGCCGGGAAAAGAACTGATGACGAAGCCGTTAAAGGGAGTACTCCAGGATGGTGATCCAAAATGAGGATCGTAAGTCGCGTATTTCTATGAGTTCGACGCCCGGAGTCACAGCAAAGACACCGGGAAGATCAAGGAAATGCCTTCGCACCTCTTTTGGGCCCCGTGGTAGGGCTAGAATTGAGGAGTCGATCGTGAATGGGTCTAATGGAAAAAAAGGGCACTAAATGCACGAGCGGAAAGATGGAGAGGAGGGGAAATAGGAAATGTCATGTCCTCGGAAGTCTTAGTTGTAGGCGTCGGGAGGAAAAAAAAAAAAAGCTGAAAAAAACGGTGTCACTAAACTTTCCCAAGCGGAGCTTTCATAGGCCAGCCGGAAGAGCGACAAGGTTGTGAATTGGTGCACCACATCGTGCAATTTTGCAGGTCGCCTAGACCGGGGGCAGAAAATAAGACAACAAAAAAAAAAAACCCGGGCCCCGACGGCGAAAAAAAAGGAAGGGGAGAGAATGAAATGAGAGGTGGCGCAATTTCAGATGGGAAAGCCCGAAAGCAAGGACCTTTTTTTCCAGGCGAAGGCGCACCGCAATGGAGTGGGAGCGGGCGCCAAGGAAGGGAGAGTTGGCAAGGGTTGGGTAATGCGATTCATTAAGATTCTAGATCAGGAGATCTGGGTTCCCAACCATTTAGCGTGGCAAAGGCACTTAAAACTAGACTTATCGAAGACTATTGCCGCAACAGCGCTACTCCAGGAAGGAGTCTCAAGGCGCGAGCGGTCATTCCAGAAAGGGATAAGAATCCTGGGGCACTGGTCCAAAGGAAGTGTTCTCTACCGCCAGCGGCCGAAAGCTAGACTGCCAAAAAACAGGTAAGAGCGACATCGGGCTCTTGGTCTCTGAAGGTCCAGCGGTTCAGACCAGTCCGCCTATCAAAGAACCAACCTTGGGAAGGGTGGAAATCAGAGGCCCTTTAGAAATTACGCGAATTTCAGGGTAATGAAATGAGAGTCGCCCATCTCATTAACAAAAAGAACCTAAATGGGAGCGAAACATGAGTGCGCATCAGACGGGTGGGAAGAGAGTACGATGAAGCCGAGGGGGGTCCAAGCCTCCTCGGACATATAGCGTCAACTTCTCCGTAACGCAAACTCAAAATCAAATCATTTCCACCGGAAGCGCGATCCTGAAGAAAGGGTCAAGAGTCCCTTCTTTTTTGGTTGAGTCCTCCTGCCCGGTCGCAAAAACGTAAAAAGGGGGGGACTTTTCCACTTTGGAGGCCGGTTTGGGATCCGAAATGAGCGGGGGGAACGGCGGCAGCTCAACAACAATAAAGAAGAAAGATAAAAAATTAAAAATTGCAGAATCAAACTAAGTCGGCCAGTCACAAACGCTACAGAAACGAAGTATTTTCCGTGGAAAAAGGGAAACCGGGTGAAACATATCACCACGTGCCGCGTGTCCTGGGGCCTTAGGCGAAGATGGGGCTGTCTTTTCGCACTCTGGGTAAAAGAGATCTTGAAGCTGGGTGCGTAGCTAGAAGAAAGGCCAGACCGATTGTTTATAAAGCTCAGAAGAAAGAGAGCGTCAGAAGTATTCTCATAATGTAGAGGGCCACCAATTTCGGCCGGTTTTAACCTTAAGAGGAAGAGAGATCAAAAGAGAGACACGGGACCCGTCGCGAATCTATCCACAGAACAAGAAGGCCTGGAAGAGGGGAATCCGCTGAAACGTGGGAGGGGAGGCCTGCTGAGGAAAAAAGTCCAGGAGAACCGGATAGATGTCGTTGCTCGACAAACTCGGGGAAATTAGCGGGCGGTCCGCTCTTGCGGAAAAAGGGGGCGCGGGGGAAAAAAGAAAGGGGGGACCCATGCGAAAACAGGCATCTATGGCATAACAGCTGAATCTCGCCTGGCGCCGCGAAAAGGCGGAGGGGGCTGGGCAGAGAGCAGATTCGCTCTCAAGCGGATGCAAATTTGGCAAGAAGGGAGAAATGTGAAAATGGAAAAAAAGGTTAGGAAAGGGGCCCCCCCTAAGGATCAACAATCGCTTACGAAACACCAACGAGAAAGGAGGTTAAAAATAAGCTAAAAAGGGGAAAGAAATCAACGAGAAAAAGGGGGTGTAAAAATTCAGACGGAGGACTTGCCCGGTAACCAAGACCTATCCGAGACCCAGGAGAAGCCCTCTGAACCTCCATCGTCTGATGGGGACCGAATCCCGGCATCAACTAATTGAGGGGGGCCAGGGCTGGGACGGAGGCGGCAGCGGAAAAAGGGGGCAACGTGCAAACTATTGGGTTCGTTCCAGTCCTCCGAAAGGAAAAACCACCGCTCGCCAGGGGAAAGGAGAGGGGTCTCAATACGTCGACGCCGTGGAAACATGGGGGTCAGTTTCTGTACCTTGGGCCGAGGACTAGAGGGAAGGAGGGAAGGAAAATCGCCTCTAACGGGCACTAGACCTCCCTAGATCAGTTCGATCAAAGGGGAAAAAGTCAAAACAAGCAGGACAATGGAGAGGACGGAGGGGGCAGCCGGCTAAAAAATCACAATCGGGAAACAATCTCTGGGACTACCGGGGGTCCCAAAGCGGTGAAAGAAGTTTTTGAAGGGGACGCACGTTCGCTTTGACTCAGGCGGAGAAACAGAAAAAGAAAAGGAAGCAGCGTGAAGCGCGAAACTTTGGAAGATTACACAAAAAAAAGAGTGACGACCCCCGCCCGAACCGCTCGTAATATGAAGGGATCGACCAGAAGGCGAAGGCCCGCCAATGTGCGTCAAGATCTAGCTCGTTGGCCGATCCGCAGGCACCGCCCATAAGGGCAAAAATCCGTCTCCAATATAAAACCTGCGCGCCGCCTCGGCGAGGCTTAGGGTATCCCGGGGGGAAGGGTCCTCGGCCCTCCGAACCTCCTCACGCTATAAAAGCGGGAGGCCTACGCGGAGCCAGAATAGGGGAGGCCGAGTGCTCAGCGAGAGAGACCTGAGAAAGAAGTCCTGAGCGCGGGCAAGCTACCTTTGTGCGAAGGGCAGACGCGAAATCAGGCTACGCACACGTCTATGGGACCGCACAAGGGGGGAAAAAAAAGGAAGGGCCGCTTGACCGCGCAGGGCGGACCCCTGCGAAAAAATAAAAAAATGCATGCAGGGCGCGTGCGGTCAACGCCCTCAATATCAAAAAAAAAGGGGAAAAGGGAAGAGGGTATTTCGGGGGGCCAAATGGGTTGCCAGGGAAAGGGAGGGATCAAGTTCCTGGGAGACATTTTGGTGGGGTTCACCGTTTGCAGGAAGCTGAACAAAAAAGAAAAAAAAAAAAAAAAGGATTATCGATGCAGTCCCGCAACTCCCCAATGTCTAAGGTCTACGTCATCGAAGGTGCATGGAGGGCCTCAGTGAAAAGGGGAGGGACGACAAAGCAGGCTTCGCGAAGCGGTTCTCATCATCAAAAAAAAAAAAAAAGCGGGAATTGGCCAACCACCGCGCAAGACACCCACGGGGGGGGCCCGCTCGCTGGGCGCTGGCAAAGAAGAAGAATGCCTAAAGAGATCTGGGGCGGGGGGGGAACGCGGAAAAGAAGTCTGGGAAGAGGACCCCGCAGGTGAAACAGGTGAAAAAGGAAAAGGGAAAGCAGACACCGCGCCTACAAATCAAGCTCAACAACAAAGAGTGGACAGATGAGATGTGTCTTGGCAGGCGATTGATCAAAGAAAAAAACGGTTCCCTGCAGAGTTCCCTGCGTGTACCTCCACACAACCCAAAAAGAAGAACACCGGCAAGAATCTCCGGGGCAAGGCTTGAAACGCCAGCGCGCTGGCGACTCCAAAAAATCAAAAACAAAGGGAGGAGGGGGGGGCTTGGGCGGCGGGGGTAAGATGCGCGTATCCGCGCGGGGAGAATAAAATCGTCGATGTCGTCATACAAAATTAAAGGGGGAGCCAAGGTCAAAGATTGCGTCGTTCTAAAAGACCCTTGTGGGAGTCTCGCAGGTACTGAAAGAAAAAATTATGACGAGAACGCCGAAAAACCGGTGAACATAACCAAAATGGGCTCCTCCATGAAAAGAAATTATCAGCCCAGAGAAAAGGGCACGTGCAAGGTCGTTGGGATGAGGGTCCGGACGGAGCGCAAAAAAAAAAAAAAAAGAAACAAAGGACACTTTTAGGTTAAGGGGGTCCCCCAGTCCAGCTCAAAATCTGCGCGGGGGGCCGGAATTCCCGCGTGTGGGCGGCTGAAATGGAGCGAATGAAGTATAGGGTCCCATGCTGCACCCTGTGTAGGTGCTTGCGAAATTGCTGCTGGCACGAATCGCGGAAAGTCTGCAATCCTTCTGGGGGCTAGATCACGATTTTACCTCATAGGGTAGCTTTCTTCTTCTATCGGGGGAGGTTCTCTCAACTCCTAGCCAGCCAACGTTCCTCCCGGACAATGCAAGAGCTGCCGCCGTCAGTTTCCTGCGCCGTTGAGGGGACGGCAGGCATGGGAATCTTCTGCTGGGGGGGAGGAGCGTCAACGCGCCCTAGGGAAACGCAGTTCACCTGTGAAGGTCCGTAGTAATTAGCATGACGCGAAGCCCTCAAATGTTAAAATCTTGTGAGTCGGGGCTCCTGATGTGTTATTCCAATTCAAAGGAGCTCGCGTATTTCTTGTATAAGCGCCTGGAGAAAGCCATGCACCGACAGACATAAGTCACCGAAAAAAGGAAAGAGAGCGCTTGGCCCGTGCGGAGTCGCACCGCTAGAGCTAGGGAGGGGGACTTCGCACAGCAACGGCAAAAAAAAAGACTAATCTCTTGCATTGCGAAGAAGCATGGGGCATGTCCTAAGGGCGGCAAAGTGGGGACGGCACGGGAAGGAGATCGTCAGAAACTGCTAGAGGGGGCAGCAAGGGGATGAGTCCCACGAAACTGCCAGATAGGCTTAGGAAAGGTCATATGCTTCGAACCCAAATCGGCGCCAGGCTGAGACTTTGGGGGGGAGCACTGCGGAAAAGGAACACATCGTGAAGTTGCCTTCATTTCACGCAGGCCTCCAAAGGATGGCGAAGAAGAAGTCGGAGATGCCTTGAGGAAACACCTCTAGATGCCATAGTGGGGGGGGGAAGGGTCCTGTTGCGGGGCTAAGCCTACCGCGATGACCTGGTTGGTTCAAAAAAAAAAGATCTTAGCTGACAAAAGGATGGCTTGAGCAGGGATCTCAAGGCGTGGGGAGGGTGCGTTGGTGTCGTAAAGGGGGGTGATCCTTCCACTAGCAGAAAAAAAAAAATAAAGCACTAATCGATTGGAGGCAACAACGGAACGCAGCGTGACGCAGTTTGGCCGGAATGCTGAAGCAAGCATGCGAGAATAAGAAGGAACGCCCTGCGCCGGAGGGAGCCCTTCTATAACTTAGGAGGAGGGAGGGTAAAGACGCCTCAGGGTCACGGCACTAATCAAGGAAACCCAGAAAGGCAGGCTCAAGAGGGGATACGCCAAAGCTAACAATGGGAAGAAACAAATCGATCGCGCTTCCGTTCGGTTTTCCTCAAGAAAGAGACGCACCCCCTGTGAGGAGGCAGAAAGGGGGATCTGGGCGAACTTTGGATATACGCGAATTGAGGGGCGGGACTAGACTTCGAGTCGAGGCATGGGAACTGGAGACGCGAAACATTAGTGCCGAAAAAAATGAGAAAAGAGTGTCAATCCGCCTCTTGAACAAAGAGGGAGGCGGCAAGGACGAAGAGGAATCTCTCACAAGGGAAGAACG
>Ga0179593_1522564_pt1 | contig 12956 bp, 10 predicted proteins | sample CZODoug2_1_08_16_FD_185931 | JGI IMG/M metagenome (GOLD analysis project Ga0179593, IMG submission 185931) | Vadose zone soil fungal communities from Angelo Coast Range Reserve, California, USA - CZODoug2_1_08_16fungal (PacBio error correction) | ecosystem: Environmental > Terrestrial > Soil >...
GGGGGCAGCAAGGGAATGCCAACTTTCTTAACAGGCCGAAGCTCGCCGAAAGGACCTTCAATAATTAAGGGATTACCAACAGAGCAAGAAAATCAGCTAATGGGGAGCGAAAGGCATTGAAACCCATGGGCGCCAAGCTCCAATCTCTATTTCTTGAAGGGGGGTTCGACACACGATGAAAAGGAACAGAAAAACAAATCGATGAAGCGATCGCACGACACGACAGGGCGAGACCCAACAAATAACACAGAGCACCGAGGAAGTGGAGGTCGGAAGTGCCGGACGGGGGGGTAAGTGTCCACATAAAGGACAAAGGGGGAATGTCGAATGAGATCTGTCCATCGGGGGGTTGTTTAGGATCACGACTCGAGAAAGCGGAAGTGAGCTGAGGGGAAAAGATTCATCCGCTTTCGATAAAGGTGAAAATCTTTTTGGAGGGGTTCCCGTTCTAGGAAAAGGTGTTCTCCCGTTCCGAATGACCACAAGACCCGGACAAGGAAAAACAATTACAATAAGAAAAAAAGAAATCAAAGAGAGCAGGTCGGGCAAACACCAAAATCGTTTTGATCTGAAACCTGGGGTGTTCAAGTAAAAAGGGTGTTGTACAAAATGAAACTTTATCTTTGGCGTAACCAACCAACTTAAGACATGCCCGCATCTCTGGTCAGACAACAGGAAAAGGAGTATTACGCCCGGACATGGGGAAGCAAGAGGGTAAAAACCGAACAATCTATGGTTAAAACAAAACGTTACAGGTGGAGAATAAGGGAATACAGAGTCGCAAAGGGTTATGTGGCAAAAACAACTTCTTCTGTCCTTGGGGGGACCGGATGGTACGGGCGAAGAGGGGTGTTCAAGGAGGAGAAAAAACCCGGGAGAAATAGACCGGGGGGAAAGGGTCAAAAGAATGAGAGACTTGCTTCCGGCAAGAATTTTCCGTCTATGAACGCAGGGAGAAACTAAGGGTGAGAGACGACATCGAAGAAAAAAAAAGGCTTGAACTTGAGAGGTTGGAAAGGCGTCTTTGGACAATCCGGCGGCAATCCCGATCGGGAAACCATGCCGAGGTCTGTGGGGTCCCAAGAGGAGGGGGGGAGGCAGGGAAAGCAGGGATTTGCCCGGAGTGCGAGGAGGGGGATTCGCGAGGGGTGGGGGGGTAGGGGAAAAAAGCTCGTTTGTACCACACCAAAAATAAAATAAAAGAGGGGAAAAGGGCCGGAAAAAGGTCTACTGTAAAATCTTGCAAATGCCAATCCAAGGACGGAGGACGACGGTTTAATCGCGGAGCTCCCCGGTGCTGACGCTGGAAGGCACAAAAGAGGTGTCAACGTTGGGGCGGGTTGCCACTACTGTCACACCGGCTTGTTGAGGCGGGGGCGAGCACATCGATGGACGGCTGCGGTGGGGGTTAAAAGAGCTTCGCCTTCAGGACGGAAAAGGGGGGGAAACCGGGCGAAATGCCGGAGGGGTTAAGGATGACGAAAGCGTCACCAACTAAGCTTTTTTATGCTGGGTACGAGACGGTGTGTCCGAGGTCTGAGTGTCAATGGAAGGGGCGAGGAGGGGTGGACATTGGATGGAAGTAACCTTACGGGTTTTCCTACCACAGGGGGGCGAGTCCATTCCCGAGACGAAGGGGATGAAAGGAAAGAAAAAATGGGGGAGGAGGGCGGGTTACAGAACTCCAGCGGAGAAAAGGAGTCAATGGGGAAAAACATTGGACGGCCATTAAATTCGTCGTCTAAATCAGGGGGGGGAGGCGTAATTCCACTGAGCACCTCGCATAGTCCTTGTACAGTTCTAGAGCAGCTAAAACGGTGTAGTGGATGGGGTATTCCTCAGGGGGGGACCGGAGAACAAATTATTCCTTCACTTAAAATCCTGATAGTAACTCAGCGGGGGGGAGGAAGCAAGCTTCCTCGTACAAAGAAAAGGGGGTGCCCATCCTAGGCAATCATTTCTAAAACTACAAAGTCGGAAAACAGCCGGGGCTGAAGATAGCAGGCGGATTGGCACATCCAGGTAGCGAAAACGGGAGCGTTGGAGGTTAAGACGCGCGGGATGGCAAAGGCCTCCAAGATGGACGGGAAAGGGGACTCAGCGAATAATTGCGCGTCTATTGGGGATTGGAGATGCACAAAGAGGGGAAATTCGATCGGCGAAAAAACGGGTGCCGTCAGGGACGGGTAACGGGAGATGAGAGTACAGCGCGATGGAAGACAGGGAAGCGTTTGGCGCGAATGAGTAGGGCGCTGCAGGTCAGGCAATGTACGAGTGATCCTGGCGCAAATCAGCACCACGTCAGGACCCGGAATGAAAATGGGGGAAGATTTGGTGAGAAACTTCGCCGGAAGGGGGACGGTGGGGGGGGAAGTACGAAATGCAATCGAGGCACAGGGAGAAATGCCAGGGAGACTCGTCACCTTTCTCGGCAGGGAATAATGCGCGCGTGGATGCGCCTGAAAGACCAAAAATGTGTTTATGATTCAAAGGCTTCGGTACAAGGGGGGAACACGGTCAAGGAACCAAAGGGGTTTTTATTGGTCGCTCACCAAAGAAACAAGAAAAAATAAAACAATAATTGGTGTGGGCTTGAGCTTGTACAAGGGGGTTAAGAAAAAGAACAAGGTGATAGGCAAGACCAACAAAACCGGAAGGGCGCTGCATGCTTCTGTAAGGGCACTCCAGGATCAAAGGGCAGTAGTCAGGATCACAGGACAGCAAAGGCGATTCGACTGACATAGCAAAACGATTCAGCCGAGAGAAAATAACAGATCCCGGGGCCACATATCTGAACCGGCAAAGGACGGGGCCCAGAAACTCAAGGGCATGACCGCTGACCCCGACGGGAATAAAAAACAATTTCAATCTGTAGGAGGACAAGGAAAAGGGGTTTACTCCGGGAAAAAAGGCTCACACTGCCCAGGAAGACCGTTCTGAAGGTGGGGAGCCGTAATTCAGCAGGGACCACTCTTTGTAATAAATGAGACCAGATAGCGCTCTAGTAAAGAGATCCAATGTGTCCTTCGGCAGGGCCAGCCAGCACCGCGTCCGGGGAAGGAAAAGACACTATGACTCCCTGAGTCACAATGGGGGGGGGGAAAGAAGGACTAGGCGGTCCCCCACCTTTCCGAAAAAAGGGGTCGTCAGGAAGCGCCCTCGGAAGGCATCGGGGTCCCCAAACAGTTGGGGTTAAGAAAAAAAAAGGGAATAAGAAAAAAACTTCAATTCAGCTAGGACCATTCGAGACCGAGCCTATCGAAATGAAGCTCAGACCCCATGTGCGGAACACATATGAATCAGGTTCGCCCCTGAAACTTTGCAAAAAAAAACACTGTTGAGAAAGAGTCTCCAAAGGAATAGGGGCTCGGCGGGGGGGTGGGTGGGAAAGAAAATCGTGGAAAAAGCACTCGAGCACCGTAGAGGGAATTGGCGTTAATCCTCAGCATTATGGGGGGAAAAGGAAGGGGGGAAGTTTCCTATAAGGGCCGTCGGCGCGTCAGATCAAGGGGACAAGTTAGAAAACAAGGTGACAATAAGGGAAAATACTCCAGAGGAACCATCTGACTCCAAACGCGCCGCAGGGAACAAAATTACACCTCATCAACCAAATCTGAATGGGGGGGAAGAGTCTAGTCCAAAGAACATAAGTTGGGCAGAAAAACCTGGCAGGCCATTTCCTGACGTGGAATTCGAAGCGAAAAAGGGTAGCAACGCAATTCGGAAGAAGGGGGCAGGGGGGGGGTCCAAAAACCAAACAAAAAAGGGTAACTTCTGGGGGGATAGCCAACGTCCTGAGACCATTCCGGAGCGCCAACCTGCATGACAAAAAAGAGAAAAAGAAAAGTCTTTTTCAAGCTACTTCTTGATGCAGCGGGGAGTACCGGGCAGGGCCCGGCGCAAAAGGGACTTTTGGAAAAAGAGATGATTTGAGGGTGTTCGACCAAACTATAGAATCACAACCAACTCGCGATTAGGGAGGCCACGACGCCAGGAGATACTACATCCGAAGAGTGGGACGACAAAAAGCACTCTACCGGGTGCGGGGGAGAAAGCATTTAGGGAACACTTGGAATGGAAAAGACCTGGAATCAGCAAGGAATCTGATAGCTGCTCAAGTTGGAAGACGGAGGTCCAATAGATAGATGGCGGCAAAACCGAATCCCGGAGATCTGGGAGACGGTTTTGGACAAAGTCGAATTAACATGTGGACGGCGAAAGCAAAGAGAAAGTCAGCCCGTACCATCAGGTGACAATGGAAAAAAAGCAGAGGGGGCCACATCACCACTGGCGACGTGAGGTGGGTATTAAAAGGGATCTGAGAACAGGGGTCAACAACGAAGAGAATCAACTAGGAGCGGAGACGCGCACAGGAAACATGTACTCATTGACTCCATCTCGACAAACGAGGAGGGAGGGGAAGGGCCACAGTATTACATCCTGGCGCGGGGGAAAAATCAACGCGGAGAAAACATTCCTGGAAGGGAGGGGGACACCGGTTTGACGTAAAAAGGGGAATCTGTGATGGTGGGGCTGCTGGTCGGATGGAAAGGGAGGGTACTGTCGGAAGTTTCGCCCTTTCTTGGGGGGCGGACGGAGGAAAATTGAAGCCCAGAAGAATAAAAGACAGGGGGCGAAGAATAGTTTACCGGTAGGGCTATTCACAACACGATGGGGAAGAACGTCCGATCATCAGAACCCTAGTCTTATAGTGCGGATGTGGGGAACTGCCCAAATTCAATCCCGATCGGTAAAAAAATGCCGGCCGGTCGGTGTCGGATGGTTGGTATCATGCCATATTTGGTCGTGGCAGGGGGGGAGAGTAAAGGCAATCTTTGGGGGAATCTCCTATCGGGGTTGTAAAAAAGAAGCTTGAGTAAAAAGTGTAAGGAAAGGGTAAGGCTCGCTGAAATCAAGGAGGGATCCCTACTCTCTTTCTTTTGCAGGAGGGGTAATCGGTCTCCTAAGTCACGATGCGGGTCGAGGGCATAATCTAGGCAAAAAAGGAAAGATGCTTGGGGTGCAGTTTTTTTTAGATCAAAACACATCGATCACGGCAAGGGAAGGATGGGCGGGTTCTGACCCGGAAAAGAAAGGAGGGACCAAGGGGGGGGTTTTCGAAGGCCTTATTGGGGTTAAGAAGTCCGAAATCGTCCCCAAGGGAGGGGTTAATAGGGTCCTTGGGGACCGCGGATTTTGGTCGTCGGTGGGAGAGGGGAGGGGGGTGGGAGGGGGGGGGAATATGGAAACAAGCTTTTTTTCAGAAATGGGGGGGGTCGGAGCCATAAGACCGATCGACAAAAGGATGGTGTCCGCGAAACTGCCGCGTGTAGCAGAAGACGTAGAAAGAGAGGCAGGATCACCCCCGGATTGCCCATTCCCGAAGTGGATCGCGTGTTGCAAAAGAAGGGGATTGAGGGGAAAGTCCTACCTCTCTCCATGCAAGTTAAAAGAGAAAGCATGAAAGAGAAGAACGTTGGCGAAAATTGGGACCTGGTAGTCACAGACCTTAAATTGGGGGAAAAAGAGTAAATGAACGTCACAAGATAACGCTAGGAATTGGGTCAAAGGCGCGCAGGGGAGGTACCTTCGTTGGAAACCGGGGGATGCCCACCGCGCAATTGAGAGGTGGACGACCAGGGATGCGGAAACGGGGAGAAGATATATTAAAAAAAAAAATCAGGGGGTGAATCGGCGGTCGAATAGGGTGCAAAGGGGGTTAGAAGTCTGTCTTAAAGGGCCGGGGCATCGGGATGCAAAGGTGAAATGAATCTCCTGGCGGCAAATGTATCATCGGGTTCACAAAGGTGTGTGGGATAATGAGATAGGGGGGGATCTGCATCACTTTGTGATGGGAAGAAACGTGGAGGTAAAACGGTCTGACGAAGACAGCGACATTTCCTTATCACAATTGGCGCAAGGGAAGTCCCCGGAGCGGCAATTGCCAAAGTTAGAGTCGGGGGAAAATTGCTCAATGAAAAGGGAAAAAGGCTCAGGGAGTGGGATTTAACTTCACCTCTGAATCAAGGGGGAGATTCAGGAGAGATCTTGCTGCGTGAACAAGCCACGGGGATAATCGAGAACCTGAGCGGGGGGTCATAAAAAGCGCGTGAATTAAAAGGGGAGTGCCGGATCAAGGGGTCTGATCCCTGCTTCTTACACATGTTCAGTCCTAAAAAAAAGGGGGGGTTTATTGATCCCCAACCAAAAAGGAGAGGAGAGAAGAGCAAAAAAGGGGTTGTGGGGAAAGGATGGGGACTTTGACAAGAAGATCCAGCGGGGAAGAGGGGAAACTAAAACTTCAAGGAGCTCACTTCAAGAGATGACTTCGTACTGGGGCCTCGGTTATAGAGTAGAGGACAGGTCTCCGCAGCAGGGAAGGCCTCTTAGGGGCAAATCGTCCTTCTAAGGGGAAAAGCACATGCACCAGGGAGGAAACGTTTCATTGGCCGGATCATTGGGCCGTCCCGGCGAATGCTGAGTTAGAAAATGAAAAAGGGGGAGTACCAAATAATACTAAAAAGATCCAGGGAGAAGAAAATACCTGAAACTGGGACCGTAAACCTGCACGAGCAAGATTGCTGGGGACCGGCCGAGAGAAGTCATCGGGGGCCAAAAAGATTTTATCCGAAACTCGGATAAAGGAAAAGTCCAGGCGCTAAGAGGAACAAATTTCATCAGTGGCTCACGAGAGACGCCACAAACGGGTGAGCGTCAAAATAGACAAACAGATTCTAGTTGAGGGGGGCGCCGAGGCCTTTTTTTTTGGAAAATCCGCGCCTGCGATCTGAGAACAAAAGGGTTGAAAAGAAGGGCGGACAGAATGCAAGAAACAACGTCTATGGTATAAAAAGGGCCAAAAAGTGTTGAACCACGTAACCCAACTTCATTCATTGCTCTCGCTAAAGATAATATAGAAGGGGAAAAACGTGCAATAAGGACCCATTCTCAAATCCCAGTTATACAGTCGCCAAAAAAAGTGAAATCTCATAAGGGGGACAGTGAATGGGGGGAATAAAAAAAGGGGAGATAGCGCGTATCCTTTGTCCCGCACGCCCAAGTGAGGTAAACCAAGAAAGTATTGGGTTAAGAATGGGGGGCTCTGACAAGTCATCTTCTCATCCTGGCATGTAAACCACCGGAAAGGGAGGAGGCATACAAAATCCTCATTCTGTAGAGAGGGCTACGCCAAGTAAAACATGGTAAGGGCTTCTCAATCAAAGAAGGCAAGGGACCCACAAACGGAGACGAGACAACCTGCAAATTACACATCTAAAACCTCGAATGGGTGAAGCAGGGCAGTAAAAAAAAATCGTGACTGGAGAAAAAAAGGTATCCATTCCTTCTGAATTAGAAGATCACACGGGTCCCGCAGAACTCAATTGTATCGGTGATAGACACACGAAGTCACAAATTGAAACAAAGAGGATGGGCATAATAAGAGGTCAGAAATCCGGCCTGTGCAGGAAAAGGACTTCGCCCAGTCAGGAACACCCTATTCCCAAGCGAAAGAAAGAGAAATACCTTGGGGCAGACGAAAACTAGGAGTCTTAACCTTGAAAGACGAAAGAAAATTTCCCACTCGAGTGAGTGTGAGTTTGTGTTCGACACCCGATAGAAGCATCAACAACTCAGGGCCACCAAAGTTGGGGGGGGGGGGGTTCCTCTGGTACCAAAATCCGAAGAGGGGGGGAGAAAACACCAGCACCGCGACCCATTGTTACGAGCGGTGTCCGCACGTAACGAAAGAAAGCAGATCAGACAACGTTGGAGAATGTTGTTATTCCTCTTTCACAGGCCAAATCGGTTGAGTCCTACGGAAAGAGAGAGAGGGATCAGAAGTGCGTAATAAAGGAAAGTAGATCTTTTATCTTGCTTGGCCTGTTACAGAAAGGGTCTAATCCGGAAGGCCAAAAGAGTGAAATGGACTAGCCATCCAAGGAAAAAACCGGCCTCAAAAAAAAGGGGACGGCCATCACCAAACTGGACGACGCTTTTTATACGTAGAGGAACAAGTGAACTAAAAGGGAATCCTTGGGAAACCAAAGACTCAATTGGAGCGGGGAGGAAACAGCGCCCCGGATGTACTCAGTGCCGCAGCTTCTCAACAAACAAGGAGAAAAGAAGATGCCCGAAGAGAAGGAAGAGGAAGACTAGCATCAAGCGGTCGGGGGGGGGTTTTTGGTATGTGAACAATGAAAAATGGGACAAGGGGGAGAAAAATGAGGGGGGGGGGGGGGAACAGGTGTTGCACAGGTGGGGGGGGTGGTTTGGTGGTAAAAAGAGGGGGGGTCACACCCGGTTTAAAAGCCCCTGGGTGGGTCTTGTTTCCCGGCCCGACCCAAAAACACCTGGGCTAATTTAGCGTTGGTCGGTTTTCTTAAAAATGTTGGATGGGGACAACACCCCCCATCCCACGAAAATGGGGCAGCTTTTCCCTCCCCCTAACATGTTGGGGGGCCGCAAAACGGGTTGTAACCACCCTGTCGGGACCCCCCCACCCATGGGGGTGGGGGGGGGGGGGGGTGGGGTGTGTGTGGTCCCCGTTAACCCCCTCACACCCTCCACAACCCCCAGTTTCCCAAGTGAACAAAAAACAAACCAAAGTCCCCCCACCGCCCCAACCAAAAAACAACTTGCGGGGGTTCCCCCCCCCTCACCAGGTGGTTGTTGTTTTGGGGAGGGTGAAAACAGACCTTTTTACCCTGCACTGGTGTTACTGGCCCAAAACACAACCCCCCCCCCCCGGGTAAGTGGGGGGCCAAGTCTTGGGGGAAAAACCCCTGTTCTTGGGGACACTTGTTCCCCCCAGGGGGTGTGGGGGGGGGAACCCTCTTGGTTTCCCAGTGTTGTGGGCAAGACCACCCCTTAACCGAACCCAACGCCCCCCAACCCACCCCCGTTGCCCCAACCGAATTGTGGCCCCCCCTCCTTTCCGGGGGAACATATGGGTTTTTGTGTTGTGGGGGGGCCCCCCTTTTCCCAAACCCCTTTTTGGTGGCAACAACCTGCTTTAGCAAAAAAAGGGGTGATCAAAAAGCACCCCGAAACACCAACCACCTGAAACCACCCCTAACGTTGATTGTGGGGGGGTCAGAACCGTTTTTTTCAACTGAAAGCACAGGGCCGGATCAGAGCAATGTTGGTTAAACCCCTAAAGGAATTGGCACCTTCTGGTCCTCTGTCGCCGTGCGGGGGGTCATTCGGAACGTAGAACACCCGATAGACCAGGGGGGGTCAAGCAAAGAGAAAAAAGGTAGTTACTTAAGTTCGCAGTCAGTCCTATCGGGGAAAGGGGAACTCCTGTCCAGTGTCCGCATGTGAAAGACGAGGAAGGGAGATCAAGCTCACCGGGAAAGGAAAGAAGATTTTAAATGTGCACTGGGAAAAATTTGCAAAAGGAGAGGAAAAAGGCGGGTGCGTTGTCGGTTGTCCTCTTCGATGTTTGGGGGTATCCCAATATCATGTTTGGAGATCGCAATTCTGGGGGGGGGGATGAGGCTAGTCTGAAAGACACCAAGAAAAGAAGGGAAAAAGGCCGAGGGAAAAGGGTGACGGAGGGATCGTTCTCGCTGCCAAAGGGCTTCCAGACTTTCGTTGGAAAATGTGGTAAGCGTGCTTCTGAAGGCTGACTATGCAGGCGAGGAAGGGGGAGGAGGGGGGAAGAAATTGTTCTTCCGAGGGCGTGGGAAAAAGGGCTTGTTGAAAAAAGCGTCCGGCAGTTGATATGCTTACCGTGGGGGAACTTCGACTTCCGGCTAGGGAAGTTTACTAAAGGAGGGGGGGGAAGTGTGGAGGAAGTTTGGGGTGGTGTGCGAGAAGGGGGGGGGCTGGACGGAGGATGTGAGGTCTCTGAGGAGGATACGGGGGGAAGGATGAGGAAAAAAAAGGAAAGGGGGGGGGGGGTGTCAGTAGTGGGCGTGAAGAAGCCGACGCGAGAAGAGGAGATTTTGTAGCTAGACACGGCCGCGTCAGGAGCCAGAAGGATTCAAGTCAGGGAGAAATCGGAAAGCCCTGAGGGGACGGGGGGTTCGGGGCAAAGCAGGGCGTGGAAAGAAAAAAGCGAATCGACCAATGGAGCTAGGGGTGCAAAGTCCACCGCCAGGGCCGACGGGGTCGGTATTCCTCATGGGTGCGAAGGTGTGAAAATCACGTCCAAGGTAAAGGGGACGTCCGATAGTGTATAGGCGGGAATGGTACAGAGAAGCAGCGCAGGAGGGAAAGGGTCAGCTGGACTAGGTCAAAAGACGGGAATTTATAATGCCTGTACCGGCTTGGGGGGTGCACGGGGGGGGCTGAAATCGAGGGGGAGGAGGAGAAAAGAAGGACATTTCATCTTTCATAAATAGATGCGTGCTGTTAAGTTAAGGGTAACGCAGGTGCTGCGGGGCGCACGCCGAAAACTTCCTTTGGGGGTCGGGGACCTGGGGGGAAGACCGTTGACACCTGGGATAAGTAGGATCAAGAGTTTCTTAATTGATCCGGAGTCGAACTTCAGTGTCTGGCAGACGTTTGAAAGGGGGAAAGTATAGGAAGTATCTACATGGGGAGTCTTCGTTGAAGGGTAACCGCAGGAGGGGACTGGGACACTTCTTGAGAAGAAATCAGCCAGCAGATCCTCAACAAGGCCTGCTCACGGGATAATGGGGAGGAGACGTCCGGAGCGGAACGAGGGAAAAAAGGGAAGGACATGAAGCAAGGACTGACACTTTCTAGGATAACCAAGAGGGCAAGGAAAAGTGCCATGCAGCGCGAAGTGAACTGAAGTGTTGAAGGGCTAAGTTTAGGGGGAAGAGAAGGGAAGGGCACTGTCCACACAAGCAAGGGCCAACAAAACAATTCGTGGGTGTTTTTTGTGGCTCCACAACAAAATACAAAGGAGGAAGGAACCAAGGAAAACAAAGAGGGGGGGGGGGGGACCTGACCTGTGTTCGTGTACAAAAGACAAGAAGCAGAACATGGGGAGAGGGCAAGAAAATTCAGTCTCTCCTGAAAGCGCGGGAGGAACTTGAAAAGACAGGATAAAAAGGAGCCAGTGGGAATCTCATGCGCAAATTTATGAAAGGGGATCTTAAATGCTTAACGGATAAGGAGTAAGACATAACATAATCGTGAGCAGTCATTTTTCTTAGGGATATTAACGGAGGAAGGCTGTTTTAAAAAAGAAGGAAACGAAGTTGCAAAATAAAAGAAGGAAAGGGACGGAAAAAAGAGCGCCCAAGGTCACTTACTGAACGCGAGGGATAGCGTCCCTATAACGCTCCTTAAAAAGAAGGGACTTTGTCGGCCGTATCGAATTCAGCTAACACCTTGGAATACGAGATATGGGAGGGGGGGGAGGAAAGGAGCGAGTAAAAATTGACAGAACCAAGCAAAAAAAACAAAGTGCCGCGAGTGCGCTCCGCCAAAAAGTGCGATCAATGAAAAGTACTCAACGGGAGATTTCGCGCCGATTCCAGGGAGGGGGGGCAAATATGAGTCTTAAGACCTCCACAGGTCATAAAGGCAGCAGGGCCAGCAATATCAATCCTTGATGGGCATCGTAAGACACGGTGGTGACGAAAAGAATAAAATCTGTGGGAGTGACCAATTCAACTCGCCTCCTATCGGACTCCGAGACTACGCTTGTCCCAAAAAGTACCGGAAAAAACTCCAAAAAAAACTGAGGAGAAAGGGAACGTGGGGAACTCGCGGGATCGGAGGGTGGGGGGGGGGGGGGGTGTGTTGGGTGACTACGGGTCAAAGCAGTGGGCTGCGCGATGGCATGATAGCCGAAACCGTCTTTTGCCAAATCAAGAGATAATTCCTGAAATTGGCAAAGAATGGTCGGAACGTGGAGGAAGCGCTCCGCTGTAAAATTGTGAACGCAGGGCAGGGAGGGGAGAGGAAGACAACAAGATGCTGAAACGGCATGGCTAGAAACCTTGGTAGAAAACCGTATGCAAATATCAATGCCACGAAAAAAAAAAAAAGGAAAAAGCAGGAATTCCCAACTGAAACAAGACGCTCGTACACAAACACAAAAGAAATGATGGGGGAGGAACTTTCGGACGCTCCACCAAGAATGAAAGCTTCAAAACGGAAGTAGCAATGCACTAGGGAGGAGAAAAAAAAGGGGAAACATCAATCATACGAATAGTGATCGGACAAAAACCGACAGAAAGGTACAGTTGGGCATAATCCAACTTATGAACCGCCCCCTCCTGAGCCTGAGCGTAAAATGCAGGAAGGAGAAAGCATTACGGCCCACAGCTACGAAACTGAAGGAGGGGGAAAAAAAAAAAAAAATGGCCAAAGTTCTCAAAGCGGGTACAGTTGTCTGGGTTGTTCGACAACTCACGAAAAGGTACTCAATCACATCGCTGAGGGAGACCACTCCTAGATTGGCACTGAAACCAACAAAAAAAAGGAAAAAAACACAACCGGGCGGCATTGAAGAGGGATTGAAAGGGGTGCCAAGAAAGAAAAGAGCACTACGTGATGATGATCTCGCTATAGTTTCACTGTGCCAGAGTGGGTGAATGAATCCGAAGGGGGATCGAATGAGCTGGAGAAAAGTGCCAGCCCTTTGGAGGTAGAGGGTGGGGGGGAGGGCAACTGGCAGATGAAATAAGGGGGGATCCCGTTCCTCATGACCACAATCGGGAGACCTTCTGCCCGAGAAAGGTAAGCGCCTTAGCACCATCAAAAAAGGGACGAGGCTTTTAAAGGTCTGCAAAAACAGGGCCACTCACTTTCAGCGGAAATGTGGTAAAAAGACTCAGAGTTAGCAGGGGGAAATTCCAAAAAAAAAGGGGGAAAAACAGTTCAAAAACAAAAAACAAAGAGGGGGTCAAAGATAAGAGGAAAGGGTAAATTGGCGACGGCGCTGTTGCCCGCAGAAGATTGTTGAAAACATTCAGGAATGTGATTACAAAGGAAGGGGAAAACGTCGGAAAGAAAAAAGAAAATCCTCA
>Ga0179593_1323733_pt1 | contig 12955 bp, 12 predicted proteins | sample CZODoug2_1_08_16_FD_185931 | JGI IMG/M metagenome (GOLD analysis project Ga0179593, IMG submission 185931) | Vadose zone soil fungal communities from Angelo Coast Range Reserve, California, USA - CZODoug2_1_08_16fungal (PacBio error correction) | ecosystem: Environmental > Terrestrial > Soil >...
TTCGCTGGTACCATACTCACGACAGTAACGGAAAAGTCCGTCGTGCGATAAGCAGGTAGTAGATTTAATTGGAAGCGAAGCCTGTTGATAGGCTTCGTAACATCTCCCTCGGTCGCAATACTAATACCTACGAAAAAGATCTGAGAGAAGCGGTCATAGCGGCCCGGAATAGACAGTATAACACAGAACGCCCATTTGTGAAGATTAGGGTCTTCTTCCGGAACGGCGCCTCAAAGGGAAAGGAGAGTAGAGATGGCGCCGGCAATCCTTTCGACGTTTCGGCTCAGCAAGGGCAGGTGAGGAGATAAACTGAGAAGAAAGAAATCTCTATCTTAGAAAAAAAAAGAAGAAAAGGGGCGAGTTACGCACCGGCCTAGGTCATCCCAACGGATTGATCTCCTCCCCCTATTGCGAGCGCAGCGAGAACGGAAATCTCGCGGCGGGGGTGGAACGGTGAGAAAATTTCTCCTAGAAATTAGAGCAAGGAAACGGGAGCCTAATTGTATTGATTGAGTAAAAACAACCAGGAAATGAAGACGACTGAAAAGCAAATTTCTTCCTCGAGATGACGAAATTGGAGGAAAAGGAAGAATAAGTGAGAAATAGCACGGTCGCGAAGCTCCCTTTCTTGTCCTTCACAACGAATTCCTCTCAGAAAAAAAAATGTGGGGGGAATAGTAAGAAGCTTACGGACCGAAGAGAAAAATTAAGAGCGAAGGGCAGGGAGGAGCAACCGTTCTACTTCCTCGTCCAGCCAAAAGGAGAGCATGAGATTCACGGAAGACGGGTCATTTAGAAAGCAGGAACCTCCTTTTTGGGTCCGTCGGAAAGAAGAAAATAGGCAGCAACCGGGAAATTCAATGCTCTAGAGGCAAGAAAGGGCGAAAGGAGGAGACCAAGCATTGGGAGAAAAGGGATTTCTGGTCGCAGGAAGGAGAGACGTCAATGAAAAAAAGGGGGTGTAGGCTCTTTTATAATAGGTTACTTGTCCGGAGGATGGGGAGGAAAATCAAGCAGGATGGGGTGGGGGAGGGGGACTCGACATAAAGGGGAAATGTGTAGGTAGAGAAGACGCCGACTTTCCGCGGAAGATCGCCGGACAACCTGGGGGGAAATTGGGAATCGCTCTGAGGAGAGAGGCTCCGGCACGCAAAAGTTTCTACGATGCTAACTTAGAAGACTATCCATTCAGCTTCAAAATAGGGGGGCAGGGGTATTGGTTGACTAGAGGGAGAAGGCGTCTGCAGTTCTTCAGATTAGGAAGGAAGGAAGAGTCAGGGTACTGAGGTCGCGGCTGAGGTAGGACCGGAGAGAGAGAGTCCGCAAGAATTACCGACTTTCTTGGTAATGCCACGATATAAATGTGGAGAATGGAAAAGGGGGAGCGACGAACCGAAGGGAAAGGTAAACTTCGAGCAGCGGAAGTGCGCTCTCTCTGATGGGAGGACCTGGACTTTGAACTAGGAGCGCGAAATGGGTCAGGAGAAAGACCAGCGTAGACGCTAATTTGTCTTCTTTTCCTACGGAGTCTCAGAATCAGAGACCGTTCGCAAGACGAAAGAGGAAAAATACGGTAGAAACGCGAGGCGAGCGACGGTTAAGGAAGCCTATGTGCTAGCAGGAGAGGGAATCAGACACTCTGGAAATCGATCGGAGCGGGTCAAAAAAAAATGGGGACCCTCCCTTCATTATAGGCAATTAGCTTAATACAACTGTCCTGTCAACCCGGCAACTAAATGAAAAATCTGGCAGGACGTTAGATACGACCACTCGTCAGCAAGATATACCGAATACGCAAAAATTCACCCAAATCGGAATCTTGCTTAAGCAGAACGACTGGGTGAGTAGGACGGGTGGGAAGAGACAAGCGAGTTCAAAAGGCTTGCTCGAGGGGAACTCGTCGGGGGGGAAAAGACGTGAGAGGGTTTCAGGGAGGTCCAAATGAACAGTTGAAACCCCTCCGAAAACTAGTCCGGGGAATTGTCGAAGCATCGGAAAGGAAGAAGCACTGGCACCGATCCTCGCGAAAAGAACTAAAAAAAGGAAGAATCCCGTCTAGACGACGGGAGAGGGAAACACAGAGAACTGTCGATGGAGTCAATCTCTCGCGGGGAAAAGGGGGGGGCGGGGATCTGGTTGCCAAGGCGACATTTTGGTGTACTCCCTAACCAAAGAGCATTAAAAAAGTGAAGCCCCAGTTCGGAACCGGAGTTGCACTACCGGCCGATCGGAGGCAGGGTAAAGGGCCAAATGGATTTTGAAATAGGAAAAGGGGACTTCCCCGGGTACATCAACGCGACGTTCAAGAACCGACAAAGAGGAAACAAAAAGATACCTCGCATCTCGGCAAGGAGTTTGGAATTCTATCTGAAGGAAACAATTTGAGAACCAAAAGGTGGACCTTTGTAGTCTGCTAGTCACGGACTGGCGATGACGATGGACTCCCTCCGGGGAGGGGAGATGACTATAACCAGATTTACGGAAAAACAGAAAAGTCCGGGTATTAAGGGAATTTGGGAGAAAAACTACTCACTCCAATCAGGCATACGAAATCTTCTAGGGCCAAGGCTTTGAGAGAGTCACTGGATTGGAACCGCGAGAAAATCCTCAGGCCGATGACGAAGAGATACCTGATGGGGAGCGATCATCCGGTGACGTGATGTTCGAAAACATTGTAGAAGGAAAAAAGGGTAGGGAGGGATGGAGCTAACTGCTGGGGGATCACAGTTACGAGGGGCATCTGTGCAGGGGAGAGGTGAGACTACCGCGGTGAAGTTTTACGCAAAAAAAGGAACGAGCGGGAAAAAGTAAACATCGCCGTCAAGGGCAGGTCGAGGAAGATGAAATCCGGAGGAAAATCAGATGCGCCTTTCTCCTTCTGGCCTCTCAATTCAGGCCGGAGGTTTGGGGAAGGAAAAGACCAGTGAACACGTGTAGGACGGCAGATGTCAGGCAGAAGTTACGCGGGCGGATAGGGGAATTTGAAAACTCGAGCGTAGGGGAATTTAGGGGTGGGATTTTCATGGGGGAGGGAGCTTCTGAGGGGGAAAACCTGCTCGAGGAGGGGTGGACAGTCGGAAATTTCGGAGGGTTTGAGGGGACGAGGTCTCAACACCACATAAAAGGGGAGGAGAGAGGAGGTAAATCAAACCGCGGATCGAAGGAAGAGGCAAACGAAAAACACGGCATGATGTCACTCAGAACGCAGCGCAAGAAAAATACCTATCAGTTAGAAAAAGAGAGGGAAAATGTAACAGACCTGGGGAAATAAAAAGCCGGGCCATCAGCGGGACCCGGGAAGCAAAGTTGTCAGCTCGACGTGCTGCCCAAAAACTGGGTCCAAATATGAGGGAACAACGAAATGCAGAGGCAGATTCTATGGTGAAAACGAAGGAGGGAATAGGACCCGTCCATTACGGGAAAGTTGAGAGAAAAGAGCGGAAACAGTCCCTCACGACGTGCTTCTCAAAGAGGCCATCAAAAGGAAAAAGTAAGGGACCGACCAGCAGGTCGCATCAAAAGAAGGAACCTATGACGAACCAGGTTCTTCGATGTACGCAGTAAAAGGGGCTGGGCTCTATAGCAGGCCAAAAAAGGAGGGGACGCGCGGGCAGGAGGGCGAGAAGGGAAATTGGAGCGGGCGTATTCCGGATTGGGAGTGGAAAAACCACATTTCCCCTGAACAGCATAAAAAAAGGGAGGGGGAGGAATAATTCCCAAAAACGGGATAATATCAACGCGGCGAAAGATAAGGGGTAGGGGGCGTCGTAGGGTCGGTGTTTGAAGGAGGGGTTGAAGCGAGAGCATTCCAAGGGAACCGGTATGAGAAAAGGGGGGGACGCCGGTGTTTATTGTGGGTGGGGACCGGATTGAGACGGGTCAAGAGAAGGCGGCCAGGGACCGCAAGGGGCGAAAGACGCCTTGTCCTCTGCAGCCCCGGGAGAACCGGGAGAAAACTGTGGGGGGGCCGTAATTGTAATGCCGGGGAAAAAAAGAGAGGCAACAATCGGCCGCAATCTTGTCGCGAGGGGGATTGAGGTCAAGACGACCATCGAGGCGGGGGGCGTTGAGAAGCGAAACGAGGGAAAAGGGTCGGCTTCTTGGGTTGGAAGGGGGGGAAAGATACGAAAGTGAGAGGGGAGAGGAAAGTGTGGAGATGAAAAAAAAAAGATTAACGGAATCCGGTATGCCGGGAGCGGTCGAAAAGGAGGGGCGCCGCACTGAAACAAGATCAAGGGAGGAAGAGCGGTAAAAGAAAAAAACAGGGAGGTCTATCTTCACTTCTCGCGGGAAAGGAGAGTGGGGGAGAGGAAACTATTGCGAGTTCGGGGTGAATTCGGAGAGGAGGTAGCCCTTTGCTGATGGTTTAAAACACAAAAGGTCTTGCCGAATTTTAGGAGGGGCCGGGGTGAAAGGGAAAAGTCGGTCTGACTTTGAGATCAGGGACGGATGAAAAGAGGGTGGAGGAAGGCTACATATCGCGTGGAGGGAAACCACGCCTGCAAAAGGAACATAAGCTTCATCGGCCTGGTGACGTCGCCGGGGTGGGGGAAAAGCGTAGGAACAGAGTTGCGATGCGCCAAGAAAGGGGGGTGCGAGAATCAGTCTGAACTAAGTATAAAGAGAAATCAAGGGGGAAAGGGGGGATCAAGTCGGACCTAACCTGGGCAGCGCGCAATTGGGGGGGAAAATTCCGAATATCTAAAGCGGAAAAAAAGAGCGTGACGAGAAAAAACAAGGGGACGAGGGTCGTAGGAAAGAAAGAACGCGAGTTCGAGAGGACTTTGTCAGCGTACGACCGTGAAAAAAGAATCTCGTATCGGCTGAACTCCTCCGGCTAAGGGGAAGAGATAGTACACGCGTGCCAAGTCTGACGGGTTGAAATGACGAAGGGAACGGGGGAAAACTTCCACCAGTCCATGGGGGGGGGTGCAGCTTGATGAATTATTGCCTTTCAACGGAAAGCGAAGAGGGAGCGGTAAGGAGGGTCACTCAAAACCTATCTTGTAAGACGGGGGACCGCCGAGACTGAAAGAGGCTCTGGGTAAAGCCCATCGATGTGAGCGAAAAGAAGCTACCCCCCAACCATCGGGGAAGAAAGGTACGCAAAGGGCCTCCTTCCATCCCAACTGAAAGGGGGTTGAAAGCAGGATAAGTAAAAAAGGGGTGGGGGTGGGGCATCAAACATCCCCGGGGGGGGGATACCGTCCTTTCCTGAGGAGAAAAGGGACAGAAAACCCTCCTCGCCTAAAAAAGGCATTTGCGAGCGGAAGCGATCCATCAATTTTGAATCGGGGGTCGCGGTCCTCTTGAGGGGCAGCTATCGGGTCTCCTCTCCTTTGAGCACCAGGGGAACGGCTGCATTATTTCTTTGGATTTCCTACTTCATCCCCACGGGGGGTGAAGGGAGGGAATGGGGACGAGCAGGCAACCTTTGCCGCGAGCGGAAGACGTTGGCGGCGGGGAAGTCCTTGAATCACTGGGCAAAACCCAAAATGTACCGGAAAGGGGGACATCCGTTCACTGATCTAGAACTAAAAAAAAGGGGGGGAAGGGGAAAAAAGGCTTCTTTACCTGGACGGACAAAAAAAAGAAGGTCGAATGTCGAGGGAGCGGGGCCTCCACTGAAGGAAAAGCGCCGCCAACCGTCAACCCGCGCTCGCGTGTGCTCAGGAATGGCGGGGAAGGGCTAAGGAGAAGTTTGGAGCAGGAGGAAAATAAAGAGAAGGAAGCCAGAGTGTCAGTTCATCGTGCTCGAGAAGAAAGGAAGAATGGGGGACACGACTAGCTACGAGGAAGCGATGCGCCAACCTGGGTTGCCGGAAGCACTGAAGTAGGCAATGAATCGTGGGGGGGGGGGGGAAGGGGGTGAGGAAAAGTTCCTTTCTGAACGCAAGAAGGAGGAAGGGGCGGTCCGCTACTACGCGCAAGTCAGGGTCCTCAGACTCCGCTTCAAGAAGTCCGCTGCACGGGGGGGGAAGAAAATCGATGCAAGACAAGCGTATATTGCAAGAGAGAAAGAAAGAAGTACGAGAAAAGAAAAAAACGATCATTCCCTCTGAAAAAAGGTCCGGCCTTTCCGTTTCGAAGGTCTCTGCAGTTACTCGTCAATCTTCTCACCGGCAGGAGCCGAGGGTAGATGGAGCGCGCGAGGGCGATCCGTCTATCGAGCAAAGAGGGAAGGGGAAACGGCGTCAGGATAATTCGACGGTTACTAGTCCTACTGGGCTAGTAACTCTGACTTACGACGCAACGGGACTCTTTAAGCAGGTAAAACAATAAAGGCCGTTGTTCGGGGGAGTGATGAGGAAGGAAGACAGCGGAATGGAGAAAGGAGGGAAGTCAAGTCCTATTTCTAGAAAAGGAGTGAGAAAGGGCTGTCTTGGACTACCTGAGACAGGGGCGCAAACGCAATCACGGTATCCCGGGGGGGGGGACTTAAAAACGGAGAGGCAAAGAACGACAAGAAGGGGGAGACGAGGGGGGAAAGCGGGAGGGGGCGAGAGGACTGGTGACCCGCACAAAAGGGGGAAAGCGATCGTGAGCAACAGTCGAAGGAATTCTAGGAACTGAAAGACGCACTCAGACGCAGGTAAGGGAAAAAAGGAAAACGAAAATTCGTCCAGGACTTTAGTTCGAAAGGGGGAAAGAGGGGAAGCAACGGCAGCTACCTCCGTCTCCTAAGGCCTACAAGAAACTACGCATAGTTGAGACGAAAGAGAAATTTCGACGCGGAAAACGGATTAAAGAGAAGGAGGTTCATGTGGAATCTCTATTCGGAGGCGGCCGAAAGGAGGGCAGTGTCGAAGTAGCGAACGACGACTTTGGTTCATAAAGAGGAAATTAATAAAGGAGGACAACCGTCATTCAGCTGAATAGGGAAAGAAAAGGAAAGTCCGACCTATCCTTCTTTGGTAAGACAACGAGAAGAAATCAACGCCGTTTCGTCGAAGGGGGGAAAAGGTTGCGAACGTCGGTAGAGGGGGAGTCGACCAGCGATCAAAAGATATGGGGTCTTGAGCTAAAAGTGCAAACCTGTACGATGGGTTGGGTGAAACCCAGGAAGTGAAAATGTATTACTGTCCACCAGGGCACTGAACAGTAGTGGCACTACAGTTTTTTCAGATAGAGAAGGGAGGACAAGGAAACAGGAATTTTGTAGAAGTTCTCTTCCAGGGTGGAAAACTGAAGTAGAAAAGAAGGGAACAACAAAGGACTATAACAACAGTGACTAGGTAGCGGAGGAAGTCATGTGGATTCAAATCTTCTGACCAAATAAATTTAACTGTTTCAAAAACTATGAAGACCTCCTGGGGTCTCAAATGCTTCTGGAAACGACTTAGAAAGAGATGGCTTTATCAACAGGGGGGGGGCTGTAATTCGACCAGAAGAAGTATGTTCCGGCTTACGTAACAATTTTAGTGAAAACAATACGCCCTCTTCCAATCACTTAAAAAAGAGACAACTGAGAGAAAAAAGGCATTCCAGGTAGGTTGGAGTCAAAGAGAGAAAGAACTCCGATACATATGATGCGCGAATAACGGGTAAATGGTCTACTTCGGAGGACGGGGGGGGGAGTGAGCTGAGGGAAGGGAGTAAAGTGTTGGGATCTAACCTTTGACTCTGGAAGTGAGATGGTGTGGAACGACCTCGTTTGAGTTAGTGAGACGGACGAGCGGGATAAGTTCACGTTCTGCGCGTCCTGGACATGTAAGGGGATAGTATAGCACACCAGCTTCCCACTTCTATCGCAGTTGGAGGAATGACGGGGCTAGGCCCCGGCTAAGCTGGGGTGGTGACTCACTCTATCCACTTAGGGCCTTATCCTACTATCTGTTAGGCTAATGTTTACTTGTCAGGAGGTAAGCGAATTTGGGGGAAGGGAAAAGTATATTGAGGGGGGTGGGTAGTTGATGCTTTTAAGATGGGAAAGAAATAGAGTGATAATTTACAAGAAGGGAAGGTGAAGAAAGGGTTGAGTGAAATATCCTCAAAAACCACTTATTATTTAGGAAAGAAAAAGAGAAGATGTAATCCAACAGTCAGAAATGTTAGACATAGTACAAAAGATGATCGCATGATGGGCTCGTCAAGACAGCAAAACCCTATAAGGTAGAACGTCCAATGTCAAGAGAAGGGGAAAGAAAGGAGGAAGATCCGGGGGCTTTGGACAGAATACAACGTGTTTAGTCAGCTTGGTGACCCTGCCGGAGTGAGGAAACGCTCAATGTTAGATGAAGGGGGGGGGGAAGGTACGGGGGATGGAATAGAACGAAAAGAAAGGAAGGAGGAAAAGAAACTCTTCTTCCGGAGCAGGGAAATCTCAACTACTTTCGTCTCACCTCGAGAAAAAGGCGTTGGGGTAGGGGGTGAATCATTTTCCTAGAACATGGGTACGAAGTCAAGAACTGGGGTAACAAAAGCTGATTTCGACGAAAGGTAAGAAAAAGTATCGGCAGAAGGCTGATCGGGCGTCATAATAACTGCATGGGATCAGAGCGGGCCTTCAAAAAATTCCATGGAGAACCTTGATGAGAGCTGTCGTGGCCGGAGGCCCAGAATGAGTAGGGGGTGAGCAAACACATTGTCGCCATACATAAACACTTGATGCTTGGGGTCGGAATGTAGACGGAGACACCTAAGCTTGTGCTAGACGGAGGAGAGAGCCAGGCAGGGGAGAAGAAGACGTCGGTAGTGCGCGCGGCTTGAGAAAAATTGAGGTGTGGAATTTCTTGGGGAGAAAAAGGAGAGAGTCAACAAATGTAGGAGCCGGGGGATACCTTTGTAGCCTGGGTGTTAGCGATTTTGGGGGGGGGACAAATTTAACGAAGGTAAGAGGACTAAGCCGTAATTAGACCGCAGCGTTTAAATGACGGGAAACGGTGTCAGATGACTAATAGGCAAAGGGGCGGGTAAGGAGAGAAAAGGGGATGGAAAAAGGGGGCCTTAAAATAAAAAAAAAAAAAAATTGGCAAAAAACAAGGGTGAAGGGGGGGAAAAAAATAAACGGTCAACAAGTCAAATCATAGACCGAACAAGATCTGCTGCTAAAGAAGGACTCTTTACGAAACGACATTGCGCGTTGACGCACTCTCCACGTCGTAACGGAGGCGAGTGGTGGGGTTGTAATCTTATAGGAAACCCGACCTCGGCTAAGGGAGCGTATGCGTGAGGAAGGCTTCAGGAGGGGGAAGGGGAGCATGACGGCGTCAGGTAATGGATTGAAAGAGAAAACGGAAAAAGGTCAAAAACAAGGGCCAAAGGTCCAGCGTGTAAGGCAGGAAATCCTCGCTCCAGAGAAGGAACACGTTCGGGAAAGGGGGGAGGTAGAACGAGTCTAGGGTGACGAGGGGAAGGAACGTAGCGTTAGGAAGGAGGCGAGGTGGATCGCCGTTTCAAGGACGAGGTGGAGAAGTGTAACGAATGGCCTTGACAGAAGTTTTAGACAGGTTTGCAAAAATGGACCGAGGAAGGTATTGTTGTCGAGCATGGCCTAAAATGAACTAAGGGGTCTGGACGCTCCACGATGGCACAAGGCAGTAACAGCACCCTTCGGCCTTGCACTCAAGTCGGCAACATCGCGACTTGGAAAGATAGGGCCCATCTAGTTTGGGAAGAACTACAGGTTGTCTAGGCTAGCGGGGGGTAAAATCGCCGTCTCAGCCTAAATATGAGGCGAAACAGGGGTCGAAGTGAAGATCGAAAGGGCAGAGTGTGCGCTAAGAGGCTCAGACAAAAACGGCTAAGATTCGAGCGCCGCGGAACCAGGGTGCACCCCCGGTCGCGTCGTAGTCAAGGAAACCTCGGAACAGGTACAAGTTTAGATACCGTTGGCCCTTACCGGGGAAAAATCGGACGGATCTGGTAGCGGACGGCCGGCCTCGGGAAAAGTTCTCCTGCGTGACGATAGAACTATAATGGGGGCTCCTTAAAAGGTTCTCTGGAAAAGGCTCTTATAAAGCGGGGCCCCCGAAACATTTTTGAGCTGTAGGAGGATCAGGAGGACCGTCGATGCCTCGTCGGGACGAATTCGTCAGGTCCGGGAATATCGACTGCCTCAAAAAATCTAAATTCAGGTGTGCCTACTATCGACTTGGGAAAGGTTCAGTCGAAACAAAGACGTCCCATCAAGGGTTGCGCTTAAGCAGTGACAAGCCTCCCTACCAAGAATGTGCATTTCCGCAAAGGACCGAGGCAAGTCCCAACGGACTTAAGTACCCGAAATTGCGAGAGTGCAAGGAGAGCCTCAGGGGGGCCGGAAAGAGGGGAGGAGGGGAAAAGGGATGGCTACGTCGGAAAGGGAGAATCAGAATGATTGCGCAAGATGGAAAAAAATCCTTAGGAAGTATGCTGACGGCGACAACCGGAGGGACGCCCAATCGACGCCTCACCGCAATGTCGGGGTCAGAGACGGGGCCAGGAAAGTTGGAGGGCGGGTGGGAAGGGGGCAAATGTCTCAACGGCCGCGCACATCGGAGGAAAATCAACGTTAGGGTCGCAGGAGGTCCGAAAGATGCTAGACAAAACGGGAGTAGGTAAAAAGAGCGATTCAGGCCGACTTCTCCATCAAGGGGACCGAATCGATCGGTTGATCTGCAGGGGAAATGGAACCTGGAGACTTCATCGGGCAGCCATATAGTCTCTCTTTGGGGACATGGGTAGGCCGAAGGAGAGGACTACCTTGGGACGTCAGGCACATAAATAAAGGCAGAAGCCGGTCAATCGTGGATAAATTAGAGGAAAGAAAGTTCAAGGGGTAAATGAAGCGGACAGAGCCGGCCCCTGGATTGAGGGAGAGTCGCTTCAATGAAGGGGGTGTATTGGTAATCCGTTGGGAAAACTGCCGGTAGTCCGTGGATTCATCGCAAGGATGGGTAGGGCGGGCGGAGACGAGAAATTGATGGGCGTCGTCGCATCGTCAGTCCTACTGTACGCGGACGACTACGGCGCCCACGGGATTGGAAAGGTCACTGACTCAGCGGGGGGGTCTAAATGTTCTCCTGCAAAGATTGAATGGGGGAAAGAAGCGAAGGTGCAAGGATACGACGAATATTCCAAGAAAATGCCGGGATTGGGGAAAAGTTCCATGCTGTCGTCCCTGTCGATTCTTCAGTCTGAGCTTAGTCCCAAAGTAGCCATTCTGTGAATCTGTAGTCGGTCGCCGAGGTATCCTCGAGCGGGAAGAGAGGACCGTAACTTTCGTCACGAAAGCAAAGGAGTACTTTTCGGGTGCTATTGTGAAACTACTGACCGGGCCCTCGGTTCAACGTCGAGGAGAGTGGGCCATCGAGCTCCCGATGGGGCTACCTGGAAGGGGAAGGACAAACGCAGACGATAATGGGGGGAAAGTTCTGGGAACCATGATCCTCCGAATTCGTACTTGGATGTAAGGATTGCAATCCCTTGGCATATAAACCAATTTCTGTGGTTACTCGTTCAGGGACAAGGGGCGATCGGACAAGATGTTTAGACGGATGAGAGGGAGTTGATGCTCGACCCGCAACAAAGGGAAATCATTTGAGTACTACTGACTCTGAACTTCCTTCTCGAACATAAAAGCCCGGAAGACCGGTCAAACCAGTACAAAAGGGAAAACATTCGGCAAGGACTTCGTTTCGCAACAACCGGATCAAAACGTCGAACGCCTCTAAGTAAGCCCCCGACGAGCGGCAGAGGGGGAGTCACGAAACGGGCAGAGTGGACAGCGGCTAAACTGGAAAGAGACGAATAAAGAGATATGGCAAAAAGCGCTGAGGTAACAGCGCGGCAGGCAAAGGCGTCGTTGTTCAGTTGCGAAATCGAACTGTTACGCCGACCGCCGGACAGGGGGAAAAATTTCAGTTTCAGAGCGATCTTCATCAGCCAACGGACACGATCCTCGGCAGTCCTCAGATGCAACCACAAAGGCAGGAAGGGTTCGACGACGTGGAAGGGCGCATAACTGGGGAGTATGTGTAAGCAGGCGAATTCAAAGGTCCGAAAGAATTCTGGGTTAGAGTGTTGACAGTCAACATTTGGGGGGGGGTCCCCCGGCATTGACAATTAGGGGAACGAATTGTCCCGGAGAGGAAACAAAAGGTCTCAATATGAGAGGGATCGCCAAGCGCATTGTGTTAAAGACGGGATAAGAAAACGTTAAAGGCGCGGGAAAGGAGAAAGACTGTCAAACCACAAGAGGAAAAAAAAAATGCGACCTCGTGGGAGGGAGCTACGAAGGTGGTAAGGAAAAACAAAAATTGGACAACACATCCCGTAGACGGAAGAGACAATGGCTGAGCAGCGGCGGCAATAAGAAGCTCACCCTGAGTAGTGGAGGGGGAATCGGGCGACAAAGACCCGAAAGTTGAATCGTAATTAAGGGGGAGAAAAGTTTCAACTACTCCTAAAGGAGGGGGGGCCAATAACGGCCGACTACAGAGGAGATCCAAGTGCTTTCGAGCGAAAGGGGGATGGTTTAAGGACTAAGTCCTCGCCAGGGGGATGAATCGATACATTCTTGCGTCAGCCGGTGGGGCCGGGGATATTTCTAATTTGAGATAAAAGGGGTGGTACGAACTAGGGTGGAAATGACTGGAAGGGAAGACATGCGTAGAGTCAGACTCGTGTTTATGAGAGGGGTATTGTGGGGAAGACCTTCTGTTGACGTGTGTTAGGGGGAAATTTCCGGAGGGTTAGAGAAGAGTGACACGGTCTACTCCCATGCAAGTGAATGTAGTGGACTCATTCGTCGCACTAGATAGCCCCTGGGAAATGGAGGGGGTATCCATGTCCATAAGAGTGGATGGGGGAAAATCTGGGCATGGATGGAAGGGAACGGCGTTCGCGTCTCGGGTTCACGAGGACAGTTGTCCGAGAGGTGAATAAGGGGTTTTTTGCTTGACTTGATTGGCAGGGAGGGTAATGAATGAAGCCTGGGGGTGGGTGAAAAAACTCTACTCGGGACTGGGGTTTTGGG
>Ga0179593_1478353_pt1 | contig 12955 bp, 18 predicted proteins | sample CZODoug2_1_08_16_FD_185931 | JGI IMG/M metagenome (GOLD analysis project Ga0179593, IMG submission 185931) | Vadose zone soil fungal communities from Angelo Coast Range Reserve, California, USA - CZODoug2_1_08_16fungal (PacBio error correction) | ecosystem: Environmental > Terrestrial > Soil >...
AGAGCGAAACTGGGGAAGCGCCCGTCCATCCCGGTTCACGGGGGGGCGGCTTAGTAAAACAAGGGCGATATTACAGGGGGGCGAGTACGTTCAGAGGGGGAATGCAAGTTCAGGAAACTGGCCGAGGACAAACTCGGGAGTCAACGCCTAAGAATAGGATTAATAAGGAGTCGCACAATCAATGAGACGGAGGAAGTCAGCACAGATCAACAAGGACGGGACATATGAGCGTAAGCGGGGATCCCTGGTAATCTCCCTACGCAGGGCAAAAAAGACTAAAATGTAAAGGAGGGCCCACAATCGGGAAGTAGGGAAAAAAGGATCAAATTAGGGGGCATCTGTAACGCCCGGTCACGTAAAAACCCCAAACAAAAAAAAAAACACCTGAGTGGTTGCAAAAAGCGACCCCAAATTCGCACTCCCAGAGCACTCGGCCCCACATGCCTCTGGCTTGGAAATTGAATGGGGGGACCAAGGAAAAGCACCGAGAATAAGGGGGGGTGACAGGCCCGCCGTCCGCAGAGGAAGTGCCCCGAGCAAGGCCTACAACGGAATTGAAGTGTCTGAACCAGGTGGCCGTCACTGAAGGGTTAAGGAAAAAAAAACTGCAAGTTCAAGGAGCGGAAGAACTGAGGGCGAAGCGATCGGGGCTGAACTTTTACTCAGAACTCAGGAAAAACCGCACTGGTGAAAGAGAAAAAAGGGGGTTGGGGGAGAAAAGGTTGGATGATGACGGGCAGGGTTGCGCCAAGAAGCACGGAAAAACGGCCTTGGTGAAAAAATAATATTCGGGGACTTGAGGGGAAGGGAGTTGTGACCCAAAAAAAGAAACAGGAGGGGGGTTGGGGAGGGGACACAAAAACGTGGGGGGACAAAGGGGGACATTGGGGACGGTCTTGGCGAAGGGTGGGGGTGGTTTGGAGGGAAGAACCGGTGCAGGGGGGGAAACAGTGGTTGGTCAGAATGGTCAGGGCCGACCCAACCAAAAAAAAAATCCCGGGACAAAAAGAGCATGCACACCGCCACCAAAACGAAACTGGCGCCGACCGACCAAGGAGGAAAGTGGGCGGCAAAAGGGGAAAAAAAAAAGAGCCAAAGAACAGGTCCAAAGGTGGTTCGGAGGGAAAAACCAACGCGAAAACCCCGGCGAAGGAGAAAATTACGGAACCAAGAAAAAAGCACCGGCCGGGAAGGACCTGGGACAGCGGACGCGAAGCTCCCGCGGTCAGGAGGACAAAAAAGGAAGGGGGTCCAACCAAGAGGGTGGCTGTTCTGGGAGGGTCGTAAGTAAAAAAAGCCGTACCAGAACGGGGAAACCTGTTACGAAGGCCTAAAAGATTACGCTTGGAAGTACCACACCGGGGGGAGAAAAAAGCGGTAGCAACACGAAGACGGCTACTTTTCATTGATTCGGCAGGGGAATGTGAGAGATACACAACCCACTGAGTGGCAGGCTGCACGAGGGAACGACGAAAACGGCAGGGAAAGAAGGTTTCCTTCGAACTACAATCTAGCCCCGGTAGGGGTAAGAAGAGAGGGGGAAGGGTGGGGGTTATTCGATGCCCGCCAACCATCACAATGTCACACAAAGAAGGGCAATTGAATGAAGAAATCGAAATCGCCAGTTCGTATCACCGTCTCAAGTTCCGGCAACGAATCGATACAGGTCATGTACAGGAAACACGGCAAAAAATGTTTACGGGGATCACCTAAGGGCATCTATCAACAACACGTCGGTATCAAATGAGGGTGAAGTGGTAAAGGGGGGAAAAAATCTTGGTCGCGCAATATATTCCGGTCATGAGGAACCACACAACCCGCCCTGCCAACAAGAAAAAACATCCGTAAACGAATCAACCCATACAAAAAAGAGGGACAACTAGGCCGGCGGCGAAATGGACGACCAAGAAAAAACAAAGTTACAGTTACCCTAAACAAACCCAAGCCGGAGAAACTGGGGAAATCATGTATATTCTGGTGCAAATTCCTCGCCAGGGGTGGAAAGGCCTGAAGGGAGAAGGAATCCAGCGTGGTTCAGAGACCGAAATTTGGAAAAAAAAAACAAGAAAAAGCCTGGACGGGGAAGGTCAGGGTATCAACTCGGGGGGCGAAAGTGGGGAAGGGGATAAAAGGAGGGGGCAATCACGCTTAGAAGCGTGAAGAAAGGAAATTGGGAAGAAGAAATACGCCACCAAGGGAACCCTTTGTAGGACACAGCAGAATATTCAACTGCAATTTAAGGCGGGGAGGGCAATTGGTGCAAGAAAGATCTGACGGACGCTCCAGAAGGTCATTACCGGGAGTATCTAGTTTGCAAACTTCAAGAACGCGAACAAAAACCCAAAGCAGATCAAAACTAATGTGGAGGTCAAGGAAAAAAAAGGGTTGCATGCTAACCAACACCGTACCAGAAAAAAAGCCCGCCAAGGGGAGGGGGCCATAGGAAGGACCCCGTCTCTGAAAGAGTGGGGGGGAAAAAACTTACGAAATCAGGGGAACAAAGAAAGTACCGCTGTCGCGGCTGATGATGGGGGGATCCGACTGGGGGACACAGTGCGCATGGTCTGACGGGGAAAAAGAAACCCATGGGAAGGACCGCGCCCAAAGGAAATAGGAAAAGCTCTTTAAGTCACGATTGGGGCCAATGGAAAAAGAGGGGGCCAGATAATCGGGGGAATACTTTTAAAACCAAAGGCGACAAACAATTCGCATAAAACAAAAATAAGAGGAGAAAGAAGAAGAAGATTGTGAGAGCAACGGGACACAGCATCAACCACTCCTCCTGCTACCAAGAGGGCGGGGGAAAAAATATGCCAAAAAACTGGAGCAGTGGAGAAAGAGAACGGGAGGAAAAAGAAAGGTGGGAGACAGACAAAGAGGGTAAAAAATGTCACATTTCCGGAGCCAACGAAAAAAAAGCGACGAAAAGAACTTCGGGGAGGGGACGGACTTCGGAATTTTGGGACATCCAAAACAAACGGGACAGGAAAGGGGCGACCAAAAACGGGCTCGTCCTTGGGGTGGGGGAACAGGGGAGCAGACAAACAAAAAATATGGGAAAAATAGGTTGGGAAGGCGTTAGAGCGATCGGGGAGGGACGCGCGAAGAGACGACCTGGCAAACGGTCAAAAAAGAAACCCGCGCAAGCTGCCCAGAAAAGAAAAAAGAAAAGGGAACGAAGAGCAGACAAAGCGCAGCGAGGAAGAGGCCTGCGAGACAGAGGGATCGGAAACGGCCTCGGCAGGGCGTGGACTGAAAAGAACCCCCACTCGGAAAAGGCCTAAAATAAATTAAGCACTTGAAATCCCCACAGCCGACGTGGGAATTGGGTCGGAGGAGGGTCCGGGACAACCCAAGATAATCGCCCCTCCGCCAGGGGTCCACCGCGGGAAGGAAAAAAAGAGATATGCCAGGTGATCACACGGAGCCCCCGATGTGGGTGGAGGACAAGAAAAGGGGGGGACGGGCGAGCGGGACCTTAAAGCCGAAAAAAACGCAAAAAAAAAAAACTCGGTGGTACCACGGTGTAGGTGGGGAAGGGAAAATGTGATGGGGGACCAGGTTGGCGTGTTCAGGTGGGGGGGGGAAAGGTGACGGAAGGAAAAAGAATCTGGAGTAAAAAAGAAGTTGAACTCCGGGGGAGAATATAGAGAACCAAACGGGAAAATCAGGACAAGGGACTCGGGACATGGAACGAAGGAGCGGAAGCGCCTTATGCTCGGCGTAAAGAACTGGCCAGGCCCGTTGAAATAAAAGTGAAAAACAAGATGAGGCGGATGCAAAGGCAAGAACCCAACAAAAGCCCAGTCTAGACAGAAAGAGACCGCAAGAAAGGAGAAAAAAAAGAAAATCCCAAGAAACACGGCAATACCCGCACGCGGCAGAGGTCGAAACGCACAGGGTGGGAAAAATAAATCGGCAGCCATGAAATCCTACAATAAAAAAAATCAACGAGGAAGTCAAAAAAGCACTCAAGTCGCTCCCCGGTCCTAAAGGAAGAGAGCAGGAATTCGCTCGGGAAAACGGCAGTTGTTGTGCAAAAATAAGGAAAAGACACCCAAGACCAGAAACGAAAAAGGACAAAAAAAAACAGCATTCGCAACCGAAGCTGGTCGGGGGGCGACATCACCCATGCACCCCGGCCGGGATCGCGTGGAGTCGGGAGAGGAATTAAATACCGGCAGGAAGGTTAGGGGAGACGGGTGAAAAGGGGGGAAGACGACGTGGGGCAAATCTTCACGGACGAAAGAAAGGGGGTCTTAAAGAAGGGGCCGAAGCGGGGGAGAAGGGGCAGGGCTGCGAAGTGGCGGGGGGCGGATCGGAACCTTCACCTGCTGCAGTTCAGAAGGAAGGGGAAAATAAAAAAAAAAGGGGGCCGAAAAAGGGAGCTGGAAAACCAGATACTGCCCAAAAGGACGAAAAATTGGCAGGCGGAACCAAAAAATCTTTGATCAAATGGTCTGCGTTTTGTGAAAACGAGAAAAGCCCAAATGTGACAAGCAATAGAACGTGGGGGGAAACGCCACCTGACTAGAAAACCCTTACCGGACCAAAAAAAAAATACAACTCCTCCTGAAGAAATTGTGGTCCAAAAGGGGCGAATACACCGCCACGCAAAGAGACTACTAAAAAGATCGGAAGACAGGGGGTCGGGCCCCAACGAAAAAAAGAAAAATGACTAGACAAAAAGGTGAAGATGAGTTAAAACACTGGTCGCTCAAGGAAAAGCGCCTAAGAGGACGCAGTTCGCTTCAAAAGTGCACAAAAGAACCGATCATTGGTGACCGCGGAACGAAACCGGGGCGAAAAAAACCCCTTGTGGGTGGGGCAAAACTGGGAAAACCCGCCCGCCATGGGAGAGAACCTTAACAGGGGGGGCTATTGGTGAAAAAACGCGCAAAAACCGTCAAACACACTCGGGCTCGCCCGAAAAGCCAGGGCTGGAAGGGACAAAAAAAAAAAAAAAACTAACGAAATGGAACGCCGGCGTGCAAAAAGACGTTAAGCAAAGCAACAGCGGCGTCAAAAACGCAAAGGGAATCAAATCCGAAAAGGGGGGGAAGGCCAGCCCGGCAAAAAAATTGGAACGGAAGGGGAAAAAGCCTAAAAAGCGAAAGCGAACCAGCACGACGAAAGAGGAAAATGTTTGACGAAGACCTAACAAAAGGTTGGTCCAAATCACGGCCGAGGAGACAGCGACAAAAAACCAACAAAAAGAGGGGGAGAAAAGATCGACCTTGGAAGACGGCAATAGGTCGTGGTTGTCAAGAGGTCGGGGGGGTGCGCAAACATGAGCTATCGGAAAAGCGGGTCGCCACGAATCCGCCTCAAACGGGAAAGCACAGAACGTCACCCGAAAGCCCGCGGAGACAAGGGACAAACAAAGGGGACGCAAAGGCCTAACAAAGAGGAAAAAAAAGACACATCCAGCAAAAAGAGCTTCCATTAGCGGGATCAACTCGGGGGACCGTAAAACAAAAAAGGTGGGCGGAAAGAAGGTCCAGCGGGGGCGGAACTACTTCTTGAGCCGACACCGGCTCCCTGACGGCCCGTCAAATATCAATACACTGACCGCCAGACCAAAGAATGGGCACTGGATCATGCCTAAGGGGCGTCATACATCATGAACGACCAAAAATCTGCAAAAAAAAAAGGGGAAGTCCAAACCAATTTGACGACGGGCGGGGCAGCAATTGGGACGGCACTGCCTATACCAAAAAAAAAAAAAGTCCTAACCGATGAAAAAACGAAGAGGGAATCAGCAAGGTCCGGGTGGATGGGAAAACAGCGTCATAAGCAGGAGGATCTCGGAAAGGAACTAAACCAAAGGGTGAGGGGCCGTGAAAAACTCAAAACCGATGGAAGAAAAGGGGGGTGGTGAGTTCAAACGTTGGAAGGGGTAAATTGGTTCGAACACAAAAAGAAAAAACTGCCTTGGACTCCCTAGAGGAAGGAGGGGGTTGCAATGTTATGCCGGGGCAAAAGCGTAAAACCCAGGGTGGGGAGGGTACAAGCCAGTTTGTGCCCGTCGACAAGTTTCCGTCCTTTGACGGGTTGGTCGGGCCCCCAAAATACAAGATTGGGGGAAAAACTGGCAACAGTTTTTTTGGTCGTGGTAAAAGGTCCAAAAAAACCCAACCCACAACCGAATGCCGAAGGAGAAAAAAACGCCCACCAATCCTTTCTCACGGCCCTATAAAAAAGCCAAACCAACCCCCGGCAAACCAACCCCAACCCAGTCAGGACCGCTGCAGTCTCGCCTACAAATACGCAAGGAAAATCACAATTCTGAAACTCAAAAGAATCGCTCCAACGCAAACGACCGGGGGGGGGCAGTTAAAAATCCGTAACGGTGTCGCTCAGCCCTCTAAACGGTGCTAATCGGGGTTGGGAAAACAAGGATGCAAGGAGGGCAATGGAAAGGCCGTCCGACCGTGCGACATGCAGGTCTCATAATGGGAAACGGGAGTAAAGTACGCCCAAACCCAGTCAATTGCTAAGGTGAAGTTGAGGGGTCTTAGGGGAGGCGAGAACACAAAGCGTGACAAGTTCAAAAGGGGGAAAACGATAAAGTAAGTAAAGGGAAAACGACTAAACTCGCAATCTGTAATAGGGGAACCTGGTTGGGGAGTGAGGAAAAAAAAACGCCAAATCAAGGCAGGGAAAAGGACGTCAGACGTACATACAACATTTCGAGAGCGAAAGGAAAGCCAGGTCTAAAGCTGACAAGGACCAGGTAACTGTATTGACCAAAGGCCATAAAGATCGAAGCAACGGCCGAAAAAAACCAAGTGGACGCTCACGATAATAAAGGGCAAGAACGGAGAACACCCCGACTACCCACTTGTACCATCCATGGGAATTCAAACAAAGCACTACTCCACTCAACCAACAAGCTGGTCAAAAAAGAGACGGCTGGCGGTGAAAAATGGGCCCAAATGGCAAAATCCACCCCCAGGGATAAACGGTTATCAAGGAATCGATCAGACCTTCCGCGCGGGTGATCACTAGATTACGGGGGGGTGTTTCAAAAAAAAAAAACTACGAGAACAAATCGAAAGGGATGAGAGTTGCTGATCCAAAAGGGGCAAGCGAGTCGGGGTAAAAGCAAAGAAAACAACCAAAACACCCCGGTGTGAATACGATTCAGACATAAGGGCAGGACAAATAAATTGAAAAGCTTTGGATTCAATCATTCCAAAAAACCAAAAAAGAGAGGGGCCTTTCCTGCTGGGCTAGGGCAAGAAGCGGGGGCGCCGATTCACAAAAAAAACCGGCCATTTGGGGCCGTCGAAGCTAGTTGGAAACCAGGGGAGACGCGAAAAAACAACATCTGCAACCGATTCCCAGGTCGGGGGGGAGACAGCAAAAAAAAAAACAACCCCGCCCACAGAGATCTGAACCTCGGGTTATGCAACATGACGAAAAAAAAAAGGTCAACCACCGAAAAGAAGGCGGCAACTGCTGAAGCGGCACAAGAAAAATTGAACAATTCCGGCATTTGTTTTCAGACAAACCAGGGAAGTTATCGCCAAGTGAAATGCAAACTTACTAAGGGGGGAACGGGAAAAAAATGGTCCAATTGACAGGCGCATAAAATCAGCTCACAAACACGGAGGAAAAGAGTGTGGAGGCGAAACCGGGTAACAGAAAAGGAGGTCCACAAAAAACGCGGTCCGCCGCCGGTTCGCATTCTATCAGTGGTGCAAAAAAACGGGGGAATCAGGCTAAAAGAAATAAAAAAGTGGCAAAAACAGTGCCGGAAAAGCACCTCCAAACAGCACAGCAGCCAAGGGGAACTGTTCTACGCGTGGTGGGAAAAAACTTTGGGTGGGCAGGTACCCGTCCCCGGACCCCATACCCCCACAAGACACCAAGTGAATTACCGAGGGAGATGAAAGAACCTGCCTAGCCCGGCGGGCACACCCGGATCATGCAGGAACGCAGATCAATCTCAGGAAGAGAAAACGAGAGCGGCTAGACACACGGGGCTGAAGAGCGAGTCGATAAGGGAGGGGGCCGAGACGCGACTACCGTAAAACAAGGTCAGGACCGAAACGCCTGATAGGCCCAACCGCGGCCAGAGGGGAAAAAGAAGGATGGGGGCTCATGGGGAGAAACACTACAGAGGTCGGCGCAGACGGAGGGTATGACTAGATGTGATGCCGGAGCCTGAAAGCAGTAGGATGCGCGTGTGAAGTGATAGGCAAAACCTAGGGGAATAGGCGCAGGGAAATTGAGCCGGTGTAGAAATGGAGGCGGTAGGCGGGGAGGCAGCAAGGATAAGAAAGGGAGGCGAGGTGAGTACAGGAGAGGTGACTTTTGGTACAAATGGTGATGAAACCAACAAGAAGGCAGGTCAGGGGGAACAAGCGAAAGTCGTAGTTCAAAACGTTTCGAATGAACAACTCAAACTTCTTGGCAACGGAACGCCTTCAGAAAAATTGCAACTCGCTTCAGAAAAAAGCGCGGGGCAGCTGATGCAACACCAAGCGCCAGAAGCCAAATAGGTTGGGGCATTAAAAAAAGAAAAACCTGCAACTGCCAACAATCAAAGAACTGTCTCAAAGGAGAAGGACAAACTCCAACCTAGAAGAAAACTAAAATTGAACACAAAAACACTGTGGGTTGTGGTGACACGTTGGACGACGACAACCAGTTAAAAATCCGCTGTTCAAGACAACCCCAGGATCAAACAAAAGTCAAAAAAAGTAAGAGGTTCTCACTTTCCGAACAAAAAGGGGAAGGAAGACCTGGGAAACGCAGAGGGGGCCACACCAACCGCAGAAAAACCCGTGGGACCATCTATATGAGGGGACTCAATGGGTCACGGAAAAAACGAGAAAACATTTGGAAGGACAAAAAAACTGCAGAGAACGACAAAAAAATTTGGCAACGAAAGGGGTGAGGAACAAAGTGTTGAGTTGAACCCCTTCTGGAGTGAAAAAAGTGACTCCGAAAACCGACTGAACAGAGACTTGGGAGAGCTGCAAAACTTGACCAGTGAAAGACGGTCGAAGCCAGAGGCACAAAGGAGTGATGCGGGGGGCAATACACAAACAACCCCACTCCGCAAGGACCACAAAGAACGAACCTCAAAACCAAGGTAATCGCACGAGCAGAACACCGAAATTGGGGAAACGAAAACCAAGCCAAAACCAAGAGAAAAAAAGACCCATGAAAAAAGTCAGCAAAAGACGGCACGGCAGAAAAATGAGCCCCCTGCCTTCCTGAGGGTCAAAAGGAGAAGTCTCAGGGGAAGGGGGAAAACGAAAAAACACAAAAACCACACCGTCAAGTCGCGCCCCACCCGCGTAGACGAAAAAAACACAAGGCCCAGAAAATACCGGAAAATTGGGAAAAGACAGCACAACCTGGAGAAAAAGTAACGGGGTCAGCGACTGAAAAGGCGGTACCAAGTGGTACTAGGCGGTCGAAGCAGGACCGGGGGGCAGAAGGAGGGGAAAAAAAAGGGCTGGAAATCAAAAGGAACCGGCAAGCAACGTGGCGCCGGAAAAGAAAAAAAGAAAAAAAAATTGCAGACGAAGGTAGGAAACCACAAAAAGAAAAAGACGAGAAAGGAAACGGCCAAAGCTGGGGCACGAAAAAAATGCGCAGGAAGGGGGGCAAAAAGAAGAAGAACCCATTGACGGTTTTGCAAGGCAGTGGGGCGCAAACGTGACGAAACCTGACCACCGCAGAAATTCAAAAACACCAAGAACCCTTGAAATTTTTCAAAAGCGAGTCAAAGTAACCCAAAAAAAAAAAAAGAAAGCCAAACGTAAAGGAAAACAAGGAAGTGGAAAACGTCACTTTTAACCAGGCACAGCGACGCCCTGGTGCTGATAGGTGTCTTAAGAAAGGAAAGGCGGCCAATCAAGAAACGGCAAAAATGTGACGGGGCAAGACTTTGGTAGAAAAAGTTGCAAATATCAAAAAACGATCCAAAAGCGAAGGAGGGAAAAAAAAACGTACCTGAAGCCGCCACCAACCCAAAATGTTGGGGGGAGTGGGGGCGCCGAAAAAAGACCATGTGAAGAGACCAAAGTCATGGGGGGGCGTCATCAACCAAAAAGATGAACGCCCCAGCAGAACAAACCAACCGCAAATGAAGGGGCACATGCACCACTATTCAAACCCCTGCCACGGATGCGAATGCGCTTCCGAAAACAAAACGCAAAACCGCACACGCATCGCGGGACTTCATCAAATACGGCCGGCACAGAAAAAATGCAAACAACGAACAGGCCGCGCACCAAAAAAGTCGAAACTACAGACCAAGCTCGCCCTGAATAGCACAATTGTTTTACGAGAAAAGCAAACAAACGAAAAAGGGGACCGCGGCCCTTCAAGGCGATCTATCAACACGAAACACAAAAACTGAAAAGAAGGAAAAGGATATACGAAACTTGGGGAAAAACAGCCAAATCCGTGTGGCGGGGAAAATGGCGGGGAATAAACTGTTGCTATTATCAAGCACGAGACAGAAACATGGACAAGAGGAAGACGCAGGGGGGAATATGGGGGAAAAAAGGACCTGTAAAAGAAACCAAACGGATAAGGGGAACCGGGCGATGCGGCTCGGGGAACAGAGAAGGCAGACTGCATCGAACCGCCTCGATACAGAAGCGTACCAAGTAAGGTCCAGCGTGTGGCAGGTAAAAACTAACAAGGTGGGCTAGAGCAGGGGTATGTGCGATAAAGAAAGAAAAAAAAGAACACAATGCTGACCCATTACGTGTGGGACAGCCGGCACAAAAGACGGACTGAACAGCCGCCACCACCAAACAGTGGAGACTAAAGACCATGCGATCTGACTAAAAAAAACACAGATCAAACGGCTTGGCAGGGGGAAATATAAGGAACAAAGCAAAAAGGAGGGGAAAAGGGAACGGAATGAGACAATGGTGACCTCTGGTCTTTCCCAGGAAACAACGAGAAGAACAACCCGGGGAACAGGATTGGTTGCCGGGCGACAAGCGACTGCCGACCAAAGGAGGGCGTATAGATCTCGGAACAAAGTGTTCCGGGGAAACCGGGGAGGAGGAGGGAAAAGTTTGGGAAAAGAGAAGGTTGGGGTAAAAAAAGAAAACCGTAACTGAAAAAAAAGGGAGAAAGTGTCGCCTAGCCAAACGGCCCTGAAACGAGCAAGACCCACGTCAAAACAAACGCCGGGACAAAGTTGGAAAGGAGGTAGCCCCGGGTCAAGAAAGGAAAACATAGTTGGGGCGGCCAGCTGGGGCCCTCAGAAACAAAGCGAATGTTCGGGAGGAAAAAAAAACCTGGGGGGGGCTGTTGGGGCAAACAAACCGGTCATTCAAAAAAAACAATTTTTTTTTCGCAAAAAAAGCAAGAACCAACCGCAACAAGGCTGGGGCATCAAACAAAACCAGCACAGGAAACACAAAGAAGGGGGGGGGACAAAAGAAAAAACCCCCGGACATCCCCCGGCGACCTGATCGAAAAACAACCCGAGCCCGGAACGAAGAGCGAAGAACCCAAAAAATGAAAACCGGGACCCAGGATGCAAACGGCCAGCGCGAAAAAAAAACCACCCGCGCAGGGAACAAAAAGGGAGCAAGACTTCGCAACGCACTCAAAATCTCGAACAACACAGCGGTGTCACAGGTGACGGAGTCTGGCAGGTGACGGGTTGACAACAAAAAGGAACCAGAAAAAAGGCGAAAACCATTGAAGGATCAAGAAAAAATATACAAGCCAAAAAAACAAGTCGAAACTGGGGGGAAGACAGGGCTAACGGGTGATGGGGAAGGGAGGGCGTTGAACAGGGGGGACTATACCAACCAGGCGGTTGAAAAGACGGGCGAGCTGGACGAAAACCGTTGAAGGTATGTAAAAAACTAGCGGGTGAGGAAAAGCTGTGGAAGGAAGAGGTGGGAAAGGGATGCCAAAAGCAAATGGACAAGGATGAAAAAGTTACGAAGCGGCAGCCACTTAGGTTCAAAACAAGGGAGTGCCCAAAAAGTCCCGACACAGACAAAGCAGGCTCAGGACACATGCGAACAATGGGAAGTAGGAGGCAGCACTCTCAAGGGAGTAGTCCAACGACGAAAAAGGTCAGAAAAAAAGAGGTGTAAAAACGATAAAAACGGGCAAAGAGCGACAGCAACCGGAACAAATCTGCAAAAATCAAGAAGAAAAACAAATTGAAGCTGAACACGACAGCGGGGAGGGAAAAGGGCCGAATACACAATTGAATTAAAAGACAACCCCGCTATGCAGAAACGCATGGGTGAAAACAGAAAAGGAGATCGGAAAGCACGCGGAAACGTCATAAAAGGCAGAAGTTATCGTTGGGTCATCCATAAATAACAAATCACAAAAAGAGGAGTCAAGAGGACCAATTGGACGAAGGCGAGGGGAGGTCACCAAAAAAAAAAAAAAATTGGGAGAGCGGAAAAGGGGACACGATCAGATGGGGCGGGGAAACAGCAGAGCGGCACTGAAACAAACTTTAAAGGACCAGAGAGGTTCAAAAACCCCCGCAAAGGGGGAAGTGTAAAGAAGGACAAGGAGGGGGCAAACCTTTCAGGAAGAGCAACGAGCACCCATTGACGAAAGGTTGCCCCGCAAGCGCAGGGGGAAACACACCACGACTTCAGATCAAAAAAACAAAAGTGTTTCAGAACTCGGTCAGGGGAAAGTGGTCATGCGAAAACGGACCATAAAAAAGAGAAAAGAAAAAAACGGGGCCCATCGTAGAACCATATGAGACAGAAGAAAGGGGGGGTGTCCACAAAAAGAAAACAAGAAAAAAGGCCGAATACCCGCGGCGGCCCGGCTTGGGCTCATGAAAAAGGTGGGAAACATTTGAACCATGAAATTGTAAAGTGAACGAAACCGGATCGAAAAGATAGATGGCAACGAGGAGGAGTCCTGTGGAACAATACCGCGAAAAAAGGTCATGTAAAAAGGGGGAAAAAATAAAGTCCAA
>Ga0179593_1527388_pt1 | contig 12955 bp, 9 predicted proteins | sample CZODoug2_1_08_16_FD_185931 | JGI IMG/M metagenome (GOLD analysis project Ga0179593, IMG submission 185931) | Vadose zone soil fungal communities from Angelo Coast Range Reserve, California, USA - CZODoug2_1_08_16fungal (PacBio error correction) | ecosystem: Environmental > Terrestrial > Soil >...
GGGAGGAGAGAGACTCCACATCTGTCACGTTTTGTCAGAAGAGTAGTAGACTCGACAAGAAAAAGGACACTGGTTGAGGGAGCAATTAAAACAATCCGATTCCAGAGAATAAAAAAACGACATATGGGGGCTAAAGAACAAGAACTGCCCCCATCAGCAAATTTCCGTATGGGGCCAAACCAGCAGAATATCGGGATGAGGTGAACGGGCAATCACCTTGATCTCCCAGCTGAAAGGGCAAATGTCGAATTAAAAAGTTCAGAAAAGGGTAAAAGAAAGGAAAAAACTAATACGGTTGGCCAAAGCCACGGAAAGGGAGCGTCCTGCCCACAAGACTCAACTTCTCGTGCTAATGAGCTGCGACGATTGATGATGGGAGAAGTAACCTTTGAAAAATAAAAAAGAAGGAAGGGTTTTAGAAACAAGAACTAAAGTTGATCGTGAATAAACAAGCCCTAAACTAGAAACCGGAACCTTAAAGGCTCAGTGATCGGTGACAAGGAGAAAAGGGAGGAGCCTTACGGTCCTGGGTGATCGGAGGGGGAGACAAAGAAGAGTGACACTCTTCTACGTGAGAAAAGGTCAGAGTCCCGGCCAAGGGAACAACTGAGAAGAAGAGGGCAAGAGGGACGTCGTATCACACTGAACCAGTGCTTGCAAGGGTACGGGTGATCTGACTCGGAACGTCCTACCGAGGGTAATCGCAGAGGACCTCAATCTAAGGATGGAGGAACTCAGGGAGGGGGCTGTTCAGTGACTTTTGGGTTATTGAGGGGATAGCAACCTAGCCCACAAGAAAGGAAAAAAAGGGAGATCATCATGCGTATTTTGGAAATGAGGAATTCCTGGCTCCAAGGAAAACGTTGGGGAGATGGAGGGGAGGACAAGATTGGCAGACAGAGGAAGAAGAAAGTATTTCAACGCATGACAAAAATTGCGAATTGTAGCGAAAAGAACTAGGAGAAGGGGGTTTCGACAAACTGAAAAACGGTAGGTGAGAACAGGAATGATCTCGGGTAAGTAATACGAGGACATCAGCAGGGCTACGAGGCTTCAAGGCGCCGTAAAACTTTTTTTTTGTACGGGGAAACGGAGCCCCGCCAGAAAAAAAGAGGGTGATTCGGAATGAAAGATTCTTGGGGAGGGGGAAACTGGCTCAAAAAGACGGTAAATCATAGGAAATAGGATTCTCCGAAACCTTTGTACAGAAAAGAGGCCAAAAAATTTTGAGATAAAGAGCGTGCGATCCATGAGTCTGGGACGAGAGTCTCTTCTTTGTGACAAAAAAAGAAAAAAAGGCAGGGTCCCTATCACTGGCATATTGGGAGATTACGCGAAGTCAAGCGATACTGAAGAAAAGATGTAACTATCCTACGATCAACAGGGCGGTTGAAGGGGAAAGCAGAATAGACGGGACATCATCGTTTAGCGGCTGAACAGAGGCATACGCATAGGGGAAACCAAATTTCCATTTTTCAAGCGACAAAAATGGAGGGACGAAACTCAAACAGGGCGGGGAGGTACCCTCCCGGCCCCTAAGGTCAACAACTCTGCCCTTGTGGTCACAGGCAGTTTTCCCTCGAAGTGTCTAAACGGTTTGCTCGCTGTGAGTTCTGTATATAAGAGGAGACCAAGTATCTTCTGTTCACCAAGAAAAGGAAGAGGCATGGGAGGCATGTAATCACTGAGCGCCCCATCGGCTAGGGGTCATCAGGTCACATTTAATAACTCGAAATGAAGATCAAGCCTTCGCAAGGGGGACGGGCCCTCGACATGAATCGAAAAAGGAAATAAAGGGCACGCACCGCGAATTCTCTAGACAGGGGGGGGGGGGGGATAGACTTGTGAGCGCAGAAGTAAATGGGCAGGGCACAAAAAGGCAGCTCCGGCTATGCTGAAGATATGGAGCATAGAACGTATCCGCAGCTGATAGACTCCTCACACAAAAAAAAGAGGATGAGGTAACACAGGGGGATCGTTCTCGTGCATTGCCTAGATAGCCCCGCTGGAAAAGGAGGCCGTGTATTAGCGGGGGGGGGTAAAGGCTGGCCGATGGAAATCTATCCGTTACACAACTGGGAAACAAAAAACAGGGAGAAACTTCTCCAGGGAGTTCGGTAGCTCAAGGAGGAAAGATGGCGCATGTCGCGCAATACGGGGAGTTAAAGTCCGAATTTGTGAGGAGGAAGGGACGGATGCCCCCCCGAAGGATTTCATGCTTCATTGATACCAAAGGAACAATCAGGTGACAAAATCCAGAGAAATGCGCCATCCGCGCCATATGGGCAAATGATGTGGGGAAAAGGCGCTGGCTTCCAGTATCCCTTCAAAGCGTTCCGGGGGGTGAGGGTACTGACAGGCAGACTTTGGGATCGTTGACTTGCCAAGACCATCATTATGTCTCCCTGGGGTGTCTATGGGGGGGCATGTGGCAAAGCGCTAGGGGAGTCCGATTGGGAAACTATTCTCCCCGTCTCGAAGTCGATGGCCACGCGCAGCGGGATACAACGGGGCTGCCGCGGGGATGTCCTTGGGCCTGAAGAAAGGCACAAGTACTATCGCCTATGAAAAGTGGGAAGAAAAACCCAACGAGGACCGAGGTCTTGTCATCGCCTGACGCGGCGGGTCACCGGAATATCGTCACAGAAATCGCGCCAGGTGCGAGGTAAAAAGGAGGGATGCCGCATCTGACAGATCAAGGTACTAGGGTAGCGAAGTTAAACTGGAAAACTAGGGAGACTGATACTCTCCCTACACTGCCGAGGACAGCGGTTATTAATCTTAGCGTAAAAAAAAGGTTCTCGTCGCTATCTCCGCGCACTTAAGATGACGTAGAACGACCAAGGATTCGCCTAGAAGAATCGCCCACGGCTTACTCCCATGGGAGTAGTGGGGGACGACGCCTATTAGTGCAGGAAATCTCGTGGGAGGCAAGAAGAAGAACTTTTCTGGGCATGCCCTGGATACTCCCTGCTCGAATCTGCTGCGAAACGACTCGGGAAAAAGAATCTTAAGGGATAAACTTAAATTTAGGAGAAAGAAGACCACGATCCACTCAAAAAAACGAGGGAAGGGATTACGCTAAGAGGGTCAAGGGGGGAAACTTAATGAAACATAGCCGGAAGCAGCGAGGCAGTGCGAAGGCAGCTTCAGTGATTGCGGATCGCGAGACAACCGGACGAATCGCAGTCCGACGCAGGAACCAACCAAAGGGTGAATTAGCACTGGAGAACCTCGCGTCAGATCGCGCCTTTATCGGCAGCCATTGGCTCAGTAACCCGAATGGCACTCCCCGTCGATATGGAAGAGAAGTTTGTGAAAAAAAACAACCCCATATCACCCGCGAAGACAAATTTCCCTATCACAACTAAGGCCGAGTGAGGAGTTACCACCTAAAAAGGGGGAGGTCTGATATAAATCACTCGAAAACTTAGGGGAGTTCTAAAACAGGGTGGGGCGAGTGTACACATCTCGACTCCATCACCGAAAGGATTGATACCCAAAGTCCGAGAGAGATGGTCCCGAAGGGAAAAGGGTCCCTGGGGGCAACTCTCTGATAGAAGTGTAAACAGTTGGTTGTCCTTGGAGAAGAAATAGATGCCTTCTGTTCCTGAGATAGCATAGGGGGAAAATCGAGAACCAGATCAGGACATAGGCTTGTTGTGGAGTTCCAGGCAAGGAAATCGGACATTCGGTGCAGTCTTCTACCGGAACCAGGTCTTCAATAAGTACCAGCGGTTCGGAAAAAACGCAACGCGGGCGTGACTCGGGGGGTGCGGAGGGAACTGGAGGGCACAAAAAAAGAGCAAAAAGATCTTGGGGGGTTTTGAAGTACGTGTACTGCCAAGTGAAATGACCAGGGGGAAACGCGGGAGAATCCAAAAGTCCAGAAAGGGTCAGGATCACTGAGGAGGAAAAAGGCGAAATCAAAATTTCACGCTAAGAACTCGACAATGGAAGTGGGAGCTCTTCTGGAAACTCTAAAAGAAAATGAAGGGGTGGAAGTTCCCAAAGAATCGCTTTTCTGGTAATGAAAACTGCTAGGAAGGAGGGTCGTGCTGTGCACACTAAGGGGAGGAAATAAACTAATAGGAAACGTCCCGAGCACTTTTCGTGATCTCAAAAACAAATGGAAGGAAGAGAGATAGAAGACGAAAAGGTTCCTCGGGAAGTCGAATCAGGGAGAGGAGGTGGGGAAAAGACAGCACTGAAAAAAGAAAATCCTATGTGCAAGTTTCTTAATGACTCAAAAGTTCCTCAAAAAAAGGTTGGGAGCGCCCAGCCGAGGATTGCTAAAAAAAATTAGAAGAACGTAAAGGCAGGCCATTCATTCCCTCTGACGAAGAGTGGAATGTAGTCACAAAAGCCGAACATCCCAAAACTAGTGCATCCTTATTCAGGAGACGAAACACCACATCTTATTTCACTGTTGGGTCAGGCCCTCGGGAACGTATCGCGTACCAAAATCACCGCTGGGGTAGTCTGGGAAAAGGATGCACGAAACTATCACTACCACAGCGCGTGAGAAGACGCACACTGCAGAAAATCTGGACTAATTTGCCGTGGTCCAGAGAGGACATGCAGGAGATAAGGTAGGGAACAAGGGGATAATGTACTACCGACGATGTCCGTAAGACGAGGGGCCATCGCGATGATCCCCGAAGACGAAGGATAGTTGAAAACTGTTGGGAAAAAAAGAGAGAGAGCTCTGTAAGGCAGAGGAGAGAAGGCCTCGACGTGGGCACTCTCAAAAAAAAAACTAAGGGGGGGGAGGAAACGGAATAAGACCCAGGAAAGTTTATAAAAAGCATACTTTAGAAAAAAGGGTAAAGGGGGGAAGAAGACTCCAAAATCCTCCTGCAGGGGGGAAATAGGGGTTGTGGGGTGAACGAGAAAAGATAAAGGAAAAATGCGCTGGGTGATGGCGAATGAAAACATCCAGGGGGGGAAAAGGGGGGGACTCCCGTTAGAAAAGTACCGTCTATAAGAACGAACCTGATATTGAAGAGGTCAGCGAAAGAGGTCTCTGAAGAAAATACAGACCAAGAAAGGTCACAGAAGGGGGGGTAGCGAATACCTTCTTGGTAAGTTGGGAGAAAAACAGGGGGAGCTCCTTTGTGGCCAAGTCTTCTCCGAAAGGGGCGTCCTGGGGGCTAGTCTACACCTATTGGAGCAGAAAGGAATATAGCTCCTCTCATCTTTCGTAGGGGCTGGGGGGGTGGTGCTTGAGAGGAACGTCAGGAGAAGGGGATAAAAGAGGTGGGCGCCGAGGGAGAAACTTGGAAAAACGATTGGAAAAGTATCATACCCTCTTGCAGGAATGAAAACAAGAGGCAAGGTAGACGTGAAAAGACAAGTAGTCAGAGAGGGGAGGCAACCCCCCCTTCTCCGAAGAAAGGTGGGAGATTGAATAAGAAAATGAAGGGGCTAAGACTGGGCGAGAGCGGGAAGGAGGGTCTGCTTCTGATCGAAACCGATGTGGTGGGGAAAAGAAACAGACGCGCCGGGGAGCAGAAAGGCGCAGGAGCACTTCTGAATCTGAAGGGGGGAAGCGGGGGGCACTAGTCAGACATCAAGCATACAGTATGGACAAGGGCAATCCTCCGGGAAACGACGATCCTCCACAAGGGGGATGAGGGACTTTCTAGAACTGAATCTAATTGCTACAGTTGATGCACTGAGGGGCGCATGCCCGATCACTCCAGGGAAGGTCAAGGGAACTTGTCGCCGGGCATTACCGAACGAAATCCTTCGCATACGAGGGAAAGGGTCGGTCGACGCCTCCAAGACGGGATGGAAGGAGAAATAATCACTCAGTGAATAGGAAAAGGGGGGATGACCATGGTGCGCTGGGAGAAAGAGGGTTTGAAGAGGATTTTAAGACAAAAAAAGGCTGAGTACCCGCCACCCCCCTACCTGTGACCAGGAAAAGGGGACAGGGGACCTTGCATTAATTTCCCAAGAAACCCGGAACACACTCAGGGGGGAACTGGGAAAAAATACTTCAACGTTCGGGGGAAGGGAGGGTGGTCACCGAAAGAGCGGCGACTGTAAGAGAAAGACTCCCCAGAGGAGGAAGGGAGGGGGCATCAAGCTATGCTGACTCAATGGGAGAAGGGGGGGTGGTCAGAAGGAAAAGAATTATTTAATCTGGGCGGATGGAACTGACGGGAAACAGGAAGTTTATAGGGGGAACTGAGACGAAAGAAGACATGGAAGACCACTCCCGAAATAAGCCAAGAGAAAGAAGAATAGACTGATCTCTGAGCATCAGGAGAGCTCGAAGAAAACAAAGATTGAGAAGTAGAGGGACTTCTGATGAGGAGTTCCGAAAGAGAGAACTTCTCTTAGAAGGAAGGGGGGTTCTTGAGAGTTGGGGGCCTGTTCTGCGGACGAGAGGTGGTCGAAAGAACTATATACCCAGGAGGCCAGGGGGAGGGGGCTCAAAGGGAGAAAAATTCAAGGCATGTACTCGATCTAGAAACTTAGAAGTAACTCAGTTTTGTCGCGCGGGAAACTGGGGGCAAAAAGAACCTAGAGAGAAGGTATCAACATCATTACTGCCTGAGAGGGTAGAACCAAAAGAAACGACTCTTTCCTGTATGAAGAAACGTACCCTAGAAGGGTTTGGGGTCAAGATCTCGGGGAACCGTCGAAAGGTATCATTCAGAGGGGGAAAATTAGTAAACTGCCCGCAAGTGGATCGGGGGGGGGAAGAAAACAAGGAAAAGAAGAGCCCACAAAAGGGAAGAAAAAAATTTGAAAGAACATATCTGCGTCTTCCAAGGGTAGAATGGCTGAAAAAAGTCGTGATTGAAAGCGTCGCCGCAAAGACGAATTAGGCCGGGTGACATCAGAAATATGGACTTGCCGGCGCTCCAGAGAAGGACTAACTGAAGAGAAAAGAGAACAAAAACGGAGTGGTCCTTGGTCATACAAAACGAAGGGAAGACGGAACACAGATCGCTGCACGATGCTAGAGGAAGGGCTGGGGGGGAACGAGGGTAAGAAAGGTCGGGCGGAATGCGACCTCGGCATCTTTGAAGTTGAAACAGGAAGGTGAAAAAAACCCTCATGCCCCACGATCAAGGGAAGAAACACATAGATTCACTGGCGCGCGGAAGGAAGGAATGGTCTTAGCGGGGAGGAACCGAAAAGAAGGGGAATCTTCTAGAACCTGAAGGGAAACTAGAAGTCAAAAGAAGCGCGACTACGACCACTTTTGTCTGCTTGCAAAAGGGGACAAAGGTGTGAAAAAAAAGGGGAGAGGGTCTGAGCTAGAAAAAGAAGACAATCCTTGCCGCACTTGGGACCTGAGGAAAAAGAGACTCAAAAATCTTCTTTCACACGGAGACCTCGATCAAAGAGACCGAGGTAGAATAAAAGGGATAGGGAAAGTTCCGAGATACAAGGATCCCACGCAAAGAAGAAAGGACGAGAGAGCCTATGCGCTAAGGTTATCTCAACACGGGACTAAAGATTAGCTCGCGAAGCAGAAAAAATAAGGCTAAAAAAAAAAATGGAGTCTCAGGCTTCAAAACCTTCGGATGAATCAAGGAGGAGCGGGAGAAAAACCATCCGTCGTGATGCAAGGGAATGGCGGCGTAGGGCATAAGCTAGTAGAGCGCGCAAGGCGAAAGGCCAAAAGATCTAAAGGGGGCTCACCGTCTACTGGTCTAGATTTGTGTAAAAGAAAAATCACCCAGCGGACCGAGCGACAAGGGGGGTGAAAATCACAACGAAGACATAAAAAAATGGTCGTTGAGTTGGACTGAAAAATCACGATCACACACCGGGAGGAAACGCGGGACTTTGGGCCGTATATCCGAAGGGGAGCAAAAAAGAGTGGCGGCGGGATCCCGTCGCCGGCGAATCTAGAAGAAGGTTTGGGCCCTTGGGTGAGCACGCTCTGAGCGCCTGGTTGGGGGAAAAAATCGAATTGTGAGTCAGTTATCAAAGAGTCCTTGAGATAGCCGCGGATGGAAAGAGGCCCGAGATCAAGCACGAGGGAGTTTCGCAAGGGGGCCACTGCGGGGGGAGTCGGGCTGGGAGGGGCAAAGAGTCCATCTCAATTTAGGTAAAAGGAGAACTAGTTCTTCGCAGAAAAAAAAAATCGGGTTCGGAGAAGGGAGGGGAAATGATTTCAAACGAAGCAATACGAACGGAAAGGATCTTGATTGACGCTACTAGGGGTGTCTGAGACCCACAGGGAAGGGGAGTAACGCGGCGGGTATCACAAGGAAGAATAAGCGATTCCTTTTTCGGTGCCGTGACGGAAAAGAGTAAAGTTGAGCAGATCTCACAGTCCGAAAAAAAAGGATAATTGGCTCCTGTTGAAACTCCGTACCGGAGGGCAAAGAAAGGTTGAAGGAAAGATGAGAGGGGGGAGTCACTTCTTAAACATGATGGAAAATCTAAGCTCTCGGCGGTCGTGAAAGTACAACGGAGGTTATAATAGGAACTATTCCCAGAGAGAAATGGGGTCAAGTCTCAAAACCCAAGAGAGGGTAAAAGAGATCGAAGCAAACGGAAAAAGGATGGTATATATCAGGGAAGAAAGCGTCGGGGAATTGAGAAAAATTCCGACCTCAAAAATTCAGAAAATAAACGAGGTCTCAGAAGGATGGTGCATGAAGAACAAGTAGAGGCAATTAACACTGTCTCGGGGGGTAGTAGATGAGAATCCAAGAAAGTCCGGGTGGGGGGGGGTTCTTTAAGTGAAAGAAGCCTCAAGCTAGTTCAAAAGGGAAGCGCCCGATACGCCGCGTGAAGCACAGCGTAGTTCACGGGGGAACCGGAGACACAGATTCCAGAAAAAGAAGGGGGGGGTTCTGTCTGGGGTGTGAGGAAGATCGGGCCGCCTATCACGAAAACCGCAAGAGGGGGGAGTAGATAAACAAAGCCTTCCAAAAAAAGAATTTTGCCGTGGCCTCGGCAAGCACACTAAAACAGCTATTCTATGCACGGGGGGATTTACCCAGGGAGTGGCAAAAAGCAATGGGAAATCTTTATTGCCCATTTGAGGAGGAACGCGGTCGAAGTAAAACATAGAGGGAGCAAAGGAAAAAGTGAACACAAGGCAAAGAAACTCTGGGAGGACCAGTGAAAAAAAGGATGGATCTGACGGGAGCACCGCTAGTGAGCCGCATGGATATACGCGAGCCCAATAGACAGGAAAGCGGGAACCGGATATCCAAAATCCACGACTCCGTGGACGCAAGGAAAAGGGGGGGGGAGAGGGGGCGTGACTCAGTCTGCGGAAAGGACTCGTCTCTTCTTGGCGAAGCACAGCGGATAAAACGTCGCCCCTTCCGGAGCGGGCGTACTCGCCGATGGCTGACGGAAAAGTTCACGAGAAACCTATCAGAAAAAAATCCTCCGATGATGAAAACGCCAGGGGGGGGGAGCTAGGACAACCTGCTTGTCGCGGTTGACAGCGGGGTCAGAACCAAGCAGGATGTGAGCCGCGCTGTCAGGGCGAAATTCCGCCTGGAGCTGGGCGCTGGCAACGCCATAGGAGAACAAAAAAAGCTCATCTGCGGTTGCGCTCGGTGGGTCCTTCGAAGTAAAGGGGGGGCGTCTCAAAAAAAAGAGGCAGCCGAAGGGGAAGAAGGTTGCAAAAGACAGAGGAAAAAATAATCTTTTGAGTCCTGACGAACAAACTGGCCGGGCCATGGTGGCAAGCAAGCCGGGCAGCTAATGGGGGGCTCGCCACGAGAAGCCGGGACATAGTGTGGCGAGGAATTCAGGGGAGAAGACGGGCCCGTCGCGTCCGATCCTGCTGAAACGGGGGTGGGGTACCGTCACGAGTCATAAAAGAAGTTGAGTTATTCGCGGGGAGTGGCAAGAAGTAATTAGGTCATTGAGGGGGACTGTCTCCTTTACAGATCAAGCTAAAAGAGTCTATCGAAACTCACGGGAAGTACTACGGCCTACAAACGTGTTCTATAGGAGTCAAGAGCCTAAGAAATTTATATAAAAACTTAAAAGATGATAAAGACCCTCTTACATCATAAGGGTGACAGGCCTACTTAATATTCAGATCGTCGGGACGAGTGGGGTCACTACATAAAGGAAATCCTGATGTAAAAAACTAAAGAGTGTGAGTTCTACTCCTCAAAAGACTAGCAATCGTAATATCTCTCAGGGCATCTGTGCAGTCCAAGGAGATGATGTTAAAGGGGACTTTTAAAACAGCAGGGTTTAATTATGGAATGGAAACAGAAGTCATGGCATTACCCGAACCCCCAAACGAATGCACGGGCGATCATGGGATCCTAGGGAATGGTTTAAAGATAACCGTATCCAAAACAAAAATTGATCGCGGATGAAATGGAAGACAGGAGGACCGGGTTATCTTCTGTCACTTATACAGCGGGAGTTCATGCGGGGCAATTAGTCCTAAAAAGCACTTCGGCGGGAAAAAAGGGGCCAGACGAGGCGAAAAACATTAACCGGAGTTTGAAAAAAGGAGGAGAATACTGAGAGCTTCCGCGTTTCGTGTGGAAGGTTTAGAAACACCGCATCCGTATGCAAAGGGGATGAGTGAATGGGGAATTGAAAGGAAAGAAAAGACCTTTAGGATACCCGCATCAACGGGAAGCCTCCTCAGATCCTTGGCATCGAAGAGGCAGGATCTCTCCACAAACGTAGTAGGAGTACAAGAGTTTAGCCTCGGAAAACGGAGTTAGAAAGGAAAAATCGCAGAGTAGGCTTCACAGCAGGGGGGGGCTTCAAAGTGATTATCTTGGTTAGTTCCTTACGTGAGGCTGACAAGCAACAGTCGAGACCTCACCGCGAGAATCACCCGTTGAGATGAGATAGTGATCAAAAGGTCCGTCAACAAGAAGTACAAGAAAAAGGGGGGGGGGGGGAAAAATAGAGCAAAAGTATTAGACACGTGGAGGACCGTGCATGTTGCAATCGGGGGGGTTCCGCTCCCAGGATGAAACAACAATAAATACTGATTGGAGGCTATTGAAACACATCCTAGGAGAAAGATACATGCAATTCCGTATGACATCCAGTCAAGCGGCCAGCGTCAAAGAGGGGGGCATTTATGGGAAGACGTTCCCGCAACAGGTACCCCGAAGCAGAGTCAGGTTGGGGGCGGTACTGGAAAGAGGCGGTGGTCTATCCTTACCCCCATCAATGTACGAAAAAGACATGCAGGAAAGAACCTATCTGCGAGAGAGCCCTGGACTATCTTCACTAAACGTCCAGTAGGCTTGTCGGGATGGGGAAACTCCGGCGCCCGAGGGAGAAAAAAGTCGGCTGAAATCAGAAGGATGGGCAACGTGAAACCCAGTCCACTACAGATCTGAAAACATGGGGGGAACCGCCGCAACGATTCCTTCGATGGCGGGATCTAAAAGCATGATAAGAAAGTGTCGGGGGGGGAGGCCGTTGCACGATGAGAGCACGTTGTAGGGGCCGCGCAAGCCCTGCCAGCTCGGAGCAAAAATAGGTGGACAGGTACAGGACCAGTGTGGCCCTGCATACCACGCACCGAGAAGGCGGAAACGATTGGCCAGAGCCCAGGGCTAGGATCGTGCGAAAACACAAGGGGCAAGGAGCGGCGAAGGAGCGCCCAGGGGGGAGCGGCTGCTCCCCAGGAAATTCAACGAGACCATTGTGCTTCTTCACGAAATACGACCAAAAAGGGCCGAAAGGGGGGCGAGAAAACAAGAAGACTGGCAGGGATTGCTTGCCTCTATAAACAGTAACTTCGCAGCAAATCATGCTCGGATTATGCGGAGCCGTCGAAGAAGACCATCCCAGGCTCCCAAAGGAAATCAGGGGGGAGGGATAAAGAAATCTGGTGAAACTTCGATAATACCACCGGGACCAGACGAGGATTACTAGGAGAAGAAAGGGACTCAGGAGGAGGAGCTTGTGGAGAACTAGCCCCAAGAATCAAATTACATACAAAGATTCTAAATCCTGCAGCAGCGGCTGGAGGGGGATGGGGTCGAAAACATTCCTAAATGAAGTTAAGTGAGCTCTCACCCCAAGGAAAGGGTCGCGCGGCGTAATGGACTCCGCACGATCGTTAGCTACACCCGGACGGCAGAAAACACGCGAGAGTTTCAAGGCTAAACGTGGCTTCCCCGTCGAATTCATATGACTGGGGGGACGATAGATCAACAGCGGAAAGAGGAGAGCTCAGGTAGCAAGGTCAACTTAGACAAAGGAAGACTGCGCCACGGCGGATTTCGTGGGATGGAGGTGCCGCTCAGAACAAAATAGTCTTCGGGAGGGTGGGCTCGTAGTTAATCACACAAAAGGAGTAGCACGTGCACTGACTCGCAAAATAACAGGGAGCAGGCTCCCGTCGACTCAATCTCCTCAAAGAAAGGGTTTGGAGTGGGCAACATCGCTCTGGAGCGCCGTTTGGGAAACGAGATAGTGAGATCCCCGAAGTCATTAGGGTCGAGAAGAAGGGCCTCCAAGATCAAGGACAGACGAGTGTTTAGCAAGGGATTTGCCAATAGTGCGCATAGGATCATTCGGTGCATGTCACGGCAGGGGGACGGCACCACAAGTGAGGAAGCTGAAGTGGACGGGACAGGCTGTACAGAAAGAATTCCTGTCGTGAGCGGGGGGGGGGATCCATTTAAGCATCACCCCTCCCCACCAACAAGACGTTGGGTAGCGCTGTGGGAGCCTTACAACCGAGTAAATAACGCTGATGGCGGCGTAAATCGTAAGCTCCGACGATCCTCATAGTTAGTCCTTGCGGCTGGGGAGTAGCTCCCATGTCACGACACGCGCGCTGGCAGGCCTTGGATCGCCTGCGGCCGCACAGACTTTCCAACAATAAAAAAAAAGGGGTCGGAGTCCAGCAGGGCTGGAATTCTGTATCTGCTGAAATCGATCCTCTGTGAGTCGTGCTGAAAAAAGTAAAAATAAACCTACCGGATAACGTATTAACTTTCCCGAGGGGCAAAAAAGG
>Ga0179593_1655380_pt1 | contig 12955 bp, 13 predicted proteins | sample CZODoug2_1_08_16_FD_185931 | JGI IMG/M metagenome (GOLD analysis project Ga0179593, IMG submission 185931) | Vadose zone soil fungal communities from Angelo Coast Range Reserve, California, USA - CZODoug2_1_08_16fungal (PacBio error correction) | ecosystem: Environmental > Terrestrial > Soil >...
ATACAAAGGACGGCAAAAAACATCCCGGGTTGGGGCCTGCGAGCATCCCCACGGGCGAAAGGGGGTCGGGAAAGACACGTGGAAGTGAGGGGAGGGCCGGGGTCGAGGGGGAGAGGGGGCAAAAGATCTGCCTAGCCTCTACAGTAATTTACCTGGGAAGAACGAGGAGGACTAAAGGAGGTGACTAGCCCGAACGGGCTCGGGATTCATGGCAATCTGACCTCAGAGTTCTCGGCATTGGGAAAGCAAGCCGACATCAACGAAAATCGTTACATAAAAGACGTGCAAAAGAATTAAGGGACCGAAAGTCCAGCCCCCTGTACCTGGACTCAAAACCAAATACCTGCATCAGCTAAGAAAAGAGGGGAGGGCACGCAGGGACGAGGTCCGGAATGACTGATGCGAAAAAAAAAGAGGAGCTCGCGGCCTAATGGGTATACGATGATCACAGAATCACAACCAAATCGTCGGGGCTTGAAAAAAGAGGAGGTGGTCGGTCTAGTGACCGAGAAAAACATTTCCGCTCGGGGGCTGGCCGAGCAACAAACAAGGAATATGTAAAAGGAGGGTGGGTCCCTAAATCGCCATTTCGTCGGGAAACGCTAAGGGCATTCTCTTACTCTTCCTTGTTTGTTGTTATTATCTTTGGGGGGAGACAGGGAGGGTATCCCTTAGGACGTCTCCTCAACCCGCGGGGGGGTATAAACCGGACCGGTCGTGGCCCGCAGTCATTATCGGGGGGGGATATGGGTCTAGGGGGGTGGGGATGCAAATGACGCGCAAAGGTCAAGGAGGGAAACTGGTAGCCTTTTATTAATGAACAGAGTGGATGGGCCGCACGGGTTATGTAAACGCTGGCGGGGACTGTTGCTGGGGGTCGGAAAAAAGGCGCCACCTTGCTTCTGAAGGAGGGACTCGGGGGGCGAATGGTAGCGACCGAGGTGCTCGGGGACAGGGGGAGACGTTAGTACTTGAAGCGAGCCAGGACCAGTTCAGTACGGAAGGGCGATCCGCTGGGAAAAACCGCGCCGGCCCGAGCAGTCCCCTAGGTGGGGAGAACCGAAAAAAAAAAACTCACTGTAAGAGATGCTCTCACACTCCGGGAACTGATCCGAGATCCCGCGAAGGCTCATGATGCCGTCGCGGGCTGAAAATGCCACGACGATAGCATCCTGAGTCAACGGAGCAGGGGATGGTCACCGGGGAACGCGGATGTTCTTAGAATCTCCTGAGCACGGAGAGGCTGAAGGCGAAGTATAACTCTCTAGCTTTACGGGGATCCAAAAAAAAAGGGTTAATCGAGCGGAACAGATGGAGATGAAGGGGTTGCCCTACCTTCCTACCATTAGGTGTTGATAGTGAAAATCTGCTAAACGGAGCCCTACCATGCGAAGGCCTTTAAGGTTATACCATGGAAAAGTAGGGAAAGGGGAAAAATACGAAAAACTTGGGAAGCCGTTTTCGGTAGGGGGAAAAGACACATGAATTCTTGAGGGAATCCAAAAGGGGAACGGAAAATGGAAGGAAAGTATTTCTTCCAGAAAATCATTTTTCAAAGAAGAATCCGGGGAGGGGGATTCGTTGCCGCCGGGACGTGAGAGAAAGTCGGCGACGAAAAAGAGCGCCCAAGGAAAATCAAAAGGGAGGGGACTTTCCTCCACAGACTGCTTCGCCAAAGAGGACGGCGTCGGAAAAGAAATGGGGCGGCCGTATCCGCTAGCGGCCGTCACAATTCCACCGGCGGCGAAAAGAAGAAAAAAACAAGGGGAAAAGCGGAGGAAAAAGATGCGCGGTAAAAGTTTCAAGGGGAGCGGAACGGAGCCCAGGAGAGAGGGGATTTTTCCGAAACAAGATCGTGGCCGGGGAGAAAAAGTTGGGTGAGACACGCCGCGCGGCGGCATAAAGAGAGGAAGGGGGGGGGAGAATACTAAAAAAAAAATCCCGAGTATCGCACTATATCTGAAAGGACTCAGCGAAAGGAAAGGGGGGAATTACCCTGCGGAAGTTGGAACGAGAGGAAAGAACTGGCAGCTGAACCGTCCGGCGGTCCTACTAAGAAGCGAGGGACTCGCCCTCAACTGCCGAACCTATCTTCGGGGAAAAACGAGGACCGCATCCATTCTTAACACTTCTCCTAGAACCGGGGAAAGAAGGAGCCATTTTGCGAAATGAGACGATCACAAAGGGGGAAGGAGGGAAGGGGCTCGAGGGGGGGGCTGGGGGGGGAGAGAACAAATCTCGAACATTTCGGGAACGATGAAAAAGGACTCCGTCTGAACTTGGCTCGTACAAGCTAGAAAAGGGGATCGGAAGGGCATTCCGCGGTCTCTCATCTCCAAGGGTCTTACAAACGAAAGGAAAAGCAAAGGCGTATACTTGGTTACCAAGCCACCGCGCAGGGAAGAAAGTTCGGAGCGGGTACCGTCTCAGGGGAGATCAAGAAAACGTCATCCATTAGGCAAAGGACTTAGATCGGAACTCACAACCAAGAAAAAAGCCATATTTAGATGACCTGATCGCCGAGAGGGAGCTCCCTGGGAAGGAGGCTAGGGAAACGTAAAAGTGTTACGGGGGGGAACGGGAGGACATTTGTGGATTCTCTGTCCACAGAGCGGAGAAAGGCCCGAGACAAAGGGGTTCAACTGGATAGAGCAAATTAAAAGTAAAGGAGTGCAAAAGGGCCGAAAAAGATCACTACATCTTGGCCTTAAAGAACTAAGAAAAGGGGAGCCAGAAGGTGGCTCGGGGGGGGGCGACATCAAAGGCAAAGAAAAGAAGCAATCGGGGAAGAAAAGAACGAAAAAAACAGTGGCCTTTCCTTTCGAGGGGGAGGAAAAGAGTAAAACCGCTTACCTGGCCAGAGACCGGTCCGCAGCCACCACAACCTCTACGCATAAAAAGGGACCGAGAGACTTCTTCTTTCACGCCGGGAAAGTCCAGTGTTAGATCGAAAAAAAAGGTAGCTAGTCAGGGGATGGTCTACAGGAGTTATACAGCCCAGAGAAGCACCAACCCACAAGCCCGCGGACGCCTGGAGGGGTGGTCAGGACGAAAGGACGAAATGGGCTTTCTTTTCAGGGCACAAAAAAGAGATAACAACAGAGGAGGAAAAGAGGGGGAGGGTGCCGGAACCCGAGAGGCCAGGGGCAGGGTCGCTAGGGACGAGCCCCGAAAAAAAGCGTCCGGAAAAAGGGGGGGGGAATGATCTGGGGAACATGTTCGTTAGACCCTGAGAGGACAAAAGGAGAAAAAAAACCGCTTATATCCGGCTAGTCCGGCGTGGGCCCAACAGAAGATTAAACATGGGGAGGCAGGGTGTGGGTGGGGCAGGACCGAACGGAAAAGGTTCGACCTTTATGAAGAACCGGAAAAAGGAAGGGGAGGTCCGCACGTAACCGCTGGCGTGCTGGCTGGTCGGAGTGAATGTCGCCTACCGCGCCATGCGAGTGAGGAAATGAGGGAGAAGCCTGAAGCCCACGAGAGAGGAAAGCCGGAAAAGGGAGCAAATTGTCTTGAGAGCCAGAGGACAATGTCCCAAGGAGTCTAGGCCGCTCATTTGGGGACAGGAAGACAAAAGAGAGGAAGCCCAGCAGTAAAGTCGGGGTCAAAGGAGGAAAGAGGAAAAGGGTGCTCGACCGAAATCTGAAGAGCAAACACGTCTTTTCTTGAGAGCGCGCCGCAGTCTCATTATTGGTCGAGGGCTGATGAACGCATAGTAAAAACCGCTCAGGACTAAAGCTCCTTTGATTTGGAGCGTCAGCGCCTGATTGATGTCTCCTTAAGCACTGGGAATGCGACAGAGGCTTAATGCCAGGCCGAGAAAAAAAAATCAAAACCAGACTTCGTCTTCGGGGGTAATCTAGCAGGGGGACGGCATATGGCGATTTCGACAATATCGCGCAAGAGGAGAGGAATCCGGGGGGCGTCTCATCAGATAAAAGGGGAGAAGTCTACCGGAAAGGTGGATAGGACGTTGGGAAAAAAAAAGTGATACCGGAAGGGTAGGTTTTCTCAAGCTCACGGTGCGGAAGTAGTGAGAAAATCCTGCCCGAGAAAGCCGCCAGAGCACGGAAAAAACGGAATTCGGGGGAAAAGTGAAGGTTTTCACTAGAAAAAAAAGGAAGGAAAGGAAAGAGCGTTCTCGCTACCTCTTTAGGTCATTACTCCAAAAGGGAAAAAGCTTCGGGAAGGCGCGCGGCCGTGTGTCCTCCACAGGTTCTCAGGACGGCCACCGACGGGGAAAACTCTAGGAAAAAGCGGAACTTTCATACGGAGGAAAAAAACCGGAAAACATCGTCAAAACAACGGAATTATTATTAAATATATAGCGCGGTCGCCGGAGAGTGACGGCCTGCTGCCGTGATGCCACGGCCGCCGTGCTACGAGGAAAGAAGGGGGGAAACAGGCATCGAACGACGCACAAACCTGTGGGAGGACAGAAAACGGAGGAGGGTCGGGCATCCTTCATCAGAGTTTCCGCGCGGGAGAATACTGGAAAGAGACCACTATGTAGCTCACGTTGGGAAGAGAAGGGTCACGCGGGGAGGATCCGGAAAAGGAATCTCGAAAGTTAAGTTCATCCTGACAAAGATCGTGTCTCTATACTTTCTCGTCGTCGGCTGACGGCACGAAAAAGAGATTGGATTAAAAGAAAAGAAGGAAACTTCCAGGAAAAGAGGACACCTACTTCAACGGCACCTTTAAAAATGCACGTTCGGAACCGAGGCTGCTCCCAAAGGTGGAATGGGGGCAGAGCCTATCAAACCATTGCAAAAGCTTCTCGTATATGGCGGCTAACAAAGAAATCGCATGCGCGCCGTTCGATACCACCGAACGCAATCGGGCTGAAAAATTCACCGCTATTAGGAGAGGATACGGAAAAAGGAATGAGTGAGGACTCATTAGATCATCGAGATCAGCTACAAGAGGTGGGAACAACACAAGGCGCCGGGAAGATGTATTGAGACCTCTAGACATCAGTAACCCAAGCATGGGAAAACACGTCTCAGCTCGGCGTGAGCCGGCCACAATCCCGTAGTGTATCTGCGAGCAAACGGCGGAAAAAAAAGAAACGACCCAAGGGGGGGAAGAGGAAAAAACAAAAAGTTACTGCGGGAGGGGACGGAGGGGGATTATCTGTCACAGGAGCGGCGAAAAATACGGAAACTGAAAAATAGCTTGCAAGCCAATTTGCTAACGAAGGAGGGCCGGGGAAATCGTCCCTACATCTGCCTTCCGGGGGGCCGCACACAGCAGGTTCGCCCTCAACGCGCAAGGTGGCGCGGCAGAAAACATCAAGCAACCCTAAGCGGGAATCAGCCATTCCTTCCGGGTGAGGGACAAGGAAGTCGACAGTCAACATCCATGGAACACTGGGCGCCGGGACCTCCACAAAACACAGACAAAAAGAAGGCCTAATCACATAGAAAAAAGCCGGACCCTATTATTCTTATCGCCCAAGCCTCGAAAGAAAACCAGGGAAACCAGATCATCACCACCAAGCGGGCCTCGGACTGCAATGGTGTCGTGGGATGGACCGTACGCTACTAAAAGCTTTAGGGGTCCGGCACCAGAGCTCTCAACAACAACAAGGAAGAAGGAATGGGCCGGAAACCCTGGAGACGCGCAACGTAGCACGGGAAAAAACAACCCCGTTGCACGCGTTCCAAGGCGTGAAAGAGGGGTCAATAAAGAGGATTGAGGGGTAGTGAGGGGGGTGCGAAGATAGGGAGGGTGGGGAGGAGGTGGGGAAAGGAAGAGGAAGGATGGGAGGAGAAGGGGGGAGGGGGGAAGGGGATTAGGGGGGGAGGGAATGGTGGGAGAAGAGGGGGTAGGGTGAAGGATATGAAAGGGGGTGGGGCCCGGGAGGGGCGAGTAATAGTTGGGGGGAGAGGGATGATGGGGAGAGGGAGTGGTGTAGGGAGGGGAGAGGGGAGGCTGGGAGGATGAGGGGGGGATGGGGGGCGAGAAAGGAGGGGAGGGGGAGGTCCGGAAGGAGAGACAAGGAGCGGGGTGGAAGGAGGAAAGACGCGGGGGGAGAAGGGAGATGAATGAGGTGTTACTAAAGAAAGCAAGGAGAGGAGAGTGGTGCAGGATGGAGTGTGGGGGATAGGGAGGGAAGAGGGTGAGGGTGCGGAAAGTGTGGTGGGTTAGCAGGGGAAGTTTGTGAGGGAGAGGTGGGAGTGGGAAATGGTAGTAAGAATGAGGGAAAATGACGAGAAAAGGGATGGGGGGAAAAGTGAGAGAGGGGAAACGAGAAAGAAAAGGAAGGGGGAGAGTGGGGCGAGGGGAGAACGGGAGGGTAGGAGGTGGGGGAATCGGGAATTTGAAAGAAAAGGGGGGGAGTGAAGGGCGGGGGGGAGGAAGGGGCTAGGGGGGGGTGGTAGGAAGGGGGTGGGAGGGGTGGGAGGTGGAGGGAAGAAAGGGATGGGGGAGAAGAAGGTGAAAAAATGGAAAGGGAGGGGCTGCCAAGGTGGTGATGGATGGGAGATAGGACAAGGGGGGAGAAAGGGGGAGGGAGAGCAGGACGAAGGAAGAGGAGGGGATTAGGAGCCGTAGGTGGAAAGAGGGGGAGGTAGGGAGAAAGCGGGTAGGGGGGGGAAGTGAGGGTGGTAACGCAATGGGGGGGGAGAGAAGAGGAGAGAGAGGGTTGCTAGGGGGAGGGGGAGAGGGAAGGTCAGAGGGCATGGTAACGTAGATTAAGTCACAAAGGAGTGAAGGAGTCAAAATAGTAAGGGGGTGAGGGGAGAGAGGGTGGGCGAGGGGAACGATAAATAAGTGGGAGGAATCGTGGGGGGCAATAAGAAGGAACGAGGTGGGGGGGGGAGATAAGGGAAGGTGGGGAGGGGGGAGGAGGTAAAGGGGGAGAGGAAGCAAAAAAGAATTTTATAGAGAAGGGGGAAGCTGGAGAGAAACAGGAAGGACGGGTATGGGGGAGAAGGAAGGAGAGATAAAAGCGGATGGAATAGAGCAAGGAAAAAAGGGGTAGATGAGGGGGAGGAGGTAGGGAGGATTGAAAAAGGAGGGAGATAAGGGCGGGGGGAGGGGGAGAATGGGGAGAGTGGTTAAAGGGAGGGCAGGGGTGCGGGAAGGGGGTTGAAGAGGGGGGATAGGCGGTAGGGGGGCAAGGAGGGAGGGAGGGGGGGGGAGAGGGGGGGGGGGGGGGGGGGAAGAGAGAGGGGGGAGGGAATGGGGAGGAGGGGGCGGGGCGAGTGGGGTGACCAAAGAGGGGGGGGGGAGGGCAAGGAGGAGGTGAGAGTATGGGGGGGTGGAAGGGGGGGTGAAGGGAGTAGGAAGAATAAGAAAGTGTAGAGAGAGTGGGGGGGTTCTTGGAGAGGGAGAGGAGGGGGAAAGAAGCGCGGAGGTGGGGGGGGAGTCGCGGTAAGGGTGGGGGAGGAGAAGAGGGGTACGCCCAGATAAGAAGGGTGGGGGGGGATGAGAAGGGAGAGACGAAAGGGGAACCAGGGTGAGGGGAGTGAGGGGTGGAGAAGAAGAAGGGTGAGAGGGCGAAAGGAAAGTTTAGGGAGTGTGGGAGCAGGAAGGAGCAGAGGAAGGAATTCAGAGGCGGAGGAGGGTGATTAGAGCAGAGGTGGGGGGCGGGGAGAGTGGAAGAAGTAGGGGATGAAGGGGGCGGGGAGGCTGGGGGGGGTAGCTTGAGTCGGGGGGGGTAGAGAAAGAAAAACAAGGTGGGGTGGAGAACGACTAAAAAGAAGCTAATAGCAGCGCGATGGAAAAGTCAATCGGGGAAGGTGGGGAGGAGAAGTAGTTGTGGAAAGAATGTGGGAATGAAGAGAGGGGGTGTGAGCAGGTGAAATAAGGGAAGAAGAGAAGTGAGGAGATGGAGGAGAAAGAAAAGGAGGGAGGGGTGCTGTCGGAAACTGAAGACGCGGGGATGGGGGGTGGTCGATGGCCCCCCAACCGCCCTTGGGGAAGGAGGTGGGGGAGGTAGGGAGCAAAAGGGGAGAAAAAAAAACCCCAAGGGGGGGGGGGGGGTGAGATCTGGGTGCTCAGTGGGTATCCCCGAGTCAAAAGGGGGGAGTCCCAAATCAGGAAAAACTCGTCCGGCGTGGCCCGCAGCAGGGAGTGCCAGGAATTACAGTTCGAGTTTTGGGTGGGAAAAATCAAGAAACAGGAGGAGGGGGGGCTGGAGACTTTATTCGCGAAGCTGGATGGGCAAGAAGGGTTCGGAAAGGGCTTGCGGGGTCTGGTCGGCTGATGTCGGCCAACCACCTTGCATAGAAGGGGGCCGTGCGGGCCTGAACGGGGAAAAAAGGAAGACGGCAAAAGAAACACGCCTGACGGAATTCCTTGAAGCCGAGACCCGGCAGGACAACAGTACGGAGGAGGGGGAGAAAGAACTCAGGGAGAAAAGACACCGCGCAGGACAACGCAGTACCCTTCGTTCAACGAGAGAAGGGGCGCTCCGCTGTCGAAAGATGAGAGGAAAATTTAGCCGACAAAGGGAACCGAGAAACCCTCATCAAACTAATTGAAAAAATTAACTGATGACGCATAGCCGGTACCCCTAGAAATCGCAGAATGCGGCAGCCTGTGCTTGTATCCAGTCAAAGGAAGGGGGAGGGAGGAAGGAAGGGAAACTGTATATTCGCACTCGAGAAGGGACGTCGGGAACCACGCGCCTAGGGGTACGGACCAAAGACCAAATCGTAAGCGAGCGGAAATATGTGGAGGTTAAAAAGAGAAGCAGAGATTCGTCCTCTCGTTTATCGTTAATAGGGGGAGAAAAGCAGGGAAAAAAGGACCCGGTGGGAGAGGGGAGTGTTCCGCCAGTGAATTTGCCCGCCAAGGAGAGGGTTGTGCTCCCCAGCTCAGGGGGGAAAAGGTGAGAGGGAGTCAGACCGAAGTCCTTCAACTTCTTGCGGAAACCGCCGACTACAAAGGGAAAAGAACTGAAGGAAGGAGTTCGCCAGCAGTCCAGGGGGTCACGAGCCTGCAGGAGCCTGGGACCCTCGTCTTGCTCGATGGGAAGGAAAAGAGGGCAAAAAGGGGAAAGAAAAAACTCTGCCCAGAAGCAGCAAAATGTCGGGTAAAAAGTCTCAAGGGCCACCATAGAAACTCACCTCGTCTCAGGGGGGGCAGGGCGGAATGCGGAGGGGAAGTCACCATGCACAGAGAATCGCAAGCTCTCAAGGGGGGGGGGGAAGGAGAAGGAGAAACGCTTTCGCCGGTTGGTTAAAGGGGAAAAGAAAAGCAAGGCCGACCGTGCTAAGGGAGTTTGGCCGACGGCACCGAAATGCAGAAAGTGACACGGCCCTCGTCTCTTTCGCTAGAAGGGGGGAAAAGGGGAACTTAAGGCCCCCTCCCTAGAAATCAATCGGCAACGGGCAACGCAGGGGGGATTGAAGAAACCACTGCGAGGAGGGTGCTGCCGACATCGGCCAGAAGTTCAGGGGACTACGAGGATCAGGCGTTCTTAAAAGCACGAATCAGAGGGAAGAAATCCTCAACGGCCGGACCGTGAAGAGGGGGGGGGCTGCAAAAATCTCGTCACCTCGCAAAGGCAACGGGGGCACCGTACATTTTCCTGTCGTCCGTAAAGTTTTAGAAGAAAGGACCAAAAAAATTCCTCTCGCTGCGAGGTATTTGTGAGGAAAAAAAAATCCAGAGAAGTGCCCGCAAAGAGGGAAAAACCCCGATCTCCGGACGATGGACCCGCGCTACGCTTGTCTCTTTCCTAAAAATGAAAGAGTCGAGAGACTCAGTTAGTCCATGATATCATCGAATCAGACGCAAGAAAGGGGGGTGAGAACAACCGGCATGACTGTTCGGTGGTACCGCTCTGCGTGAAAAAATCAGGGAAAAAAAACGGAAAACCGTCTAAGTTCCTCGGCTTGCCTTCAGCAAAGAGAAAAGTGATCTGCGAAAGGCGATCGAACAGAGCGCATCTCGGCAAAGGGGAGTACTGAGTGCTTGAGGGGGCGGGGGTCCCTTCTCTGGTCAAATGAGACGCATGCACCGGGGCTGGTCCCTCGGCTAATAAAAAAAAAGGTCGAAAGGGGACGTGAATTGGAAAAAACGTATCCCTGAGCACCTCGGTCGCCGGCATCGTGGGAAAGGGACGCAAAAAAAGTTTCGCCGAAGCAAGGTGGCGGCGGCAGGGCACTCACAAAAGAAATCAAAAACGGTACATAACAGACGAAACGGCCCAGAAACCGGGCAGAGAGGAAATAAATAGAAGTCCCAAGCCGCACCTTGCAGAAGGGAAGAACACAACCCACACTCGACCTGCATAGGCTAGAAAGCTTGAAAGCCACCGCCGGAAAGAGAGATTCTGCTAAAAAAGTGAGGAAGGACCGAAGAGAAAAGACCTGCACCTGAAATCAAACCAAAAGAAGAAAAAACAACAGCGGGACGCGCTGTCAATTTGGGGGTGGGGAAGCTAAGACAAGGGAAAAAAAAGGGGAGGAGTGGGGAGTCACCCTCTTCTTTCAACAAAAACACAAAGGGATCTCTAAGACCGGAACCCGAGCGGGCAGTTCCGTTGTCCTCTCCCCTAAAACCACTTGCAGGAGGAAGAAATTCAGGATGGGGTTTTGGGATCTTGGGTTAATATCAACTGATATTAAGAGGAGAATCAACAAAGGGGGGTAGAGAAAATAAAGGAAGGCAGGGAAATTCTTTGGCCCTCAGCAGATAGGGTGATGCCCTGTGAAGGTGGGGGGGGTGAGGCTGGCCATGGTACAGGGGGGTGGGCTATGCATCCCCTAATGAGACGAAGTCCGGGGAGGCCTCTTTCGTGCGTCTTTTGTAGTTCGGAGGGGCACCCGGGAGGCTAAATACGGGGCTAGCTAAGCAAGGGGGAGGGGTTCTACCTCTTTAAAAATCTGGAAGAAAATCACTGAGGCCAAAGGGGGGGTCCTTAATCCGCCGAGGGTCTTTGGAATTGGTGAGAGAAGACAACCGGCATAAATAGGCATTTTGTCAATCATGAAAAGTCTCAGGGGAAAGAGATCAAAAACGTACAACTCCTTTGCTTTTCTTGGGGGAAGGGAGAGGAGATAGAAGACGGCTCAGATAGGCTCACTTGATTCCAAAAAGCAGGCCGCTCTCAATCCCGTGGAGGAAATTGAGGGGGGATGTAAAAAGTACCGTCGGCGCGTAAGGTCGATTATCTCCTTTTAAAGGGAGATGCAGACTCGCGTAATTCAGATCGATCCACGGTCGAGGGCCACTGGCTGAGAGATAGAGAGCAGGGAGGGACTATGTTTTTGCCCTACCATATCGAGCGAGGGGAAGGGGAGGCCATAGCGTTTGTGATCGGCTAAGCTAAACTGCTCCGGCGACCGACCGGTTTAAGGTTAGGGCCTTTAAACATTTTCCTCGATTAGGTGGCGCCCAGAAAAGCGGAAGGAAGAAGGGGACATCAACATTCCTGCATCGTGAAAAGTAAAAGACTACGAAGACACGTTCCGGAACGATGTCGGGAAGCACGGTCGCAGATGACTCGACGGCGTAGCACCTGCTTAACGCTCGGTAAAAAGGGAAGAAATCTTGAAGGAGGGTGCTCCCCTCAAAAAAAAACAAAATTGCTGCGCTGCCCGCCGCTCGGAAGCCAAAGGTAAGGAGGAGCAACACCTGGCCGTCGGAAAACTCACCGAGGCAAGCGGTGCAAAGGCTTAATCGTCCCGTCCACCATTTAGACCGAAAAGAGAAAAAAAAGAAAAAAAAAAGGGGGAACGAGGCCTTTTCAACGCCAGGTTGATACTGCCGCGAAGCACGGACAGACGTGATAGGTTGATTTTTCGACGACCTAAATCGGTCCAAAAAGTGGATGGACATACCCGTAGCGGAGGGTGAAGAGGCCGATCGGGCAAGTACTGGCCCGCGACTATGTACGCAAAAGGAAAAGAGCCGAGCGGAAAAGAAGTGGGAACCACGAGTACCCAAAGGGCCTTCCGGAACGTGCTTTTTTTTTTTTAGGAAAAACGGGGCTAGGACGGGCTTCCGTCACTAATTAACTTGGCGGGGGAAACCAGAGAAAAGGCCGCAACGAGGCTGGGGGCGACACCTAGAGGCACAGCAAGGGGAATGTTCTTAACCACGTCAGCTCTCCAAAGGCCTGTGAAAGAATTTGAAAGAGGGGGGAAGTGAGACGATCAAGACGGAGAGGGGCACCGAGAGGCGCGATTGGGTCGGGCCTAAAAAATAAATTATGCTGCTCCTTCGAAAACCGGAAAGGGGGAAGGTCTAAGAAAAAGGCTGCGTGGCTCAGAGTACGTTGCATTCAGAGAGGACCAGGAGAACAAGGAGAGAAGCGAATCAGCGCCGACGAAGTGTGAAAACAAAGCGTGACATTACGTGCTGGGAGAAAAAGCGCATCATTCCCGCTACGCCAGGGGGGAGATAGGTGACGGCAACAACACATCAATGTTTGGATAGAGATCAAAGGGACCGCGGCTCTTCCTTTCGAGCGGGAGAGGAAAAGAAGGGAAAGGCGGGACTGGAAGGGGTAGAGTGGTAGGAGTGTAAAACAAGAGCTGCTAGCCAGCCGGAGTGGACATGTCCTCGGCAGGTGAAAGGGCCAATTTGGGAAGAAAAATTGGCCCGTATCCCGATCACGCCTACAGCGGGGGAGGGGAAGGGAAATCAAAGAAAGGGAAAGGGCGCTGCAGGGCGAAATCAAGCCACAAAAAAAAAAAGAAGAAATAAAGACCGTGCCGGCCCAAGCCAGTCAAGGATGGAAGGGCTTGCAGGCTGAAGAAAAGAATCCGGTGTCCGCGGTTGAAGTGCCTGCCATCCCCACCCAACTCGACCTGCATCAATGGAGAAGGAAAGCGGGACACTCCTTAGAGTCCGAGGAAAGGAGGAATCGGGAGAGGAGGGACCTATTTTTCTCCCGAAGAACCCACGAGAAGAACCAACCCCAAGCGGCAGTGCAGGGGGGTTGGTCTTTGAGAAAGTCGGGAGGAAGAAAAACCAGAGGGGGGACAGGACC
>Ga0179593_1332783_pt1 | contig 12954 bp, 20 predicted proteins | sample CZODoug2_1_08_16_FD_185931 | JGI IMG/M metagenome (GOLD analysis project Ga0179593, IMG submission 185931) | Vadose zone soil fungal communities from Angelo Coast Range Reserve, California, USA - CZODoug2_1_08_16fungal (PacBio error correction) | ecosystem: Environmental > Terrestrial > Soil >...
AAAGAGGGGGAAGCCTACTGGACAATTTGTTGTCTCCTTGAAAGGGAGGGAGGGTAGGCCTCAAAAAAGGTCGCAGCTATTCCTCTTGAGGATCGAAAACGAACAGGTGAGGAGAGGGGACAAAGGGTGGGGAGGGGGGAGGGTAAGTACTTTTTCTATGGGTAGCACCGCTGGGGCTGCTCAGTCTGAGATGCGGAAGGGGGTAAAAAAGAGCGGAAATACGATCTTCTAGGGGGAAGCATCGTAAAGTTGGGGAGGGTGAAAAAACAGGAATCGAAAAAACGGGAACTTCCACTGAGAAGAAAGATTGTGGATGGTCTGAGAGAAAGGCAAGTCAAAAAAAAACCAAACACCCAAATTTAAAGTGGGGGGAAAAAAAAAAAAAGACTTCCTGAATGATTCCCAAAGGAAAAAAAAGAAAGAGCAATCGAAGAAGGGGGAAAACAAAAAAAGGGGAAAAAGGGACAGAACTCGAAAGGGAAAAGAATCAAAGGAAAAAAGGGGAAAAGTTCTACAAGGAAGTCGAAAACTCATTATATTGGTCCAAAGGGGGGGGAAAGGTGAGAAACGAAGAGGAAGGATTGAAAAAAGAGAACGGGACATTTCCAGATTGAGAAGAGGATTCGAAAGAGGAAAAATACCTAAGGGGGGGGGGTGGGGGAGAGGGAGCAATTTTGTTTGAGATAGGGGAGCAAGCAAAGGACGGCCGGATGACGGGAGGAGGGGAAAGCGTAGGGGTGAAATGAAGGACACCGGGAACGAAGTGGGGACGTGGGGAAGAGGGTGTTTAAGACTCCGAACGAAGGAGAAGGAAAAAAAAGGGTTGAAGCCTGCTTGAGCAAGAAAGGGAACCGGCTCTCTGACGAAAGGGGAGGCGATAGTAGGGAAAAAAGAAGGCAAACTTAGCTGACCTGCTTCTCTCTCTCCGGTCTGGGGGAGGTTACTAAGAAAAAAAACGGACACTTCCATTAATAGCATGAGGGAAAAAAAGTAAAGTACTTAAGAAGGGGGAAAGAATACAAAAGGTTCTCTCAGAAAGCCTGAGAAGGACAACGGTTTTAATGCTAAAAGGGTTAAGAAAAGGGGAAACAAATTTCTGCCTTTCTCTTGCAAGGAGGGAAAAGTTCCCTAGCGTCATGGGGGAAGGGTGAGAAATGCAGTTACAGAGTGGTGGAGAGAAGGGCTGGGAAATAGGTTGGGACCCTAAGTCAGTCTCATTGAAGAAGGAAATAGGATTGAAAGGGGGAAAAGGGGGGGTGTCTAACCCTTTTTTGGGGAAAGAATATTGGGGAATCCTTTAGCAGGGGGGAGGAGAAAAAAGCGACGGGAAATGGAGGGAATCGTCGACCCGAACCGGGACTGAGAATGTCTTTTCGATATCAAGGAGGAGAAAAAGCTGTGGGGGGGGGGGTCACTATCGTCCTCGATGGGGTGGCGGAAAGAAGAAGGAACAAATTTCAGGCCGGAGAGAAAAGGAATGGGATCTCGGAAGAATTGAGGACTGGGAGGAAGGAACCGCAAAGGGGGTGGCAGGTCGAAAGAGTTGGCCAACAGACTATAGAGGAAAATGCGAGAGAAAAGACTCTCAACAACAACGGGAGGAGTTATATGGAGAAGGGGGGACGGGGGATAGGAAACACCTAAATGGAATGCTACTTTCTGCTTTCAGTAGGAAGGGCAAAAGAAAAAACTACAATAGAAAGAAAACGATCGGGTCGAGATTGACATTACTTGACGGAAGGAGGACGGGCAAAAAAGAGGGAGGAAGACCGGAAAACAAAAGATAGGAGTGAGGGAAAGATAGAGGAATCAATTGGAAGAGGGGGCCGGGAATCCTATCCCCTACGTCCTAAAAGGCCTCCAGTTCTCGTCCAAAAGGAAAAAAAACCAGCTGGGGTGTCACGGAAAAAAGAAAAAAAAAGTGGGCGACAGGAGACCATAAGGGAAGCAAGGGAGCGAACTGTTGATAGCCGAAAATACGAGCACGGAGGGAGAAAGAAGGACAACAACATTGGAGAGGGGGGGAGCCAGTCGCTCCTTAACAAAGAAGGGGGAGGGTAGTGATCTAGAAGGGTAGTGCTCCCGGAAAGAAAAAGGGGAAGAATGGAGGGAGGAAGAAAAAGGTGCCAACCGGAAGTACAGGGCTTGTATCCTCAAATCAAAAAAGGGGGGGAGTCGGCCTCCTAAGTTAAAGAAAAACTCTTCAAAGGGGTTTAAACGGGGCCGAATGAATAGGTGCCTGGCCGCGGGCGTCAAGGCGGTTTGGCGGGGAGAGAGTAAATAAAAGGACTTCTAAGAAGACTCGTAAGGCAGGCAAAATCTCTTCAGGAAATACAGCCCAGGGGTCTCGCAGAACACAGGGGAAGTGGGCTACCGCACTTCCGTAAGACGTTTTTTTCAAAAAGAGGGAGGAGGAGGAAGGAAAAAAGAAAACCCAAGTCTCGATAAGGGGGGAAGCCAAAGATGGGAGCTATATAGCGGACTCGGCCGTACTGAAGAAAGAGGATACAACATTTTCAGGGGGGGAAGAGCCCACATATCCCTTTTTTATCCCAGGCCAGCCTCCCCTGAAGGAGAGGAAAGGAGGGGAAATTTCTCGAATGGGCAAATCAGAGGTGGGAAGGGTAGTTTTGTGGGATAGACTCGTCCAAACGGCAAAGAAAGAGGGAGAAGGAAAGGGGAAGAAATTCCAAGGAAAGGCGTGATTAGGGAACGTAGAGGTGCCTTGAACGTGTTGTTGTAAAAGGAAATCAGGGAGGAACGCGCGTCTCGCAATTGGGATGGCTCTCGGGTGAAAAAGTTTCAGGGGATCGTGGGGGGAAACCCACTTTAAAAAGGGTGGCAAAGCCGGGAAGAACCCATTAAATATTGAAGGAAGGGGGGAAAAAGGAAACTTTCACGGGGCGGGAGGAAAAGAAACAAACTTTTGAGAAGCGGCGACGAAAACCCGAGAGGCCGAGAGATCCTTACTATATGAAAAAAAAATCGAGCATGAGGGGGAGGAAAATCGGGGAAAGAGAGGGGAAAAAAAAAAGAGCGAAAAAGGTCCAGCAAGACGGAAGGGAGAGGTCGCGGCGCCATAAGCGGCTCTGCTTACCGTGGGGGAAAGCGGGCGCACCGACAAAAAAAAAACACACCCTGCTAAGGGACAAGAATGGGAAGGGGGGGAGGGTACTATACTCGAAACAAAAGAGATTGAAAATCAAGGAGGGAATCAGACCTTTCCTGTGAAGAAAAATTGGGGACTTATTTTCACGGAAGGGAAGGAGGAACAGGGCTCCGAGCCAGAGGATGCATCAAGCAAGAACAAAGGAAGTAGGGGTTTGGGCGGGGAAGATGCAGTCATTCTGTGGAGGGGGGGACACCGCTCATTGCTCAGGAGGGGAGATGAGTAATTTAGCTCGCGGAAAAGACTAACAGGCAGCGTCTCGATCAAAGTGGGGGGGGACCTGTCACCTCTCGAACGGAACTTTATACTTCCACTGGGTAAAGGAAAAAAGAAAAAGGGTGGGGGTGCGGGGTAGAAAATAATCCCTGGAAGCAAATTTAAAGGGTGTCAAACAAGAGGGAAAGAGTTGATCCGAAAAAGAAAAAAACGAGCAGAGAAGAGAGGTGTGGGACGCGTTGAAACGTGCAAAACACTGGAAAAGGAAATCACCGAGAAGGGCGATCACGCATGAAGGTCTAGAAAGGCAGGAGGGGAAGAAACTCAAGTATTATTGCCTGGAGTCAGAAAAAAAAATCGAGGAAAGAGACGCGATAAAAAATTAAAGCTTGAAGAAAAGCTGATGACACATGGCTGGGCAAAAAAGGGAACCGAGATGGAAGAAGCAATGGGTGGTTATTCTCTCTGGCGAAAAAAACCGAAGATTGCGGTCTAAGAACCAAAAAGCGGCGCAGGGAGCTTTTGCTTGGAGGGAAGGGGGGGGGAAAATCTCCGAAGAGATTCCCGGAACAACTGCTCGTTGGAAGGAGGCAGGTTCCAAAGGAGGCGCGCAAATGGCTATCTATAGGATTGACCGGAAAATCAGGACCTTACTCTACGGAGGAGGAGAGCATGCTTTGGGGGAACAGAGGGAGGTGGAAAAAACGAAAAAACCTAAGACCGAAGCGAATAGAAGGGGACTATGAAACGCCAGGGAAAGGAAAGGGCTTGATGGAGATTTCGGAGAGATAAGAGAAAACCGCGAGATAAGCCGTTTAATATGGTTGCCACAGGGGGGAAGCAGAAAGGGAACAAGGTTCGGCTTGCGACGATTCCGGTAGTGGTTACAGAGTCTTTGTGGGGGGAAACGCGAAGGCAGATCCATTCACTTGGTTGGGGGGGGAGAGCAAGTGAAAGATTGACAAAATAGAAGGATAGAGGGGGATCTTAGAGGAGGGGGGCTGGAAAATTGGCGGAGGGGAGTTCTTTGTGGGCGAAATTTTTCTTTCCGGAAAATTGTAAAGAGGATGTCAGGGGGGAAAAGGAAAACGGAGATCTGTTGCTTAGACGGTGGGAGGGAAGTAAAGGCGGTCTCGTCCGGAAAACGTTCAATATATCCTTTCGGAGGAAGAGAGAGTTGGTGGGGTTTACAGAGGTAGAAAATTTAGATTGGTGGCTTAAACCAGCAGTAATGAACTCGAACATGAAAGGGTCTAGTGTAACCTGGTCGCTTTCTGGAAGGAGGGGAAAAAACAGCAGTTGAGGGATCAATCCCAAGAGGTGTGGAAACAAAAAGAGACGAGCAGTGAGGGAATGACAGAAGTCCAACACATGAGGGAGGAGGAAAAGTGGAGAGTAAAGACTGACTAGAGATCGGGTTGGGCAAAAAAAAAAGAAACAGGGGAGGATAACTTCTCAAACTTCGGGTGGGGCTTGGGCCGTCCATGCAGCGAAAAAGACTAAAGAAAACCATAACGATAAGAAGGCAGGAAAGGTGGCGAAGAAAGGAATTGCGCACAAAGGAGCTGATCTCGTGAAAGAAAAACAACACTCGCTTCTCCAGGGGGGAAAAAAGGGAAATTAAGATGTCTAAGGGTCAGAACGCCGGATAACCCTTCATAAGGAAAGAAATACACTTTCTCAGAAGAACTAGAAAGATGGAAGAAAAAAAATTCGGGCAACCCTCCACAGGAGAAAAAAACGAACCTCGCAAAGGGGAAAAGAAGGGGGAGAACTCCTCAAGAGAATAAGAAGAGGGCAACTCTTCTAAACATTGCTCGAAAAAAAGGGGAAGGGGGCTCCCGAATCTCTCATGAACAAAGAAGGGAAAAAGGGAGGTTCTGGAACTGACGAAGCAACGTGAACCGCAAGAAGGGGGCATATGGGGGGAGGAAAAAAAAGGGGGGGACAAGTAAGTACCCCCACGGGAAGGAAAAAAGAGCCGGAAGAAGAGCGCGCCCTTCAAAAAGAAGGGCTGATCTTTGTTACCAAGGAAACGTGTCCGGGCGAGGGAGGAGGGAGGGGCTCGGAGGAAAAAAAAAGGAAAAAAAGAAGACCGAAAAGAAGAAGGGGAAAACCTCGATCGTCAGTCCATAAGAGACGCGCCAAAAGCAGGGCAACCGAGGGGGGGAGAAAATAAAATCAATCAACCGGGGGGGGGAAAGCCTTGGGTTAAGAGAGGCAGGAGTACGGGAAGGGAAGTGAAAAAAAACCCAAAAAAAGACCACTCCCCAAGAATTACTCTAAGAAGCCACGAAGAGTTACAAGAGGAAGTAGGCCGTAAGAGGGGGGTCAGAGAAAAAAGAAGAGAATAAAAAACCAATTGGATTTTCTTTAAGGAAAATGGGAAGAGCCCACAGAAAAGGAAAAGGACCAACATGGTCGCAATCCGGAATAATGGGGGGGGGAACTCAGGGGGCCGAGGGAAAGGGGGTTTATTCAGACAGATGGGACCACTCTTGGCAATCGGAAAATGAGTTCGTCGAAGATCAATTCTCGAAAACGTGTGGGAAATGGGGAAGGAGTGATTCGGAGTTCAGAAGGGGGGGTCCTTACTGTTTGTGGCAGTGGACAACTACGTCAACATCGCATACTTCAGGAAAAGATCAAAAGGAATTCTTTTTTTTGGACAAGGGGAGGTGATCCCCGCCTAATAGAAAAAAAGGGTATGAAAAATGGAAGGGAAGAAGGAAGAACGGGGAAAAAAGGGGGGAAAAACTTTCGATCGCGGAAGAGAGAGAGGGGTCCGCGCTCACTTACTCCTATCCAAAGGGGAATGAAGCGGGCAACATCGAAAAAAAGAGGAAAAAATTCCACAAAGGGGAAGGGGGGACTTGATCTTTGCGGGGGTCTGGCTGGAGAGGAAAAGCTGCCCTAAAAAGGGGGAAAAAAAAAAAGAAAAAAAAACAAACACTTTTTAACAAAAACGCTTCGGAGGAGGAAAACCACTCAACCCTTCTGGAGAAAAAGGAAAAGGTGGGGACGGGGACCACATCTCGAGAAAAAAAAAAATATGGGGAGAGAGAAAAAGGGAGGGGAAGCCGGGCCCTTTCCGTTGTTGTGATTCGCATGGTTCCTTGAGGGAGAGGAAGAGACCAGTCTGGAAAAAGAAGGGGTGCTGAATTGCTATTACCGAAAAGTTAAATGTCCAGGGGGAAAAGGTTCCGGAGGCAAAATTTTCAGTATTGAGGATGGACTCAACTCTTCATGGACTAAATCATGGGGGGGAGAGCGAAACATACTCTCTTACGAGGAGAGGGAATTAAAAGTGGGGAAGGGAAGCGCGAAACTTTCACTTTAAGAAGAATTACAGTAAATAAGGGTTATTGGTTGGATATAATTCGGGGCCTGAAGGGGGGGTCAATCCAGGGGGGAAAGCTTCGTATCCTATGAACAGAGAAAAAAGTGGGGGGTTCCAAAAAAAAGGAAAGCAACAACCCGGAAGGAAAGAACCTCGGAAAGGTTACTAATGAAAGATGGGAAACTTGTCGCACGAATACATTAGAAACCAGAGAAAAGGGAGGGAGGAACGCGTTTTTAGAGGAAACACAAAAAAAGAGTAGGTCCATAAAAAAAAGGAGGATTGAACGGTTCCAAAGCAGGGAGGATAGAACAATGGCGGTGACGGTGTAACGGCTTAGTGGGGAAAACAGAAAAAAGGGGGGGATTCGCAAGGGGAAAGAGCAGACGAGGGAGGGAATCTATCTCTTAAATCGGAGGGGATAGGAACCCGGGCGGCAGCGCTGGGGGGGAGAAAGGGTGAATTCCTCCCAAAAAGGAAGGGCCGAGAAAAAAAAGGAGGGAAGGGGGGAATTTACGTACAAAATACCGGGGTCCTGAGGGAGAGAATGTTCTAAAGGAAAGGTCCTGAGACAAAAAAAAAAAAAAAAAAAAAGAAAAATAAAAAAAGGGGGGGGAGAGGAATCAACCTCGGAGGGAAGAAAGAGTTTATTGACTGGTCCATATTATTTTTACTGAGAAAAAAAAAAAGAAAAAAAAAGTAACCGAGCATGCGAGAAGGGGAAACAAAGAGCATAAATCGTGAGGGCATCATGAAGGGGAGCTCCTATAAGAAGGACAGATGATGCCCGTGGGAAAGAAGTGTTCCAGGGAGAGGAGGGATGAAAAGTTTTCGTGCCTTTCTCCAGAACGTGAAAGGGAGGCAGTTTCCTACCCATGAGGGGGGGGAGGCAGACGGGGCAGGGGGAACGAAGGTTGGGGAGGGGAGGAGCTGGATAAGGAAAAAAATGTTGACCTCAATCAGCTCGATTGAGGAGTAGAGAGTGCGCTTGCATTGATTGAGGGGGAAGGGGGAGGTCCAGGTCTAGAGAAGGGCGGTCCTTCCCGACGTAGAAGAAAGAAAAAAGCTAAGGTATTTTAGGGGAGGGAGGAGACCCGGCCGAAAGGGAAAGTGGATTGCCGGGCCAGGACAGCGAGGAGATGGGGGGGGACTAATAAAGAAAAGGGGTGTGGCTGAAAGTCCATCCTTAAAGGGGGGAAAAAAAACGAACCGATTCGTGAAAAAGAGGTCCTGGTCGAGGCTGACGGAAAAAAGTTTGGAGTACCTGGGATCAAGAATAAAAAACAGGCTTAACGTGTGAGGAAGGAGAAGGAAGGTAGGGCAAATCAACCACACCAACTTATTAAGGAAAAGAAATCATCTCAGTCTCGAAAGAGGAGGGGGGGGAAGAAACGACGCAGGGGAGGAAAGGAACCTGCTCAAAAACGGGGAGGGAGGGCAGGGAACCAAGTCGAAGCTAAAAGGCTAGAGACGCCAGATGAGGGGGAAAGGAAGAAACTTTGTGAGAAGGGGGGTTTCAAACAACTCTCTGTACTATAGCCGAAACAACCCAAATCAGGGGAAAGGGATAATCCATGGAAGACCGGGGTAGACAAGCCTATTGACCTCAGAGACCGCCCTATCACACGTTAAGAGGCAAGAACCCTGGACATCTTGGAAGGGGGGGGAAATACCTTCACCCTGGAAAAGAAAAAAGAATATCCGCAGGAAAAAAGTGTGAAAAGAGACGAATCACTCTATCCTACGGGGGAATACGTCCTCCAGCAGCTAAAAAGTAAGGGGCTCCGGGAGGAGGGATCTCTCCTTAAATGAAGGAAGGAACCCAAAAAAAGTGGGCCTTCAAGGGAACAATACCTGGAAGGGGGAGGTCACAAAGTTTCCAACTCAGACCGGGGGCTTATCCAGGGGAGGAAGAGGGAGGACACACTAGGAAAAGAAAGACTTTCCTTCTCTTTTGGCAAAAAAAAAGGGCCTCAATGCTAGAAAGAAGGGGAAGCGGGGGAGGGGGCGGGGTGGGGAGCGTCGGCAAGGAATATTGGAGTGACCAGAAAAAAAGACCGCGAAAAATAAGTCCTTTCAGGGACAAGGAAGCGCACAATCGAAAAAAACAATAATCAGAATGCCAGTGCGGAAGAGAATTGGAGGCAGGGGAAGGGGCTAAAAAACTTCGTCATGCAGTTGTGAAGAAACAGACGTCGTTTCAAAAAAGGAAGAAAGGAACATAAAACTAAAAAGAGCGGAAGCTGGTGCGATCTAATAGTTGAGAAGATAAATAACGTTCCGGGGCAGAGAGAGGACTCTACCTCCCCCACCAAAGGGGAACTTCGTCCTGCCCAGAAGAAACGGGACTGAATGACTCCCGGCGAAATTGTCGCCTACGGGAAAGAGGGGGAAATTCATATCGTTACGATTCCAGAAGAGCGATGAGTTGTTGATAAAAAAAAAAATCGGCCAAAACGAGGGGGAAAGAAAACCTGATGGAAAGGGTCCTAGGATCAGTCCGACGCCAAGAAGGGGAGGTGATGTTAAAGTGGGATTTTTTGGGGGAGAGGGCTTGGTGTTGAAAAAGGGAAGCTGGGGGAGGGGAGCAAGAAGGTATCTATGTTAGAGGGGGTCAACCGGGGAGGGAGAAATTTTAAATTCTTTTTTAACAAAGGGAGCCCCGTCATGGGAAGAAAGAAAACAGACCATAGGAAGGAAGTAGTAAGGAGAAGGGGGGGGGCGCGCGTAAAGGCAATTCGATCGAACGGGAGAGGGAGGTTCCGCTCAATGAGAAGGGAAACAGGTCGGCAAAAATGTATCAACCTAGGGGGAAAAAGACTGAATGGGCCGCGGGAACCGGTAACACAGCGACCGGGGGAAGGTGGCGGCTGAGCGCCTTCAGAGACCGGAAGCACGGGGGGAAGAGGGGGCACGGGAGGAAAAAAAAAGGGGACCCTGACAAGGAGACAATGAGTAAAGAAGCCTCAGACAACAACAACCCTTATTATGGGAAGAATGGTCCCTGTCAGGGCACTTGCGAGGGGGGAATGCAGGGAGCAGGGGAAAGCGTACCAGGTAGGTGCGAGCCGCTGAAGCGAATACTACCAGGGGGAGGTCGCGGGGGGTTTTTACCTGCAGGGGGAAAGGGAGTATGTGGAGGGCTAACTCTTCAGGAGATAGGGGGGATATGGAGAAAAATTGTGATAAAAGACCAGACGGATCGGATGAGGGAACTAAAGGGGGGGGGGGACGTTCCTGATCTCCGGGGTAAAGGGATTAGAACTGAATCCGTAAGATGGGGTTCAGTTCTTCTAGAATTCACAGGGAAGGAGGGAAAGGGGTTAAACCCTACTGAAGGGAGGGGGGGAAAACTCAGTTGGGGGGGGGGGGGGGGGGGGGGGGGGGGGGGGTCTAGCTAAGAGGAAGAAGGGGGGCGCGTTGGGGGGAAATAAAGGGGAACTTTCACAAAGGAGTAATAACAGACGAACGGAAGGAAAGGAACTTGAAGCACATGAAAAGAAAATTAACCATTATTATTATCCCGGGTGGGGAATCAATGGAATAACCAACACATCTCTATTAGGGGAAAGATAAAAGAAAAAATTTCCAGCTGGGGAAGAAAGGATGCTACATGCTAGTATGAGGGGCTTGTGGCAAGGAAAAAGGGGGGGGGGGGGTTGGTGAGCTCTTTGAGAAAAAGAAATCATAGGCGTCAACCTTCTTTTCGAAAAAAAAAGGGAAGACTTGGGGAAGTTGATAGAAGGAACCGAACGAGATAGTAAAAAGGCAAGGGTGTCTTGGATCAATACAGGGGGTGGTCGGGAGGAAGGGGGGGCGTCTAGTAAGAATTCGATCGATTTCTCCCCGAGGAAATTAGTACTTCTCCGGCTGGGGGGACACGGAAAAAGAGGGGGTTTACTAGAGCAAACCAGAACCGGCCATCTCAGGAGCGGAATAAAAAGGGAAAATCGTAAGGGGGAGGGTGAAGGCGGAAGGAGAGGAAGAGAAAGGTATGCCCGGGAATAGGGGGGGGAACACAATGTGTGAAGGACCATCCCAGGATGAAAAAAACGGGGAGGGCCTGGGGGGGGGAGGGCACGTGCAAGGGAAAGTTCGGCGCCCTACCGGGGGGGGGACAGGAGTCTGAAAATTCAGGGGAACCAAGGGGAAAGGGTGGTGAGGGTATCCTGTCTTTATAATATGGGGGGGGGAAAAAAAGTAGATTGAGGCGGCAGGGAAAGGAAAAGGTGCTTCAGGGACGTTTGGGCAAACCGGGGCTAGGTATACCGAAGGTTATCAAGCTGAGCAGGGAGGGCCTGCAACGGGGTAGAGGGAGGGGAAAGAATGAAGGGTATCGTCTCTAACCGGAGGGGGGAGATGCTGACCGATATCCGGGAAAAAAAGAAAAAATGGGGTGTTGTTAACAGCTACTAGCGAAACGAGTTGTGTTTCTGAAATCCATGAGGATTAATGCCCGGCTTCGCAAGATTGGGGGGAGGGGGAGAGGTAAGGGTCGGAAAAGAGGGAGGCAGAAAGTTTTATCAGTTCCCGAGAACAAGTAGCAACCATGCCGAGGGAAAAGGAGAAGGAGACTCGACAACACAAAGTTATTCTGAAAAGAAAGAGGAGAGACACAGGCAGACTATCTCAGAGGAACCATGTTTTAAAACGACGAAATGGGAGGGAAGGGAACCGGAGAAGGGGAGGCATCTGGGCATCCAAGTCTAAATCTAAACAAGGAGAAAGAACGTCCAAAAAAGAAGCGGAGGACGGTGAAGTAACTTTGTGACTAGATTGGGTACTCCACAAAATAGCTGGAGATATCGGGGAAAAAAAACAAACATCGAGAGGAGGAAGGGGGGGGGATATCGGGGCAAATCCATTCATAGGGAGATCCCGTATACCGAAGGAGGGGGGAAAGAGAAGAAAGGAATAGGACAGAAAACCTGGCTAATCTGATCAAGGGGGGGAAAGAACTTCCCCGGGGAAAAAAAGATCAACTCCGAGCCATCCAGCGAACTTTGTGGAGAAAACGGAAGACGGAGGGCAAAAGGACTAAGGAAAAGTGAACTGAGAAAGCCAAGTTCATTGAGAAATGACGTAGTCGCAATCATCCTTGACTCTTTAGGGAACAAAAGAGCCCTAGAAAAGGGGGGGGGGGGCTCCTGGGTGATTCCAAAATTTTTCCAAAAGTGTAAAGGATTTCCGCGGCCTTGGGGAAAACGCTCCGAGGCCGCAAGATTCTTTCCCGGTTTGGGGGTGCCCGGAACTGGGGAAGAGGGGAAAAATATGCTTCCGGGCCGCTTGCTTCAGGCGGGGGGGTCGTCGGAAAAAGAGGAAGCCAATAAAGGTGGAAAAAGCCGCCAGGTAAGAAAAGACAGTGGGAAGAAAAAGAGAGAGCTCAGCAATATCTCGATAGCCCTTGCAGAAAAAAGGAAAATGAAACCGGGAGGGAGAAAAGAAGAAAAAAAGTTTCCTAGCCAAGAGGGGTTGCAGTGGATCATCCCAACCACCAATAAGAAGAAAAGGGTGCTATCAAAGAAGGGAGGGGAAGGGGCAACTCTGGCTTTCTTCGCGCGGAAGCGATACCCCCCATTCTTGAAGGAAGGAAAGAGCCCAAAGAGAGGCAACCTTACTAGTCCAGCAAGAAGGGGGGCGCATCCTCTCAAAAAAAAAGAGGGGGAAAAAGGCGAGGGACTATTGAACCTCAGAGAAGGGAGTGTTGGGGAATTCTACTCTCAACTCTTGACAATCATCAGATTTGGAAAGGGGAGGAAATCAAGGGAAGGACGGGGACTTCATTAGTGGGTCAGGAGTTCTTGAAAGGGGGGGAAGTAAAGAGGAGAAACGGACGCGGCTCTCTGGATCTTCGTCGGCAGGGGAAAGGGGGAAAACAAATTGAAAGGGGGGGTATTTTTAACCCAAGGTAAGGCCCGGGGAAGGGAGGCAAAACCGAAAAATAGAAAAGGGAAAGAGTGAGGAGAAAGTTAACTGGTCTGCGAAGAACCAAAGGCGATGACTGGAGAAGATGGAGAAAGTCTTGTCAGCGAATCAAGGAAGAGGACCCCATAAAAGAGAGCATGGGTCGGGGGGAACACTAGTCCAAAGGCCTTAACTGCCGAGACAAAGGAAACGATTGCAAAAAGGAAAGAGGTCTGCTTATGGACAGGGAAAGGAAAGAATTCGCGGCAGAGAAAGAAGGGAACTCGCAAAGGGAAAGGAAAAACCGAACAGGGGGGAATGATGG
>Ga0179593_1433820_pt1 | contig 12954 bp, 17 predicted proteins | sample CZODoug2_1_08_16_FD_185931 | JGI IMG/M metagenome (GOLD analysis project Ga0179593, IMG submission 185931) | Vadose zone soil fungal communities from Angelo Coast Range Reserve, California, USA - CZODoug2_1_08_16fungal (PacBio error correction) | ecosystem: Environmental > Terrestrial > Soil >...
AGGGTCTAGGGCCAAGACGTTGACTGTCAAAGTAAATAGGGGAAAAGGGGGATGTAGGGGTGACTGGGACGGGGTCAAGAAAGGGGTGCTCACCAGTTTTGGACCTCTTCCACCCTAAAACCGAGGAAAAGAAAAACCGGTTTACAAAATAGGAGGGGGCCGAAATTGCAGGAAGCTGAAAAAACTGCAGAATTCGAGGAACCGCTAGTTCACGCGCAATCTGGCGAAAGAAATCCAGGTCGGGATCGAAAAAACGCGAGGAAAAGGTAGGCCTCGAAGTATACCATGCTCTCTCATACAGTTCAATCGGAAAAGGAAGTGGGGGGGGGAAGGGGGTTAGCCGCGACTGCCACACGTGTCTGGGCTCATCCAGCTCTCAGAGAAAAAAAAACTACTGTTAGGCAGGAAAAAAGAGAAAAGAGGAAGAAGGGGGTCGAGACACCTACGAGCCAGTGGGGAAATACAGAAGAGAAGATTAAGACACAAAGCGGAGAAGGGCCTGGGTGTGAAATCAAATAGGAACTTGCCAACTGCTAAATTTCATGTCCGGGGTCCCTTTTGGACCGTTCGAAAGGGGCGTGACGGGAATGCGGGATGGGGTTAGTTTCATTCGAAAAAACACCACTAAAACTGCAGATGCTTGAACCGGAGAAGTATCTCCCAAAGACGAAAAGGGATAGAAAGCGGCGGGCTGGTTGGAAGAACGAAAAAGGCCTGGGGGAGAAGGAGTGGAAGGCCGTTCGTCTTAGTTGGGACTCTTTGCACGGCCTGAGTAGCCGAAACCAAGGCGCAGGACACGCGGCGTCGGGGTGGACCTTCAAGATGAGCAAGCCGGCGACAACGGAGGGCCCGACCCGAAGTTGACTCGAAGAGGACGCCGAGCTGCGGATGATCGAGGACGCGAAGAGAGGGTTTCGACGTGTGCTGTATAAAGAGAAAGGGATAACCGGGGTTTTCGAAGTAAGGAAAAAGAAATGGTCCAGGTTGGGGAGGGAGGGCGGGCGGGCCCGCGGCGCAGGATAACCGACCTACGCGGTGGCGAAGACGCGGGCCTGGGAGAGGGGGGGTAAGGCTGACCGACCCGTGGTCAAAATGTATGTGTCGCGGTGACGTCAAGGGTGGGTGAGGGGAGGCGCCGGCCGGTTTTAGAAAGGGGGGGATAACGGGAACTGAACAATCCTCTGAAAATGAGACGGCCGCTGGAGCGGCAAACTATATGGGAAAAAACTCATACGCTGGAAGACTTAAACGACTCCACTGGTGTTAAGGGGAGGGGGGAAAGGTAAACTGGGAGTTAGAAAAAATAGGGTTAAATCCGGCAGAGGGACTTGGAAAGTGAGGGGCCTGGGGAATCGTTCCAGTGATGTAAGAAAGAAGAAAGCTGGGCAACTGGCCGCCTCAGGCCGAAAAACCCTGGTGATTGGTAGATGAAAGCCAAAACGCACAAATCGGGAGAGGATTCCAGCGTTTAAGGGTTCATAAAGGGATTTGTAACGACCGGGGTGCATAAGAAATGTGGACGGATGAGGACCCAGCCCTGAACATGGAAAGGAAGCCAGACTGACGGTGTTCATGGTCGTCCGCCTTCGAAACAAAGAATGCAGGGAATGGCAAAAACAAAGAAAACAGGGGGAGGGAGGGCGAGCGGGTATTTGTGGAGTTCAACCGGGCGTCTGGGAACCGCCCCGTTGAGAAGGAAGAAAAGCCCGGGACGGGTTTGTCGCCGTGCTACTGGCGCAAGGCCTGCAAATGACAAAGGTGGGGAACAACCGTCACCTGCAAGAACTCGGGGGCATAGAGCTCGTCTAAACGGAAAAAGACTCGCAAAAAAGAAAGAAAGGGGGGCGGAAAAGTATAGATTAACCGTTCCAAGAGAGAGTCAACGTATTACGGAAGAAGGAGGACGGTGCAGTGACGATAAGAAGAACTCCGGGTGAAAGAGCCAAGTGTGCAGTCTAACCGCGGGCGGGAAGGGTCCTACAGAACCTCAAACGTTCAAAAACTCAGTACAAAGACAGAAAGGAAACTAAAAACGACGACAGTTTGGGAAAATCCGGCGCAGCTCGCCGGCATACGACGGCTGAGAAAACCTCAACACCCCGAGGAAGTCAGGAGAAGAAAAAAAGGGGCGTAAACGCGCCACTTTAGGGAAAGTCAACGAGGGTAAAGGGGAAGCGTGACAGAAAACTACATTACTACGAGCGGAAGTCCTTCCGGGTAAAATCGCGTGAAAGAAACGCAAAGCACCAGGCCGGAGAAGGACTCCGCGCAAACATCGAAAAAAGCTGGGAGAATCACCAAAAAGGCAGCCCAGAATCCAAAAAAAGAACAGCAAGGGGGAAGGGAGGGGAAAAGCTGTCTCCAGGTCGGCCCGCGCTAAAAACGCAGACAAAACAGCTCTCGCAAATACCGTAAAACATACTGTGATCCACGGAAAGCAGGGCCTCATCAGCGGCAACTTAGCATCGAAAAAAAACGCCAGCAAGCACAAAACCAAAGTGTACAGCGAAAAAAAGAAAAGGAAACGGAGAAATATCCAACAAACCCCCCGTCACAAGACTCAAAAGAACTTACCAGGTCCGTCAACCAAAAAAACTCTAAGCAGTCAAAAGAAAAGCGTCCAGAGCTGCCTGCGCTCTCCGACTGTGCCGCAAACGCGGGAGAAAGAGGAAGAAACCCGGAAAAATCTTTTCTCAAATAAAAGTCGTCAACCGTCGCACGGCAGAGACATCAACGACCAAGAACGCTAAACCAAAATCGGGAAATCAAAAAACGCGTCACTGTCGGCTGGCACAAAAAAAAAAAAAATCGGGAAAAAAAGGAAGGGGAAGGGACATCAAAGTCCAAAAAAAATGAACATCGCAGGAAACAAGGAAAAAAAAGTACATGGGGGAAAAAACGCCGATCTGAAATACTCCTAAAACATAAAAAACTTCTTCAATAAGGCGACCAAATGAGAAACGGCATCCAAAGGAAAAGGAAAAAAGAAAGTGCACTCTAACCAGAAACTCCGTCCGGCGCAACGGCACCACAAAAGAAAAAACCAAGATCGCGTGGGTCAAACCTGCGGGGCAAGAACGGAGCGGCAGTCCCTGCATCATCCACCCATCAAAATAAGATTGATTAAAAGGAGAGAACTGGAAAAAAAAAAGAAAAAAAAGGAAAAGCCTGAAGAAAGTAGATGCCAAATCCAGGTCAGTACGATCCGTTGGATCAGCCCAAGTCAGCGAGACACTAGGGAGGAGGTCCCACGCGTGGAGGTGAGAAAGAAGGGTGTGCCGGAAAGATCAGGAAGTCTCTTGTGGAGAATGCCTCCAATAAAGGGTGAAGTGATAACAAAAAGGGGCAATGGAGATAGTTTAATTTCGCATGACAAAAAAAACGGGACTGAGTCAATGATGTCACGCGCTGAGAAAAAACCCAAGGCTCCTCGAAGGAGGAAAAGAAGAACGGGAGAAAATGCGAGCCTAAGAAAGAGTTCAACTCGAGGTCAGGCGAGAACAATAGAATAAAGGGCCTAAGGAATATGCTCCACCTCTTGTACTCGCTGCAAAGAAAGGGTCTCAAGAGGCTGAGTCGATCACTCGAGACGACAAGAAAAACCTCCTAGGGACAAGTTTGCCTCCTGCCTTCACCTGAGGAGAGAGGGGGACCAAGCTTGTAGACCCAACTGAAAAAGAAAGGTAGCCAACCAAAGGAAACCACAAAAACACGTCTGGGGGGGGTTCACATTTCAAAATCAAAAGGCAACGAACCACATGAGAGATAGAAACAACACAACGAGAGGGGAGTGACATAGGAGGGGAATGGGATAGAAATGGAAAAAGTGGTGGAGGGCACTAACAAGGGTTCTAGGTCAGTTTGAGGGGAGGGTATGGGGGGTGCTGGGCAAGGGAAGCAAATTAATGAGAACCCAGTTGGGTAAAAATAAAGAGGGGAAAACCAAGCTCCACGAAGGAGGGTTCCTCCTCGAGAAACCGGGAACGAAAGGGGGGAGGGGGGGGCCGAGGATCGGGGCGGTAGCAAAATAACAGGTAGCATCTGAAAGGAGAAACGCCAAAACTGTCGCAAAAGGGCCAACGGGGTCGGAGCATAAGCGCTGCACGGGCGAAGTAGGGAAGAGAAGGGGGGTAGTACTGCGAGCTCAATAATTTCATCGGCGTCGGAAGGGTGTGACTGTGGATACATCCGCTCTCTCTTTTCATGAGGGACAAGGGTTCCTGCCCATCCATCAGAAACAACAGATGGCTCAGAGCTCGGCAAAACCTGAGGAACAGAAGAAACCATCGTATACCGGGGTTAAGATAAAATGGGAGCGGGATCAGAAGAAAAAAAGTCGTAATCAGAGAAGGGTTATACGAAAAGATAGGCCTGGTGGAACTTTTACCAGGTGTTCTCACGTACGTGGAGTGGGAAGAGAGTATGGAGTAAAGAGGGGGGGGGCGGGAGGGGGTCCTTTATAAAAAAAAGACTCCTCCGGAATAAGAAAGACGGTCAGGGTAAACCGTGTCGTGGGAAAGCCGGCGCGAGGGCTCTGTGTCTATTCATTCTGAAAAAAAGACGTAAAAAGGAGTAGGCTTTCCGCGGTCAGTGCCTGGTCCGGCCAAACCGCTGTAACGCAGAGAAGGGTTGCTGTAACCGTCACTGTGTTATGGGAATAGGCGCTGGCGGCGGCGGGTTGTCCTAATAAGGACGAAAAAGGGGGCCTGAGATGAAGAAAGCTTTGCGAGAGGAGAGATGCGAGGGACTCCTAGGGGGGAAATTTCGGAGGAAAGAAAATGGTGGACGTTCAAACTTGAGAGAAACGCGAAAGATTGTGGGAGAACGACGGCCAGAGAGGAAGGAGGAGAGAGACACTGGCGGGTAAGAGGACTCTTCCTTATCAGGGTTTTCCTTTGGAAAAGGGACCAGTTTAAAAAAAATATCGTCGGGTGACTGTGGGGACTTTGGCAGGCGCCCGGAATTTTTTGAAACCGTGGCGTATCAACGCTGGACCGGTGAAAAGCCAAGAAAAAGAGAAGACTGCCTGGTCTTCCCGCTGAAAAGTTCTAAAAAGCTCAAGTACGGGGTTACTGTCCTGTCGACGCTGCTGACGCTTGGGGGATGGCATGTCCTGGGACACTGGAAGAGAAACCACGAGAAGGGCGGCGCTGCCTGTCTTAAAAAAAGTATGGCAATAAAGAAAAGCTGGGAGAGAGGGAAGAAGAGGGGTGAAAAGCCCACTTTTGAAGGGGAGGCGGAAACCTCAAGACAAGAAAACAGCAGCTCGCGGTCTGTTCGGTACGGGGAGAAACTCGGAAATAAAGGAAGCTAAACAGTCAGTGGAGAGTCTGAAGGGTTAAAAAGCAACAGGGAAAGAAAGGAAAAAAAAAAAGTAGAAAAGGGGGAAGGGTTGACCCTCTATCAGTCAGAGCCTGGTCGTCGTTCGGAAGCGTAAAAAAAAAAACTTCACCGGACTGAAAGTCAGGGAAGGCGCGGGTGACGTTGTGGCATTGACCTGGGCACTGTTAAAGGCCAATGTTAGGAAAAGAAAAACGCCGACGTGCTTACTGGAAAAAAAAAAAAAACAGATGGAGGGGGGTGAAGAGACCGTCACCGCCCGATGAAGCGGCCGGGGAAAAAATACGATCGACGCCGAGAGAGAACAACAAACGAAGATTATGGCAAAGTAGCAATGAAAGATAGGAGCGCCGCAGTCGATTGCAGTAAAAATCATCGTAATCGCCGGAATGCAGGAAACAGGGAAAGGTGCGAACGCTCGTGGAGGTATCTAACATTGCAAGGCATCCTCCAGGACATCAAAAACCCGCCGCCTTCACCACCACCTGCCCTGGAGCAAAGAAGAAGGAAGTCAAGAAAGCTCGGCGGGAAGTAACACAAAAAACGTCCTGGAGCTACCAGGGAATCAAAAAGAAAAGAACTAAGAAGTCCACATTGGTAAGAGTCCCGGGCCGCGTCCCGTAGTAAGCTCTCTGCATCACGAACAGGAATACGCGCCGGCCGGGAAGGGCCAGGCTGCAGGTTCCTCTGGAAAAAGACAAATGCCGTATTGAGCCTCAATAACAAGACTGAACGTCAGGGAGAGGTCAGGTGGGGGAAACTCCGCCAAAAGAGAAAAGGACCAGCACCCCTGCCCAAGAAGAAGGAGGAAAAAAGAAGGGGACTCTTCCAGCAGAAACGTCCATCAAAATGAACACCAAAAAAAGGGGTCTTCTCCCCCATAAAACCTGAGCCTGCGTACATCGGCGAAAAAAGAAAAAGAGAAAGGAAGCTAGGGGAAAAAGCGGGGCCACCATTCCATCGTTAGAACACAAGACAAATGGAAAGGCCCAGACCCTATCCCAGAAAAAAAAGGTGGCATCAACCGAAACTGTTAAAAAGTTGTCCGAGCACCGTAACCAAAAAGGAGAAAAAGGAAGGGGGCATCTTCAAAAACGAGACAAAGGCGGAACCTTCTCAGATCCGCGGCCGTAAGCTTCCGCAAACAAGAGGTCCAACCTGCCCCGGTTGGAGCACTCAAACGTCTAAAAACCTGGAGAGAGGAGATATCCCGAAAAGGATCCCCCGGAACGAGGAAGACGTCCTCGGCCGCTACCAGGAAACCAGAGAGAAGTAATTCTGAAAAGATTAGGAACCGGCAGGGACAACCAAGGCAAAAAAGCAAGAAGGCCATCACTTGAATAACCAAACGAAAGAAACACCGTTAAAGGGGGCCACCCCGGGAAGGGAAGGGAAGCGCCTCTGACCGCTGGAATAATAAAAAAACACAACAATCCTACAAAAAAACCAAAAAAAGGCATACATAAAGGAAAAGGTGAAAGACAGTGCATCTGACAAAAAAACCCGAATAAGGAAGGCGCAAACGGCGAAACCAAAAAAGAGAGATCGGCAGCCACAAGGGGAAAAACAGGCTCGGGGTGAATAAAACCTTCCGATAAAACAAAAACAGACAAAAGTCAAAGGGGGCATTAATTTCTCATAACAAAAAAGCAAAAAAACGCAGGGAACGCGGAGAACAGGGAAAATCCAGGGGAAAAAAGTATTGCCGGGATACGCGATCACAAACCCATCCGAACGCGGCCAGGAATAAAAAAAAATTGGAGGGAGGACCAGATTTAAGAAAAATTGGGGCGTCCTAGACAAAAGTAAGGGGCAGGCCTGAAGCGGTAGGAAAAACTCGGGGAAAGACAAGGGCTTAGGGCGGGAGCCCAGTGGCAACTTATCCCTGACGGCTGAAAGGACAAAGAAAGATGATCCTATAAAGTGACCTTATGAGAAAAAGAGCAGGGGGACTAAACTGCAGAAGAAGAAGACGGAAAGAAGAGAGTCCCGACGCTATAAAACTCCGCCTGTGCCGGTGAGACAAAAAATTGTGCTCGGAATAGAGTTCACGCGAATTATGGGAACATAGAAATACAGCGATAACACATAGCCAAAGAAATCCTACTTGCCAGGGCCTCCTCCGAGGGAACTCAGGAGGGAGAAGGAGGTTCCTAGGTAGATCAAAACTGGGAGACTAATGTGAAACATCAAGCACCACACTACCCTCATAAACAACAACGGAATCTAAATACCTGTCATAGAATGAAGCACTGAGTTCACCCCTAGAACCCTTCATCAGAAACTCAAAACCCACAACGGAGAGATATGGCAGCAGGGAAAAAGTGGGGGGAACTGAAAAAAAGGTAGGGTTCGATCCTGGGTTGCTGAGTTAGTTGGGGGGAGGGGGGAAAAGGGGGCAATTGGAGAAAGTGGTGCTAACCGAAAAAGCGACCCCGGTATGGCCCAAGGCAAAGTTGGACAGTGGCCTAAAAGGAATAAAAAGGGAACGGAAGAGGAGGAATGAATCTGTACCTCGCAAAGACTGTGGGCAGAAAAGGGGCCACGGCGGAGGTAGATATCGAAAGCGGAGGGATCAAGGCTTTATTCCGCAAAAGGGAGAGCTGAATCGGAAGGAGGAGGAGAGGGGGTGGCCGGGTACTCATCGCTTGCAAAGTCAAAGGGTTAAAAAAGAAAAATGCGCCATAATCTCTCAAAAAATAAAATGCTCAAAAGAAAGACTTCAAAACAGACACCATCTGATACCGTTTCAATCCATACAAGGGAATCAGGAAAAGAAAAGAGAGGGGGGATCGATGTCCTGGGGTGATCAGGGGAAGGCCTCTCCACGGGCCGGGAAAACTTATTGCACAACGTTTAAAGCGGGAAGGGGCGGGAGGTCAATTGTGTGAATCACTGTATTAGTGGCATTACCGGACTGGTATTGGAGGGTATGGAAAGGGAGATAAAAGAGCCACGGAAGTCTTACAAAGGGACATGAAGAATCAGCATGGTCGGGAAACGGCGCGGCGGCTTGATGAGGGGTTTGAGTGACGTGTGAAAAAGGGTCAATGGATGCCTGGGGGATAGGACTGAAGTCTCTCTACGAGAGGTACCAAAACAAGGGGAGAGGGTGAGGGGGGTGAAAAGGCGGGTTTGGCTGTGAAAAAAAAAAGGCTGTCGGGGTGGAGGGCGGGCCCTTCCAAAACCTAAGTTGCAAACTAAGAGAAGACTTAGGGATCGGTCGCTGGGGCTCTAAACGGGTTCGGAAGGGAAGATCGCCGAAGGAGAAAGAGGGGTAGAACCTTTTAAACTTTCAGAACGAGCTGGTAGCTTGAGGAGATGCAGGCAGGGTCAAAGCGCGAAGGCTAGAACCTGAAGGGAATAGGGTGGAACGGGCCCCGGAACGGTTCCGAAAAATAAAATTAAAAGTTCCCGGCGGGGGGAGGAAAGGGGGGGGGGAGTGGAATTCTAAGGGAGGTGTTCTCAAGTATCCGAGAAAAGGCTTATGGAGTCTGCAAAGAGAGGCGCGCCTTAATGGAGAAAAAAGAGGGGAGAAGTCCGAATGTTTACGGCTGGTCGCTACTCAGAAAAATGTTAATGAGGAGGGGAAGGGGATAAGAGGCCGAGAGCCCCTAGGTGCCTACGACTGGCCTGGGCTGTCCTGTCGGGAGGGCCGGTTTCAAGACTATCCAAGAAAGCGGCGAGCTTGAAACGATGGAGCAACTCAAGCATCAGCCTCGCTGGGGGGCCAAAAAAAAAAAGACAGAGAGAAGAGAGGAGGAATGTGAGTGTCAAGCACGAGACGCAGGGGACTACTTGACGCGCCAGGGAAAAATGGGGGCGCGGAGGAATGGCCCCGCCCGGCCACGGAGAAACGCTTTGGAAAGGGAACATGAGGACCGTGAGTAAGCCGACTATCAAAAAATCCCTGGCCCGATAGCTAAGCTGAAAACCAGTAGTCAGGGGGAGGAGGGCGGATGGGTACGGGGGTTGGATGGGAAAGGTGGCGAACAGTTCCCAATCCCGGGGAAAAAGACTAAGGCCGGTTCTAAGTTTTACCTGTTCGCAAAAGCCGCCCGGAAAAAGGAGTTGTTTAACCCTGCACCGACAGAGTTCCTTCCATAGATTCAAAGGAGAAAGCCAAAAAAACCAAAAGAGAAGGGGGGAAAGGAGAGAATGCCAAGGAAATCAAAAGGAGAGCTCGTAATTCAGTGGACCGCCGCGTGGGGAAATAGGGAGGTGGGACGTTAACAAAAGACACGGAAGAAGGGACTATTTCTCAAGAAAGTCGCCAATTCTGCGTTTGCCGGCCTGGAAAACCGCCAAACCGGCCACACAAAAGAAGAAACTTCCCTACCAAAGGAAAATCCTAGGGGCAAGAAGCGGCGCCTCTCTGGCAGAAAAAGGTACGGCAGCGCGGCGACCATGAACAACCGGGGGTTCACCGACGAAGTTAAAAAAAATTGTCTCAAAACTATGGCCGGGCAGGTACAAACCGCCACATGGTAGGGAAAACACGGTCAAACCGGCTGAAAAGGAAAGGCGGAGTGAACACGTAAAAAGAAAGGAATAACGAAAAATCCTTAAGGAAGCGGAAGGCGGGCCAGCTCAGAAAAAAAAAGGATAGAATGGGACCCGCTCTAAAACTTGAACTGGATCGGGTCACTCTACCATCAAAAACAGCAATCCCAAACAACTCAGCCTGGAGGAAAACCCATTGCTCCCCGGCCCGGGCGAAGGAAAAAAGCCATGAACAAAAGGCAGAAGAAGCACATAATAAACAATAAGCGAACTGACCTCGCGGACCCCTCCACAGGCCGGAGAAAAGAGAGAGGGAAATCCTATAGAAAGACAGCTGCGCGAGGAAGGAAAACGAAAACACCGGGGGCCCTGCTAAATCACCCAAACAAAACAGAAAACAGATCCCCAGCCGGGAACCGGGTCACGGAACAGAAACCTCTCCATTCCCAGAAAAAACCGCGACGGAAGCGAATCAGAGTACGTCCTAGGAACCCCTAAACCCAAGGAAGCGCAGCGTGCGCTACCTGCTGAAAAAAAACCAAGTGAAACGACGCGGAAAACGAGACTCAAATGGAGAAACCATCACTAGTCCATCGGTAACGAGCACAGAAAAAGATAATCGTAAAGAGGGGACAAATTCCGGACGCTTCCGAAAAAGAAATTCCCACACGCAAGCGACTGAATACCCCCGTCGGTACAGGTCACACAAGGCGAACGGACGGAATGCTCCTGAGGAACTCTAGAAATCCGACCAGCTTCACTCTTCCGAATGGAAAAAAAGGCCAATCATCCCCTCAAAAGGAAGTTGGCCATAGCCCGGAGAGAAAACTGACCCACAAAAAGGCACACTGAGAACAAAAAAAAAAAGGATACGAAGAAAGGAGGGAAAGCGACTTTGCATACTGGTTGATATAACTGTAATCAAAAAAAAAAAGCCCCGCCCTGCCCCGTCCCCTCACCATTAAGTAAAGAAGGAAAAAAAAACACCGACCGCCGAACGGAGGTGAAAAGCATAATCCAGGCCGGCCGAGAAGGGGTCAAGAGAACACCACTGAGATCCATATGTGATGAGATCCACTCTCCGTCGGAGAACAAGGGGGGGTCGGCAAAGGAAGAAGGAATTCAGAGGGAGCATGAAAACCAGAGTTAGGAGCCAACTACGGTGCAGGAGGAAAGGGAAAAAAGGAGCTGAGCAAAAAGGAACTGCAGATGCAGGAACGCTGATAAACGAAGAAAGAAACGATCTCCACCGATGACCCTGATGAGACGAAGGGAGACAAAACTTCCGAAGCCCGCGTGCAGCGGTGCAGACGACATCTTGCCAGGGGGAAGCATGGAGTATAAATCGCGAAAGATAAGAAAGCTGAAAAGCTTGTAAGTAAGGTGCTACCGGGCGATCCCGGGATCGAAAAAACAAACGACGGAGGTAAAACCGGGGGCCACGCCGGAGGAACCATAACGCCTAATATTGAGACCAGGGAACCCAAAGCCAAGGAAAAAAAAAAAGAAAATAACAAGGAAAACCTAAAGACCGGTCAGATTGAAAAACACCACTGAAAATCTAGCCACAACCTCAGAGAAAAAAAACACCAACGTGAAAGGGGGGGGAAAGGATAGATGCCAACGTAGATTTGCACTCGAGGGAACGGGGAGTGAGGTGGGGGAAGGGGGAAGGGGTCAAGCCATTTAGGAGCACTTGGGTCTCATCTTAAAAAAAACCCGTCCGGTAAATGGGTCAAAAAAGGAAATTTTAACGCAAGAGGGGAGGGGGGGGCCGGATCGCGGGTAGCGGAAACGCGCAATGCCTGAGAAAGGGGGAAAAAGGGAGAAGAAAGAAGCAGGAAGGAGGAGGGAGACCTGAAGGTAGTCGCAAGGGAAAGCTAAGCACTGCGAAGTCGGAATCTCCGGTGACCGTGCGAGCAGAACAGTCAGGGTCTAGGAGCGGAGATAGGCCAAAAGCTTACATCTGAAAGTTGAACTGGCGAGAGAAAGAAAGCCGACTAATATCCTACCGAGCTTTGGGGCAGTAACGCGGGGGGAATGCCCAAAGGGGTGTGGAAAAAAAAAGAAAAAAAAAAGAAAGATACATGAAGAGGAATAGAAAAAAAAAAAAAAAAAAAATACCCTGCGAACTTCCGACACCACGTTGGTCAACCTACAGAGTGAATGGAAAAAAACCCATAGAATATGACGGACCGGGTTCCATCTACCCGGCCATCTGAAAGACTGACGTATTCTTTGTTACTCCGCCAGGGAAGTCGTTTAGCGGGTAGGGGGGGGGAACATTTGGAAATTAATGCAGTACGTAAGATGGGTGTTGTTTGGCGAAGAAACACTGGAACCTGAAAGGTCTGGTGGAAAAAGGGGCACGTAGAAAGAGAAAAATGTCCGGCTTTTAACTGCTCCGTCGGCGGCAGTTGGTGGAAGGATGAAGTTCTGTCAGGATGCCGGGGAAAGACCTGCTCAAAGTGGTTCAAGCTTGGACAAAAAGGTCAGAAACAAAAGGGAAGAGGAGGAGGGAGTGGTTGACAAATAAAGGTTGGGGTGAGGTCCGATCTTTCTTGGCCGTGGAGGTCCTTCCGCGGTGACTCCAAAGGTAAGAGAGATAATCGGAGCTGCGGAGAGTCAGGCGCGGACGCTTCTGGTAACAGATAAAGAGGAAGGGCGAAAAGGGTGGTAGAAGTTGCATACTTATCAACGCCTGTTAAAGGGTGGCAAGGCGGGAGTCCTCGTGAAAGGAACGAGGTAGAGAGAAGGAATGGACGCGGGTGACGATACGAGAGTTGCCTGCGAGGTTTATCAATTGGGCAGTTAATGTTGGGAAGACGGTGAGGCAAACGGTGTGTGTAAAGGCCGGGGCCTGTGTAGTAGCCCGGGTGCGTCGTCCGAGCTGGAGGGGAGAGCAGGGTCACCGAAAGAAGGGCGGAAAGCTGCAGTGAGCCCGCGAGCTAACTGCCGGAAGACGGTTTTAGGGAGGGGCAGACGACGGACGACTTTGTGTGACTGGCGATGGGAGGAGCCGCAAAACGAGGCGCCACGAGGGTGAAAGAACGCGCTGGGGAAAAGGTGATTCGCTTGAGAGGGGGGCCGCCGAAGACGATCACCCTCAAA
>Ga0179593_1544026_pt1 | contig 12954 bp, 13 predicted proteins | sample CZODoug2_1_08_16_FD_185931 | JGI IMG/M metagenome (GOLD analysis project Ga0179593, IMG submission 185931) | Vadose zone soil fungal communities from Angelo Coast Range Reserve, California, USA - CZODoug2_1_08_16fungal (PacBio error correction) | ecosystem: Environmental > Terrestrial > Soil >...
GGGGGAAACTCCATCCCACACCCACACAGCTAGAACTTAGCATGTAGCGTGGGAAACAGCGATGCAAAAGAAAGAGTAACAAGAAAAACACCGGGCCGGAAGGACAGGGCGGACCAAAGGCCTGCCGGAAATGGGGGGGGGCCCAAAAGAAAAAAAAAAAACGTTTGACGGTTATGGGAAAAAAAAAGGGAGGACCAGAGGAGCAGCCCCCATGTTCACGAGTTCGGGCATACCCAAAGGGGGGGGATCGACGGGGGCCCATTCCCAGGGAAACGGTCAAGCGGGAAAAAAAATCATAAAAGGAACGGAGAATCACCCAACGGTCGGAAAGGGGGAAGTTGGGGAAAAGCCGGCAAGCCGAAGAAACAACCGTCCCTTGGGTTCAAAAAAAGAAAAAAAGGGCACCTTGGGCACCGTCCCATTGTGAACGCCGAACCAAAACAAAAGGGAAGGGGAAGAACAAAAAAAAGCAGGCTCGCGGTCCTAAAAACAGGCGAAAAAGTACGAAACGGTACGGGGAAGAGTGCCCAGGGGTCTGCACCACCCCGACAGCCAACAAGAAAGGGTGTTGTACCCCAAAAACATGGGGGTGGAATGGCAACTTTCTCGGGGACGGAAAGGTACCCCTGCCACCAGGGGGGGGATGTTTGAAAGAAAAAAAGGACCCGATCCAGCCGCGAATGAAAATCACTAACAGGGCCAGGTGAAAAGACTTTTGCCACAACCTGGAGAGCCTGTAAACGGGCAACAACACACGCTGAGGAGAAAAAAGGTCACCTTAAAAAGGGGTCCCTGGAATTTCCTGGTCACACGGTTACCAGGCCCTTGCACTTCGGGGGGAAATAGAAGAACTCGCCCAGCAGAAAAACAAAAGGATTTGCTCGGTCGGAGGGGGGGGGGGGATTTCAGCCCGGTGCCGACGTGAAGAGCAACCACCCTAATTGCACCAAAGGCTCGGCGGTCGCGTGGAGGGGCTGGTCGTGCGGAGGGGCAACGATCGAATTACACAGAATTAAAAAAAAAGACCAAAACAGTAGGGGGAAAAGGGGGGGAGAAAATAGGACATTGTAAACCCAACAAATCTTTCAACCGTGAAAACGGGAAACAAGACCGTTGTCCCTTGGGGGGTCTTCTAAAAAAACTCGTAGGAGATGTGGGAGGTAAAGGCTCTTGGAAGGAGAACCAGGTCCTGGTCCGCCCCTCCGAAGAAAAACGAAGGGAAAAAAAAGCAACCCCGTCCACGACTGCGACCAAGGGGAGTTCACCCACGGGATGAAGGCGTGGAAACTCACCCGACAGGGGGGGCGGGGTGTTAGAGGAGCCGGGTGCTCGCGGCGGTAGGAGAAAGGCGGGATCACCAACAATTGCCAAAAAAACAGGACCAAAGGAACTAGGTCGTGTTGTGAAATGAAAAAGTAGGTGCGAATGTGCCTAGATCCCGCAATCCGCCCCGCACGGGAGGGGAAAAAACCGAAAAGGGGTTCACGTTTGGACCAGTGGTGACCCCCGTTCTAAAGAGCAGTGGTGCAATCAAGACGGAGGAGGGAGGAACACGCAAAATGGCTGGGAGGAGGTTTCGCGAAAACAAAATCGTAGGTGGTTGAACTGTAAGGGGGCCCAATCGTCGACCAAAGGGGGGGGGGTAACCTGGGTCAAAGCCCATGATACCGGCAAGGACGAGGCAACGTGCACAGCAACGAAAGGTCCCGGCAAGGAGAAAAAAATTTGAACTCTATGGATCTCGATCGGCGAATCACCAACAAAAAACGTACGGGGGGGGATACGTGGCCCAGGCTCACGGACGCAAAAAAAGGGGAAGGTACAAGGAAACCCGGAAGGATGGTCGTTGTTCCACGAATATGGTGGGAGGCACCCCCGTGGAGAAAAGGAAACCTCGATAAAAGCGGGGACGCGGACGAGGTCACGGGACTCGATGGGAGTGAGGTTCAGGATAACAGCCATCAAAAGGGGGAACAATCGTCAAAAGGAGGGAAAAGCGGTCGCTGCCCCCTTACAGCAAGGGGGGAACCAAACAGAAAGAATCGCGGGACAAAACCCTTCCTTTTAGCCCTGGGAAAGGAGTGAGAAGCCCGTTGAAAGACCACAAGTCGCATGGGTTTTCCTAAGGGAGGACTAAGGGGAAGGAAAGTGTCAGCTCCGACTTGGCAAAAAAGGTACTTCGACAACCCGCCCGGGACCAAAACCGGGAGGTGGCGTCCAGGTTGCTCAAGGGTATCAAAACTCCTGGAACGTGGGGGGGAGGGGGGGGACCGAAAAAGGCAAAAAAAACCTCCCTCCGGAGGTGAAGCGCATTGGTTTTGGATGTCAACGGAACTGGCTAAATCACGAGTTAAATGATCGGTGACCACAGGTTAGCCAGGGAAAAAGGCTTGGTCTGCTGACCCACACAGGGGGGTTATCGGGGAGTTTAGTCTTGGTTGTTGGTTGGGGGAGGGGGGGAGGTCAAAATGATGAAAAAACCGATGACAGACAGCATCGGCCAGTGTTGGAAGGGGGGGTCAACGCAGACCTAAGCCGGAACTAAAAGTCTGTCAAACATTGGTGGGTGGGGGAAAAGGGAAAGAAGTTCGTGCGTGGGAGCAAGGGGATGGTTTTCCAAAAAAGGTCATGCTAAAAAAAAAAAAAAGACACAAAACCAGCCCCCCAGGGGGGTTGGGGAAGCGACACACTCCCTGCGTGATGGAAAAGGACCGGGGAGTATCATCCAGGGGGGCGGGGGCACACCAGAGCAAGGCATCGAGGCAAGGTGATCGAGGAAAAGAGAGGGGGTAACACTGTACATCGATTCGCAGATGTACCGCCGAAGAAAAGCATAAGCTCCTGACATGAGCCCCAGGGACACAAAGGGTAGGACCCAGGGGGGGTCCCCACACTAGCATCCAAAGAGAAAATTCTCAAAAAAACAACAACAAGAAAGGGAGGAAGAGTGGCCCTATGACTGCTATGGTGAAAAACCACGGGGGGGGCCGACAAACAAAATGGGGAGGATCACTTCGGCAATCTTCTTCCGGCGTGCCCGAGACGGGGAGAGATGGAGAAGGGCAAGCGATCTAAGATATCAAAACGGTCAGGGGGGCGAAGGAAAGCACGCATGATTAGACACAACGAAACGGTTACCGCAGGCGGACGCCGACAACCTTGGGGGGATCGGCTGTATCTTCGCAGACACGGGAACCCATCAAAAAAGAGAACTGAGAACACGCCCACACAATTCCTACGGACAGCCCACCCGAAAACTGAGAACAAGAGTGTTCCCGGGGGAGTTGAACCAGCACACGTAAATATGTGGGCCCGAAATAAGAGTGGGTATGATCCAGGGTGACAAAAAAAGAAAACGGGGCCCGGCTAACCCGTGTGTCAAACAAAAGCCAAGGTGCGGGTCAGAGGGATCGGGGGGGGGGGGAACCGTTCAAAAGGAAATCGCGCACCGTGTTCCAAGGGATGCAAAAAGAATTCCTCATCAAAAAACCTGTAACGGAGGGAGGGAGCTCATGCAGAAAACAAAGCGTCAGCGGGTGAAATGAACTTAGCCCATGGACGAACACCGAAAATGGCGACGCGGGCGAATTATGGGGGGGGGCGGGAAAAACACACCAGGGTCGCCAAAAAAGAGAAAAAGGGCACAAAAAGGGGGAAAGGAACCCATGCCCGAGCTCCACCGACCCCCTGGGAGTTGGACAGGTCCCAACGGGTCGGAAAAAAAAAAAAAGAAAAGTTGAAGAGGGGGCGAGAACACGCGGAACGGGCTCCCGATGTTAGAAAGGGAGACCGCCTCGACGCCTGGAAACTTTACCCCTGGAGGGGGTCGAACTGTACGCTCACTAGTGAAGAAAGAAAAAGCGGAAAACCTGACACGCATAAAAGTTGAGGGTTCGTCACGAAAACCCCTGGGAAAAGCGAAAAAAGGGGGGGGGAAATTTTCTGGCACGGCAAGGGAAATTCGAAAATACGTCGGGGAATGGTAAATCAAACAAGGGCGGAAGGAAAAAAAGGGCCAGCCCAGATATATTCCAAACTTTACGAAGGGGGGGTCAGAACACAGGCGGCAGGGAGGTCTTTGGGGCCAACGTTTGGGGGCAAACGGCCTGTGAATGCCTGGGAGGCCCAGGTACCAGAGGGAAAACGAAGAAAGGTAAAAGTCACCTAACGACCCGCAATGGGGGTTTCGCCGAAAGCTCAAAAAACCCTGGGGGTTGCAGAAAGGAGGGGAGCCCCTGGGGGATCACCTTTGCCCTCGGCCACCTGAAACAACGGAAAAACCAGGGAGGTTTTTCTCCCGTGGACGGCGAAAAGAGTGGGCGCTCACGGTACCATGGGGGACCCGGCACCGGACGGCAAAACCAAAAGCTTTTTTTGCGCCCTTGGACCACCGCTTACTCGGACAAGACGCCGAGGCCCAACACGGAAGGCCAGCAAACATGCCGACGGACTGGGCGTCCCACGACGCCATAGCGAGGTCGAGGGGAAGGGTGGACGAACTCTTCAAGATGGCGAGGGGACGAAAATGGGGGGTTCAGCACACAGGTCACAACACGACGGAAAAAAAGACAGAGCCCGGCGTTTCCTTAGCCCGGGGAAAAATGCTGGACTTGAACCCGACCCAAAGTGGGAGAAAGCCCCGGTGACCCTGGCCAGAATTCACCGGGAGGGAGACGAAGGCGGACTACGGAAAAGCGATCCTTGCCGTTAAAACACGTCCACGCGAAAAACGGGGACGAAAACTTTGCCCAACAGGACTGGGGGGGGGACGCACAAGGACCGGCAAAGAAGGGGATGAATCCACGCCACGCCACGAGTGTTTACGGAGAGGAGGGGGCTGGGCCTGCGCTCGGGGAGTGGATAAAAAAAAGGGGAAGTCCGTGGTTTGCCAGAAGGTGTTCCCACCAAGGGGGGGAAGAAGGCCTGCGCCGTGAAAAGAGAATGACCCAAGTATCGCCCCCGTGGGAAAATGACCAAAGGAGGTCAAAAGATGCTGTTTCATCGACGCAGACGAAGTGCCCAGTAAGGAGGGATTCGAGCAGCGCAGTGCCAATTTGCCCTAAAAAAAGGTGAAACCCATCCGTCTGCTGGTTAGGCCCGACGAGAGGGCAGACTTGTGTCGACTGGGGGGACAGAAAACTGAGCCGGGTTCTTCCTTGACTGCCCGGCCGGGGAGAGGAGCAAACATTGAAAAGGAACGCCAAGCTGCTGGGGTTGGGTAAAAAGAACCGGAACGACGTGTGCGGAGGCCCTTGAAAAAACTGAAAAAACTGGGGAAACGGAAAAAGCGGAGGAACCCGTGGGTGGGCTCTGCGGGACCAGAGGGGCAGGCGGTTCACGAAAAGGACCGGAACCCCTGCCCTTAGCCAAAAAAAGGGAGAAAGCGGGAACACGCGAGGAGAAGGGGCACCCCGCCACCAAAAAAAAAAAGACCGCTTTGGAAAAAAAGTAAACGGGCGCGCGGGCCAACTGGGGGGGGAGGACCCGCGAGCACCCAGAGGTACAGGGGTCGCCCTACCTCCCGGTGAAACCCTCGCCGAGGTGGGGAAGGGGTCGTTCCTGATCGAAGTGTGAAAAGGGCGCCCGAGGGAGCCCACGCCGGCCGCGTAAAAAAAAGACTACACAGAAAGGGAAAGGAGGAGAATGTTCTCATGGCCAATTGTCGAGCACTGGGTCGGTGCAAAGGCTAACTGGGGGAGAACGCGAAAAAGGAAAAAACAACTGCAATTCAAAGAAAAAAGTGAACCTAGCAGTCGAGAACATGATGAAAGGGCCGAAACCGAGAAAAAGGCCGAACCTGGGGGGGCTGGCCAAAGCGGCACCATGGAAAATGACCACTCGCTGGAAACGGAGTTTCGGTCGGATAACCCTGCCAGGCAGGGGGTCCCGGTCCACAGCTCGTGGCAGACCTAGGATGTGAACGGGCAAGCAACGAAACCCAAGGGGGACAATCGCCGCCCCGGTGGCGGGTTGAACAAGAGAGACAAGCCCGACGCCCACACACAAACCTCGACGGGCCGGGGGCCATAGCATCTACCCCCCGGGTAAAAAAAAAAAAAGTTTAAAAAAGAACCACTGCCGGCAGGGAAAATAACAAAAAGGATCCAATTCCTCCTGTGTACCTGAAAAAAAAAACAGGAAAGGTTCCGCAGAGTCACATAACGAAAACAAACACCTCAACAATTGGGGGACCCCCCTTCATTTGTCGGAAATGGGCAACCTCGCTGCGACGTGTGAGGGGAAGAGAAAGGTGAACGGGGGGGTTGACAGACAAAAACCGGCCTGGCGATTAAAAGCTACTGGGGAGGGGCAAGTCCGTTTCACACTGTTGCACCACCCCCGGAGGGGAAAAGTGACGAACTCCAAAAACCCAGGAGAGGACCTGCCCCAGGTGCCGTTGGGGGCCAGAAAAGACTCCTTGGGCACACACAACGGGAAAGAAAAACCAGGATACCTCACGAAAGCGAAGGAAAGGACTCCACACCGCCCGGGGGGGGACTTTCGTGTGTCGCCGGGAGGTAGGGACAACCGGGGGCCGTCCTTGAGCACCAAAAACAAAATGATGTTTTTGCAAACACAATTTTGAGGAGGAACCGGTCCAAGCTGCCCGGGGCAACCCTAACCTCAGGAAGGACAAAACATCTCAGTACAAAGGTAGGACAGGCCAAATGGGTCCAACGTAGTCAGGGGGGAAAGAGGCCACAGGTTCCCCACCCCGGAAGGGTGAAAGGCAAGTCGTGCAGTGTCAAAGTGAAATGGTGGCGACGCGAACAACACGAGACTAAATTTGTCGTTACCACTGCCGGGGGGAGGTAGCAAGACAGCGCGTCCAAAAGATTAAAGGTGAGGTCACTAACCAAAAAAACCCCTAAGCAGACCTCCGGATGCCGGGGTGGTAACTGGGTAAAGACCGTTGTGGCGTGGCTTGTTACAGACCCCCCCCCGAAACCCCGGGGACATGTTTAAGAGAAACGTTCTTGGAAAAGAGACCTGCGGCTGGGAAACTCCCAGTGGAACACTTCGTGCCCTTTTTGCCACGGGACCAATAGGGTGTTTATCGAGCAGACCTCGGCCGCAAGCCCAAAAAGAACCAGGGGGGGTTCGAACCAGGTCCAAGGTGAACAGGTGGTGCAAGATCGGAAGGGTCCGAGGTAACACTCCCAACCATGGTGCTGGGGAGGAAGGGCGCCGAAAAAAAAAAGCGGGGTGGTAAGGTTATGAACCACGGTGGTAATCACCCGGCAACAAGGTGGGACCTCCCAACCCGGGGAGGACACAAGCGACCAACCGTGCACCACCGATAAGAAACGGGGGGGACCGTTGAAAACTCGTAGATCACAGCGATTTTTCCTAAGCGACGGGGGAAAAAAAATGCCAAAGGGATCCCCCGACCTAAAAAAATAAAATCAACCTGACCGGTTGAGCAGGATGATTCTTGTAGTGTCCAAAGGGTGCATGGCACCGTGGGAAGGAAAAAAAATCCGCTATCATCCGGCACAAAAAGCGGGAAAAGTCCAAGGACTCGATAATGATCCAACGTACGTGGTCGAACGGGGCCTCCAGGCCGAAGGGGAGAGGGTGAAAGGCGGGATGGAGATTAACATGGTCAGGACCCAGAAGGAAGGGAACAGGGGCCGCTGGGACCAAACCAGGTAATGTCACGGGGAACAAGCGGAACCGCAGAGACCGGGTAAACCAAAACAATGGTCGTGGATGTTGACAAAATGGGGGGTAACAAAAGACCAAGGGGGTCCCATCGGGGGGGAAAGGTCCGCTTGCAACAATTAAACGGTTAGGACTGAGATGACAACCAAACGAATGGGTTGTTTCACACGTGGGGGGGCAAAAATTCCAGCGTGACTCAGTCCCCGAAACGCAGGGATGTGGGGCAGAGAGCAAGCGCTCGCCCGTTACCGGGGGGAAGATCCTTGTGTTGGAACCATGACACTAACGGGGGGGAAAGAACCGATTTGGAAAAAAAAATGAAGCTGAACCCGGTAGCACCGTGGTTGCCTGCTATGGGGGGGCTGGAGGTAGCCGGGAGGTGCTTTTGGTTGGAAAACGGGGAGGCAAAAGGGAACAAAAAAAAAAAAGGGACCCATCGCACTTTTAAGCCGGGTTGTCCCCCGGCCGAAGAAGCCTGGAAACTCTGTTTGGGGTACAGCAGGGGGGTGGGGGGACCGGAAGGGTCCAAAACGTGTCTCACGGCGGGGGAGTGTGTGCACGGGGACGAGAAAATAAAAACCACATCCGGGTCCCTACACCCCAGGCGGTTGGACCGCAAAAACAGGGTGGGGACCACCATCGGCGGGTGTGACAAAACAGAGGTTGAAGAGGGTCATCGTGGCCTTCCCCAACACCAGTTAAAGCCATAGGGCCGGTGGTCAGCTGGCCTGAGAAAAAAAAATCGAGGTAAAGGAGAACCAAGGCCAGAGCCGAGGGCGAGGGGTACGAGGAAGAAAAGAATCGGAAAGCCACAAAAAAAAATCCTTCACTGAGAAAACAGACAAACCAAGTGTCCGGACAACCCCGGGGAAACAACGACAGTCCATGCTACACCAGCTAACACACACAAACGGAAAGGGAGATAGCATACCAGGAAGTATACTGCCTATTGGGGGGACGGGACCCCTGGGGATTTGGGGGGGGGGAAAACGGACACCCGTCCGGCGGGAAGGGGTCCTATAGTCGTGGGATAGAGGCAGGAAAGCCTTGGGCCCGGAAAGAAGAATCCAAACATGACGGATGAAAATCCCGGGGTGCAGAAGTTATGCACAGGGGGGGGGGACCCTCTATGAACTTCGAAGGAAGCCAGATGATGGAAGGCCACGCCGCAGTATTGTGCAACGCCCATGGGTTTCAGGAAAACCCGAAAAACGCTTTTCTTAGTCCGCAGACGTGAAAACCCGTCAACCGCCGTTGAAAAGCAAAAAATTCTCCGGGCCCACCAGAAAGGAGGAGAAAGGAGGGGACCCGGGGGATTGTTCATCTGCGTCAAACCAGGCAGGGTGGAATGCCATCGTTGTTTGTATGATCTTTTTGAACAGACAAAGCTAACCGGGCAGAAAAGAAAGCAGAAGAAGCACAGGGGACGGCAAAAATGTCAACAGAGACATGCACATAGGACGCACCAGGGTTGGTTTGCACAACAAAATTGCACGCAGGAAAGAAGGGAAGAAGCTTTCCGCCCTCAAACACCTAAGCGTTGAAGGGGGGAAAACTGAAGGAAAAAACACCGACGCACAAAAAAAACGAACCGGAAGTGGCGTCCGAGGAAGGAATTGGCTGATCTACCCCATTTCCCCGCAACTCAAGGGGGGGAGGAAAAAAACATGCCGATCCAACAACGAAGTTAGCCGTCGACGCCGGTCCAACGCACAGGGAGGAAAGATCAAGAAGTTTGTACACACGCAGACTGCTCGGTGATTGTACGAAAAGGGTCAAAAAACCGGCATCGACAAACCGACCGAAAGGACTGGGGGAGGAAGGAAGAATGGTCTCGAAAAAACACGAACGGAGACTCGTAGATGGACACAAGACTCGCTTATCTCCGGGGGGGGGAATACGGGGAAAAAAAGGGGGTGCAACCCACAAGTGGGGGATCGGAAAAGAATCCGCTTGAAACCCGGTCAAAACGATTCACCACCGGTTAAATAGACCGGGAGGGGGATGGAAAAACGTGAGAACGCCCGGCTATGAAGAAAAAGGAGGACCGACTCCGCGGGGCAGGGTTTCTTTTGAAAAAAAAGGGTTGGCAAGACGTCCGGCAAAACGGGGGAGTCCAGGTACACCAACCGTTTGGTACGACGAGGAAAAAAAAAAGTAGTCCCACCGCAGGGTTTCTCGAATCCAAAAAAAACACATGGGGGGGGGGAACGAAGAACAAAAACCGTCGGTCCAGAGAAGACAACCACAGGGACTCGAAGGCCCACCGGACCTGTCAGAAAAAAGGCCTGGGAGAACTGGGACGGCCCTAGGTGCGACTAATAGCACCGCCAAAGTCCTGGCGAAAGACCGCGTGTACCAAATAAAGGAAAAAAAGGGTGCCCCCTCTGTCCCCGGCCCCGTCCGGAAAAATCCAACCCTAAAGGCTCAAGAGGCCAATGGGAACCGATTTGAAAAAAACAATACGTCATCCGGAAACCTGGGTAAAAGGTTACGGGGGGAGAACGTTTTTTCCACTTGACCAGGAACATCTGACAGCAAACCGGTCGTCAAAACGACAGAACCCAGCGTCCACTACTACAACAGACCGGAAAAACGCAGGTTCCTTCCGGCGCACCCGCGGAAGACCGACCAAAGGGGACAACATCACAGACCCGACTTTCCCTCAGACAGCCCCACTATTCCATGTCGACGGTTGAAGAAACGCAGGGACAAAGGATCGGACGACACCAACTAAGTAAGTGTGAAGTGCCAGCGGCCAACTTAGAAAACCAGACCACAATGGGTGGTGCTCAATTAAGCCTGAGCAAAGGGATGAAAACCAAAACACGCAACCCGAGGTTCAAAGGGATGCTGTGGTCGTGATTTTGAGACCAGGAACAGGTTGGGGGGTACCAAGGGAGTCCCTGGCAACAAAAAAAACACCAAAGGGGGGCAGGCGACCGGTTGAGTACGGGAAGGCCGATACTCGCCCGTTGGACTTGCACGACACCCTACCGGAGGGGCCACCGGACAAAGCCAGGGTGGAAGAAAAACATGCAAGAGCAAAGGGGGGGGGGCGGGAGTGCACATGCCACGGAACACACCAAACTTAGGGGGGAAAAAAAACCCCCCCCGGGGCTGGCTGGGGTCGCCGAAAGGACGGAAAGGGTTGTGGTTCGCCGGGGTGACAGAAAAGGAAAGACATGCCGGTGGTCTGACCTTTACCAGGAAAAAAACAAACGGCCGTCGGACCACCATGGGCCTGGCAGGGCAAAGATGGGAACAGGGACAACAGCAAAAAAGGCCGTCGCGGGTGCACGCGGACACTGAAGACGACAGCCCCCCCACGTTCCAACGACCGGGAAAAACCGTGTGCTGCTCGCGTTAAAGACAACCAAGGAGACACAGGGGGGCACAGACCTGAGCCTGCCTGGCAGGCCCGCACAGAAAGAGCAACAAAAAACATAAAGAGAGAACCCGACGGAAAGGGCCGCGTTGGGACGTGCGGCGCGCGGGCGGTCCAAAGAACCATCCGCCCGGCACCAAGGGGGGGACCTGCCTTCGGTCCACGGGGGGGGTGGTGTTGTTCGCGGGTGAACGCGGGGTGGGGGTGCCCCGTCCTGGGGAGGTAGCAAAACTTTCGGCCTGGCAAACCAAAAAGTCGGAATGAAAAAAACAGTCGAGAGCACAACACCGGAGGGGGGAGGAAATTGCGATCGGACCTTGCCAAACGGGCAAAAACAGGGGGGGGGGCTGAACGTTTGGCGAACAGCGCCAAGAAACCAAACCCCTTTCAAAGGCGAAACCAGGAAGGGCGACCAGGAATCCGCGATCGGGACAAAAAGCAAAGAGAAAGGCGCCACAAGGTTGACCGGGAAAAAAGGATGCTGCCACCCAACGGAACGGGGATCCTCCTAGAAGTGGGGGAAATTTTAGGTGCTTCTGGATCGACGTCGGCAGTTTTACAAAATCAACTGCCCCCCCCCCAAGTGAAACCAGCCAGCCGGATCAGGGGAAGTCAGCCACCACAAGCAGAGGGAACGGTCACGGGTGAACAGCGAAGAAAAAAAAGAAGGACGCAAAAATCTACTGACGTACTGGGGGAACAAACCGATAGCTTGGGCTCCGGGGTTCCATGGTGGGAAAAATGCAGGGAAAAGGATGAAACCCTGAAGGATCAAATGAAACACTGGAAAAAAGAACACGGAGCGGTCACCATAAACGGCGGGTCGTCCTACAAGCTCCCCACAGTTGTTGGAAGAACCAGAGGGGTCCCGGCAATGGGAAACTGAGGCATTCGACGAAAAGAAGGTTTGCCGTTTTGGAAAGATCTGGAGGGCCCGTATTTAACATCCGGTATGGTGCCAGCGGGCAGCCGGGTGCAAAAAACCCCCGAAGAGACCATGAAAAAACGAAGAGGGAGACCACAAAGCCTTGCCGGTCCATGGGGGTGGCAAGTACAACGTAACATGGCCCCAAAAAAAGAAGAAAACTGATACTCAACTGAAGAAGAAATAAACACAAAAGCAACTCACACGAACTTGGGGAGTCGAGGTTGCGTGACTTGCCCAGACCCCGGGCGGGGGGCCTTGGGGCACCCACCGCATTAGGTTGGGCCCAGTCTGGTGGAAGGAGGCGCATTTTGCCCGCCCGCTGACTCGACGCACAAAGACTTTTTCCGATGCGCAGTGAACGAAAAATCAAGGGGGTGTGGATCGGCCAGTGACACCGCGGAAGTCAAGGGGTAGTGAACGGGTCAGTGCAGGAAAAGCATGTGGCCCGGGGGGCGGACCTATGAACGGGATGGTTGTAGTCGTGGAAAAGCGTGAAAGGTGAGGGCACACACCGCACGCGTTTGTGTTGGAAAAGAAGTTCGTCAAAAACACAAGGGTCTCGAACCGGGCAGGGTCCGGATGCCGTCCGGTGGGAAAAGGGCATGGGAGCGTCGAGGCGACTTGTGCCCCACGGGGGCAGGGGGACCTGGTAGAAGCACGGGGGATCGAAAAGAGAAAAAACCGCCCCTGGGGGGTGCGGGGTCCCCGGGGGAAAGGCCGTATGGCCGAGAGGGGGCGGAGTCCGCCACAAGGGGAAAAATAAACCGACAGGTGTCACGTAGACCATGACCAGGGGGGCTAGGGGACCAAATGCAGATCTGGAGGGCCGAAGTGGGAAGGGGGGAAGGGGTCGGGAAGAACTTTGCCCAAGGATCGGGCTCGAAGGAACACCAATGACGGGAAGTAGGGGAAATTGGTAATCCCTCGCCCGACCAACGCGGGGTACCCTGGCCAAACGGTCTGGACCAACCGG
>Ga0179593_1660069_pt1 | contig 12954 bp, 16 predicted proteins | sample CZODoug2_1_08_16_FD_185931 | JGI IMG/M metagenome (GOLD analysis project Ga0179593, IMG submission 185931) | Vadose zone soil fungal communities from Angelo Coast Range Reserve, California, USA - CZODoug2_1_08_16fungal (PacBio error correction) | ecosystem: Environmental > Terrestrial > Soil >...
AGCTGTTTACCATAGATGACGCAGAAACAGAAGGGGGAAAGAAATTTTCGGGGGACTCCGTCCTGGGAAAGAGAAGGGGATTTAGCAAGCGGAACTTGAGAACGCCGTTTCATACCGCATTAACCATTAAAGGTACGCGGTGGGGAAAAAAGAAAGAAAAAAAGCAATCAGGTTGATGAAAGTTCTCTGAAAATCCGGGTAAACCGCAGGGGGATAGGAGTCACTTTAATGTATCTTGGTGTTAGCCGCATGATCCTCAAGAAACGTGCAACAGCCGAGAGGGAAAGAAAAAGGAAAAAGCGGCGCCGGGCATCGCGGACTTGTGAATGTCGGCGACCGCGTGGGGAGGAACGTCCTAGCGACTCCTCAGTAAGGAAACAATGGTCGGCCGCTATAACCAAATGAAAGGGAGAGGCCCATAGGCGAAAAAAAAAGGAGAGGGAGCCAATCGGAGCTCGGCGCAGCGTGAAAAAGGAGGGGAAGGAGCGCGTGGTCGAGTCCAACCGCAATGAAAAAGAAAGACCTGTCGCTGTGTGCAGTAGAGGGCATTGTCGCAGAACAGGAAAGGTCACGTTAAAACAACGCGATCTCTGGAAAAAGAAAGGAGAACCACCATGCTAGGAGGAGACTGACCGAGCGCCTTTTTTTTGGGAGAAAAACGTGGTAACCACGGGATCAATGCGTGGAAGAGGGAAAAAAGAAAGGTTGGCGACGCCATAAACCGGTCGCCTGTCAAAAGAAAGAAAGGGAATGATAGGGATAAAAAAAGAAGGAGGGGCCTGGACGATCCGCGATGAGAGAGAGGAGGGAATTGGTGGGCCTCGCTGCCTGCGAAAAATAAGACCCCCCAAGGTTTACGGGCGCCACCGGAAAACGCTACTTCGAGGCGACGGGAAAAAAAAGCGGAGTATCGGCCGAAGCTGGTCGCGCGGCGAAAAGGAAGGAGAGGCCGAAATACGGTGGCGCGCCGGTCAGAAGGGGGAAGAACCTGAGCCAAAAAGAAAGGCACAGGCGCAGGAGGAAAAAAAAAAGCGAAGGTGAGGTAGCAGCTGATTTAGACCGCCAGCCCGGAAAACGGGGGAAACAGCCAGCCTCGAAGCTCTTAGAAAAGGGATGCCATTCGAATCTGTTTCAGGAAAAAAGTCAATCTCGATTACAAAAAGGGGACACGGCGAGAGGGGGGAAAGGTCAATTCGGGGGCGTAACTGGCGCTCGTTGCACGCAGGGGTGGAAAAAGAGGGAAAGAAGATCCACGTGAGTTTCACGCAAAGAAAAAAAAACATGCTCTATCAAGCGCGGGCAGAGAGCCGGAGGGGGGGGTGGGGGGTGGTGGGGGGGGGTTGGGGGGTGGTTGGGGGGGGGGGGGGTTTTTGTTTGGGGGGGCCCCCCCCCCCTATCTAGGAAGAGGAAAAAAGGGCAAGCTCGACTACATCTCCCAGCCATCTCTCTCACAACTCACCGGAGAGAAGAGGGGGAAGAGGGCCAGTGAAATAGCCCTCATAGGTCTTCAGCCCGGCCTCGTCGGGGGGGAAGAAGAAACCCTCGCTCCCGCGCTTATCGAGCATGGGCACATCTCTCGAGGCGGATCGAGCTGCCCGATTGGCGAGCACAAAGAAAGAAAAGGAGAAGGAAAAAGTGTGCGCTCGTGACGATGCCGTTGACGAGAAGAAAAAGGAATAGAGATGGATCTCGCCTGCTTGGGGAATGCTCCTGCAACATCTTCCTCAGAAAGAGAAGTGTCGAATGCCAGCGGAGAGAAAAAAGGAATCGGGTCCTTCCTTCTTCTTATCACCTCCGAAAAAAGAGTCGGCATAATGGAGCGCCTAGGAAAAAGAAAGGACTCCGGTTCGATGGTGAAAGGAACCATCCGTAAAGGCGATCAGAGAAAAAAAAAGCACAAAAGGGCCGAGTTGAACGCCGCGTGTTTCGACAGGCAAAAAGGAGAGGGACAATTCTGCGCGAAAATTGGGGGGCGGCGCCTGATGCTCTGCCCTCAGGCAGAAAAACAAATCCACTCGAATCGCGATCGGAGCAGAGAAGCAAGGACGCGGAGAAAAAAAGCGGAGCCCTAGCATCAAGGGGAAAACAAGGAATCCGGGAGAAAAGAAAAAACCTTCATTGGAAAATCGCACAGAGGGGAGGGCCGGCCACGCATGGACAAGATTTCGGAAAAATCATGCGCAAAAAAAAATGGGACAACTTTGCACCCTGGGTGGGTTTAGTAAAGGGGAGGGGTAGCCTTGGAGGGAAAAGGGGCGTTGTAGCAAAAGTAGCGGCTGTGAACCCCTAGAGTGTTTCACACAAAATCCTTGCCATAGGGACTGTTGGCCTCGACCGACCGAGGGGTCCTAACCGCCTGGGGAGAAGGGACCGAGCGAGAGGTGGGCAGAGAGGGTGCCGCGCTCGTCCCGCAAGAGCATACGGTTATAAGAAGGCCGTGCTTGGTAAGGGAGAAAGGACTGAGGGAATCGAACGATTCGGATTGAGAAGAACACGCTAATTGGGGAACAACGAACTCCTGCTGCGCTGCCCAGAGGCAAGAAAGCATTGGGAAAGTGGAAAAGGAAGGACCAAGCCGCGAGCGACAAAAAAATCGCCGCGCGCAAAAAAACGTAAGCATACACTACTGGGGGCATGACATCACTAGGTCTACCCGCGGGGAGGGAAAAGAAAAATGATGAATACTTGGGGGAGGAAAAAACAGCCCGTCACCACCCGCCTGAAGGCCGGTAGACGCTCTGTAAAATTGGAATACAAGGTTCGTCAACCACAGCACGGCTACCAGCCGGTCAAGAAAAAAGGAGCGGGACCCTTCTGCAAGAGGGGGGGGACGGGTGACAGCGACGCGTCCCCAGACGGAGACTCCCGTTAGCTCGACTTCACGGGGCCTAAAAAGCAAAAAGGGAGAAGGGGGCTCGCCCTATCAGTAAAGGGGCTGGAAAACTGTCCAAAAGTGTAAGGCAAGAATTCTCCGCGCGGCGACCATATAGGAACGAACCCTCGCCAAAGAGAAGGCTGCGCGCCGCCCGCATCACAATAAATTTTGGAGTGACTGAGGACACGCAGATGCGCCCTCCGTCTCGGCGCGTAAGAAGGGGCCGATCGAAGAGGTCAGCCGCGAAAAAGAAAAGGTCCATCAACGACTGTTGGAGCGGCTAAATGCTCATGATGACCGCTGGCCTTCCGAAAAGGGAGGTCCATGCCGAACGGGGGGAAAAAATATCGGGAAAGAGCTCTCTGTTGAGCAGGACCCTCGGAAGTAATGTGGGTGATTTTCTCGAGGGCGAGAACCCGGGATGAGAAATCCCCGCGCGAGAAAGAAGCGGCGCCGTCCCTGATCCATTATCGGGGGAAGGGAATTTCCTCGGCCCGGTCGTCGATGAACACGGACGAAAGGACTTCTTCCTATACAAGAGGAAGGGCGCTCGTATACCGAGAGCGCGTTCACACATGGAGGGCGGTGGTGAAATCTTGCTGGCCGGTGAGAAGGGAGGGAACATCCCACAAAATCGAACGGGAGACATGTCGCGTGACGCGACCGGGAGCCTGAAATCGTCCCTGGCCATCGGAAAGCGTCGGAGAGGAAGCTCTCTATTCTGTTGAGACTGCGGAGGAAAGGCCGGAACTCCGAAGTGGGATTGCCGGGCGCTCAACCCTAGGGAAAAGCCTCCGAAAAGACGGAGGCGGAGCGGAAAGTTGCGCGAGCGATAAGCGTCTGCCCAATCGTTCAGAAAAGAAGACCTGCCATTGCGCCGAAGGAGCATCAAAAAAAAGAACGCCGCAAAGGGGGCGAACAGGGCCTTTTCGTCCGTCCTGTGAGGGAAGATGATTGATCTGAAACCGCGCGCCATGAAAGGTCCGCGGAATAAAGAGGATGAGGGGAATCCAGGAATGGGCGACTGGAAGGAAAAAGGCAGCAGCAATCGCAAAGGCGAGTAGTGCCGCCTTTAACGGGGCTGCCGTGATGAAAAAAAGGGGCCCGTTCGAACAGAAGTTTGAAAGATCCTGTATCGTGAAAAAAGCAACTTAAAAAAACGTAAGCGTTTCAAAGACGTCGCGCATGAGCGCGTAAGCGCGTCTATTTCATGAACTAAGGACCGGTAGCCGTGCAGAAGAGGGGGCTGAGCGTTCTTGAACCCGGTGCTGGAGAGGGATTTGTAATGCGGGGGGAGCAAGCGCTCGAAACAAAAGGAAAAGATAGATATAGAGGCTCGACAGCTCGACGCAGCGGCCTTCGGAAGGAAGAAACACAAAAAAGCACAGAGCTAAACGTCACCGGGGTGGGGAACTTTTCGCAAAAGACGACTCTCTCTCGCCCGGGAACTTTCCGGTGGGAGGGCTGAAGAGATGACCGTCACGATCAGAGAGATACGACGTGGAAACGGAGCCGCTGTAAAGCAGCAGAGGTCCAGAGAGTCCTGAAAGCGCGTTGCGCGAGGGGAATATCCAGCCCGTCGCCAAGATAGGCCTGGAAGGACCTCATCAATCGATCCGCGAGGTCAGTTGCGGGGGGAAGATGCGGAGGGGGAAAAAATCCTGCATACTCGTCAAAGGAACAGACGACAAAGCGCGTGCCACGCCGGAGGAGGCGCTGAGCGTAAGGATCCAATGTCGGGGAGGTTTCCAATGGGGGAACTTGTGCGCAAGAATCGGCTCAAAAGAAGGAAATGTCGCGAAAAAGGTCGCCATCCCGGATTTCTCGGGGAAAGAGGTTGCTCGCGCATAAACAAGTCATCACGGGTAATCTGCAGTCGCGAAGAGCAGGACAAGTAATGCGAAAAATGGAAGGGGGAGAGGGGGGGGCCGCTCTTTCATAATGATGCGAAGGGGATCATCACCGGTCGCGTCACGAAAAAAAAAAGGGCGAATTCCCGGCTGTGGGAGGAAGAAGAAAGCAGCTCACAAAAAAGGAAAACCCCGACACTTCGCCGCATCGGGGATTCGTTGGGTCTAAAGAAAAGGACGCGAGAAATGCTAGGATTTCGATACCGTTTCGTCGAAGAAGAAAAGGGGCCGAAAGAGCCGATCATTACATGACCTCGCGGGGGAGGATCTGTTCGAAAAGACCCGGTTTCTCGCCCTCGACTCAGGAAAGAAAAAAAGAGGAAGCGCGTGTTCCTGCTCCCAAGCGGAAAGGAGGGAGAGGGGGACAACTTTCCACAGGACGCCGCTCTCTCTCCGAAAAGGGTGCATGAGCCGCAGGGGAACTCCAACCTAGGGATCTAATCGCACGACGAGTCAGAAAAAGGGGGGAGGGAAAAGACCCAGGGACTACTCGCCGTCGTCGAAAACCGACCGGGAAAAAAGCCGCAAATCTATGTGGAAGGGCGCTCATCGCGTTTCAGAGTAGTCGACTCGGGGATGGAAATGCGGCGACTTAACACAAGGAAAAGGGTTTCCATCGTCATCATGAATAAGGGCTCCTGACCTCGGGCTGAGGCCCCCACCTGAGAAGGCGGTTCTCAGCAAGTCTTTAAAAAAAGATAGGGGGGGGTTCACCGGCCGCAACTAGCAGACGGTAAGCGCTTCGGACACGCCTGAGAGAGAGGTGACGTCAATGGAGGGAAAAAAGGAGGAAACCGCCCATTTGCCCTCCTCTGAAGCTGCTGCTGGGGGCTGTGAGGGAACAAGGTCTCTCAAGGTTGATGGAAAAGTGCATTTCCATGCGCCAGTAGTGGGAGAAGGGAAAAGGAAGAGGGTCGTTTAGGGAATTACTGCCGCGATGATAAGGACACTCGGCTGAAAAAACGGATATTGCCGCGCCAATGCGGGAGAAAACGGCAGCGCGCAGTTACTTGGAAAAGGTCTGCGGGAAAGGTCGAATCCGACGTCTTAAAGCAGTCGAAAACCTCGACAAGCAGGCCCAAAAAACCCGCTAGAAAATAGAAGAAGGCCATCCGGGAAAAAAGAGGAGGCCGCGGAGTACAAGAAGGTGCAAGCTTCAACGTTGCGCGACTATAGCTGTGTCTAGTCCAACAGCAAAATAGAAGGGCAATGACGACAGGAGGGGCACTACAACCAACCGCAAGTTTGGGACTGTTCTCAACTCAGAGGAAAAAGAAAGTCTAACGCAAAAGAAGAGTGCACAATCTTTTTTGAAAACAGAAAAGGTTTGTCTCCTAAGATGGGAAAGAAAACTTTACCCACTGGGGGCTGTGACCGGCATTAAAGAGAAAGAGACCATTGAAAGGGGACTTGAAAACCGTATCGCCTTGTCAGTGGAGAAGGCGGCTCAGAAGCCGTAGCATGATGCTCGCTCCGAGAAGCGCGTTTGTCTGGCACGTGGTGGAAAAAAGAAAAAAAAGAAACTATCATGCGCAAGGAAGAAAAAAAAGGTAAGCACAAAGCCGGTCGATCAGAAGTTCACGAACACCTAGGCTGGACGCGCGCGCGTGCAGGCTTCCCTGACGCGAAAAAAGAGGGGGTCAATAATTCGGTTGCACCTCGTCAAAGAAAATAGGCTCATGCTGCAGAAAAAAGGGACGCGCATGCGACGGTTATCCAACTCAAGACTGGGGCGCGAAACGGAAGGCTGCAGTCTACACTTCACGGCGAAAGGGCGTCTCAGGCTCTGACAAAAAAGAGATCGAGTACACCAAGTGTGCGGGGAAGGAAAACGGTCAAGGCGCGCCATGTTTCGATGACGTAAAACGTCGAGGGGACAAAAAGACACCATCGTGCACTCGAGAAGAAACAGCTACTCGATGTTCTGCACGCACAAAAAGAAAGAAGAAGAGCCTTGGGACCTGAGAAAAAAAAATGCAGACCGAGCTGTCTATCCCACAAGTGCAAAGCCTCCTAAAAAAAACAGAGGAAAGAATGTAGTCGAGCTTGCTTGTGCGGATAGCCAGGAAAACGGCCTCGATCGTGTTGGCGATCATGTTCCAAAAGAGGGGGGGGAGCATTTCGATCAAGGAAAAATCGCTTTCGCTGGTCGTGGAAGAGGAACGATGTGGGGAAAAAAAAGAGTGCCCCCGACCGACCAGTTCTCCGATCGAAAGGGATGCCGTTGAACTGGCGCCATCAAGGGAGGGCCTGTTTTGGGCGGGCATAGAGAAGAAGATCGCCTTGGCATTATCGCGTGGGAAAAAAAAAACTAATCACCTTCGAAGAAGAATGCACCAGTTTCCAGCCTGCGTCTGGATCACCGTTCGAAGAGGGGCGGCCTCCTGAAAGAAGAAGAAACGAGAGGGCTCCTGTTCGATGGTGAAAAAATCTTGGAGGCGCGAAAAAAGTAGAGGCGATCTCGTCAGGAGAAGACGACCATATTGGAAGGGGGGGTTTTTCCCGTAGGAGAGAGGGAAAACGGGACCTTCTGCTCGAAAAAATATGGGGGGGGGAGCGCGCCGATATGTATGAAAAGCTATTCCACCAAGGAGAAAAGGAAGGAACGAATCATGGGGGAAATGAAGACTCCCTGCAAAAGGAGAGAGCATCAAAAAAAAAAGACATGCGATCCTCCTTCATGGCTTCGCTGCAAGAGGGTCATCCGAAAGATCACGAAGGGGTACCGCAGATGAAGAAAGGCGCTCGCCGGCTCCGGTTCAAAAACAAGGTTGTTTAGCCTGGGAAAAAGGGCGTTGGCAAAAGCGAAAGTGGAAGAACCGTGAAAGAAAAGAGGCAGAAGAGATTTCGTTGCACAACAAGGGCCGAAGTGACATGAGGAAAATAGGAGATCGTGCCGAGCGGTTTGGAAAGAATCTCGAAGGGGAAAAAGGAAACCGCCTTGGCGGCGAAAAGAAAGGAAGTTTCTCGAGAAAGGAGATCGTCGCATGGGAGATTAAGTCATGAGCGGGGTGACCTAGACAAGAATATTTTGGAAACAGAGAGGGCTGGGGAAGGAAAAAAAAAGGACGAGTCTAATAACACGCGGTTGTCATTTACCAACGAGGCGTGAAAAAAAACAGGCGCACGCGGGAAAACCCGCATTGGCGCCTGCCATGGAAAAGAGCAATCCGCGGAAGGGGGGGGAAAGAAAATATCTCTGCGAATTTGAGCAAAAGCTAACAAATAAGAACACTGATATCCCTTGCCTCCTCATCAAAAGAGGGGGGCACTGACATGCACGAAGGAGTACAGCAACGTGTCAAACCTGTGAAGAAAGAGGGGAGACCCCTCCCCGTCAACCGGGTGAAGTTCGAAAGGAGGTAAGGGCGGGGACAAGAAAAGCGCAGGAAAAGGGAAATGCAAGGGAAAAAAACAAAAATGAAGGCTCGGGACCTCGGAAGTGCGAAGGGAAGTAAAAGCGACGGCCCCAAACATCAAGACTCTCCCGTAAAGGCCTAAAAGTGTGTAACCCCGAAAAAAAGACTCGCAAAAAGGAAGGACATGATGCCGATGGAAAAGCTTGGTTAAGGACAGGAAGGAAGAAAAGGTGCTGACAATTACCGCAGGAAATGAAGACCACTCTCCGAGCTGAAAACAGCGAGAGGCCCCAAGGGAATCCCAATAGATTTGCGGCTTGTGAAAAGGAAGAATATGCTCGCCCCGAAAAGGAGGGGACTTTGGAAAAAAAAAAAAGGAGACGGTGTCGGTCAGCCCCAAAGGACAAGGGGCCAGGAAAGAAAGGTGAGTTCGGCGCCCTGCTGCAGGCTCATGATAAGAAAAAGAGAAAGCGCTGTCGAGAATTTAGAAAAGACGCTTGGCCTGAAAGAAAGAATGAACACTCGCGTCTCGCACTGTAGTTTCCATGAGAAAAAAGGGAATGAGAACGAAGAAAATAGCTAGTTCTCGCCGTCCGAGGGAGCGCTTGACCCGCGGGCAAGAGGGGGCCCGTCTGTCGATAAAAAAAAAAAAAAAGGATAAGGTACCGAGAGAAAAGACGCTGCGTAGACCGCATCCGGAAAACGATATTCGCGATGCGTGCTAAAAAAATCCGCGGGGGGGTGGGGCGGGCCTGTGAGAAAGTGACAAGAAAAAGGCAGGAAATTCGACCGTGAGAAGCCGCTGGCGCGTGACCGAAGCTCATTGGAGCGTCGCGGGGAAAGCGCGGCAATAGAAGAGAAAGAGTTTACGATAAGGAGAGATCGCGCCGAAAGCCCGCATATGAGGGGAATTGGGGGGGGGGAGGGGACGCGCGCAAACCGCGGAAACGGACCGAGATCAAGGGGGAAAAAAAGGGCGCGACATTGCAATAGGGGAGAATCCTCGTCGGGACAGTGGCCGGAAAAAGCACCGCCATGGCTCATGAGACAAAGAAGCGAAGGGCCCGCGAACCGGTGAAGGGACTCATGAATACTGTTCAGTCTCTTGGACCACTGAACATGTCTCGAGAATGATGTCCAGGAGGAGAGGGGGAGAAAGGAAGGACGTATAGGGAAAGAAAGAGAAACCAAGAAAACGCTTCGGAAGCCGCCTGAAAGGACTCCGTAGAAGAATCTACAATGAACAAAAGGGAGAAGAAGGATCGGACGGTCATTTCGCGGGAGGGACACCAGTGAACGTCCTAAAAAAAAAAGTCGAAGTTCATTCTGCGACAAGGGTAAAAGTGCCGAGCCGCAAGGGGGGGAAAAAGGTGGGAACAGTGCTTGCCGGAAACACCACTGCAGGAGGGCGAGAAGCGCGAGCGCTTGAAGAAGGGGAAGGAGTAGTAAAATATAGGGGGAAAAGCTTCATAAAAGGCCTGCAGCGGCGCGCGTCGGAAAAAAAAAAAAAAACCCAGGAGCTCGGAAAGAGACGGTGACTTGTCGCAGACTTAAGAGCGCGCGCTGCTCGTACTGAAAAGTTCTGAAGAAAAAGGAAAGTCACGATCAGATCTTTTCAAAAGTTGAACGACCAGGTCCTTCTTTAAGAAAGAATCGAGGTGCGAGAAAGGGGAACGAAAATTATTGAAGTCCAGTCGTCAAAAAGGGGAAATCATCATCTATTTCGATAGGGGGCCTGGGAGGGGGGGGAAAAGCGCTCGCTTCCAAGAGAAATAAGGAAAAAGACAAAAGGTTCAGCCGTGACACTAAAGCCGCTCCATTTCTGGAAATAAAACTTCCCCCGTGCGCAGAAAAGAAGTAACTCAGGCAAGGGAAGGGAAGGGTACCATCCCGGGGGTAGAGGGGGGGGGGTTCGCTCCGTGAACACGGGAAGCACCATTCCTCACTTTGAATCAGAGGGAAAAAAATTGTTTCGCGCCGATCGAGAAAAGGTCGAAAAAGATCGCGATCTTCGATAAGAAAATTGAAAGATCAAGCTCATTCCAAATCACGCTCCAAGGAGAAAGGTTCTAATTGCCGGGGATCCGTGCAACAGCTCAGCAGAGAGATTTAACAAGAGCAAGGGCGGCCCGATAAGGGGCGTCACTATCGAAGAGACGATACCCGCGTCGTGTAGAAACCTGTCCGAATGAAAAGAAAAACAAACGAGTCGAGAAAAAGTGCGGATATCTCACTCGGCCGGAACGGTTCTCGCCCTCGACGCAGAAGAACTACGCCAGGGCGAGAAGAAGTGAAAAAATAGTGACCGGCCATCTCGAAGATGAGAAAAAGACGACAGGGAACGGAACGTCCAGCATGTCAAGTAAGGAGCGAACTCCAACCTGTCCAATCGAAGCAGGGAGAAAACGAACACACCGGAAGAGAGGACCAACGCGAAAGGGGCGCATCTGCTTTGAATATAAAGGGGAAAAAAAAAATCTATGTTATTAACTGCGGTCGGGAAAAGAGTCGATGGGTGAGGGACGACGCCGTTTAGTAAGAAGAAAGAGCCAAAAAAAACAGGCGTCGAAGGGAGGGACGGCATCATTAAGCCGTACGGCGAAAGGAAAAACTCTGTGCGGCCAAAAAAAGGGGAGAGACCGAAACGGCGCGTGCGTATGGTGGACTAAAGAGGGCCGGCAATGTGTACCATCGAATGTCAATCCCGACGCCTTCATTAAAGGGTCGCCGCTGCTGAGTTGACGGAAAGGGGGAGAAAGCGGAACTTGTCAAAAAAATGGAGCTCTAGCATTAATGGGAACTGGTGACTGGAGGGGTCAAAGAGGGAAAACGTTCGTCTAACGAACTCCGGGGAAGGGAAAAAAAAAAAAATGTGATGAAGGAGCAGGGAAGACAGGGAGGGGAGTTTGCGCGCGTCTAAAGGGAAGCCCGCACGAAAGAGGTTTTAAGAAACACGCCGGATATTGCCGCGCATAGTGGCAAGGAGCAGCGGAGAGAAGCAGGACTTCGGTGTCTCGAACTCGTGTTTAGGCTCGTCCGGCGACCCCGCCTAAAACGGAACGCCAAGGGAAAAGCAGGCCCAGTGGGGAAAACCGCTAGCTTCCGTTCGAAGGCCATGAGGAAGCGCGATACAAAAGAGGGAGTAAATGCGTGCCCATCGGGGGGGAAGAAAGAGAAAAGGCCGCAGCGGGGTAGGAAAACGATCCGCCTAGGGCAAGGAGAAAAAAAGGACGACATCTCTTGCTAGGGAAAATCTGGTCACGGGTAAAAAAAAGATCTGAAACCGAAAGGAAAGAGCTGAAAAAACAAATAGGCTCGCAAAAAAAAAAAAGGCGGCCGAAAAAGGGTTGGGGTTCCTGAAAACACGGTACCAAAGAAGGGGGCCATCCAGGAGAAAAAAGGAGGAAGTGTCTTGGGGGAAAAAGAAATGGTCAGGGATGCGAAGGGGCTCCGATTCTCCGTGAAGGGGGATGCGCGAGAAAGGGAAGACACGACGGGCTGTTGGAGAAAGAGAGGCGGGCCTGCGGGAGAAAGACCCCCAAGTTTACTGTCGCCAATCCGGAAAGACTTCGATGAGAAGGGAAAGAAGAAAGGGGAAAAGAGTTCACGCGAGGGGGAATGACCGAAGCGCCTAGAAAGGAGAAGAGGTGTTCACCTCTTCCCATCAAAAAACTGCAGCATTCGCATTCGGGAAAAGGATCCAGACGTCAAGGGCCAATGGGGAGAAAAAAAGGGGGGGCAGCGGCCAGGCAGCCTCGAATCTGAAGGGAAAGGAAAAGGCGAAACAGAATAAAAAGTTGGGCGGCCGCAGGCAGACACCCAATAAAGAAGATCGTATTACACCAAGTTGCTGGGAGAAAACGCCAGTTTCGATCGGTCGAACTGGGAAAAGGAAGCAGGTGCTCGCCACCATAGAAACAATAGTTTCAAGAGGGATGGGAAATGCGCGACATGATCTATAAGAGATCGCACCCCGATCGATGCCGGGTAAACTCGACTACTAGGCCTCAGAGAATAAAGAGGAAAAGAGAGAGATGCGCGATGTAGTAGGGATGCAATGTGCGGAGAAAAAAAAGAAGCGATCGGGGTGCCGATCAGGAAAGGACGCTTATAGAGCATGTCGCGCAGAGAAAAAATGCACATACGTCAGAAAAAAGGTAAAAAAGGGATCGGGGAGAGGGGAAGGGGTTACCAAGAGTTCCAAAACGATCGAAACTGGCGCTCCGGAAGAGAGGGCCAGCACCTCTTTGTGGGAGGGAAGCTTTGGGTGTCGGGAAGGAAAAAGGCGTCACGGGCATTAATAGCAGGTAAAAAAGGGGAAAATACCGGAAGAGGGACCAGTTCCTGTTGGAGGAGGGGGATCACCTGTCTCCTGCGAGCAAAAGGCTGCAAAAAATAGGGGAAACGGTTCTAAAAAGGGGGAAAAAACGCTGGAACCGAAAAAAGGGCGAGATTCGGTCAGGAAGAAGAGCGACCATATTGTCCGAGGGAGTTCCCGTCGCTCGAAGGGGAAGAAGAATCGTCTCGGACCGGCTGGAAAAAGAAAACCTGGGGGGGGCGAGAGAACGCACAAGCGAGGCCCCCAAGTTCAGAAAATCAAGTCGCGCGAATCGCGGAGCCCTCGGCCATCAGGAAGCAAAAAAAAGAAAGGGACCAGAGCCGCCTACAAAGAAAGACAAAACACTTCATGGAAATAGGCGGAAGGGCATGAAAAGTGGGTATACCGGGTTTTGAGAGAAAACCCGGCGTTAGCAGAGGAGGGAGGAAAACCTGGTGTTTCCTGGCGTGGTAAAAAAGGTTGAAAATCGAG
>Ga0179593_1303909_pt1 | contig 12953 bp, 15 predicted proteins | sample CZODoug2_1_08_16_FD_185931 | JGI IMG/M metagenome (GOLD analysis project Ga0179593, IMG submission 185931) | Vadose zone soil fungal communities from Angelo Coast Range Reserve, California, USA - CZODoug2_1_08_16fungal (PacBio error correction) | ecosystem: Environmental > Terrestrial > Soil >...
TGGGAAACGGAACCTTCGAGCTCCATGGGAAGGTCATTGCTGTCATCGGTTTGCGCCGCGTCGTCAGGTAGTCAACTGCACAAGAAGAAAGTCGGGGGAAAGTCGGACGGTGGACGAAAGGAAGGAACAACGGTCGTCGGGAAGGTCATCGCAATGATCACGATAAATAATTTGCTCTTACTTTCCTGGCCTTCACTACTCCACCATCGGAGCCGGACAAAGAGGTTATGTGGGGGTTCCCCTCAGACCGCAGTGCTTCGCACAGCCGAGGTCCCGGACACGTGGGGAAAAGAGAGGGAGCGCTCGGGTAGTTCCTCGGATTACGTCAGTTGCAGACATTTCCCTCAACAAATTCATGTCGCTCGAGGGGGGGCGCCACACCCAACACGCACTCACACACAGTAGACCCCCCCCCCAAACACACCCCCACCCACCACCACCCACACCACCCACACAACGACACACAAGGGGTGTCGAAACAAACACAGAACAATACCACAAGGTAACTACCCACACAAAGACGCCACACGCCCCACACGACTCTACAAAAAGCGCAGAAAAACATCCAACACCAACCCACAAAAACCAGCACCACGCTTAGAGCGGAAAAGGGGTCGGCGCCAGAACAAGAAAAAAAACCAACCCACACACACGAATACTCGGTTGGGGTACCCAGGGTAAGGGAAGAAATTGCGATTGTTTGGACAGGGGCGCTTAGAAAAAAAAGTCACGACAGAGGGGGAAAGCGGGGATGGAGAAGGAAAAAGGCAGAGAGAGGGAAAGTGCAGACGGTAGCATCGTTGTGATGGGAATCGGGGCGGCCGCAGTGGCGGAATAATCCACGTCAGGACGACGGGGCCGGAAGGACAGAGGCGGTAGTGGCGAGAAGGTGACTCAAAGCAGGGAAGTCCAAGAGGAGGCCAAAGAGCACTGGACTGAGAATGTTCGCTTCTCATGCGGAGGGGGAAAGAAGTAATCACCAAAAGAGGCAAATAAAGTAGGTGCAGGACTCCGGTAACACGCCTCTCACTCCTTGAGGCGTAGTGCAAGGAGAGGCATGAAGAAGACCTAACAGCGGTCCAAGATAAGTACATTCAAAGACAGACCGTCGTGGAATCAGCCTCACTGAGAAACGGACCTATTTCGAGAAAAACTGGGGAAAACGAATTCTGGGGATTGAGCGAAAATGACGTGCACCGCTTTAAATATTATCCATGGGTTGTAGGAAACTAAGAGGAGAAGGAGAACTGAGAGATACCCGATAGAGCTCAGAGAAAACGTTAGAAAACTCGCACAGTTGAGAGATTTGCAACGGGGTCGAGGTCAGGGCTAACCGAGACAAGCACCTCAAATCAAAGAGGGGGGAACAGAAAGGGAGTTGTGAAAAATTGGTGGGAAAGATGCCGGAGCAAGTTCTCTGTCGACCGACAAACAACAACAACGAATTGAGATAATAGATATAAATCTGGATACCAGCAAAAAAAATTCCTCAAGCGGCCAATGGAAGGGGTCAAGTTCACTGGGGTATGGGAATTTTACTGGTGAGGGAGAGGGTCGGGAAAAACCAGGACTCCTAAAGCACGCACGCTTGGTACTTTGTAGAGGGCGCGGTACGGGCGGGAGTAATTCGACCGGAGAGGAATTCGCTAGAGGCCTCAAACGACAACTCATCGATTACCTCACACTGTGGGAAGACTCAAGAAAAACGGTTCGGGGTAAAAGGGGGGGATAAGTGAAAGCGGAACTTGGGCCTGATGGGGCATTCAGTGGTGACGAAGGCTAGGAAGAATGGATTCGGGGGGGTAGAGCAAAGCTGAGGGGGGTTGGGTTTGGTGACGAGTTAAAATACATGAAACGCAAAAAGGGACTCACTGTGCGACCTAAGGGCGAAGCGTTATAGGAGGTCGATTGATGAGAAGTGACCATGTGGCTTTGGAGGATGAAATTCCGACCGCTAATAGCGGCTCCGTGACCTGACCGACTGCGGGGGAGGACAGCTGTCTATTGGATGAAACGAGGAGGAAGGGGGAATACGATGGTCTGGCAAGAAGAAATGACAAAACGGGCCCAGACGTTTGTTCCTCAGGAACCTGGGGGGAATAAGGAACCAAAGCTGAGGGAATGATACCGGAGAGACCGGAGGTGTAGGGGGGTGAATAAAGTCGAGGGCGTCCCTCTTTGATCGGTGGGGAATCGCCAGAAAACGCTCTGGGACCCACAATCTACGGAAAAAAGAAAAACCCGTATAGGAGTGAACGGGTGGAATGTAAAAAAATGAAAAAGGTAGAGGACCCCAGGCTTGATGCAGACTGGGCGACGAAAAAAGCAGAAACCCAATTAGGAGGAAAAGTCTGTTCAAAAAAGATAGGAGCAAAGAACCTGCCGTAGGGGCGTGCAGGGTACACCTCGCTTGCAATTCTCGTCTTTGGGTAACTACGTAGTTCAAGGAAAAATAAAAGAAGGGGACAGAAGTCTGGAAAGTAGGCCGAGAAAAAAAAAGGACTACTGAAAGAAGAAGTTCCAAATGGCATCTTCCACAGCCTCGTCTCAAAGCTCACTGGGCCAGTGATTCTCTCCCAGGAGTCCTGGGAAGGCGTTGCGAGACGGGGAGGAATCAGTCTTAGAAAGAATATAGGGAGCGCAAACAAGCATTTCAGCAAACAGTTGGGGCAAAAAAAACGCATCAAGTTCCTTTTAGATGGGCAGGAAAAGGGCGTCGGTCCAGGGAGGGGAAGGAGGGGCCTCCGTCGACCTGAAGAAGTAAAATCTGAAAGCAGATCGACGCCGTAACTTACCCCCTGAGCGGGGCGGAACATGTACTCAAAATGTACTACCTTCACCCGATGCGGTCTTTTCCAAGGGGAAGAGCGGCCGGAGAGATGGGAGGAAGGGGGAGGTATGCCTACCTAAAAAGAAAACTGACTAAAGCGGTGGCACTGCACCCCAAATCCAACGCCTGATAACTACGGCTTCTTACAAGACGTCACTCATAAGCGAATTCGCAAGTATTCCCCAGGACCGCGTAGGAAGGCGAGGGAAATCGTGGACCAAATTGGGACCCAAACTGGCCTGGAGAAACGGTTACTCCGTCACCCCGTAGTCAAATTGAACGCTCCTTTTAGGGGGGGGGTACTTACCGTAGGCAAAGCTAAGAGGAAAAGAAAAGAAGCCGGGGGGGGGGACCGGGGGATAAAAGGGCAAATCGAAGCGGCGTGTCTGTCTTGAAACCGCATCATGGGGGGGGGGGGAACTCGATCAGGATATAAGCGGACCGGAGAAAATTCAAAAAGGGGAACGGACGGAGAACGCATTCCAGAAGATCCGAAACCGACCTCTTAAAAAGCGCTCCTCCTTGAGCCGGGGATTGTGAAACTTGTCGGGTTCGAGGGGAAGATAAAAAACGCAGAAAAGGGGCAGATCAGGAGAGATGAAAAGGTGTCAGCAAAAAATAGATCAGAGCGTAGGGAACATGCTCGGCGTTGGCAATAGTGAGGAAGGAAAAGAGGCCCATGGGAGGTGGAAAAAAGAACTCTCAGAGGGGGAAGAGAACAAAATTGCGAAGAACGAAAAAGAAGCTAGAATGGTGCAAGGTACTTACAGCGAAGACGTTCCAGAACGTTCTCACTTCACGATGCGAAGTCTCCTGGACAAGCTAAAGGGCAAGTTCCGGACCTGGGCGAAAAAGAAAATAAAGATGGAAATCGGAAGGGAAAGAAAGTAAGATCCTCAGGGGGCGGAGGAAGGACGCGCGTATTAATTGCCTACAACCATTCCCATCACTACATATATACTCTGGAAGAAAGAAAATCTAGTTAAAGATCGACCTCCATATGAGAGCCAAGGCAAGGACACGAGGGAAAAGGAAGTAAATTTCGCGAAAAGGGGAAAAGTGAGAAATATCAAAAGAGTCCCTATGCCGAAGAGAAGAGCTCACAAACGAGAAAGAGCTTCCGCGCATATCTCTTAGATAAGGAAACCAGTGGAAGCAGGGAGAAAAGGTTGGTCCTTTAAAAGGAGCTCGGCGAGAAAAACGATCCGAAAGCGGTAGCTTGGCGGGAAACTGCGGAGTTTAGCTTTAAGGGACCAAGTTTCTGGGTAGGAAAGAGAATCGCAGACGGCCGCCTCGGTATCTGGGCGGGAAAGGGTTGACGGACCGGGAAAGTAACTGCCTTGATCTTTAAAAAAAAAGGAGCCCCAGTAAAGAGAAGAGGGGAGGGAGTTGCGGTAACCCTTTGCGGAGCAGGGGGGCGTCATAATCGGGTATAATTCCGGAAGAGGAAGTTTCGGGGGGAAAAAGGAAGGGACCATTGGGGTCGATAGTCAAGAAAGGAAGACAATCAAGGGGGGCAAGATGGAAGGCTCTAAGATGCCGCGAGCAACGAACAAGCAGCTGGAGCACTGCAAGGGGATCTCTATGCAAGGAGTTATTGTAACTTTATCCGAGAAGGGAGAACTGGCACGGAGGAGGGTTTCAAAACTACGGAAGATACAAAGGAGAATTCAGAAATTCAGCGACCTTGGCGTCCAGACTGGGGACACAAGGTAGGAATGCTTGACTGGGGGAAAAGGTATTTTGGGGGGGGGGAAGGGGGGCGGCGAAGAAGGTCGGGGAAGACGACGCACTGGGTAGGGAGACTTCCATAATTGTACTGACGAAAGAGAAACTTCGTAGAATTTTGACCTATGGGATTTCAGAAGAAACGGCAGTCAGGGGAAGGAGTACGATGAGGAGTAGCCTCGGGAAGGTTCATGCCAATATAAGAAGACGGCGAATTTGGTCCGCCCTTTGGAGCAGGTGTTCGTACGCCCTACATCTCTAAGAGGTGGGCCACAAGTCCACGATCTCGACCATTTGCCTTTTTCAAAAAAGCAATGAATCTTTCTGCCGGAGAATTCCATAATCACTAAGGCGTTTGGGATGTGTAGGGGGTAAAAAGACCCGCCCTGATGGAAAGGCCGTCTCGGAGAAGAAAGAAAACCAAGAGAATCCCTCCCTGCGGACCCTACCGCATAGTGGTGGGAGAAGGGGTAGGTTCCGAACAATTTTTCTTGAAAGGTTGGGGCGGGTTTTCAAGGAAGAGAGGGGTCGAACAGTTCTTCCGGTTCGTGTCGAAGGGATGGAATCTCTGGCGGGCGAGCGGCTAGCCCGCTTCGCGATTAAGCAACTGAAAAAACGCCACTTCCTCTTAGAGGCAATTTGGGACATACTGTTTTTCAAAAAGTGGGGGATAACTAGAAGAGAAGTTTTGAGGGGAATCATCGAGCAAGCCGGAGAGTCCTGCGCGCCCTGCGGCTCCGGAGAAGTATGTTCTCTTGGGGGGCAACCTTCTGAATGTGTCGAGAGGGAGGGGTCACTGAGGGGTGTTGGGAAATCACATTTAAAAATCGAAGAATGTTAAGAAGAGGCGACTTGGGGGGGAGGAAAAGGAGGTTTTGCAAGCAGACGAGGAGTTAGGGCACTGGGAGGAATCGAAGCAGACTTGACATTTACTCGTGTCCGTTATTTCAGAAATGCGTCTCAGGGGGGCGGGGAACCAGTCTTTTTTACTAGGAGGGAAGAAGGGTGTCAGGAGAGGGGGAAAGATTCCCTTCTGACATTAGCAAAGGAAGGGGAGTTGTACCTTAACATTTCTAACTCCAAGAGGAGAAACTCGGGGGGGGAAGGCCTTTCTTGACTCCGAAACCTAAGCCGCAAGAGAGGGGAAGAACGACGAAGAATGGGGGGGAACATCAACACACCTTGGACTCAAGAAAAGACTAGAGATTTAAAAATCCGGCTTCCCATTCATAGTAATGGAGAATGGCTATCTTACTGGTTATCACTCGATCTACGGATGCAATGGCCCTCGAATCGGTCAGCATAGCAAAACTTGAAGAATGCCCGCAGGCTCGAGGAGAAGGTCGATCTTTCAGGGAATAAGGATCAAAAATTAAAGGGAACAGCACAGAGCTAAACGAACTCACTGAAAAGGTGTACCGCCCAAAGTGCAGCGAGAAGGGGGGGGCCTTTTCCTGAGGACATGTAAACCAAGGGGCGTACATAGGAAGGCAGAGGGTGTTGCCCAAACAGAAGAAAATGATAGTCTAAAATAGCCTCTACTGGAACACGTACACGTATAGATAAAAGGCTGGAAAAATCTGGGGAAAAAACGCATGACCTCGACTTAGCCAACGGGAAAAGCTTAGAGTTGTTGGAGTCAGATAAAAAGGAAAACTAACATCTCTCTGAATAAAGGTCCTAAGAAGCTTAAAAAAAGGCGCAGGAATGGACAGTTGAAGAGTGGCCAAGGGTTTCCCTCACAAAAATCCGAGATAGGAAAATTAGATTGGGGAAATGGCAGTTCCATTGGATCGCTGCCAAAAAGAGACGGGGATTTCAGAAGCTTGCTCCAACGTCAAAAAAAAACGGGGAGGAGAGAATGCGCTCAAAGGAAGGAGAAGAACTTCCTCAAAGGGCAATGCAAATGAGGGGGGGGGGGGGGGGGGGTGGGGTTGGGGGGGGGGGGGTGGGGGGGGGGGGGGGGTGGGGGGGCTGGTCGTTTTTAACACGGGATGGGAAGAAATTGGGGTAAAGGATGGGTTTGAAGGCGTTTAAGTTTGGACGGTAAGGAACTATACTCAAGAGTCTAGGTTCGTTTGCGGCTGGTGGGCGGAACAGACCTGGGGTTAGATGGGGGGCTATGGTGGATTAGCGGAAGTGGTACTGTTGACTGGGAAGTAGATATTGGGAGGGGAACAGAGTTCTGGTCTGGCGTCCGATGGGGGAAGTAAGGGGAAGGGTGTGCGCTGTTCAGGGGGCCCAGAAGGGAGTGGTTGCTAAGGATAAGTGTTGGTTGGGGGGGGGGTTGGCGCGTATGCAATGTGTCGTTGGTTTTGGGGTGATTGGGGGACGCGAGAGACGGCCTGCGATGGAAATGGGGGGTCGTGATTGTGGGGAGAGAGGGGAGGCGTTGTCGCAGCTGATAAGGGTGTGCGGTTGGTGTGGGTAGATCTGGTGTCATAGAGATTCAGGCGGGATATTTTGGATCACGGGGCGGCGGGGAGGTGAGAAGGGAAACCGTTGGGGATCGGGGCGATGAACGTGATGTACACGACCAGGAACCTCCGTGAGAGTTAGAGAATGAGGACAGATCGTTGGGGCCAAGGGGAAGCGGCAGTAAGGGGAGATAGATTGGAGAATGCCTAGAAAAAGCTGGATTGGGTAATAAGAAAGAGAGTGAATCTGCGAGCCGCTTTTTCGAAAATTGGTTGAGGTTGAAGGAAAGGAAATGATGGAGATCGGGGCGTAGTGAGACGGCGGTGAGGAATGGGATGAGTGAAGGGCCGATGGACGCCGTTGGAAACGAAGGCGATTAGGGGCAGTGCGGCATGGGGTCCAGGGGGTGTGGGTAACTGGGAGCGCGCGTGCGGCCTCGACCAGTCGAAGCTGGGGGAAGGGGAGGTGAGGGGGATGGATTGAAAAATGAGTGCTATACGGGGTGGGGGGTAGTTGGGGGAGTGTAATAGAGGAGGAATTTCGGGCGTTGATAAGGTTTAGGGAGGGTAGTGAGTAGTTGGACTCTATGGTGAACTTGTAAAAGAGAGGAGGTGAGGGGCAGGGGGGAACACCGAGGAAAGGATCAGTGTGGGGATCGGGAATGTTGTGGGGTGCGTGTTTGGAACACTCTGGTGTTTCGTAGGGGGGGGGCGTCTGAAGGAGGTGCTAAAGTGACATATAGAACGTGGGTTTGGGGTTGAGGTAGGAGAGTCAGTGTAGCGTGGGAAACGGCTGGGTGTGCGCTAAAAGAGAGGATGAGAAAAGTGGTGGGGTTTGGATAATGGAGTGAGGCTATAGCTGTTTCTGTGCAATGGGGACTTAGTTAGGTATGATGGCGTTGTGCGTTAGGGAGGGGCTGGGGTAGGGGATGTTGGGGTTTTTGGATAGGCGGAGGAGTGCGCAGTCACGGGGCGAAAATTAACTGGACACGATGTTAATCTTAGACTTTGCTGGCGGGCGGTGTCAGACACAACCGACCACAACACGCACCCGCACAAACGAAATCGCAAAAAGGGCTGCAGTCAAGGAGGTAAAGTGGGATCCACAACTGTATCCTTCAGAACCCGCCGGAGCACTATTACGTGAAAGCTAGAGAGCACAAAAAAGCCCATGAGAGAAAAGTTAAATATTCAGACATCCCACGGGGAAAAAAAGAGACCCAAGTCGTGGGTTAAAACATTGGGATAGGGGAAAGAGGTATACGGAAAAAAGTGAGGGAACTGCTGGGGGAAAAAACTTGTCTTCAGGAAAGGGGGCGTGTGTCACAAAAAAGAGGACTATGTTCATGCATTAGACGTGCAACCACGAAGTAAGGCGCGCGCACGTGGGCCAGGGTGAGCGGAAGGGAGGACCTCAATATGCGAATACCTTGAGGGGTGGTGCTTTCCCTTACCAATGGGGGAGAAAAGAGAAGAGCATCGAGGAAAAAGGGAAAAGAGGGCTGCTAGGGGATGGGTTGACCGGGGGGGAGAGGTTGACGGAAATAAATCCATGGGGGCTCAAATTTCCGGTCAAGTTTAGTATGAAAAAGAGACCTTCAGGAAAGACACTGAGGGGGAATCCATTCAGAAAGAGAAGGGGGATGCTGGAAGGAAAACTGGTGATCTGATGTTTCAATTCGCATCGCTGGGAGACTCTAAGGCTCTTGGGGGAGAAGAAGAACCGGAAGGGGAAAGGTATCTGACAGAGAAGTAAGAGTGGGAAATGGGCCAAGGGGAAAAAGAAATCTGGTTTTGGGGAAATTCCTGACTGAAGAGCGACTCGGAATGAACCGTGAGAAAGGACGGTCAAAGATAGAAACCGAAGCTCCGCGTTGGGGCGCATGTGTAAGAACAGCTTACCAATGAAATCTCAAACTCCTATGTTAAAAAAGACGTAGCGAGCAGGAATGGGGACAAAGGCTGCGGAAATTGAGGGTGATTCGACGACAGGGAAAGCAGGATAGGTCAAAAATCTCAGCTTCGGAAGCAGGCCACTCTTCGGTACGGACTCTTCGCTCCGAGTTCAGTATGCTTCAAGGTCAGAAGGAAAGTACCAGCGAGCAGAGGACGAGGCACGCAACACGGAAAAGAAGATTCCACAAAGCAAGGGGGGAACGAAGAAGAAGGGGAAGGTGCAGAGTTCTCCACCTTGAGAGGGCTTGAATCGGACCTCTCCAGTCCACGGCGCGTTTCAGGAAAGCTCGAACTGGAACTAGATCGAAGGAAATCCAGCAAAACAAGTTTGCGGCCCGAGGGGTTGAAAATTTCGACCTTGCTCAATCGTCGTACAAGACAAAGCGCGTGCAGAATTCGCTTTATGGAGGATGTAACTACTCAGGTAACTCAGAACAGGCGGGGGAAAAAGGAAAAAACAAAGGAATTCAGGGATGGATACCTTCTGAGTATAAGTATCCTCCGGAACCAGTACTCTCCACGGCTCGTTACGGGGTTAGGAAGCTGTTCATGTGGGCAGAGTGTACACCAGATTGAGGAGGGCCATACAAACGGCCTACAATTCAGTTCTAAGGGGTGCCCTCATTTGCAGCAAGGATGCCCGACGGAAGAAGCGCATCACAAAAAACCTTGGGGAAAGGTTGAAGGCCCTGATACGAGCAATTGCAATCCTACGGGCAAGGGTATCTGAACGACCACGCCCTGCTATTTGAGAGAAGACACCAATATTCATGCTAAATTCCTACCGTCGTCGCCCAGACAAAATACACTATCCGGCCAAGCAGGCAGCCGAGCCAATCTTCATTTAAGGGCTCAGTACTTCATTAAACTAGATTGCTGGAGCGGGGAAGAGTGAAATAAAAAAAGCCGCCGAGGAAATTCAGGGGAGGCAGGGAGGGGCATTGTAAATCATCTAGGAGATCGGGCAAGCATGGTCACAAAGCTGTCGACGGTCGGGAGAAAAGGATGAAAGGAGGCTGGACGTCCATTAACATGGGGACATTATTTCCTGCCGAAGCCATGCAGATGCAGTAAAAAGGGAACCGGACTAGAAGTTCACGGTCAACTGAAAGTACATGCCCGAGAAGATGTCGAAAAGAAACGGAGAACGAGAAAAAAAGCCCTAAAGGTGCGATCTACTGGGGGATGAAGTGAGGGGCGCTGAAAAAGGGAAGTCCTTAAAGGCGAAAATACACTAACTTCGCAAGGGTTACCCGGGATGAACGGATTCTTTAAGTACCGCGGAGGATGGACAACAACACTACGGACCAGCACAGCTACAGTGAAGACAGGAGAACACGCCCTCGATTAAGTCTGAAAAAGTGAGCTTTGCCATCCATCTACCGCAAGGACAAAAGGGAGGGAGGCTCCTTAGGAAGCCACAGAAAATTCCAGGGGAGACCAATCCGGCCTATTCGCCTAACCGATATATCGCTCTAACAAAAGCGAAGTCTTATGGAAAAGGGAAGAAGGAGTACTCTCATATATGACTGCCGCTGGCGGCTGAAGAAAGGGAGGCAGTCGTTTCCTTGCCGGGGCTTTCGCTCTGGATTAGATAAAAGGGAAGAATCCTCCGGGATTCAGCTCGCGTCGAGAGGAAGAGCAGGTAGCGTGGGTTTTATGGGGGCGACCGTGTTGGGGGGGGAAAAGAGGAGACGACCAGAAGCAATAGTACGAGGGAAGAAGAGGGCAGAGACGAGGTCGGTGGGATTGGAACGGAGAATTGACTGAAGGTCCATCACGAGCAGTCTGTGCGTGGTTTGGCGGGACAAACGTGACGTCGGCGGGGCAGGGGGGGCGTTTGCAGGGAGGGGGAACCTCTCTCTGGGAGGGGGAATGGAGGGTGATTTTTTGGGGCGTCGGAAAAAAAAGTCAGTGAAAGACAGGAAGTGGGGGGGGGTGGGGGAAAAATGCAGCTGTTCCTGGACAGAACGCGCAAGCCAGGGGAAGAAAGAAAAGAACAGCTTGGAGAAAGCCACGTCGGGCACTAGCAGCCGAGCGGCTGAAATAAAGGCCAGCGAAGGGGAAATCTGATCCGCGGAGGAGGGAGCGTTCTAACAAAGCAAGACAGTTCCACGAAAGACTGTCCGGGAGAAAAGTCTATCGAGCACCGGCAAGCCAAGATCGCCGGCGGCCGAGGGGGGAGGAGGAGGGGATCGGGAGGACCATTCCGGGGTGGAATCAAGGGCTGGGGATCCTTCAAACATGACCTTGAACGCTATGGCCGTCAAATCTGAAACGGGACAAAGGTCATCAATATGGCTCTAGTGAATCAGGGGAACACGCAGTCTTCTGTAGAGGGAGAGGGGGAAGAAAGGAAGGGGCAGGGGGAACTGCAAATGCTAGAAATCCTGCGGTAAGTTGCCGTTTGACTGTGAAACATTGTAGGCAAACTGCATTGGTCAAATAAGGGACACTCTCTAGACAAATGATCGAAAAGGGGGGGGAAAAGAACTCCTCAGTATTGGCGATTCGAACTCCCGAGCGGTAATCACTTTGACGTAATTGGGGGACACTGTAACCCTGCTTAAAGTTCCGCGGAAAAAGAAAGAAATACTAAACCAAAAACGAGGAAAGGCCAGAATTGGGATGGGGCACCCAGTGTCTCGTGGGTCGTCACAAAGCGGAGTAAGTGACGAGTATCGGAGTCTTCGAGTCGAGAGAAAAGGGGAAGAGCCCTTGGGACCTTGCGCAACCGTCGCGCGGCGAGCCCTCTGGATGCCGCGCATTTAAAATAGCCACGGCACATAGGAGATGAGGGTGAGAGGGAGGGGGAAAAAAAGGGTCACCTAGGAGGGGGGAGGCGAATACGGGAAGGAATCAAAACTAAAAAAACGGAACGCGCACTTACTTCAACCTCCTTTTCACCGAGTAAAGGGCGCGGTGACGCGCCCGGAGAGGGGGAAGCGCAGAAATGAAGAGATAAGATGGGTGGTCAGGGGGGAAAAAGGAATGTTACGCTCGGAATCGAAGGTTAAAAATCACTTTGTCCCGATTTATTCTCTGAGGCGCTCGTGACGCGAAGGACGAACGGGAAAACTGCATTGCGTGGCGGAGGGGGGGACTTACTTTCAAGAAAAAGATTCAGTCCGTACTTTGTTACGAATTCGCAAAAAGGGGGTTCGACGGGTTTCGCAGACGCAAGCTACCATAGAAAAGTCCGCCGAGTACCTACCTTTGTTGACATGAACTGGCAAACGGACGCAGAAGGGGGAAGGGAGATTTGGACCGGACAGGGCGGGATCGACAAGGAAAGACTCGGAGTCAAGGATGCGGGATGCAACAGACAAAAAGAAATAAATCACAGCCTTTCCATCGAGCAGAGTGGAGATGTAGAAAATCAGGGCGTAAAGGGAGGGCGAGGAATACATCCCGAGAAAGGGAAAAATTGAAAAGACGGGACAGAGCTTAGGTACAGGAGCATCCATACGCCTGGGGTTAACAACGGAGAATCGGCCCATGATCCAAGGGGATATCTTCTCATGCGGGAGGAAAAAAGAAGCAGAAAGGATAGTCAAGAAGAAGAGGAGAACGATTGGCGATCTTCCAAGGGTTTCTCCAACAATTTTGCTCTCCCTCTTAGGTCGCGTGCGCCGCAGAGCCTCGAAGAAGGGGGGGTCGGGGGGCCCAGGGAGCTTCCATTAAGGAACTAAATAGAGAATGAAAAGTCGGGTTACGCTATTTCGATCCAAACCCGGAAGTCTTTGCGGACTCACAAAATTGACCGGCGCTTAAAGGTGAAGGAAACACGGGGAGAGTGTGACTTGGGTAGGGGGGGTAGTCTTGGAGACGAACGAATTCTAACAAAGTTCTAACATATCCGGAGGAAACAATTCCTCGACCGACACGGCGCGTGCGATGCACGGGCGGCGTGGTCGGGGGTGAAAAAAAGGAGACCGCAGTAACGGAACGGCTACACAAAGGTGCGTGAAAAAAAGGAAAGGGGGATTCTGAAATTAGCCTCAAAAAGGCAAAGCTTTGCC
>Ga0179593_1308972_pt1 | contig 12953 bp, 5 predicted proteins | sample CZODoug2_1_08_16_FD_185931 | JGI IMG/M metagenome (GOLD analysis project Ga0179593, IMG submission 185931) | Vadose zone soil fungal communities from Angelo Coast Range Reserve, California, USA - CZODoug2_1_08_16fungal (PacBio error correction) | ecosystem: Environmental > Terrestrial > Soil >...
GGATGATTGCTTAAGAGGGGAAAAAAAGTCTAGGAGGATTTGCTCAATGATCCGGGGGATGGCGGAAGCTTGGGGGGAAGAAGGCGTGAAGCAATTCTGGGGGGGGCGCCTTTCAATTCTGGGTAAAATGAGCATGAATGAATCGCAAAGCAGCCCTTCAAGCCGTTGAGTGGAGGAAAAAGGTGAGAAGACGAGTACCCGGCTGTGATCACAAGAAGAAGAACTTCGGCTTTAAAGAAAAACAGAACGCAAACAGGTTTTGGCCCGCTTCGATAAGGGTTAAAAAAAAAAATGAAAAACAAAAACAAAAAAACAACCCGAGGGTCTTCAAAAGAAGAAGGGCTCTGCACAAGGGTCTATTTAATGGGAGAAAGCCAGCTATTTTTTTAAAAGCTGGGGGGCTCAGCGCTATCAGGGGGGTTTCGGGGGCGCAGAGGGTTTTTCAACACATGCGCAAAAGCTCAACACTGCGACCCAACCCCGCCAACGGAGGTCCTAACCAGACAGTAGGTTCTCATTTTTAAATTGATTAGAGAGGGGCGAAAAAGAGCCCAAGGAGGAAAAAGACGGAACTCGGGGGGGGGGGGGGGGGGGTGGGGGGGTGGCACAGCAGCTTAGTTGAGCGAACTAAACGGCGTACATTTTTCGAGAAGGGGGGTTGTTCAGGGGCCCGGTGAAAAAAAAAAAAAGGAAAACTAATCGTTGGGCGCTTAAAGGAGAAAGAAGGGGGCTCGAGTTAATAACGCAAGGAAGAAAAGGACTCCTGCTTTGCGAGAAGAACACTAGCACATGGGGACTCGGGGGCCGTAATAAGGAAAGTCGACGGACTCGTGTAATCAAACTAGCGTTGTTGAAGCCCGGTCTTAGCGCAAAGGGAAGGGGGCCCCCGATCAAGGGAGACCTCAAAAAACCCTCTACTCGGTGATTCCCTCCAGTTTGAACCGCTCAAATACGTAAGGTGGGGGCTGGAAGGGCGCGTGGGTACCAAGACCAGAAAGTAATCGGGTGAAGACACCGTAAGAGTTGGGGGAGCGTGCCCGCCATCGGAGTATCGATGGTCTTGCCGATGGGGAGGGGGATGGGGGGCGTAAAGGAGAACCGGAGACCGATCGGGAAGAAAAAGGGGATCGCTCCAAGCTTCCCTACGACTCAAGGGTCGATACTTCACACGTTAAAACTACCGGAAGAAAGGGGTAGGGACCTGGATTGAACACACCGGAATACAACGCAGGCAGGGGGAAAATGCCCAGAAGAAGGTGTGTCTAGGGGCTCTTGGGCTTCTACATACCCGCTTTGACTTGCATAGAAAAAGGGGGGTCAGGGGGAGCGGAGGGGGGGAGGAAGGGGGTTGAAGGAGAAAACGTAATCGGAACATAGACGGTGAAAAGTGGATCTCAGCCTCCTTTGGTATAGCTTTGATGGACTTTCGTCTCAGCAGAATCCAAGGAGCGGGGGCGTGCGAAACCAAAAAGGGGGAAAGGATGCTCCCGCGAAAAAATGGGGGCTGGACAAGATACTCTAGATTACGCTATCAGATCCGCGGACACTACGAACTCCCTCTAGACGACGAGGAAAAGGAACAGGAAAGGGGGAAAAAAAAATGAAGAAAAAAGAAGAAAAAAAAAAAAAACTCCACGCATACCCTGCGAAGATCCTTGTCGGCTCCTCAGGCCTGAAAGAGGTTGGAAAAAAAAAATCGGGGGAAGGAGGAATATTACCAGCACAACAAAAAAGGGAAAGAGATATACTTGGATTCTAGCTCTGAGATGAACGCGCTAAAAGAAAGGCGACCTAGCTTCGCATTCTGATCGGATCGGAAAGGGTCGGGGGGGAAGTAGGGAGAAACAGAGGTATTTCAACTCCAGCAAACCACTGGGAGAAGTATGAGGTGTAATAGAGGGGGAGGGGGAAGGCACTTTGTTAGACCGCTTTATCGTTGAAAACAGAGGGACGAAATCGAAGGAGGGAGCGGAATAAACAATTTGTTAAGAGGGGGGAAAGATCGCATGACGACAATCTGGAGAATACGTGGATTTCTGACGAGAGGGAGGAGGGAAACGTGAACAAAGGAAGAAAGAGGGGGGAGAGAACGGAGGTATGGGGGCCGATCAACTAGAAAAGTGGCGTGGCCTTAGAATCCTTCAATTCCTAAGAGACGCCATCAGATCCGCTTTTTCCTACCCTTCCTGACGCCAGTGGAGAAAAAAAGAGGGAAGAGGGGCTCCCATTATTCTAGCGCGAAAACTAGCGCGAAGGGGTATCAGGATTAGAAGGGTCACAAACAAAGCATGTGGTAGAGTGCGTGCAGCCTCCACGGGTGGAGGCGCAGGGGGAAAGGATATACCGATCGGAGCGAATCTGCCGAGGAAAAGAAAGGGGTCCTGAGGTCCTCTTACGATTTTTTAAAGCTCAAGCAGCGGCCCTCGATCAACCAAGCTGAAGAACAGAAGGAAAGAACAACCGCAGATGGAACGGCCAGGCGCAGAAGAGAGGCGGCTCTGAGGGAAAATCTGTCAAACTCGCCCATATTTTCGGCCAGCGGTATTAAACAGGCGGGAGAAAAAAAGTAGAGGGGTTGGGGGCGTTTGGGGGGGTGGATGTCAAAGGGGGCTTCGCGTAGGTGAAAAAGTACAACGCTAAGCTGCAGGCGAGGGCCCCACTCGAACTGGTCGAGAGAGGACGAGAGGAGGAAAGTCCGACGGAAGAGGGACGGGAACGGAGGGTTTCCAAAAAAAGCTCATGCCTCTTTCAGCGGCTCAGCGAAGGAAATATAAATAAACCACTAAAGCGGACGAAATTTTGCCGTGATCGAAGCAGAAAGTTTCGTAGGGGGCGGTAACCAGACTCCGCGGGAAGTCGGTGGTGTTTTCGCAGCACCTCAGCAGGAACGGAAAGGGGGGCGGAAGGTGACTGAAGAGGGGTAGGGGGGGGGGTCTCATGGACTCTGTAGACTTTGATTAAGAAATAACCGAGGGGGAGGCCGGTTAGGATCATTTTTCTATTGTGGGGGGGGGGGCAGCGACGGGAAACCGGAGGGATTGGGGAGGAGGGGGAAGAAAATATGCATCCACACTGATAGCTGCAGAAGACAAAACCGGGCTTCAAGTTTAAACCTTTTTCCCACCCAGCGTGACGCATGCGACTATGGCGAGGGAGGGGTAAGGGCAGCGAGAGGGACCGGAAAACAGGGGTTCGTGCCGCCGTTGTCTGAAGACTCAGAAGTTAACTTAATGAGGGAATCCAATACGTCCGTGTGAGGCCTCGTCTTAGATCAGGGGGGGGCGAACGAAAAGAGGCGGGCTGAACTTCAAAAGGGGTGTGCCGGGGAGGACTTTGACAGTCCTCCGACGAACGGACAGGCCCCTCCCTTCAGCAAGAGGAAAAAACATGGGATGGGCTTCGCATACTCTCGGAAAGGGGAAAAATCAAGAGAACCTAAAAAAAAAATGGAACATAGAGATAGTTGATAGTTTCCTTGATATGGAAGGGGGGGGGGGGGGGGGGGGGGGGGGTGAGTGGGGAGTTTTTGGGGGGGTAGGCGCTGCGCGTCTCACAAATCTGAAGTATCATCTTTTCTCAAGACCCACTGGTCTGTGGGGGGGAGGTATTCGGGCTTAAAATGAACTAACACTTGTAGTCAAACCGAACTTCATTCCGCCAGGTAAAAGAAAGCCTAAAGGAAGTAAGCAGTAACTACTTAAGGTCAAATTCAACGGAGGGCAGGGTTTCTGGGGGGATAGAACCCGGGGTGAGCAAGCATTTGGGAAGGGAATCTCTGAAGATCAAAGGGGGATAAATCTTCAAACTGAAGGAAAACCTTTGCGCGGGCACCAGGTTTAAGAAGGTAATGTTGGAAGGAAAAAGTGTTTGAAAAGAAAAGATGGTGTGGAGACGGGGTGTTCCGGAAAATTTTTTCTCTCTGTGGGGAACCCAACAGAGGCCAAGGGGGAAGGAGGGATCCGGGACTAGGATCCTACCTGATAAGCTACCGTAGGAGGTTCTTCAATTGTTAAAGGCTAAACAAACCAAAAAAAAAAAAAAAAATAAAACACCCAAAAAAAGGAAAAAAAAAAAAAACAAACAAAAAAAGACAAACCCAACAAAAAAAACAAAACCGTAGCCCAATTCACCTCTAACGGATTCCCTTTGTTCTGGAGACCCCCCCCTACGCCATTTGTCTAATCTGCTGTTTGGGCATACTACTGCCAAAGAGTTCAGAGGGGGGGGGGTCGTATTAGCCAAATACGGGATTTTCTAAAAGAAACAAAAAGGCGCCAAGAATAAACTGTCCTCTACTCCGAATAAGGTTAGAAAAAGAGCCCCGCCGGGAAAGAAATAGCACATCGGAGAGAAAGCTCATCGTGGGGGGGACGCGCTACGAGCTCTAAAGCCTAAGAAGAGGGAAATTTTGGGGGACTCCGAGGACAAATCCAAAAACTAAGAAGTCATTTTTGATTCCCACTGGAAGGAAATTCACGTTAGAAAAAGGAAGTTTCATGGATGCCCGTGAGCCGTACCAAAGAGCCTAGGAAATGAAAGCCTGACGCGGAAAAAACATATGACTGTACTGAACTTCGGCCACGCTGCTGGGTCGATGGCGAAAAGTGCACAGAAAACTGGGGTGTGGCGGAGAGGGAGAAGACCAAAGGAACAAGGATGAAACGAGGCAGAAAACCGCATCTTAAGAGAACCCATGGCTAACCCTTCGGATGTCATCGTCACGCAGTCGGGGACCGGTCACGGGGGGCAAGGGGAAAATGGAAACAACCGCAAGAAGCCAGTGCGAGCTAAAAAGGCAAAGAGAGAGGCGATCTAGCGTCCGCGGTTCCCGAGAAAAGGACGGTCGGGGGGGGGCGGGCAAGGGGGATACTTAGAGCGGTATCGCATGGTCAATTCGATAAAGTCGTCAAAGATCGCCCAGACTTCAGAGCCCGGCGTTCCACCACAGACGTCGTAGGAAAGAAAGCCAATGGAAAAGAAGGCTTTAGGCCGATAGGCCGCCCATTGTTTTTAGAGCGAACGCGTCGAATCCCAGAAAACAAAGTGGGAAAAACAACTCGATTACGAATGACGCAGGGGGAAAGCGGAAAAAAAAAAAAAAAGCCGCATTGCGACGCCCAAGTCGACGCACATGGAGGGAAGCCTAAATCGGAGTCGCACGAAGCGTTCAGCCAAACCCCAGGGAAAACTATCAAGAGGGATAGAGAGGGGGGTTGTCACCGGAGATCGAGATTAGCGCGCGGCAAGAAGAAGTTAGATGACACGGGATCAAGCTGATCTTACAAGGGAATAAGCAGGACAGGAGGGGGATAGTTTTGAAAAAAACATTTGCAGGAGCACTCCCGTTGTCAGAAGCTGATTTCGCGGCACTGGTTCTCAAGCAGATCTGGAAAGACTAAAAGATATCGGGAAAGGGCTTCAGGAGGTCATTGCAAAATCGGGAAAGCAGATGCACGTGGACTGAGTCCTCGTGCTGACGTGATCCCTCAACGGAACGCACTTAGCGCGGACCGTTTGAGAGTTGGAATGCAGAAGGCGGCCAAAAACGAACGGGGTATGGGACCAGTCACGCCGGGTATTGAGTCAAAAGAGAGTCGGGAAGGGACAGAGCAGATCGGGGGTGGGAACGAAAAAAGCCATCAGCTACCGCACCGCGGACGATGAAAACTCCAGGATCAGGGGGGATCTTACTAAGAACCTCCATCAGCTCTGCGAAGGGAAATCATTTAAGGCATCTGAAAAATCAAGCAATCGAGCAACCAGCAGCGCCGGCACGCTTCACGCAGGAAGAAAGAAGGGGGCCTGTCATGCTGAGCGATGTTAAAGGCGCATAAAAAACCGAGGGCCCAGTATCCTTGAGGGAGGATTCACCAGGAATGATCGCGAGTTGGGGGGGGAGAAAAACGGGGACGTGCAGGACCCCCGAAAACTCCATACAGTCGCAAAACCGAGGCGTCTTACGTAGTTCGAATGCTTGACCGGGTGCGAAAAGGGGCTGTGCCGTCCGAGTCGAACAATTTGATTTTTCTTCTAACGCATGTTTCGGTCAGACTGAAATACAAAAAAGGGAGGTCTTCAAAGGATTTAGGTAGAGGAACTGCAGGGAAGAACAACGAAAAGGCCGCACGAGGGGGGTGGCTCACGCTCCTCCCCTGAACGATGCAGGAAATTGTTGGGTGGACCTCTATGGCCGTCCAAACTGACACCGCCATTACTGTCGCGCTCGTTTGATAGACAGGGGGCGTAGAACGGAGAGTAGCTGGTCGATCTGGCTAGATCTAAAACCAACGCCATAACTAACGGAGCCAGCTATTGAAACAGGCCTTCTTGTAGTCAAATGTGCCCCGCTCCCATGGACATAAGAGATCGATAAGATAGAAATTGTCGAAATTGAAACGATCTGCAAATTAAGGGAACGGCGCCTTTTGATTGAAGCAGAACACAAGAAGGTACAGGTATTCGAAGATAAGTGAATGAAAAGAGCGATCTCACTCGGGGAGGATATTAGAAGAGCTTCGGTCTTTCGGGGGGTATTTTCCTCGTGAAGTCTTGCGGGTGCCAATAGAAGGCAAACACCGAGGTAGCGAATCTGGGAAAGCACTTGGTGATCAACCTTGCCTCTCTAGAAAAAGCATTTCAAACAAGAAACTACTCCAAAAAGGAGTATTGGAGGGAGGAGTTGGGTCTAGTATAGCCCTGGCGAGAGGAAGCGAAGCACAAGATAGGTACGGTGAGGTCCAGGGGACAAAAATTCTGAATTCGGGGGGGGTAGAAAGTGGCATACTGCCCAGGATATGAACTTCATCCACCCCCGAAGCTTCGCATTTCGCCACGTTCAGCAGGGGAAATCCAACGCTATGAGGGGAAAATAGTAGCTACTTAAAGGTCATTACACGCTAATAGCAGAAAACTGCTATGCGCCGAAAGGGGTTTCGTAACTCAGAATGTTTCACGAAATACAGAAAATCGAGAGATGAGAACGCGACGGTGGAGGGAAAAAGCTACTTTACGTAGGAAGGGGTTAGGCGGGGGTTGGATGGGAAGAGAGTTTGAAAAAAGGAAGGGTTCACACTAAGGGAGCAAGGCGGGCGCGGGGACCGACAAACTGCGGCTCCTAAACGCCAAAAGAAAATGGAGCGTGTACGTCAGGGTAAAGCTATAAGGGAAAAGGAAAAAAAAGTAACACCTAGAGGCTTCCGACCGGATTAGAACCCAATCGTTCAAGCGGCGGGCATTGGATTCCCTTCGAGCTGCTGGTCAGTACGAAACCAACCTTGGGGAAATTAGGTGGGGAGGTGGAAGAAAAAAAAAACACTCCTAAAAAGCGCCTGTTTCGAGAGAAAACAACAGTGGACTCGAGCCGACCACAGAAAAAATCCCTTCGAGGCTACTGAAGAGGCGTGGCGCGGCGCAAAGCTCTTGCACAGTGCGCGTAACTTGTTTAAAAAAAACCTCACGAATTAACCGGAATCGCGCTGGCTGTGGTGTCAATAAGAGAAGCAGTGGTCGAGGTTCAAATGCCGGAGAAAAATGATCGAACTCAAACCGGACAGAATGTAAAGCGTTCCCGGAAGGGGGCTTCAAGGGTTGCAAGTCACTGGGGTGCGTAAAATCGATCAAATGCGACAAAAGTAAGCGGATAATCGATGAGGCAAAGCGCATTAAGGCACCATGGCTACGCGCAATTTAGAGGACCTTATCAAGAGGGCGAAAAGCTGACTGGGACAAGTGCCCCAACCCCGACAAGAGAGAAGTGTGAAGCGGGCTCAGCCTCATGGAGGGGCTCGATTGCTTAAAGAGTTCCGGCGTAAGTAAAAACGGAAGTCCGTACGGACGGCAAGTCAAAAAGAAAAAAGGACTTGGTAAGAGTTGGTCCAGTCGGGAGAGGCCCGCTGAGGAAACACGTCATCTGTCCATAAAGCAGAAATCCACTTGGCATCGAGGGAGAAGGGGGAAAGTGGGCATCCAAATTTCTAGGAGGACACCGGGGACGAAGGTTTATCAGCGGCGGTTGAACAACGCGAGTTGTACAAACTAAAAAAAAAAATTAACCCGGGAGGCGTGGGGGAGAGAAATCTACATTGCACCCTTAAAGGAAGGGGGAGTGGGAAAGGCCGATGGAACGATAAAAAACCAGAGCAAGGCTTCTGACAATATCAAAAAAATTGAAAACACTCACACAGGGGAGTAAGGAAATCAGATAGCTGGGGGAATAATCGGTCAAGAAAAAGGGACGCCGAAGAACTATTAGAAAAAGACTGCGTTCATTACGCACTGGGGCGAAGAATCAGTCGCTTTCATGCGGGGATATTTTTTCGTCTGAAAGCATCGAAATTGGCGAAAGGCCAAAAAGTAATATTTTAGTCACGCAATTTCGAAGAAATCAAAACGATAAATCGCGGCGTATAGGATTTTCGGACTGCTCCGAGGTATGCTTCAACGGGCACGATGAGCGGAGCAAAGGAGACGGTCCCTCCAGCGTGAAGGGAGAAAAGGCGGATTGTGCTCAGGTGCATTACAGGGAAATTTGGGTATTCTAAAGTATTAACGCATGACCTAAAAGAGACAAGAAACTGGGCCTGGGTGGAACTCCAGCTGTAAGAAGTTACAAACCTAGAAATGAGCCGCAAATGGCTTTGAGAAGAGCCACTCTGAGCGCTCTTGTAGGGTAATTCATTGAAGGGGAATCCCATCCTGAGGACGGTCTAAAGTAATGCAGGAGACTTGGAGCGCTTATAATTGTAAACTCGCTTAGTGATGAAGAGCTGCCTCGATGAAACATCGTCCGGCTGCGGCTCCAAGGTCTCGGTGTACAAGCCAAAACATCTTGGAAGAGAAAAACACAATCTCATTTCTAACTTCGTTTCGGAAAAAACGTCATCCTGCGTCGCGATTACGGGGGGGGCGAGCAAGAGCTCTCCCAATAGACTTATTTGAGACGGGCGGGAGACTTATCAGGCGGGGGTGCGTATCGATGACGTGCTCTAGGGGGTCAACGCGCCGAGGTCGATACTAGAAGTCCACAGAAGGGGCTTCTAGCACTCTCATTGATGAAAATATTTCCCCGAGTTGTCGTAAAACAATTTTGGAGGCTAACTTTCGGCGTGTCCGCACCGAGAAATATGAATAGACGATTTTGGAATTCAGGGGACATTCATAGGATATTTGAGGCCTTCGTGGGAAAGGAACATCAGGATCTAACAGGTTCCTCCTCTTTATCTGGGTTGTCGGCACATCAACACAATACGTCATCGGGTTGGTCGAATGTTGGACTCAGTCGCCCCATCTTCAAAAAAAGCGAGAACTGGAGCTGGGAATCCAGGGGGGCTAAAGAAAGATCCGGAACATGAATGGATCTGTTTAAATAACAATCTCTCTAGAAGAAAAAACCGGGAGGGGGCTTGAAAAAAATACGGTTCACACATCCTTAAATTTAGCACCTTGGGGGGAACGAGACCAAATCATTTCTGGGAGATAAAAGAGTATCGATTGACAATAAAGCCGGGAAAAAAGGGGTTGGCGGAAATCCTCTCCCACAGTCCCTTGAAGGTGATCAAGGGAGGAGGTTACTGGGGCTAGTCACGTAGATAAAAAACTGGTATGAGAAAAGGGCAACTGAGAAAGATCTTCGGCTGAAGGCATAGTAGTGTTGGAAGAGGGATGGACATGGGAAGGCCGCAACAGAGTTACCCGGGGGGAACCAAAGTGAAACTGGGGGGAAAATCCATGTCCTGAATCTCGAATGTAAAGAAAGCTCAAGAAATAAGAAAATCTCCTCAAAAAAACAACGAGAAAGAGAGTATGGTTCTTGAAGTGGGCAACAGAAAGAGAGGAGAAAACAATGAGGGGCGTAAGGGTGGGAGCAGCGGTCACAAGGATTCGCTGTGGCGGCAGAAAAGATGCAAGACGGAAACTTAAGATTAAATCGCAAATCAACCAACTCTGGGGTAGTGCGCACCGGGATCATACAATCAAAGACGAGTAAGATCGGACTACCTGAAGGTCCTTCATTGCTGGTAGACTAACAGAAACACGGCGATGAGCAGCAGTTTGAAGGGCGGATTATCGAAAAAAATAGAGGATACTTCAAGGCACTGCTGCATTTACAACTTATTAAAGCATCAATTGGTGTTGGAAAAAAAATAGCCTGCGGCGCGCTAGGGTGTTCCGGATGGGAAGTGGGGGGTGGGAAACAATGACGCAGAAAGGACTGCGATAGGCAAACACTTCTAAAATGAGCCACAGGAGGTCTTCATTTTGTACTAGGCTTAGAGAGGGCTACAAACAAGCCCACAAGTATTAAAAGAAAATGCAAAATGAGGAAGCCCCTTGTCGACAAACCGACGTCACACTGAAGGGGACTGTCTCGGTTTGGTTTAAGGTGAAAGACCGGGCCGAAAACATCCTTTTGTTTTTTGATGCGGAGGAACCGACGGGGAATTCGGCTCGGAAACAATACGAGGTCTCGAATAACACATGTCATTCCGAGACCTAGAAAAGCGAGAAAATGAAAGAAAATCCTGGGGAGAGGCGAAGATCGGGGGCGGGGGACCTGTGGATCCCACAATCACTGCTACCGAGATCAGCCAAAAGAAAGGTGGCTCCCTTTAGACCGGGGGCAGTCGACGGGGCAGTCCCGCGACGGAGCGGGACAACCCATATAACAAAACCAAATCACATCTGGAAGCGTAAGAATAATGGAATCACCGGCCACGCTGCTGGGGTGGAATCGATGGCAGAAAGGTTCAGAGGCGGGTCGTAAAAGAGTTCACGCGGACCGCAGCGAGCGGTGAAAATCAAAAGAGCCCGGAAAATGAATATCGGACAAATTCGCGCGCCGTTAGGGTCAGAGTCACGAGGCTGGAGAAAGCTAAAATGCACTTGGGTATTCCTTATGCAGCGCGCAGCCTTGTGCGCTTTTCATATCCTCTGTCAAATGGGGTCTCTAGCTAAACAAAAAGGCGGCCTATGGCGGGAAACCAATAGGGTCGCTGTCGTACGGCTGGATTTCGCTGATCGCTAAGCGTTACGGCTCGCTGGTGGAGCGCACCACCCGCCTGTGTAGGCCCGCTTGTAGCACGGCTCAAAAAAAGAATCACGGTGTAAACCACTCAAAGGTCTATGCAGCCGTAATTAGTGTTTCGATACTAGGAGCGATTTTTTCAGAGGCGAGTTGAGTAGAGACAAGGTGCTACGAAGGAACAGCTCTATACTAACCTGCTGAAATTGGGAAGCGGAACCCCTCCGGCGCGGGGACCGAAAAGGGAGATCCGCATGGCTGGAACTAACGAAGGATTCGACCTTCATGGCGCGTTCAAGGACGTGAGGTCAATACGTCGAGCAAACGGTATGAAAAATGGGGAATGACTTAAAACAACGAAAAAAAAAGGGCGAATCCTTCGAGGGGGGGGAAAAAAGTACATGCATCTGGTCAGGGGATTCGATCAGAGCTGGCAAACGGGGGGTTGGGGAAAGAACCTACGCTACCGAGGATTCAGTTTAAGCTGGGACACTGTGGAGAACTGGATTGGATGCGGCACCATGATAAACCTGCATCGTCTGGGAAAAAAAACCTGGGGACAGAATCGATCAGTCCTGCAAGGGGAAGGAAAGCAACGAATGACCGAGTCCTCGCTATGCGTAAGTTAAAGGACGAAGATAACGTTGGTGTGACGCACTTCAATAGCGAGAAGTAACGCGGGTATGCGAATTGAAGGAACAGAAGAAGCACGGCAGTCCGTACGCAGGACGAACCGCCGGGGCTCGGGGAACCAGGTTGGACACTCATCCACGAAAAGGATTTGAATACAAACAAGAAGGAGCTCGCGGTCCTTGCAAGGGGGGGGAATCCAGGGTCAATGGGGCAAACCTAGAAGGAAAAAAGGAAAGGGCGTTGATAGTCGTCGCGATAGCCATGGAACTCGGAAAAGGGGCTATGGAACTTCTTAAGAGAGTTCATAATGTCCGGAGACGGTCACGGGGGACGAGGGGGTAATCACGAGGAAAACCGCTTAGACTGGGCGGCAAGCTTCACACCTGAAGTCGGAGTCTTAAATCCGGGGCTTCCGAGGGGGATAAACGGAGATAAGACCAAAGAAGAAAGAAATTAGGGAAAGGTCTTCAACGCCTATGAGAGGGAAGTGTGGGGGTTCGAAAAGGTACTGGGAGAGATGGAAGGAAACCAGGGGCTTCTTCTAGACGGGCTCAGACAAATATTTCGAAGTCCTCGAATTTCTTGGGAGACGAACGTTCGCAGGCTGCTGAAAGGGCGAAGAAGGGGGATAGTTTTTCTTAAAACAGTGCTGCGTCGAAGGAGTGCAAGAGAAGAGAAAGGATACCTGACAATAAAAAGGATAATAGAAATTGAGAGGGTCGTAGGTCGTGGAAAGAAAAAGCAGCTCGAAAGGGGAAAAACGCCGCGGCGTCGGGGTCGCAACATCCAAAAAAAGTCAGAGTAAATGTTGTATTGGTAAAGGCTTCAAGAGCTCCAACAGAAGGGAGCGTTAGGACGCGGGTGCAGGGAACAGACAGTAGGAACGGTGCGAATCGTGGAATAGACTAAAAAGCTCGGAAACAACCAGGCGCGAGGAAAAGGCGTTCACTCAGGGGGGAGACAACCTTGGGGCCGCCCCAGCGTGCCTAAGCTTGAAGGTTATACTACCGATTTCGATTTTCATAAGGTCTTAAAAGTCGAATGTCTCATGAAAGGGGGTTGCAAAAGAAAAGGCCTTAAGGTGCGGGGTAGTCTTGGAAGGAAAGGGCCTACGTCCGGTGAGTCCTCTTTATAGATCACAAAGGGGTGGGCGCATGAAGGGCTGGCTTCACGCAGCAATGAAGAAGTTGGCATAGGGCAAAAAAGCAAAAGAACGAACAGCCATGTGCCACTTTTCAATCTTAGTAAAGGGGCCCTGGGTGTCCAAGCTGATAAAGGCCATCATTAAAGGAGTCAACTA
>Ga0179593_1371625_pt1 | contig 12953 bp, 13 predicted proteins | sample CZODoug2_1_08_16_FD_185931 | JGI IMG/M metagenome (GOLD analysis project Ga0179593, IMG submission 185931) | Vadose zone soil fungal communities from Angelo Coast Range Reserve, California, USA - CZODoug2_1_08_16fungal (PacBio error correction) | ecosystem: Environmental > Terrestrial > Soil >...
ATCGCGAAGGAGACGTTTACCATCAATATTTTTGGGAGATAACAAAACCGCCATCAAAAAGTTGGGTGGACCTTAGCTATACCTAATGAAAATAACAGGTCCCAAGTGATGAGCGAAGGGAGCGAATGAAAACTAGGAAAAAAGGCACAGGTACTTCTTCACAACGCTTGTTTAGGGTCAAGAGAGGAGTCTATCACTGGAGGGTGGGGCCGGAGGAGGGCGCGTCAGCAGGGATGAGGGGATTTCAGATACTCAGGAAGGCACCCAGCAAGAGAAGGGGGGCATCTTACGGGATCAAAAGTCAACGTATAATGAGGGGTTCCCTGATTTCTCTGGAAAATGGGACCAAGAACAATACTAACTAACCCCTTGTAAGGTGAACGAAAAACGCAAGGGAACCTCTAATGGGTACACCCCGGTCAGGGGAAAGCAGGTGCGCAGAGAGGTTTGTGGGGGACGTACAGCGGAGGAGGAGCATTGGCGGGAGGTGTGGAACAATATCGGGGGGCTCAAAGCCAGAAGTCAGATGGGCTGTCCTCTCCTGCTCGATCTGATGCCTTTGCGAGAATGACGAAACAAACAAGGTCATCGATCGAACGTGGCGAACCGAGGTGGACTAGGAAAAGGCAGTCCCAAAAGGGAATAGACTTTGTATCCAGGACTGTCGGAAGGAACAAAAGATGCTCTCCAGAGAAGATATAAATAGGAGATTTCCAAGGACAAACACGAAGGGGTAGATGTGAAATGTTGGAGAGACAGTGGTAGTCGGAAGAACTTACTTGTTGGCTAATAATCATCTAATCAGAGGTCAGAGAAGAAGAACTCTCAGAGCGAGAAGATCATCTGAAATGAGACCGATATGTGGATGCGATGGAGAAGGAAAATACTCCTAAATTCTCGGTAGTTCAATATTGGGTAACGTCTGGGCAAGAACGAGTTATCCTTGGTTATGGGTAGGGTAAATAAGTAAAACGTGGACGCCCGCTGGAGCCCCCGTTAAGGAAAAGCGAATCATAAGGTTAGTAAAGGGGGGCTCAAAAATCATTCGCGAGGTTGCACTCAATCACGGTGATCTTTTTGAGTGTTCAAAGATTGGTGAAGGGGAACAGGGAAGGGTACAGGCGGATCTCTTTTTGGAACAGCGTGCCTTGCCGGGCTCGACGAATTGGGCCAGCGTAACCGGCATCGAAAGGGTGTATTGGGATCAATTCACTCACGGAAGCGTTGACCGTTATCGTCACATTGCACGGGGCGTATTGTAACTCCTCTGGGGGGAGGAGCCTTTTTTCCGTTTTCGAGGGAATCCAGAGAAAAAAACCTTACAACTACCGTGTAAACATGGCACGTGAAAGATCGGTGAAAATTGCTGTGACGATGGTGTCCGGGAGTAACTTTGGGGCATGGGACACAACTTTCAAAAAATACAGGAATCAGGAGAGGAGTTACGCGAGAAGTACTCATTAAGAGTCTAGGGAAAAGAGTAAGAACATGACGCATACCACCGCACAAGGATTGGGAAGCTCCCTGCACCGGTGAGAAATTCCCCCAGGAGGGGAGTGAACAAAACGATTGCCGGTACCGGGCGGAAAAGAACAGCCAACATTTTTTCAAACGGAGAACGACCAACGGCAATCCACCTCATTAATGCCACATACTGTGGGGGCGGAACTTCTTTTGCTTGGCAGATGTGAACGTACATATTGAAGAAAGAAAGTGAAAAAATCCGAAACTGTGTGAAAGGACAATTAGAAAAGGAAAGTTTCACAGTCGCCGGACCACAATGAGCGTCACATCAGGGGGTGAAGGAAACAAAAGGGAGACGTCCTCATTTGGCGGAACCCGACAACCACCGTCGGGGGGGGATGGAACACCTACTCGGCCTCAAAGTGGCGACTCAGGCTCACGAGCACGGGGGACCGCATGGTTAACACCGACCTGACCAGATTATTGGAAAAGTAAAAGGTTAAAAGGGGGCTTTGGGGCAGGACTTTTTAATGGGATTAGTCACCCAAACGGTAAGAAGGGAAAAAGGGGTGGAACCAAAGGAACGGATGTGTTTTGGGGGATAAAAGGTCTCTATTCGAATGCAAAGGGACGTCGAAGTTGGGCCCGTATCTGACGGAGGAATTTCAAAAGTCACTCACAAAGTGGAAGAAAACAAACGTACAGCGAAGTTAGCATGGGGACAGAAGACCTTTCACTAGTGCGCCCACCATCTTAAGGAAAGAGATTATACGAGAGCTTCAGGCAAACCATCACGGGGCGTAGGCTCAACACGAGGAAATTAACAGATGGAATTGATCACCCAAGCACCTTTCGCGCGTCTCTTGACAATCGTATATAACCTTACGGGTTTTAATAACAAACAACACTTGTCCACGACGGAGAGGAAAAGAAGGGGGGAAGAAACTACTTGAAGTTCAGACCGATTCCGGTGACATCGATGTGTTTCGGTTAACGATCCGAATTATCCACCTCCTAATCTCGTTCCACCGTGAACCTTCCAGAAAACTTCAGAAGGTCGAAAAAACAATTGACTAGTAATTGGCGTACGGACCGGGGATGACCCGGGAAAAAAGGGAGCCTTTTTTCAACGAACAGATTAAGGAAAACTTGTATACGAATTCCCTTCCACCCGGCGTCACCGCCTCCTGAACAACAGAGGGAAGCTCAATTTGCGCCACTGGGGCGGGGAACAGGGCAAGGTAGAGAGGATAAACCAAACACCGCAAACGGGAAGGGAAAAAGGGGAGAAAAGGGAAGTTGTATTTAATGGCGCGTGAAGGAATGGTTAGGAGGATAGTCCCGGGGGCGATGGTGTTCATGCTAAAACGGCAGACTCAAAGTCCCGACTGGGTCCCGCGCGGGCGTTCTCTAGGGAGGGGGTTAATGAGGGAGTTGGGTGGGGTTCTTTGGTATTCTGGTGGTTTTGGCGGTGGGGGGAAGGTGGTGGGGGCGGCGGAATGGGGGCGGAAAGGAAAAAAAAATTACTCTCTCAACGTAAGACTCAAGTATCCTAGCTCGCCTTTTCATGACGAAGAATAAGGGAGACACTGGAAACGGGCACTTTCCAAAACGGAACACAAAAGAATGGACTTATAAGTAAAGGGGGTGAAAAAGCTACCATTATCCAGACAAAACTTTCCGGAAATCGCGAGGTACACATAAAAAAGAGGGACTTACTTTCTCGAAGCGCGACCTCTAAGGGGAAAAGAAGTGTAGATTTATTACAAGTTGCACGTGTACCAGTGAGACTGAAATTTCCACAGACGATTACAAATTGACGGTTTTCAACATGTAACTACCACAACACACGGGAGGAGAGAGAGTATGGTTGGAAAACACATTATTTATTCACTATTGTTGCTCGTCAGGGGGTTACTACAAGGGGGAAATGTGAAGGGAAAATATCGGGACGCCAGGTGTAGGTCGGAAGGGTGAATTTTTCTATTAAAACTCTTGACTCGCTTTGTAGCGCCGAGTAGCTAAGGTGTCGGATAGTTGTCTGCAACACAGTGTACCTAGTCATTCTGGTTAAAGGTGGGGGGATAAACGGGAGGGGAGTGCCGCCGTGGAGAAAGGTAAAGTCCGGTCTGAGAGGAGGGAAACTGCTCCCTCGGGTATTGGAGTTGGATAAAGTTTAAGATAGGAATGGGGGTCAAAGTACCACCTACCATACACCAAAACACCGAACAAAACTCCCAAAACACGCCACCTCACCCAAAACAACCGTCCAACCCCCACTACCGTAACAATTCCCGGAGCGGTAAAAGATTCTTCTAAAGTCGCATGAAGTAGGAGAAAACTTCGATGTATCCTGGCAACCTGAAAAGACTCCTTTACAGAGACTTTTCAATAAGAAATTCCGGCGAATTGGGGGACCTGCACGTTGGGATGAGGCGACGGGCCAGGATGGACTAGACCCGACAATGTTACATAAAAAAAAAGGTAGAGCCATTCAGGTCCCGAGGGGTCTGGTTCAAGGAGCGGTGAAAACGGGGGGGGAGGAAAGTTTTTCAAGAATCACGTGGGCGGGAAAGATTGTGGAAAAAAAACAAATAAAGCACGGTGAAAGGTCTGACCGTTGCCCGGACTGGGGCAACTTTATTGCAGGAGCGAAAATGCTAAGTCCGGATGTCACGGGTTAAGAGAGGGTGAAGCTAGTTTATATTCGGATCGTTGCCCAAACATAAACACATGCGATTAAAAAGTGTGGGGGGGAGGGAAAAACGGCCCCTTCTGGTCGTCAGATCGGATGTGAAGAGCTGCCGGGAGGGGGAAGTGATGTTGATCACAAAAGTAAGGTTATAGAAGAGGACCGATCGCTGAGGGCGCAGGCTGGGGGAGAAAGGGTGGTTAGCCGTCAAGTTAATCGGGGAGCCGCAGGTCACAGGTGCTAGATTTTGCAGAAAAAACCGATATGTCGTACTGTGGATGGAAGAGGGAGGGTTTTTTCTTACTAGTGAAGAGGATTTCTGTTTCAAAACATACTTCAACTCATTAAGGTTGGGTGGAAAAAAGGGTTTGAAAATGTGAAGTAAAGGCGCCGTCTTAGGGCGGCTGGACACAGTCGACGTCCAGGGCATTTCTCCAGGAGCTCCATGTATCAAAAAACGTTTGACTGTGTTTCCGCCGAGTAAGACCCTGCGGCCGTTTTCGGAGGGATGAATTGAGAGCCAACGCAGGGTAAGATGCTAGGGTCAATCTCTGTGCGGGTCGGTGGCACTTGGACTTACCAGGATTTTCCCTGTCCCCCTGGCGCTGATTTTGAGGGTGAAAAAGGGGATTCTGAACCGCCATTATTTGTTCCCCTCCCATGAAGGGTGTTGGGTGCGGGGGGGGGTAAGACCATATATCGTATATACTGAGGTGTTTAACTGAACCGGGGCCCGCCCGGGCCCGCAAGGGGTCGGTAGCTTATTTTCCATTGGACAGGGAAAGAGGGTATGGAAGGTAAAACACAGGGGTTCTCTTCAGTTAAGTGCTTCCCCCCGCCCAGGGGGTGGGGAGGGGAAAGGTTGCACCTATAAACAGTTTCCGTAAAAAATTAGGGGGCGGGCCATGTTAGTAGAGGGAAGTTTGGCAGAAAGGGGGGCACTATAGGTTTTGTCGAGGGAGTTTCCATCTTTCAAATCGGCTCAAAAGGTTCAAAGGGGTCAAAAAACGTTTATGTCGCCATAAGGGTGGGTATCCGGTCATGCTACTTACGTTGAAACGGGTCAAGAAGGAAAAGGGGTATAGAGTCTCTAGTTGATGCAGATTAATAGGTTTGTGCAAAGGGATGCAACTCTAAAACCTGGAACCGCTACAAATCGTAAACGCAAGGGACACAGCTCATTTTTCACACCCGTGAAAAGTTGGGTAGCCTGTCTGGGAGACAGCGTAAGGTTGTCGAGGGTTCTGAAAAGAAAAAAAAAAGTCCCCAATTTCGTCTGCCAGAGGAACAAAAAGAACCGGGTCAAAGGAAATGGGCATGTCGTAGGCAGTACTTACTAGGGGGCCAGCTTCCGGCATTGCTGGCTGAGGGATCAATCACCAAGTGGGGACCGGAAGGAGGTCGCGCTGCAATTACGAGGAAACGAAATTAAAAGGAAAGCTGTTGATATGACCTGTTAGTGGCTGCATGTATCTGTTCCCCGGAACACTATTTTAACACAAAAAAAATGCCGAACTCAGGGTAAAGACGTGAAACTCGACGGCCATTCTGTGGGTTGGCCCAGTGCGACGCGGGGATTAGGAGGTTTCCGTCCGGAACGGGGGGGGGCGCAAGAAGGGATGAATGCCTGTTAATTATTTACAAGAGCCAACCGAGACACTCGACGAATTTAGGGACTCAGTAATTCCTCAACTCACTTGAAGGGCCGGACGGTTTTCTGGAGAAAAAAAGAGGGCAGACGGGAAGACACTATTCCAGGGGTCTTGCTTGCGAATTACGTAAAGGGAGGGGTTAAACAAATGGATTGCTAAACGTACACAGTAGAGGAATCAAGTTTGGATGTGCATCCGGCAAAAGCTGACCATTATTTCTGGGGGGTATGAACTCTGCTGGGGGAACACTCCCAGACAACACTTTTCATCTATCCGCCCGAGACAGGGGGGTTAGACTCACCCCACCAACCGTCTAGAAAATTTCTGGGTCAAGTCTAGATAGGGAATGTATCCACAGCATAGTAAGACAAGGGGTGCAGGGCGGGATAGGGGAAAGGAAATCACTTTTATTTACCGGGGGTTAGAGGCCTTGCCAAAGACATATGAGTTGAAGGTTTCCGATGAGATAACGGAGGGGCCCTGGGTGGACGTATGAAGGAAGAAATGAAGGGCATAAGGTTATCCATCCATCGAAAGAAGGGACACCTAAGGATTCCTTAGCCGCAAGAGTGAGACCATAATTTTAATAATTTTCCACCGGACTACATAGCGGGGTGTCTCCTTCTCAGTAAATTGCTCTCAACCAATTTGAGGGTTAGTGTTATAAGGAGACGACGTCAGAACTGGATGCGGGGTGTCAGGTGGCTTAAACAAACATATTTTGATGGGTCTCATGAGAAGTTACACTAGTCGGCTCAAACACAACGAGGAGGAACATAGTATATCGGAGCGAAAGGGAGCTTACACACAAAATGTGGTTGGAAGAACCTCGAAACCCAGGCGTGGCAGGGACCTTGCGGCGCTACCGAAGTTCCCTAACGTGACTTCGTTGATAGCGAAGACTAAGGAGAAAAGCGAACATTCCAGGGAATAACTTCTGACGCAGGTATTGGGGTAAGAAAGAGCGGCTAACCTGTGTTGGGGGGGGGTGTTGTCGTTCGGGGGGATCGTCTAGAGGGAGTATTCTTCTGCAGATAAATTTCGAGCGACAGCGAACTCAACCCAAGGACCTGGATACTTCATGACGTTACAACCATTCAAACAACGTATGTGTAGGTGGGAAACGATTTCTACATTTACTAAACAGAGGTGGAGGTGGCTTTCAGATACGAAAGGGGAACCGAGATGTCTATGTAAAGATCGTGGACAAGATGGTGGGGTTGGGTTTTGTTTTGTGCAGAAGGGAGGATTGTGGGGCAGGGAGCCGGTAAAGGATCGCTGAACCATTTGGGGAGGGGGAGTTTGTAAGCGCGTGTGAAATAAATTCATCTTGTGGCGGGGCCGGATGCCCAAAAAGAGAATTCCCTTGATCAGCCGCCCTAAAGTGGCTCGGGGTGACAGCCAATTTGACTGGAGGGGATAATCATCTGCCCGCAAGATCAAGCAATAATTTTATTCAGGCGTGTTATCTGGAAAATAAGGGAAGAAATTGCTCTATAGGGTGTTGGGGGGGGGGGAGGGGAACGAGATTCTTAAGAACCGGCAGGAGGAGATGTGGTCTCAGGGAAAAAGTAATTAAGGGTCACCTTCGGTATAAACTTTCAATTCATCGAATGCCTTTTTGTACTCACTTTCGAAAAAAAAAATCAGGCGCGAGTTGCGACTGACAATCTTCAAAAAAGATGATCTTTTTTTCAACATGTTTTTATGGCAGCGTACATTGCAAACACGAAAGGGGGGCTCTTTTTTACAACATCGTGGCCAGGAAATGGACTTTAAAAAGGATGGGGACAAGACTCGACATAGCAAAAGTGTGTGCTGATTATCCAGCGCACGCAGCAGAGCGTACAGCGGCCGAAGTGAGAAGAACATGGAAAAGGTTGGAGGTTTAACGTTTCAGGAAATAATCTGGCGCGAAGGGGGGGGGTGAGAGTGGGGAGGGGAGTTTAAAGGCAACCCTTAAATGTCGCCCATAACTATACCCGGCCGTGAAACTGATCCAGGGTGGGGAAAAAGTTCAGGGATCATTGGGGGTGTCACTTCGTTACACGGTGGGAGATGAAAGAAGTCAACAAACTTCTCCTATGGCGAAGAGTCGAAGGAGTAATCTGAATAAGATGTTCAACGTATAGCGACGCTAGCTTACCAGGCGGACCTTCGTGACCTGGAATACAATTTTATGGAACCATAAACAAGAAGGAGAAAAGATTGTCCTGGTACCGTAAAGATCCAAACCTTAATTTGATTCAAGGACGCCAACGGAATCATTACGAAGGAATGCCACCTCCATCAGGGGGAGATAAGGAGGGGAGATTTGCTCACGAGGTGCAAGTGACAAAAATGCGGCGGGAAAAGACCACGTTCCCCGGCCCTGTGTGTGTTCAAAGGAAAAGGAAAGGAAACTTTTACCAAATGCAGACCTGACCAAAATGGCATCAATAGGGCAGGGGGAAGGGACCAAGGGAAACAACGCCAGACTCGGATCTTTCGGAAACCACCATATTCATGGCCAACCTAAGTGAGGAATCCGAAAAGTCGACGAAAGCTTATAGAAATCAAGGTAAAGCAACATCCTTGGTTTTAGCAAAGGCACCACCCTGACTCAATTGACGAGATGTTATTAAAGGTAGTTGGGCAGCATGGTTGAATGGTGCAAATGGGAGGAAGGACAGCAAACACCGCAGTGATTGGGGCCAAAAGGAAGGGCTCAGTTTTTGGATATAGACCGAGTGGAAGGACAAGGTGTGAATGCAGCCTCAAATCAGCGGGAGCATTTCAGTCACATTCAAAGACCCCAAAAGTGAAAGAGGAAAAAAGGAGAGGGGACCTACCATGCAGCGGACAGAAAAGGGGACACAACGAAAGAACGCACAGTATCGGAGACGCTGCTCGGTTTGCGGCCAAATCCTAGCACGGTGACGTATGCCGGGACTGGGTGGAAAAGGGGGAAAGAACAACGCAAAACCTTTCTCGCGCTCTCGGACAAATATAATAGAGGAGTGTGAAGAACACCTAATTGCCAAAACCGACGGCAGCGCAAATAAAACTCCCTACTCAGCATTTGAAAACCAAGAGTCCGGGTCAGAGATTTTGGGGTATGGAACGAGAAAGAAGGGAAAACGAAGAGACATATCTTGTCACACGGGTGGAAAACGGACTTGAGCCGGAGGGAAGACAGAGGATCTTAACGTGCCGTACGGGAAACGTGACAGGGGAAGAAAGGCACCTCCTGTTTGCAACAATACCGGAAGGATAAAAACGTAGTAGATGGAAAGTAGTCCACAAGATTACACATCCTCATTGAACCAGACAAAAGAATGTGCTGGACCGGGGAGGGGAACATTTACTTTAGAGGACTGCCAGGAGCAACTCCCTCCTCAAAGGCGATCCCAGGGTTAAAAAAGGAGGGAAAGATTTTAATGTAACTTAACCGGAGGATGGTCGGGGAAAGGGGGAAAGAGGATAAGGTTCGACCTGCGGGAAATGACGATCGGAAAGGACGTAAAGAAGCCTGGTTCAGGAGGAGTTTTGGGGGGGGGAATTCGTATGTGTGGGAGGGGGAGGGGGGAGAGGTGGGGGAGGGGTGGTGGGTCGAAGGGGCCTAAGACAATGGAAAAAAAAGAGAAACGCGAATCCAAAGGATCCCGCGCAGCGACGTTGACAAGGAACGAGTAACAGGAAATAAAATGGAACGGGGTCACTTTTCTAAAAAAAAAAGAATGACTGACTTAAGGGGGTGAAGGACGCCATTATCCCGAAACTTTCAAGAAATAGCGCGTACACTAGGGCATGTAGGGTAGAACGGGACTCAACAAGCTAAAATCGCCAAAGAATACGGAGTAGTCACTGGAAGGGCTCGGAAGGCACAACTAAACACTCGTGCATACTTGTAGTTTTAACACATATCTTCTCAACAACAGGAGGAGGATTAAGAAAAAAAAAAGGGGAAAGAGGGGGGGAAAAGGGGAGAGGCACGAGGTACTCTTCTGTGCCTGTACAGCAATGGTACCGGGGAAGTGGACAGGGAAGCCCGTAATGGGGAGAAGGGGAGAGGCAGATACGACTCCGGTAATGGTGGAAGCGACGATGTCGAGGAAAGTGGTCTGGGTCAGTGTCGCTTGTCAGTTCACAACAGGACGGCAATAAGGGAGTCTGGGTCGGGTGCGTAATGTTTCGGGCCAAAGCCTTTGAGAGAACTGGGGCTAAGTACGGGTAAAAGGGGGCAGACAGGTTAAAGGGGAGTTCGACTGGGAGGAGGAAGGGGGGGGGTTGTCGGCGGGCCCAAGACTCCGCCGCCCACAACCCCCCACCCGCGACACAAAAGCCACCGAAAACATAAAAAAACAACAATCACGAAGCACACATACGGAAAAAATGGCCGCGTAACGGTCTGGAGCGATGACTGGAAAAGGTCCGAGCATAACCCTCGCAGGCTTATGAAAGCGCCGGGACAATCCTCAGGACATAATGGAAGGATTGCAGGTACTCTCACCGAAAGTTGGGGGCAGGAGGCTGTCGACGGGAAAGTGCGGAGCGAACCTGAAAAAGTGGTACATATCAAGGGGGGGATCGAAATGGCATTGGAGAAAGGGGTCTGTTTTACCGGGTCCATGAGATTAAGATACTGCAACGTGGCTGGGACAACGGTTGAAACAAGGGACAGGCACAGGCGGAGTAAGGGATTGGAAAAGTACTTCCTATCGTCGGATAGTAGGGGGCAGAAGGACGGATTTGAGAGAATGAAGGGGGGGAGACGTCTTTATTCACTTATCGTTTCCAGAAACAAAGCAGAGGGGGTGTAAAGGGGGGGAGTTAAAGGGACGTCAAGGAATATGATTCCATCTTAAAGGTGGAGCAAGTCTTTGGGTGGTCGACACCACGAGGTTAAGAATGACTATTTGGGTCACAAAGCAGGGAAAAGGGCTTGCTTTTTGCGTCAAGGTAATCTGTGGAGTAACATAAGTCACCTTTCTAGGTGCACGAAACCTGATTCGAAAAGAGAATGTGCAGGTGGAGATGATTGGGGGGGGATGGAAAGGTGGAGGAAGGGAGGTCCAGAATAAGTCGCTGTAGTGGGTTTTGTCCAACGGTGTTGAATAGCAGCACGCCTATGATTCTGGCTGCAACATTGAGAAGTCCAAGCAAGAGCTCCCTTATAAAAAAAAAAGAAACTAAAGTTCCGGTTGGCAACAAGGAAAGGGGAGGAAAGGGTGGGCTGTCGTTATAAAATGACAATGGCAACAGAGAAAAAAGCACTGTTGCAATTCAGGGCAATAAACTCTGGGATTTTCACAGGGGCAGCGGCCAGGGGTGTCGGGACCAGTTTAGGGGGTGAGCTGAAGCTTGAGCTTTAGGAGTTTCACTCAATAGGTGGGGGTGGTTACCAGATGAATTTGGTTAGGGTGGCGAATCCACAGGATAGGAAGAAGTTTTTTTAAGCTCAAATGCCCGAGTGGACAACATGTGGCGGTCAGTCTGTTGTTCGAATGGAAATGGACAAGGTTTTCATGGAAGACAAGCTAGGGAGGGGAAACGTTGGGGTCCAGCAACGCCGCATTGGGTCGAAAATAGGGACGAGATAAAAAAGCCGGAAACGAAGGGGTGGAATACCCAAAGTAAAAAGGATTGACCGTTGTCAATTGGGGGTCAAAAAACCCGGAAGGGGGGGCTATACTGTAAGAAGGTCACGGGCACTCTGCGTCGAATCGCTGGGGGAAAGGGGGGGGGGGTTTCCGAAAGTGTAAGGCTCTGACAACAGGGGACGCATGGGCTTCGCTGGCAGATAATGACGGTTAAAGGCTATAAACCCGATTATGGATCGAGTCCGAAGAGATTCGAAAAGGAGAGTGGGCAATAAGTGGGTGAAGAAATCTCCACCGGAAGCCGAATGGAAAAAACAATCTTCACCGCAAGTCCCGATTAAATGGTTACGGAACAATCACCTAAATTTTATCCTTAGGGGGGCGAAAAATTCAGTTTGTCCGGTCGGAAGTAGAAACAGCCGGTACAGGTCCCAATAGCCATTATTACCATGAACCGTTCCGCCACCAGGGAATGGAGTAGAAGGCCGGGAGGGTCAACGCTTCCATTGCGTGCTCTGTAAAATCCAGACAAGTGGCGAGAGGAAGGCTGGGAAAAGATGGGGGGCAATTCGTGCGAAAAAAAACTGAAAGAGTAAAGAGGTTTGCCCAAACTAGATCTTCCGGGGAGTGGTGGAGGGGGGGAAAGGGGAATCCCATGAACCACAGAGTGTTGACACACGCAACCCGCAGAAAAGGAGTTGGAAAAAAGGGGTGCAACCTGTTTTCGCCATGGAGGACAACCCGGAGTCGCGTTCCAAGGTGAAAACCAACGGGGATGAACGGGACTGGTACTGAGGTGGACAAGGCAACCACAGGACGAACGCGGTGCTTTAAGGACGACGTTTCGCCAATAGAATCAGAAAATTAGGCGGAAGGCGTCGAGGAGTAATCCAAATACCACTCTGGGGTCAGAGATGCTGCAGAGACGTAGAGATAGGGAAAAAATGAGGAAAACAGCGACACTAGTCTGGCCAATGTTAACGGTGGGGACAAGCCGGAAGAGACATCTGAACCATGAGTTTGTGTACACGCATGCATGGGGAAAAAAAAGAGAAACGACACAATGTTCAGGATAAGCCATTAGCCTTTGCCTAAAAAACAACCGAATCTGAGACGGCAAGATTGGACGTGGTATAACCTGAACGATTTGTACAATCTGCATACCAGTGTTGGGTAGGTTAGTAGCGTTAAGTAGAAAATGGGGGGGTTACTGTTAGAAATCCGGTCACCGAAGAGAGTGAATTTTTTGCCCCGGCAATGGAACGAGCACGGCGAGCGAAAGGTTGGGGGAGGATGGAGGGAGGGTAATTAAGAGCCCGCTGAGACTGAAATATAACTAAGACAAAACTACCTGTGGATTCCTTTGGCGACAGCCTTTTCTCCCATAAGGCGTGGGGGAAGAATTATTCAACCGGGCAAGGGAAGAGAAAGTTTTTTTCTCATCGTAACGTTAGCTAAGAAACTACGTTCCCTGGTATTTCGAGTATATCGCCGAAGGGAACAAATGAAAGGTATGGGAGGGGGATTCTGAAACATATGGGATGGTTCTAAGAGCAAGCGATG
>Ga0179593_1540173_pt1 | contig 12953 bp, 17 predicted proteins | sample CZODoug2_1_08_16_FD_185931 | JGI IMG/M metagenome (GOLD analysis project Ga0179593, IMG submission 185931) | Vadose zone soil fungal communities from Angelo Coast Range Reserve, California, USA - CZODoug2_1_08_16fungal (PacBio error correction) | ecosystem: Environmental > Terrestrial > Soil >...
CCTCTGCTAACAAGGGAAAAACAGTCATGCCAGGGGCCACAAAAAAGTTTTGGAGAAACCCTAGAAAGAAACGGGGGGGGGCCTAAAATCTTCATAAATCAGGAGGAATCCCCAGCTAATAGAAAACATCTCGATTTAACAAACCTCAGCATAACCGGAAAGGTGAAAAGGGGGACGATTGGGGGAAAAAGGGGGAAGAAACAGAGAGGGGGAAAAGGTGGCGCATTACGGTTCCAGACCAGAAAAAAAGACTAACGGGTCAAGACCAGAATGCCATCACACCCATCTCTTGAACAGGCACGAAACAAGGGGGGCTCCATAACAGAAACAGAGACCTAAAAAGAGGGGGAGGGATTTAAAAGAGAAGGGTGACAGGATTTGCTGAGCTTACCAGAGTATGACATCCGACAGAGAAATGCCGGGCAAAAGGGGGGGGTTTTACCTCCATGACTCAGTTGGGAGGATCGGCAGAGGGATTCATTCCGAGGGATTCCACAAATTGAAAATTTAAGGGGGAAATAGTGAGGGGAGAATCTGAGACGAGCGTACCGTCTGGGGTATAAAAAGCACAAGGATGAGGCGAAAGGAAACAAACAGGTGGGGACGGGGACGCATAAATGACACAGGTTTTGAGCTGGCAAGCGCGATTCAATCACATCAGCTTCGGGGGTAAAATTTTGGATAGGCCGTTGGGGGAGGGGAGATGAAAAGGCTTGGAGCATTCCTCAGGCTCGGCGATGAGGAAGGTGACAGTACGTACCGCAGCCAAGTCCGCTGACGGAACGTGAAGAGGAGCGGGTAACCACTCACCCCCCCCTGCTAAACAAGCGCTAGAAGGGGGATACATGGTCCCCCAAGCAATGTTCCTTTTTCCTTCGGCAGTTGGCTTGCTTGCCGCTGTTGGGCAGATCGAATGGTTGTATTGGCCTCCGCGAGTAACATGTGAAAAAAACCGGTGGATGGGAAGTGTGCTCCCAGGGCCCACATTTTTAGAATACTCTCTCGGGTCGTCACTGGTTTCGCTTCTCAAGATCCCCGGGCACATAGGCAGGAGGAAAATTTCTTCACTCTGGCGATTGAATGAACGGATCTGGGTGGGCTTTTGAGAGGGGGGTCAAGAAGGGGATCCAAATAGACCTATCAAAAATCATAAAACCAGGCCTTGGGGGGTCCCCGAAGACCTCACTCGAACTTGCGGGGAATGGAAGAAAGTCTAGAAACCTATTATCTGTGGAGGTCCGGGGGTGATCTGCAAAAACATTCACCAGTTGGAGCAATAGACGGGTCAGGAAAACGGGGTTCAAAGTCCAAATAGAAAAACCAAAACCGCCATCGCCCCCGTATGTAAAACAGTATCGAAAAAGCATAAAAAATGTCTAGGTCTAAGTTGTTTTGAAAAGGCAGGTCTACCGACTAAAGACTGAGGTACTTCTGGCCATCACCGTGGGGGTTAGGTCTCAAAGGGGGGGGGGGGGGGTCATCACCTCTAAATTAGCCATCGCTTCCTGCAAAGATCTTACGGGATAAAAAGGCCTGAACAGGCTTCTCAGTAAAAGCAGAGTTGAGAATATATCACGAGAAGCCCTGTAAAGAAGGGGGCATTAATTTAAATTTAGGATCCAAAAATCGCTGAAAATTGGGTCTAATATTTCAATGGGGCGGAAAAAAAAAAACCCGTGAAGAAAAAACCTTGGGGACCAAATTCAAAATCTTTTAAGTTCCGGGAAAAGTTCCTCCTCTCCGCGCATTGAGACGCCGAAATATGCAAGGGGGAGGATCTAGTGGGAAGCCCTCACCCAAGTCTGGCAACAAAAAGGGAGTGGAAAAATAAAAAAAACAAAGTGTTTCCGACAAAACCCCTGGAACGGAGGGGGGAGGGAACGAGGGGAGGAGGGGGGGGAGAAGGGAGGAGGGAAAGGCGGGGGAGGGAGGTCACGGGGAGGGGGGAGAGGGGAGACAGGAGTGGAAGGGAACTGGGGGGGGGGGGAGGAAAAATTAGGGAGTGGGGGAGGGGGGGTAGGGCGGCCAAGAATAAGAGGGATTGAGTGGGAGGGTTGGAGGGGGGGGGGGCCAACAACGGGGCCCAAGGCCCTCTGGACAAAAAATAAAAAGGAAACCACACGAAATAACGCCCCTAATGATAAAGGTTACAAGGGACAGAATCCTGACCCGGCTCTTTCCAAACTATTAAGTCAGGAATGAAAAAGGTCAAGATTTGCGTAAGGAGGAAAAAAGGGAGGTTTGAAGTCTCGCCCAAGACGACCCCCCCGGGCGTCGGAAAGAGAGATAGTCCCAGATCGGGGGTCCTGGCAAGAAAGAAACGGTGAGAAGCCTTGTCAATGATAGATTCGCCAAGGGAGCGGAAAACGGTCGGGGGCTTTGTGGGGGGGGTCTGATTTGTAATCTGGTCCTACAAAGTTGGAGTAGCCGTGGAGAGGGTGGGGGCGGGTTCTTGGGGTTTCAGTGAAGGGGGGAAATATCTGGGGGGAAATGTGCTACGAGCAATCAAAAAGAGTTTCTTTGACTTCTGGGAAGGCGTCCGTCAATCTGGGTTTTTGGAGGTGGACAAAGGGGGGGGAGAGTACAGAGGGGAGCTCACTAAAGAAATTCCTAGCCTAAGGAACGGGGCCGTTGACAGAGCTTTTTAAAAATCATGATATCATCAACGTCCAAATGAGGTGCCATGAGAAGAGGACGGAAAAACTGGGGACTCTGTTAAATGTCGTACTTTTTCAAAGGTTGGTTGGGGGGGGTTCTTAAGAGGGGAATTTCCTTTAGAGTTGCAGTTAGGCCTGGGGCATCCATACAGAAAATTGTTATGATCATTTCCAAAAAATTCAACGTCTTTAGGCCCTGGATTGCCCCAGCCCTTCGGTAGAGGACCCGGAGGGATTGGTGTGGCTCTTCTTACCGTTACAGTCAAAAAACGATGCTGACACGGTCTTTTTAGTGTCTTTTCTTGGCTCCTTGGGAAAGAGGAAGGTTTGGGAGTCCTGAGCGACCTCGTACTCGCGAGGACCACACTGTTGAATGATCATCAACCCATGACCTCCGGGGGGGTTGGTAAAAACTTTCGGAGGGCTGCACGGGGTGGACGAATTGTTGCAGTTTGCCGTGGAGTAGCCTCTTAAGGTTGAACCGTCAAGAACTAAACCAATACCCACATAAAAGGGGGAAGGACGCAAAGAAGAGGGGGGCAGACGACGAGCAAAAAGTTGATACTGGGAGAGGGCATTGCGGGGGGGTACGGTCTGCGAATGGGATCCTGAGTGGGGGCGACTGACATATGTTTGGTGGAATTGTGGGGTTGGAGTCTCAAACCGGCATGTTCTGGAAACGTTTGCACAAAGCTTTTGTGGCGAAGCGGGGTGTTTGGGGAACCCCCTATCCTGGTAACGACAATTGGAGAGGAAGGCCTGTGCAGGGAAAAACTCCTTAATCTTATTCGCCGAAAGGAAGCAAGTTCCTTGGGCAAGGGAGGGGGACAAAAGTCGAGGAATACAGGGGCAGAAGGAAGTTCAAGAGAAACACGCCAAACTGGAGGGGGCAAAGAAAGGATGGGTTCAAAGAGAAAGCCATTGATAGAATTAAAGAGACACGGTTGAATGGGCGTTGGGAAACAGGAATGATCCGAACTTATAGTAAGAAAAGGGCATGACGACGATCCACGAGGTGAAGCAGAAAAGAGAGAAGACTCACTCTGGGAAAATGTGATGCCAGTGGGAACTAAGTTGGGGGAAAGAGACGTGGGGCAAGAAAAGTATCTGCCGATCGAAAACTGGAGGGCTGTGGGGGGCTCGGGTGGGGGGTGGTGGGGGAAGGGTACGAGAGGGGGCTGAAACAGCAGATCGACCCATAAGCCGTCAAGCTCAAAAAATTAAAATTTCAACGGGTGGGGTGGGTTTAGAACAAAGGAGGCTTGGAGTCGGCGGCTTCCGGCGCATTCTTCGAGGGGGATTGGAGCGCCAGGAGGGGAGGGGCTTGGGGGTCAGCGGAGAGGGGGGTTATGGGGATAGCGCTGAATGGAAAATCTAGGTCTGGGGGGGGCGGGAGGGCCCGTATGTACTAATCTATATGGGGAGGGGGTCTTCGAAGGAAATATTTTGGATAAGAGTATCCAGAATGTACCGGGAGCGGTCGGAGGGTGCTATTGGAAAAAAGGCACGGTATTGGAAAGGACAGCTCCTTGCCGCTGAGTAACCCAACACGGAGATATGAAAGCAAGGGGACAAAAAAAATTTTTGTGAACATACTTGAGGAGGGGGGGCAGAGCAGTCTTCACCGTATGGAAAAAAAGGGCTTCTTCTCATCGGGGAAGGGTAATAAGAAAAGTGGAAAAAGAAAGGGGGGAAAAGAAAATCGGCGACAATATCACATATGCAGGAGCTAATAAGGTGGATAAAGAGAGCTAGCATGAAAGTATCTGTGCTCTGACGCAAGGGCAGCTGCAAGAAGATGCCTTTCAAACACCGAAACAAAAGCGCGATTGGAAAACAGACGCAGAAAGGGAAAGGTGAAATTCTATCCTTAGACTCTCCAAGAGGGTCATTCCGGGGGAAAAGGGGACATACAAAAAATAGAAGTGGGAGGGGGGAAAGCGGGGGAAAATCTCCACACCAAATATGAAAAGCCCACGGCACATCAAAGGGGAGGCTCACAAAACGAGGGCAAAAGGAAGGAGGGGCCGGAAGCAAAGCAAACGTCCAATCGTGAAGGGAACCATATGCTCTTGGGGGGAGGGATCTGAGTGGATAAGGAGTAAGCCAGCGTAAATGACATCAGTGAACAGCCAGCTAAAGGGTACTACTTAATGAAAGGAAGGGGTTCACGAACTGACCAAAGTCTCCAATAAGGGGTCAGAGATTAGGGGGAGATCAGGATCACGAAGTGTAGCCGAAGGCATCAGGATGACGCTCACACCTCTAGGAGGTGGGGAGGAAAAACGCATAAAATAAAACAGGTGGGGGGAAAGCCGTGGGGGAAAAGCAATTGGCCACCTCCGAAAAGTGGAGAAAGGATGATAGGGCGGTGTTTCCGTGTGAAAAGGAAAATTCAGGGAAAGTGAGAGGATTAGCAAAGCAATTTTTTTGCAATACACATATTAGGGGCCTCTAGGACCGAGACTCAAAAGGGGAAAAAACCAGGGGGGGAATTCACGGCGGGGGACTGTAATGGCCCAAAAATGATAGGAAAATCACTTTGAAATGGACAAAATGGTCACGCACAAATGTGAAAAAAAATGTTCCAGTCCAGCCCAATGGTCTTCCCCTCCCCGACAGGACCTGCGTCCAATGAAGTTAGCTTCTTAGGTCAAGACCTCGAGGCGGAGGGGGGGTTCCCCTTGTGCGTACGGATCCCCGCTAATAAAATCGGTGGGGAAAATGTGGAGGCTTTCCCTGGTCCAAAGGCTCTCACATAAAAATGCACCGCTAAACCAGACTGGAAAACCGCCTTATTCCAAAAAAGGAAAGGGGATGAGTCCCTAGTCTTAAAGATATGGAATCTTGGTTTCAAAGGTCCTGGGGGGGGACTGAAACACATAAGGGTGTGTCCAAAAAGGGCTCAGACTCGGGGGGGGGAGGAGTCATGGCCTGCCCAAGTGAGCCCGTGAACAACCAGACCACCCCTCAAGAAAAAAAAGCCCAGAGGTAAATCACAGGAAGGAAGACTTCCTCGGGGACAGGGCTCTTTTTGTGGAATGCTGGGATTCGAGGGCTAGACATCCAAAGACGTCCCACGGCTGTTCCTCCCCACTGTCGCTCCCGAGGTGTAGAAGCGCCGAAAGCAATCCTACGAGGGGACTTTCAAATCTCTTACTCACGAAACCAGGATCCAGAGTAAAAATATCAAGATCACTAGAAAGAAAATTCTAAAAAAAGGGGCCGGGGGCGATAGAAGAGGACACAGACCCTGGTATGAGGACTAATCGAAGGAAACGTTAGTAATCACGCCTACTAAAAAACCTTTTGGGATGTACTTTCGGGTCTTAACGAGAACGAGAATCGCGGGTGGACCATGAACTCTTTTTGACCTACAAAAAGCTCCACTCAGGAAACATCCACCTTCTTCATTTCGAAATAATGCTAGTGGGAAGCAGCCAATACCAATCCACTTAAAAAAAAAATGACCCAGCCACACAAGTGTCCCAACAAAAGGGGAGAAAAAAATGTTTGAAGTACGACCAGCGTTAAAAAAAAAAAAAAACAAAAGAAAAAGCGGGGGGGGGGGGAAAGCTTTTGGGAGGAATCAAAAAAATAGGGAGCGGAGAGGGGGAAAAAAGTCAAGGGTCTGATTCAGTTCTTTTGACAGGTGAGTCGGTCTCTCGGAAAAAAAAAAACAAACTTGAGGAGGAAGAGTCGACGAGGGGGCACACGAAGTCGGTACTGAGGGCAATAAAGATTCTTGTGAAGAGCCTTTTCGTCGTGAGGGCCAAAAAGCGGGAAAAAGCTGATGTTGGGGGGGGTTTGAAAGTGTTGGGGTGCTTATCTGATTTTAAAACGGTCCTAGAGGGTAAGGGGGAAAGGTTTTGAGGGGTAAAATTGGGGGGGCACTCAGCATTGTTGCTCAAGGAGGTTTTCAATTGGGGGGGGACGGCTTACCCTAAGAAATAAAAGGTAGGATGTACTACTTTGGACGGGATTCTACGGAAATGGGGTACAAAGTGGAGATTCACGGGTAGCCCGCAGGAAAAATTGGGAGACAAACGGCGGAAATGTATCAGGGGAAAATCTCCAGGTGAAAGCAGAGTCGCATCAAGACCTATGTGAACAACAGACGAACTAAAGCCCTTCAGGGCAAGCTGGGACGGAGTTGGGCCTTGCTTGTAAAACTGTGGGGTAGGGAGCGTGGGGGAGGTAAAAAAAAGTGAAATTCTAAGGGGCAGCGCGCCCTTCCTATGGTGGAAGAGGCCGAGGGAGACTTTAGAGCCGTTCGAAAGTGAGTCAAACCGCAGAGAAGTTTGCAGCTCAAAGTAATGGGGGGGGGGGGGGGGGTGGGGGGGGGGGGGGGGGGGGGGGGGGGTGGGGGGGGGGGTTTTGTTTTGTGGTGGGTGGGGGGGGGGGGGGGGGGTGGGGGTGCATCTCATTAGTGAAATTAGGTGTTGAGATGGGATAATTTTTTCTTCTGACAGACCCCGAGCGAAGGGGGGGGGGGGTGGGGGGTTGGCTAAAAAACCGGGGGGGGGCAGCACAACGCAGTAAACTGGTTTGGGGTTAACCTAACTATGGGGATGGGGGACAGGTGACTTGAAAGGGGTGTACTGGCAAAGTGTATGTTTAAATCAACCATGGGGAATTTGGGGGGATTTGAAAGAAAGGGGCGGGGATCTGTCCGGCTGTATCAGGAAACGGAAAAAATACACCACTATCTCGGATAAATCCTTTCATCTCAGTAAAATGGGTGAGGAACGGGATGCCAAGGTGTGATCGAGACTAAAATTTCTCCTTCCTCTAGTACCTGTCACAATTTGAAAGTGTGTAAGGGGACATAAAGAAGGAGGAGTTCTCAAGCCGTTCTTATAAAAAATTTGGGGAAGTGGTAAACGAAGTGGTGGGGGGGTTGAAAATTCGAAAAGTCGTCTCATTTAAAAGGATGGGGGACGGGGTTCGAATAAGCGGATAGGGAAAAATGCCAGGGATGTCTTTAAAAGTGCTTCTCCTCCTAAAAAATTAGGGGGAAGCGTGGGGGCCTGAAAAAATCAAATCCAACTTGTAAAAAAAAATTCTAGTGGGTTGGGGGAAAAGCGAAAATCAGATGAGAAAGAGGGAGGCACCACACTTGTCCTTTCTGCGGTCCTTCCAACGGAAAGCAGGAATTACTGGAGGGAAAAATGCATTGCTCAAAGAAGGACTCTCAGGAGAATAGAGGGGCCACTCGGAAAAGGCCGGGGTGGGAAGTGTGGCAGCGTCGGGAGACGATCTGAAGAAGAAAAGTTAAGTCATTTCTGGGGGAAAACCGCTAGGGCATGAGTCCTTGAAAAAAGAGAAAAGTAGAAAAACCCTAAGAAATCACAATCAAAAATTAAAACACGGGAACCGGGGGTCACCCAGGGAAACTTGGAAGTTCTTGAAGAGAAGGGACTTTGCTCGGGTGTAGGGGTTTGGATGCCAAGCGTCGTGCATGTGCCTGTTTGCAAGGGGTGGGGGAGGAGGTAAGGGACTAAAAGGAGAGCTTTTCTGGCAGGGATTGAAACCGGGGAGCGAATGGCTGTGTGAGAGATGCTGGGGGGAAGCTAATAAAGGGTACCTGGGGAGGCGGCTTCTGTGTGATAGAGAGGGGTACGTGGATATGAAAGGAGAGAGTCGTCCAGAGCAGCTGACTATATATGAAAGAAACCTCCACTCAAAAAGGGTAAGAAGGGAGGAACCACCCCTTGGGATTTCGGCCAAAAATACAGTGAAGGCATTGGGAGCCAGGAAGTCAAGGGAATTCTGAAAACAACAAAGGAAAAGAAAAAGAGAGGAGACATTGAATAGTACGAAGCTCGGCGAAAAGAAGTATGACAAGGTCTCCAAAGGGTGGATGAGCGGGGGAGTGCCAGAGAGAGAGGCTCTGACTCTGAAAATGCTGCAGCTATTCGTTCCCATCCATTAGCAGGGTAAGGAAAAAGGTGGTCAGCATACCCAGGGAACATTCCTGTATCCGAAATCTCCCCAAGCCTATGGTATGCCTCGAAAAATCGGGGGCCATACTTTGGAAGACCATCGGAAGAAGGACGGACTCCTTAGGGGAAAAATACGTACCTTAAAATCACACCAAAGCAAGAGGCGTGCCAAAAAAGAAAGGACTAAAATAGACACTAAAAAAGAAAGGCACCTGAATCAATCCATAAAATCTTTATATGGGGCATGGGAGGGACGGGGAATACGGACTTAGGGGGTAGATCCTGGAGGTTTCATTCCGTCGTAAAGGGCTACAGGGGGTTGAAACCACACCAACCAGGGGAGGGAGACCGGAAAAGGTCTTCTTAAACCTGGAAAGGGGTCAGGAAGACAAACAAGTCTTCACACCCGATGGGACATATTGATATTAGATAACTAGGGGGAGCAGGGGGGCCGAGAATGTATGAGTACGAGAAGACAATCAGGCGGGGGGGCGCATGATGGTAACAAACCGGGGGATTTGTACAGCTGCCTATTTCTGCTCTGTTCCACCCGGCGTACTGAAGAGTTGGGGGGGGGAGGTCTTAATTGGCGAGAGGATGCTGGCAAGGGGGGAAGGGGTCAGCCTTAAAAGAAAGACGTATAGGGACCGAAAAGTGGGTGGTCCATCCAATTAAGGGGGGGGGGACCTTCAAGTTTGCCGATATCCATTTGGGAAGATTACTCTTGGGACTCAAAGGGCAACACACTACAGCAGAATTTTTGGGAAAAAACTTATTACACGTGATAACACAGAAATGCCAGAAGAAAGTTAGAAGAAGTTAAAAAGAAGAAGCACCCTTTGGGAAAGAGTTCAGAAAATCCCAGTGCAGTGAAAATAGGATACTTAGAAACTTCTTCCCAAAAACGGTGGGCAGCGACGTCTTCGCCAAACCTTTTTCCACTCGTCTAAATGACCGGCGCCCCGCGATCGGGGGAGGATTTTGAGTTCTTTCCCTGGGGGGGAACACTGTACTCCTCAAAACCTGAGCAGCCGCGAAAGACTCGGCAACCGCCTTTTGGGGGAGCCCCAAAAGACGAGCTAGGCAGGGACTTAAAAAACTGGGACTCCCTATTTCCGAAAGTGAAAGGTTTTGTTTCATTCTAGTCTTCCCGAACCCGTAGTGGTTTGTAGAAACGCTCAGGCCCAACTTGAGAACCTTCGCGCCTGCTCCCAGAGAAACGCAGCCGGGCCCAATCCAATAAGCCTAAAACTCGCGGTTAAAAGAGAGTCCCCAAAACGTTATAATTTGTGGGGGAGGAAATGCGTCGGAAGTCAGGGAGTTCTTGAAAAAGATCGAAAGGAGCTTGAGCCGAAACAGAAGAGCACATCACAATTAACGGGAGGGACGAAGAAAAGCCAAAAAGGAGGTAACAGAAAGAATCATCTCTGGATCAATAACCAAGGAAACGCAAGGATATAGAAGAAGGGAAGTTGCAAAATCTGCAAACGTTCCGGGTCAAGGTAAGGCCAAGTCCTGAGTTCAACTACTCAAAAGCCCGGGGGCTAATTTAGTGACATGTCTTAGAGTATAAAAGAGAATCTCCAAGCCGGAAAAAAAAAGAAATGTTGTCCGGACGAATCTTCCAGACGGAAAAACACAATGTGAGTCTAACCTCCAAGCCAGATGGCAACATGCGAAAAAAGGAGAGTGAACAAAAAAGAAGAACACCGAAAAGGTACACAAAGGATCCAAAATTTTTGGGGGGGCGGACCAGCTACAAATCATGAAAAGAGCAAAAAAAGAAGAACGAAGAAAGTGGGAAGGCGGAAGTTTTGGGGAAGGGGAAAATCTAAGGGAACAAGATCAGTCAAGGAAAGATGGAAAGCGCTTTCCGAAGTCACCGTTCAAAAGAGTATGCTTCAGTGGGGAAGTAGCTCAGAACAACATAGTAAAAAAGGGGGGGAGTCGATGATAAAAAAGGCACACTCCTATCGTGGAAGGTCAGGAGACGATTAGGGAGCCTTTTAAGGGTAGGGAGGTAAAAAGCAGAGTCAAAAGGGATTCTCGGTGAGGGGAGGGGGGAGGGTTGGGCGGAGGAGGGATTTGGCCTGGTACGAGAAACTGGTTGGGGTGGAGGGGGAAAGGGGGGGGTGGGTTTGGTTTCAAAATAGGGGGCGCATGTGAAAAATTGGGCTTTGGAAGAACGATATCCAACGAAGATACGGCTTTAAAGGGGGGGGGGGGGGGGGGGGGGGGGGGGGGGGGGGGGGGGTGGGGGGGGGGGGGGGGGGGGGGGGGGGGGGGGGGGGGGGGGGGGGGGGGGGGGGGGGGGGGGGGGGGGGGTGGGGGGGGGGGGGGGGGGGGGGGGGGGGGGGGTGGGGGGGGGGGGGGGGGGGGGGGGGGGGGGGGGGGGGGGGGGGGGGGGGGGGTGGGGGTGTGGATGACTATTGTCTCTGAAGGGGTGTCTTTGAGCAACCGGGTTAGGTAGTGAGAATTATTAAGCCCTGGAAGTCCATGGGAAAAGGTCGTCAGGGGAGTGGATCTATATCTGGGAACTGGGCATATATAGGGCTGGAACTGGGACAGGAGGGGCCATGGATAGACTCATTCTCAGACCTTCTTTGGAAAAAAGAAAGGGGTGAGTCTCGAGGGATTTCCTTCGGTGGGCCAAACTGGGTGACGAGAAGAAGGTTTAGGGAAGCGCTGCTCCTGAGAAGGCTCCCTTCCGAGGGTTGTGCGAAGATGAAAGGAGAAAAAGGAGAATGTAAAAAAAAAGGTCTCCCAAGACATGTTGGGGCATCGGGAGTAAGGTCCTGCAGAAAGGAGGGGATGTGATGGGGGCAGGGAGGGAAGTGTTAAGAAAAAAAGTGGGCGGAGACGGCCCTCGTCGTCAGGCCAAGGGGATGGGTGGAAGTTGGACGACGAGTGGCGAATTTTGGGAGGGGGGACGACGGAGGGGGGGGATTGGTTTTTGTGGAAACAGTGGGAAAGGGGGTCTCTGTACTGGCCGGGTCGCATTCCTGCTTTTTTCATGATCACGAACACTAGGAATCGGGGGGACAGACCGTTCCTCTAAGACCACAAGTTGGGACGAAGTCAAAAGTGGAGCGATCAGGGTGAGTCTCTCTCTTGGGTTCCTGCCCACGTTTATCATGCAAATCTGGCGAACTTGGGGGGGGGAACGTCACTATTTTGAGTAGGAAACAGTTGTTGGAGGGAGAGGAAGAAAAGATCTGGGGGTTACACTAAGAGGGAAAGAATTGCAATGGACCAGGGTTGTGGGGTACGGGGCTCGAACTGAGGTCCAAAAAATGATGATTGAAAAAGGGGGGCTCATCGATGAGCAAGGAGGGCAGAGAACTCATTGTGAGACACATAGGGGGGAACACGAAGAGACAAAAAGACCGGGTGGAAAGAAAAGCATAGGGGGGAGAGTTACAAGCTGTACAAAAAGGGGGCATGAGGCTGGGAAGAGAAAAAATCCGGTTTGCATGAAAGGAACTCCACTATGATCGCGGATCATCATATATACGACAATTTCAAGTGGGATTGGTAAATGAAGAAAAGGGGTCTTGAGTAAAGACTTGATCGGCTGTCTTTTAAAAAAAGGGATTGGAATCGGAACAGAGGGGGAAACATACCAAGAAAGCCGGCAGAGATAAAATTCCCTTCAATAGGTTGACCATCTTCAACGCGTGGTTACGGAGACTTGGAGAGGGGGATTTAGTGGAGAAAAGGAGGAGGGGGGTCTTGGGGGTGACTGTTGCAGAAGAAGGGGGTGATTCCGGCTTGGAAAAAAAAATGGGGGTAGGGGGAGTACGTGCGTGGATGGAAAAACGAGGCGAATGTGAGGGGGCTTAGATATGACTGGGGGAACCTCTCAGATAAAAGAATTTACCTGTGGAGGAAGGGCTTAGTAATGGGGGGGGAAGGGTTAAGAAGAGTGGGAAAACTTTCCGGAGGGGGGTCAAGAAGCTGCTGAAGATAATAAAGACACACGAAGAGAAGAAGCATCCAAAGGGTGGGATGGAGGTCGGCGTGTTAGAAGGGGGGGGAGGGAAATTCTTGACCTGGGGGGACCTTCTGTATCTCGGAAAACAAAACAAACAACGAAGCAGAGAGCATGGGGAAGAAAAGACGCAGACGCCACCAGGAATAGAGAGTAGGAGGAAAAAAAGGGGGGGGGGACCGATTAGCTCATTCGGGGGAGCCATATTCTTCAGAAAAAGGAAATAAGAAGGAGCGGAAAGCATGTGAACCATCAGGGAAAAGGGACCAGCGCCAAACAGAAAGTCCCGCCCGGACTACCAGGTATCACTGGGAAATGGAGCTTCAACATAGGGGAAAAAAAAAAAGACAGACGTGTCTG
>Ga0179593_1604828_pt1 | contig 12953 bp, 21 predicted proteins | sample CZODoug2_1_08_16_FD_185931 | JGI IMG/M metagenome (GOLD analysis project Ga0179593, IMG submission 185931) | Vadose zone soil fungal communities from Angelo Coast Range Reserve, California, USA - CZODoug2_1_08_16fungal (PacBio error correction) | ecosystem: Environmental > Terrestrial > Soil >...
GGGAGAAAACTGTAGACGGGCATAGCAGGTCAAACAATCTCACATTTCCATATGAGAATAAAAATCTCATCCTGCCGTTCTGCAAAAACGGAAGTCGCGCAGAAAAAAGGGGAAGAAAGAAAGCAACTGGGATGGTTTGGACCACCGGGGGGCGGGAAGGGGGATGCATCAAAGCGATAACACACCATTCCGAAGTGGAAGAAGGGAAGGGAAGAAAAGCATTAGAGGTCGAAGAAGGAGGCGAGGGGCAAAATGGAGCTCGGGGAAAAGGGAGGAAACTTGAATTTGCCTACTATCTTGAGCTCTCAAAAAGTGTTTACGGGGGGGTCGGAAAGGGGGGAGGGGGGGGAGGGAAGAGCTCAGAGACGCGCGGGATCGGGGAAAAAGAGGGCGTGGGGGAAGGAGAGGGCGCAACGGGGTCCTTCTTCTGGCGATTTTGAAAAACTACCGACACAGAAGGAAATCAGAAGGGAAAGACTGGGAAAGAAAAAGTGAAAAGACGAAAAAAAATTTCAGCTAATCTTTTACCATTGGGGGGGGGAGGTTCAGAAAGGGTGAGAACGAGGGGGATTTGTGGAGGACAGCATTCCCCACGCAGGGAAAAGAGACAGTTGAAAGGGGTGGGGGGAATCAGGAAAGGCCGGAGGAAAAATTGGGAGGGGAATTCGAGAAGGTTAATTAACTACTCCACGTAATGAGAAAAAAAAACCAAAAATCTAGAGGGAAAGAGAGGATAGGTGGGGAAAAGGGGGAGGGGACCGAAAGGGGGGAAAGTCGATTCGCTGGGTACTTTTAGGGGGTGGTTTCTGACAACAAGAGGTCAAGCAAAAAAGACTGAAAGAAAAAGAGAAACTACAAAAAGAAACGGGAATGTTAAGATTTCGCTGAGTGGGACATCAAATATGAGAGATTTGAAACGGCGAATTGTGGAGGAAAGTCTCCCCCAGAAAAGAAAATCACCAATTGTTTCTTGAGGGTGCAGCACACGGGTATGAAAAAAAAGTCCGGGGGAGGGGGTAAAAGGGAAGAAACGCAAGGAGGGGAGGAGAGAGGGAGAAAAAAAAAAGGAATACGCCAAAAGAGGAGACCCCTTCAATAAAATCGAAAGGTCCTAGCGTTAATGGACGAGATGCCAGGGGGGAAGGACAACAAAAAAAGATGCCAGGCTTTAAACCAAAGGTAACACAAATAAAACTTGAAACTAGCAGAAAAGAGAAAGTTGCAGTGCCCAGTACCTTTCAAATTCCGAGCAAAAATGGGGGGGGGGTGGTTGGGGGTGTTGGGAAAAAAGAGGTGATGGCTCCTCATCGCCACCGCAAGAAAAAATGTACCGGAAAAGGGAGGTTGACGAGAATCAAGGGAGAAAGAAAACTTCGTGTAAGGAGCTCTAGGGTGAAACACAAGAAAAAAGAAAAGATAAGCTACCTCAACTTAAGATCAAGAAGAAGGGTCCGGCAGGGGGAAAAAAAAGAAGAAGCGCTAAAAAAAAAAAGAGGGAGAGGGTAACGTATACCGCAGCCTCGGGGATTCATGGGGACAGGATCAGGGGAGGAAAAAAAAGACTTCTATGACCAGGACTCGAAGGGAAAAAGGCCTGGCAGGGGGGAAAATAGGAAGAAGGGAAAGCTAAGACGAGAGGCTACTCAACTCCTGCCCAGACGTCAGAAAAAAAAAAAAGGTTCAAGAAAAGATGTGTCAGCGGAAGGGTTTTGGAGGGGGGGCTCTGGAATCCACATATTCAAAAAAGAAACAAGGGGACGAAAAAAAAGAACTACAGGAAAACAGAGAGGGAGGCGCAGAAACCGCATATCGGGTTCTTCCTATAGAAGAACTAAGAAAGAAAGACCTCCAACAAAAAAAAGAAAGATATAGAGAATTGGCGTCTGAGGGGAAAAATCAGAAAAGAGGTTACTGGTCGGGGCGTGCAAGGCGGTACGGAAGGGAATATTGGAGGAGAATCTTACATCGGAGAGTCGTAAAACTAGCAAGGGCAGGAAGGGCTGACCAATGAAGAAAGGGAAGGGAGCCTGGAAGGTACGCCGGTACTTCGCGATAAGAGCTCCAAAGGCCATTGAGATAAGATAGGGACAAATGGGAAAGGGGAGGAAAGGCAGGGGGGCGAGCCTAAAACTGGGGCGTCCTTCCACAGTCTGTGAGAAAACCGGGCGACGTTAAGTTCAGGTCGTAGAAAAAAAGCTTACCGAAGAAAGGACTAGAAAGGGCAAAAATCAACAGTTCGATGAAGAAATCCGTTGCGAACAAGGCAGACGAACCAGAGGAGCGCTTTATGGGCCACGAGTGACGACACGGAAGGAAAGGAGGGTTAGGACGACCTTGAAAAGGCCCAGCTCAACCCGGAAAACACGGTCGGTCTGATGCGCGATATCACCCTTAAAAGACAGAAATGTTTTCAGGGGCGGTAGGGCTCGGATAACGCGGTCACGTGGGAGCGCAACTGGACAGGCGGGGGGACACCCCTTCACGCCGCCGGTTCAATAATATCAAGCCTTCCAAAAAAGAGGTAATTAAAGAAGTTGAAAAAAGAGCAGGGACCCAGAATGGGGGGAAGAAAGCCGTAAGAGGGACCGAGAAAAGGAGAGGAAAATGGACAAGGTCGTGTAAAAACGGAAGGCCGATAGGGGAAAAATTTGAGAAAATTGAAAGGGGGTGCAAGGCCATTGCTTAAAAAAGGGGTAGTCTTCTTTTCGGCGGGAGGGAAAAGACTCAGGCTCTTTCGCTGCTTAGCGGAACGCTAGGGGATAAGGAGGAGGTCCGGAAAGGCGACCACAGGAAAGCCGTCACTATCATCCGGGTTAGAAGAAAAAAAAGACGGGCAGGCAGAAACGAGAAATAAGAGACAAACAGGCCGCCATAAACAAGGGGGGAGGGAGGCAAGGAGGGGGGATCATTTTATGCTTGCAAGCCACAGCGAGAATGTGCTCGAAACGCGGGAGCAAGTAAGGGGATTGTCTTCAAACACCCCCCCACACAAGCTTAAACCACATCGAAGGGTCTCTAATGGGGTTCTATGAAGGCGTGGTCGTGGGGTTCCAAGGGTGCAGAAAAGAAAAGAGAAAGAACCTTGGGGCAAAAAGGAAAGAATCAGGGGATCTGAACCCAACACCAGAAAAAACGGAGATGAGGGGGGGGGGGAGGGGGGAGGTAGAGAGAAGGGGGGGTCTTCTGTCCTTTTGAAAAACTTTAGCGTCGGTTCGCACACAGAAGGACCCAGAATAGGAACGCTCACATTAAAAACAGCCACTAAAACTTATCGGGTATTTGAAGACATTGTCGGCCTAGGAGGAAGAAGGGGAACAGAAAGGAATGTGGGACGTTAAAGGAGGAAGGGGAAGGGACTTGAGGGCTTCAATCTCAAAAAGGTACCTCCAAGGGGGCGGGTGGGGGGAGGGGGGGGGGTCGTTCTTCAAACAAGGGGGAAAGGATTTTGTCCATTCATGATCGAAAGCCTAGGGGGTCAAGGGAGACACCCAATTAAAAAGGGGGAGAAGGCCAAAAAAGGAATCAAGAAATCCAGGAATCTAAGACCCTATTACGGGGCCTTCCGTAAAGAAGATCAGGCGGAATAAAAAAGACACAAGATAGAGAGAAAGGGGAAGGGGACCGTGGAAAAAAAAACGGGTTTAGTACGGTTCAAATTGACGGGAAAAGGGGGAATCCGAGCAAAAGGAACGACCCTTTGGAAATGGGACAAACGACTAAGCTCCACCCACGAGCGGTCAAAGGGGAGAATTCTGGGCTCAAAGGAAGCCAAGGCCGGGGACAAACACTAGGAGGGCGTTTTTCTATGACATACTTCAAACGGCAGAGAATAAGGGTCACACAAAACCGCATAACGACGACCACACCTAGAGATATTCCAGCATCGGGGACCGGAGGGGAAGGAGGGCCAGAAGTGTCGAAATAAGCGAGGCAGAGGGGGGGGATAGAAAGTTGACGGTCCGAAGAGCACTTCGTTCCATCCTTTCTCATGTCTTAGTCGGGGGAGAATGAAGGGGGGGGAGACTGATACTCAGTAACCTGACGACGAGAGAGGCATTCAACGGCATCGGCTGCAGACACCAAAGTAAAGACTTTGGGGGGGGGGAAGTTTATCAAGAAAAGAGTGGGCAGGGAGCCGAGAAAAAAAAAAAGAGTACCGAAGGAAAGAAGAAGTATCGGGGGAAAGAAAGGGGGTGCGCCAAAAAAGACACCGCGCGGGGATACGATCTGAGAAGGATATAGATCGAAAATGGAGGGGCTGTCAGACAAAAACCGAAGACTCTGGGAAAAGGGGTCTTGAAAGGTGCGAGGAGGGGAGAGAAAGAAAAAGACATCGAAAAGAAAAGAGGAAAAGGTCTCAAAAAGACTCTCAAAGCGGATCAACCAAAAGAATAAGGTACCAGGAGGGTTGTATAAGGGAGAGGGGAAGGGAAAAAAAGGGAGGCGATGGAAAAAAATCCAAAAAAAAAGGGGGTGAGACTGCCTCACAGTAAAGATGAATAGAAAAAAGGGGGAGAGAGGAGGGGAAAGGAAACGCAATACAAGAAGGAGAGGGGGAGAGTCAGGATACACCAATCAATCTTCTGTACGCGAAATAATCCCTGAAGAGAAGAGAAAGAATCTTCAGAGACGGGAGCGGAGGGTTGCAGGGGTGGAGCGCGGCGAAAAACTATAGATCTCTCCTCGAAGTTCGGGGAAGAAAGGGAATGTCTACATAGGGCTTTGGTGGGGTCGAAGGAGCTGAGAAAAAAGAAAAAGTAAGTGGAGGGAAAAGGAGAGGCTTAGGAGCTTTCAACATGAAAGAAAGTCGGCGGAGGGGAATTCCCGAAATGAAAGGGAAGAGCCCGGGAAATCTTGAAGAGAGGGCTTGCGCAAGCAGGGGGGACGGGGTTTTCCCTGCCTGAGAGAGGGAAAGGAGGAAAGAAAACTAGGGAGGTGGAAGCCTCAAGAAGGGGGGAGGAGTCTCTACAGATTGTGCTACCTGCGTGAATCAGGAGTGTAAACAGAAATGGACAAGGGTTATAAAAAGTCTTGCACAACTGGATCACGAGAAAACCCGGGAGAAAACGCCAAGAAAAAAGGGGGGCTTGGATGAAAAAGAGTTTGGGAAGAAAGAACCGTACTGCGGAGGTCCGAGGGGGGAAGGTTGGGGGGAAAAAAGTTTCAAAACAGCCGAAATCTTAACCGAGCGTTCATTGGGGGAGGGGGTCGGAGAAAGGCATGTTCCTTTCTGTCTTTCTGCCTTTGGACATTAGCTAAAAGAAGTTCAAAAGAGAGAAGGGGAAGGTTCCTCAGAAAAACAAACAAGAAAAAAAAAAACCATAAAACAACACTGGGGAAGAAAGAAAGGATTATCGGGGGGGTCGGAGGAACGAGCACCTTTTATTCTTCTTAGCTTTTGAGGGGGGGGCTGCAAAAAGAAGGGAACACGGAAGAAGGAAGAGACCAGAAACGACCCGGAAGAAGCGGTGATTTCTCTTTTGGGTTGGACGAAATTAACAAAGCGGCTACCGGGGGGAGAGATAAACTTGGAAAAAAAAGGTGAAAAAAAGGAAAAACAGAAAAAGGGGGGACTGGCTTCAATTTTTGGGTCAGGGGGCGGAAAGTAACGGGAAGCACCAGTGGTCCAGTCCGAAGGCATCCTCGGAAAAACATAAACACGGGACACCAAAATCAGGGAGGATAAACTATAAAGGAGAGGCAATATAAGGAATGAGGTAACGAAAGGGGCAAAGGAAATCATAACGACCAACACCGTCCACACTGGGAGATCGTCAATAATAGCCGGGGAAAGGAGAAGAAAGTAAAAATCTCAAGACGAGGGACAGGGAGGAAAGCACCGAAAGTTTAGACTGACCTTGAAAAAGGGAAGTTCTAAGAAGTGAGAGATAAACTAGGGAAGTGTCGAGACAGGTTCGGGGAAAGGGGGATGAGCAGGCTAGGTAATTGAAAAAAAAACCGGAAAAAGGGAAAAGGGAGATGCAGAGGGGAAGGGAATGGAGGGCCTTAAACCTCGGAAAAGCGAAAGGGAGATGTCAGCGAAAAGCTCAGCGCAAGCTGGTAGGGGAGGAAAAAAGTCTGTATCGCGAAAAAGCTTCGAAAGAGCTCAGAGAGCTCAGGTAAAAAGAAAGAACAGATGGGTAGTGGGGAGTTAGTAAAGGAGGGATCTCAAGCCATTTCAAAAGGACTCCTAAGGAAAAGCAAAAAACGGAATACGAGGGTATCCAGGGGAAGGGGGGGGGGAGGTGGAAAAAAAAAGGATTCCGAGAAAAAAAGCAGTAACAGTGTCTCCGCACGTCACGAAAAAAATCCCGCTAAAAGAAAATTGGGGCAAGAATCAAAAGAAATCGAAAAAAAGAAAAAAAGGGAAAAAAGCGGTGCGAGCTAGCAAACAAACTCCTCAGGAGGGATATGACTGTTAGGATGGTGGTCGGGAGAATCGGGGGGGGCATCGGAGAAAAAAATTTATATCGAAAAAAGAAAGAAAAGCCTCTGGATTCCCGTATTTCAATAGGGGGGGATTAGAGAACATGGGAGAAAAAGAAGTAGGAATGAAGAGCCTTAAAAAAAAACCGGAAAGGAAGGGATAATACTTCCGCAAAAAAACTTAGGGAAAAAAGCTTGGAAAGCTAGTAGGAAAGAGACCCTCAAAGAAAAAAAATCAAGGGGGAGGGGGACTGCGGGAAATTCCTCCTCGACAGGCTTTAAGTTCCGAAAGGCAAGACACAGTAGAAAGTGCCTCGAAGGAGGGGACTTAAAGATGCGGGGTCGGCAAGAGGGGAGAGGAATTAAAAACTGGATCCCTCATTCTAAGGAGCACCCACCAAGGAAGAAAAGAGAACCGGGTGATGGGGTTGGAAAACGTCTTTGCTTCTCAAAAGCCGAAAAAAGGGGAGTCGAAGGAGGACGACGGCGGGGATTGAAGCCTGAAAGTGAGGTCCTCAGTCAGAGAAAAAACATAGAAAAAATGACTTAAACTGTAAAGGGGCAACCTGAGGGGCTCCAGGGAAAAAAGTTAGGTGGAACGTGTTTTGCGGAAGTGCGGGGGGACACTGCTCTCTGGAGATTCCGGCCAGAAGAGTCTCGCGAGTTGAAAGGGGAAAGAGAAGGCCCAAGGCGTTGGTCGCGGGCAAGTCTACGGAGTTGGGAAGCAGAAAACGAAAGGAAAAGAAAACTGGAACTGTAAAAAATCCGGAAAAGAAAGGGGTGAAGAAACTGAAGCCCACCCAGAAAAGGCAAAGTAAAAAAGGGCGAAAGGCACAATGGGTGGCCCAAAAAAAAGTCGGTATTATACCTTTAACAGGCCCAATCGAGATTGGGGAGAGACCTTAGGGTCAAAAAGACAACTGAGGGAGTGATGGGCCCTTAGTGTCGATGAGAGCAGTCAGGCTGGACCAGAAGCTCGGAAAAACAACAAGGAAAAAGGAAAGAAGAAGACGTCACCTTCTCGTTCATAAACTATACAGAAGGAAAACAAAAAAGAGATATTAAAGGGGGGGTCTGATTACGAAATGAAAGATCTTTCCGGTGGGTTAGGGGGGTTCGCTAGACACATACATTCACTAAAAATTAAGTACTAGAAACACTGGGGGGGGGAGTGGGAGCCCATCATAATTTTCGAGGTTCACAGGGAAAATAAGGATGGGCAAGAAAGAAAAAAAAAAAAATGGTAGGGGGGGAGGGCTGCTGGTTCCGTGGGCGCCGGAAGGGACCCGGAGGAAAGAAAGGAAAAAGAGTAAGGCAAAATCTCTTTCCACTTAAGGACGAGGGATCAAAAACACAGAAGGGGTCTAGAAGTTGAAACAAGGAGCAGGAGAAAAGGAAATTCAAAGCACCATGAGAGCAGAGGCAAAAAGAAACACTGCTAAAGGGGGGAAAGACCTAAGGGGAGGACATATCTACGTGCAACAACTTCAAAGAAACTGGTGACTTAAAGAAAGTCAAAGAGACAAGAGAGGGGGTAAAAGGAACCACAATGGAGAAAAAAGTGGGTCCTTTGTTCTCAGATATCAACGAAACGCCTGGGGAAAAAAGAAAAGACGTCGGGTGGGTCGGAACATCCCGGGGTTGATTCCTGAAAGACGCTAAGAAAAGGCAGCTACGAAAACGGATAACTCAAGTAAAATGAATATCATCATAGTCTTGGAGGGGAAAGGCGCAGAAGAATGTCGGACAAATAAAGCTAAGAATCAGGGAATCATATTGATCATTTTCTCTATCCAAGAGGGAAAATTCCGAGGAGGGGAATCTAACGGGGGGGGGGGGGAAATTGTGGTGGAGCGAGACGGATAGGAGAACCAGGCCACTCGAGAACAAAAAAGCCAGGATAAGGGTCCAGGGGAAAGGGGTTGAGAACTTGATCCGAAGGAGAAATGCCTAGACGGAGAAGGGACGCCAAACCAGAAAGAAGCCTCCTGAAGCCGCAATAGAACAGGTGGTGCCAAAAAGATAACGAAGCGATCTCAATCAAGAAGGAGAATCGATAACAGCTGTGGGGGGGGGAGGAAACACGCAAGTTTCTCCTGGCGGAAAGGGGAGCAGGCATTAAAAAGGGGGATGGGGGGGGGGGGGCGTTCTCGGTCGGCATCCTAGTCTACAATTTATACGCTCAAAAAGTGATGAAGGACCAGGGGGATGAGGAACTAGGAGTGGGAAGGTATCTTCTCTTCGGCCTTTAAAGCGGCGCAAACGAAGGATGAAGGCGAGGACAGCGGAGAAGAGAGGAACGGAAGGGAGGGGCGCATCGGGGGGTCGCGACAAGTATCAAAAAAATCAGCAAAGAAAGGACTGAGAAAAAGGGAGGGGGTCAGAAAAAAGAGGAAGAAGGGACTCGCAAGGGCCAAAACATTTCCGAGTAAAAAGAAGTTTCTGAGGGGAAAAAGGCACAGAGAGAATAGAGAAAAGAGTCGCAGAAAGGAAGAAACTAGAGCATCTAATCCTGGTGAAAACCGTGAGGCTGAGAAAGCGTAGCACCCACCAGGGGCAAAAATGTAATCAAGTGAAAGAGGGGGGCTTATCGGGGAAAAAACCACAGTACAAGGGAAACCGCCTTGAGAGGCCGAACTGAAGGGTTCCCGATGAGAAGGGGGGGGGTCCGGGCGCGGAGAAGATCGAGAAAAGTTGTGAAAGTTTTTTCAGCGGGAAGAGGAAGGGTAAATTCGGGGAAGGGGCGGAACAGGATCTTGAATACAAACAGGGTTTCTCGGCAGAAAAGTTTGAAAAGGGTGGGATCTATGAAAAAGCTGAGACAAGGGACAGAGAGTTCCAGTCACTACTGGGGGGTACATATCTTAAAAGGGTTTGGAAAAATTAAAAAACAGGGACCCCATAACACCAAGGGGTCTTGAAGCACGGGAAAAATTTTGGGAGAGGGAAGCCACGGGAGGTAGCAATCTGGGAGGGGTTGTGAAGGAGGAGGAACTTGAAAAAAAGAAAAGACCACTATTTAGAGTCATGAAGAGTTAAAGTGGTGGTTGAAGGCACCAAAAGAAAATTTTGCAAAAAAAAAGCAAAGTCCAAAAGGGGGAAGTACGAAGAAACGGCCACCAGCTCCAATAAAAAGAGGATGAGAGGGGTTGGGAATTAGGATACTGGAAAAGGAGATTGCTTTTTCCAATGATGGGGATTTGTTTCAAAAAACCGGGAAAAAAATCACGAAGCCCACTAAGAGAACCCGCCCTCTAAAAGAGTCGCGGGGAAATGTAGGGGAAAAAGGTCGGGAGTATAAAAAAAAACGGGTGAAGGGTCCAAATTTTGCAGACATGGGGTGGGGAAGGAGGTGGAGGGTCAGAGGAAAAAAAAAGACGTGGCAGAAAAGAGGTTAACTCGAAAAGTTCTTGCAGACCGTGCTACCACCTCAGATCGGGAGAAAACTACAGGAAAACCCGAGTCTGTCGTCAGAGAACAAAGTCGGAAGCAAGTTCGAAAAACAGAAAAAAAGAATAGAGCCACGGGAACCTTGTAATGTCCGGAGAAAGCCTATCGAAGAGGAGAAGCACCCAGAACGATAAAAAAAGGGTGGAAAAAAGGGCTGCGGAAAAGTATTTGGCTCCGAACAAAATGTCACAAAAGGGAAAATCGGGAAGGTTCTAGAAAGAGCAAAAACGGCGCCGAAAAGAAAGAAACTTAGATTTATCTGTGGTGGTAAACTGGGGGAAAACTTCGCGGCCTAAGAGTACAAAGAAAACCGGCAGCATGATAGGGAAAAAAGCACCGGGACAGAAGATCAGGGGCTGGATCGGGTCGGCAGGGAGGGTACTCGGAAAGGAACATTTTCGGAACTCGAAAGTGAGGGAGCCCAGGGGTAAAAGGGAAGAGGGATACACGAAAAAAAAAGGAATTCAAGGAAGAGGAAAGCGCGTAGAATGCGGCCAACTCGAGATCAAGAGAGGTGGCGGGGGCAATCGCGAACCTAGAGGAAAGAACACAGAAGGGGTAAAAAAGGGAAATCCAGAACTGTGAGGCCAGGGCGGCTTCTTGGTCCTCTGGGAGAAGTTCAGGAGAAACGAGCAAGGAATACCGCCAAAGACGGAAAAGAAAGAAAGAAAGATCACGGGGGGGAAGGAAAAAGAAAAAGGGAGGCGGAGGATTCTCTCTAAGAATCGGAAAAAGGGCTTTCGAGGGAGATGGATCCGTGATAGGGGAGTCCTGGTGCGGCCGGAGAGGACGGGATCGGGATGAGGAACTTAAACCAAAGGGAAAATCAGAAGAAAAGGAAGAGCACAGGGAGGTCCCGGAGGTAGTTAACCGGACTTTTGTTTAAAAAAAGATACGGGGCGAGGGGGAAAGAATCGAGGGAAGGAAAGTCCCTTAGATGGAAAAAAAAAAAAAAATCGGCGGAGAAAGATAGTCGCCAGAATATTCTAGAGAAGGGCACGAAGCCACAGAGGCTGAAAAATTCGCTGATGTCAGTTCTCCACAAGAAAGAGGAGGGAGAACGAGGAAGAACGAAACGGTCCGAATCGATAGGATTCATAACTGTTATAGAAAAGGAAAGAGAGGCCAACTTTAATGAGGAAGTCATTAGTCAAGAGAATTCTCAGGATCACGGATGAGGAAGACTGGAAACCGGGAAGGCTCACGGATCGAAGGAGATACTCTTAACCGGCAGCTTCGGGAGAAGTCGGAGGTGGCCTCAAAAAGACTGTCGTAGGAAAATCAGGCAGTTTTCTCTTCATTTGAAAAAAAAAAAACTTCATCGGGGAGATCCGGTTGAACATGGGGGGGAGGGTTTGAAAAAAAGTCCGAGAGAAAGAAACGCGTTTTGTCTTTGAAAGACTCTGAAAAAAAGGTCGGGAAAAAGCGGGGGAGGAAGGAAAGGGGGAGGGCGACCTTTGTTGTCCCGAAGTTGCCGGAAGCGAGGGAGATGATATAACGGAAAGATTCAAAGGGGGGGGGAGATTCCCCATAACCACAGTTCCCTCCCAATAAAGTTCTGGGCACATTTTGGAAAACACAGGGAAAGAGCCGGAAGAAGAAGACATCGGGGGTGGGGGGATTAAAAAAGGGGGAAGAAGGCCAAAAGCGAAATACTAACCAATTGAATGTAGGATTGGGGGGTTAGAAAAAAAGCGGGTGTCGAGAGAAGTGTGGAGAAAGGCATATCTGCTTCTAAAACAATCACTAACATAGGGAAAAAACACAGGGAAAAACTTCGAGAGGTTCCAGGCCCTAAAACCCACCCGACAACAAATTCAAAGACGTTTGGTGAGCTTGGGAGGCGAGGACCTTAGGAGGGGTAACCCTGTGGGGGTAGTGGAGTGGTGAAGCCAAAGGACCAAAAAAGCAATAATCAAAAGAAAACGGGCGAGTGCGGTTGGTAGAGAACTGAAAGAAAAGAAAAGGAGAGAAGAAAAGTCCCAGGGTAAACAGAAACACCGGATCAAGCCCCCCCCATTGGGGTTTAAAGGGCTGGGGGAAGGGGGTGAGGGCTGGGGGGGGGGGAGTCTGGTCTGAGGGGGGAAGGGAGCTGAAAAATTAGGCAAAAATCATGGGGGGAAAAACACAACTCTTACACCACGATAAGGAAATTACAGGAAAAAAGTCTGATTAACCCGAGGAAGGAGGAAGAAGAGGAGGGCGAAAAAAAGGTAAGGGAAAAGAAGCCGCTCAGGAAGAAGACAGAATCGTCTTCACACCGAGAACTATAAGGGGGTGTACCAGGCCAAAACGGGGAGGACAAGGGAACAAGGGGGGAGTTTTTCAACGGGAGGGGACTCCACTTGAGAAAAGACCCCGGAAACACAAAGTGGGGGGGGGGGGGGGGGGCAAAAACCCCCAACCCCCCAGGTGAGGTTGAAAAATTGGGGCAGGAAAGAAGTAGAGGGAAAAGGGGAAGAAGGAATGGACCGATCCGGAAGAAACGGTAAACTAACATCAAAGGAGAAAAGGATTCCAGGAGAATGAGAAATTGGGAAAGAAGGAAGATCCGCGGAAGGAAATGGCCAAGGAGGGAGAAACGATAGGGGCGAAACTCTTCTATTACAGCGGTAGAACTCTTCGAGAAAAGGCTTCGGGCAAGTGTGGTCGAGAGAATAGTTCCCGGCAAAGAAGGGGAAAAATCCACAAGACAGAACCTGCATCGGAGCAGACAACAAAAAATACTTGGCAGAAAAGACTTGAAAAAAATAGAAAAAAAGGAGGGGACCTCCGGGGATCCTAAAAAAAAAAAGAAGACAAATACAGAAAGAACGAACGAAAGAAAGAAAAGACAGCGTGCGTCAGCAGAAAGAAGATTTGATCAGAACGGGAGGGAGAATCAGTCTCGGCAAAAACCGCAAAAAAAAAAAATGGAGGGTCTGCCGCTGATCAAGAGTTAGATTTAATGGAGGGATCGGAGGCAAACAAGAAGGTCGAAAAAAGCCAAGGAATGGATACAATACGTGGGGGTGGGACTGCGCCGATCCGGGAAGGGGAGCTCTAGAACTGAGAGGAAGTCACCAAAAAAACAAGAA
>Ga0179593_1707361_pt1 | contig 12953 bp, 19 predicted proteins | sample CZODoug2_1_08_16_FD_185931 | JGI IMG/M metagenome (GOLD analysis project Ga0179593, IMG submission 185931) | Vadose zone soil fungal communities from Angelo Coast Range Reserve, California, USA - CZODoug2_1_08_16fungal (PacBio error correction) | ecosystem: Environmental > Terrestrial > Soil >...
GACATCGGGACCGAAACCCGACTCCAGAAAAATCGCCAGAAGGGAGGAGGGGGGGGGGTCAAAGGAGAAGGAAAGTTTCCCGGTGACCGCACGACGACAGGGGGACCTTGGGCCCCGGCGTGAAAACCGCTTCCGTACGCCTCGCAATAGAAGGTCTGAAAGGGGCGGCATCACTCTCCCTAGAAGGTAGTGACTCCGGAAACCGTGCGAAAAAAAAAAGAAAGCCACCCGAGAGTCAGCTGGATGTAGAAAGGGGAGTAGAAAGGGATGTGCGTTCAAGGGGGAGGAGGAGTCTCTGGGACTCCTTAAAAAGGAAACAAGTCCTCTCTTAGGGGAAAAGGAAAGTAAGAAAGCCTCAGGGAAACCATTGCCTAAAAAACCGCCGTCCGGGGAAAGGAGGGGGTCGTGTACAAAGAGGGGGAGGGGATTGTCCTCTGCCAGATCCACGTCCCGGGGGGGAGTTCCGACAGCAATTCGAAAACTCAAGAAAGGGCCCAAGTATCGTCGTCTTCGGTGCACGGGGGACTAAACGCCGGGCGAGTCGGAGGAAGGGAGGAAATCCTCGCCCATCTCAGAAAGAGGGAGCTCTTTAAATTGGTTGAACCGTCCGGAGAAAGATCTCTGTGAAAAAGGGGAAATTTGTCCTGAACGACGGGAAAAGACCGTCGCTCTATGGGGGGAGACGATGGCCTGTGTTGAAAAAAAACGTCCCGAAACAGTGGTCGGGGGGCTCGAACAGAGGAAAAGGGTCGCCAGGATCAGGCAGTGTCGAAGGAAGCAGAACGAGGGCCCCTTGGTGGGGGACGGCTGATACTTTGGAAAAAAATGGGATGTCGGGTCGTAAGGTAAAGAGAGAATGACCGGGGGGGAAAGAAAGAGGGGGGGGGGGAGGGGGGACCGGAAAAGGAATCAATTACTTTCTCTGAGACGGAGGAAGATACTTTCACAAAAAAGGGAACGCCGCTGGCGGGCGTCGAGGAAAAGGCCCAAGGACGTGGGGAATGACCTCTCGATCGACGCCACGAATGGAAATCAGGGGGTCCTTCTCGCTGAAAAAGGACCCACGGTGTGTGGGAAAAAAAAATTAAGGACAGAAGTGAGGGGCAGCTGAGCGAGACGCAGCGCCAGGTCCACATAGGGCGAAAGGGAAAAAGGTCGATTCCCTCGGCCGAAATAGAGATCTCCAGGAAGAAGTCCGGCAGCTAAAGTCGCGGGGACGGCTTGGTCTCGGAGTCGACTATCATCCTGTCGAATGAATTGGCGCAGGGGACCTCTCCCTTTAGGGTGACCTTCAAGGGGATGAAGAGGTCGATGGAGGGACACTGGACAGGCGGCTGACGGGGGGAACTCGACTGTGAGAGCCTCTCAACTTAGAGTTTTGTTCATCGTTCTGAATTGGAGGGGAAACCTCTACACCGGAAAAGTGCGGCTTGCGTGAACTTCAACTTCACAAAAGAAGAAAAAGAGAAAAGAAACGAGCTCAGGGGAGGGGGGAACAGATGATGTCGGTGACATCCTGGACAACCAGCGGTGAAAAGCGATCCGGATGCTCTTTACCGGAGGGGATAGAGAAAGGAGTGAACGAAAAAACTGAGGGGGAGAGGCCATCCTGTCCTCGACGGGGAAGCTGTCACGAGCAATCCAGGACGAGGGGGGCTGCAAACTAGTTATCCACGATCCCGTGGGTAAAGATATGGTCAACCCAGTACAATAAGAAAGAGGAGAGTCGTCTCCTCCGAAAAGGAACAAACTTCCATCAGGGTCCAAGGGGGCCGACATCGCGAAGAAGGACAAGGTGACACCCCGAGCCTCCACATCGCAAAAACTCCTTAAAAGAGGGGAAGGGATCTCACCTTCTATCTCTGAAGGGGGGGAGACAGGGGAGACGGGAAAGGTCCAGAGAAGAGAGCGATCTAAACAAGTAAGGAAAGGGGGGTAAAAGAGTTCTAGCGACCCGTGGTCGAAAGAAAAGCGACTTCGACCGGCTAGTCACTGAACGTCTAAAGAAGGAAGCCCCGCTACTCTTGGAAAAAAGGGGGAAGACGCTTCGTCGAGAGGGGAAAACTTCGACACCCTTCTCCTACGGAAAAAAGGTCGTCTGACACTGGGCGACGAGAGATGAGCTGAACCTCACAATGAAAAATCACCAAGTCGCTATTTCATCAAAAAAGGGAGACGTGCGCGCACTAGCAGAAAGGGGGTATAAGGAATTTAAGATGTCAAAAGAACTAAGACGGGTCCATCACGCTGCAGGACTAGGCACGAAAAAGGACCTCGGAAGGGGACGAAAGGACCAGAGCTACAACTGATTCGCCAGGGGAGAGTCGCGGGCCGCCCACGGTCAGACGGGAGAGAGGGAAAGTCGACCCCGGGACTCAAATCACACTGCCGGGGGAAGGGGAAAAAAAGGAAGAGAAGCCCCAAAAAAACAAAAAAGGCGGTAGCCAATCTGATCCTTGCGAACAATAGGAAACGAAGGGGTGAGCACGCCGCATCAACACACCGAGGTCAATGCTGCCTCTGGAGGAGAAGCCTCATCAACACTTGCAAAAAACCTCGAACGGAGAAGCACGTTCGTAGGAAAAGGGGCGTCGTCCACACTCTGTGTCACAGGAGAGAAAGCGAAGAAAAAACCGCCCCGGCGGTTACACGAAAGGAAGAAAACAAAAAAGGCTCGGCCCTCGAGACCTCCGTGAGGGGGAAGTCGTGATGCACAAGTCGCGAAACCTCGACCCGGAGAAAAAAGGCCCGGAAGCACAGGAAACGTTTCAGATCAGGGTCGGCGGTCCTGACGAAGGTAAGGAAAAACCGGCGGACGATCAAAGACGAGAATACACGCTTGTAAAACCGGGAACCTACGGGAAGCTTTTGGGGAAGGACACGAGAGATGGAAGGGCGCCGACCGCGCCGGAAAAGGGGCACGGATATGGACGACGGCAGTCACGCCTACAGGGAAGGTCTATTACTACTCAAGAGAAACGAATAGGAGGAGCATTTGTGGGCACGTCAGGAGGAGGAGAAACCCTCGGGACGCAGGGCGGGAAGGCCCTCCGCCCCTCTAGGGGCTAAGAGAATGGACGTGCACTCCCCGGGGGGGTTAAAAAAAGTCGTAGTGAAAAAAACCCGAACAGAAGAGCTGGCAAGGAGGAAAGCCCAAGAGCCGACAAACTGAAAGGAAGCCGGAGGGCTTCGACGCGAGTGAAAGGAAGAGGGTCAGAAGAAAAAAGGAATAGAGGGAACCTCGGCGTCGAAACACGGGGCCTATGCGCAATATCAAGGGGGGGGCAAGGAATCCGCCAGCCAGAATGGAAAAAAATGGGGGTAGTGGGGTATGACACGACCTGCACAGGAGGAAAACGGGCCCCTGCGTAAAGACCCCTGTGAGAAAGAAGGCGCATAAAAGGAAGAAATCGATGACGACCATGAAAACGTGGCGAAGGTTGGGGCTGACGACCCCCAGAAAATCCAAAAGGAGGGGGGAGTCGTACGAGACTTTCATTGGAGGGGGGATCGAGGAAGACTTAACTAGGAATCCCGCGGGACTTTCTAGATAAGTTGGACTTACAATTGCAACTCTCCCAAAATCGGGCACAGCTTAAAGGGGAAAAAGGGCTCTTTACAATCGGGGGATAGGGGCCTAGGGAAAAGAAAGAGCGCCATTCCTTCCCGCTTCTTCCTGCAAAAAGAGAGGACGCCGACTCCTTCGACCAGGGCCAGAAGGAAGGCTCCTTCTTCCTGGGGGAATGAGCAAGGGATAGAGCGGAGCCTGACGGCATTTCCAATGAGAGAAAACTCTGTCCGAGCTTGGTGAAAAAAAACAGGTGACCGTCCGGGCTTTTGCTCTGGGGAGGAGGAACAGCAGTGTTTACTACTCAAATGCAAGAAAAACGCGTGGGAGCGAAGGGCTTGTCCTGGCTCCCCATCTGACACGAAAGAGGGGGACTCGGTGGGGTACACAAAAGGAACCCGTGCTCTAACAGCGAAAAGAGGTTCCCCAGGATAAGCTAGAAAAAGAACTTGGTGGATTGGGCAGCTTCTCCTTTGACACCCACAGACAGGGGTGAGGTACCGGCGGTAGGCGGGGAAAAGCCATTATCGATGACCTTAGGGGAAAAAAAGGGAAAGGGACCACCGCGCGGAATCGGCGTAGCGAAAGGTAGTTGTGCCAGAGTCGGTACAGAAAAAGGGGAGGAGGGTCCTTCAACAGAGGCACCTTTCGGGGAGGACAGAACTTCGATCGACTGGCGCAGAGAAAAAAAAAAAAGAAAAAAAAAGGGTATATCCAAAAGTAGAAAACGAGCTAAACAAGGTGGGGGCAATCGCGCTTGAGGCGTGAAGGGAGGGACGCTCCTCGATCGGGGAAAGGGCCGAAGAGGAAAGGGCTGCAGGAAAAAAAAAGGTCGATGAAAAGGGAGCTCGACGTCGACGACGTCCCTGAACAGGAGAAAAAAGCGGCCTGGGGGCAGAAGAAAGGGGAAAGAGACGATCAGCCGTAAGACAGACTGCGCATACCGGGGAAGGGAGAACCGCCGATCGCAAACGGCCGTCCCTGTCCCGGAGGCGGAGAAGAGAGGGGAGACGGTAGCACGCCGAGGAAGACGGGAGAGAAGCAGGGTGTTCAGCTTGGGTGAGCGAGGGGGGGGGGGTGCACAGAAAAGTCGGCGGGGAAACCTTCTTACAGGAGGGTTAAAAAGATCGTCGTGCTCGGGGAAGGAGCTCCGGGAGGATGATGTCGTGACTCAAACTCACGAGGAGTGGAACAACTCGTTCATCCTCCCGAAGAAAAGACAAGAGGGAAATGGGGAAAGGGAACTCAAAAACACTAGAGAAAAGATCCCGGTGCCGAGGGCAGAGGAGGGCGTGCTGCACGAGTTTCCCACGATACCGGGTCAACTACATCCTCCTGAACCTCAAGTAGCTAAAAGAAGACAGGACACGACCTCCGGGGAGGAAAGTGTCCCGAGAAAACCGAGCCGACATCGCAAAAGCCGAAGGACGAGGTGCACAACCCCGAGCTCCCTCGGGGACAATAACAAAAAAAGAGAAAGCTTTAGATTTTCTAAGACGGGGGGCGCCTCTCCGCTTCCCAGAGAGAAAAGACGGCCAGGAGATCGGCCGGGTGCCGAAGACTGGATAGACTAAAGTAAGGGAAGTTCCCTACCAAGGAAGGATGGCGAGCATGCGGGAGAAGGGAGGATCGTCGAAACGCGTGAGAAACCCGACTCGGGGGCGAGCGCACGGGAAAAGGCTCGTCGGGTGCGGGGCCTGGGGGAAGAAAACAGTCGACGATGGCAAGAAAAGGGGGACGTCCGCAAAAAGCGCTAGCGTGGCGCCTTCGATACGAGCTGAACCTCACGGTCCGGGAACTACACTGGAGGATCCAAACGTTTTTATCTCGGGAGGAGAGAGCAGGGACCGGTAAATTTCAGAAAAAAAAGGTCCATCAAAGCAAAAACGAACAATGGGCCTCAAAGGAAGGGGACTAAAAAAAAGGTTCGACCCGACCGGGCGGGGGCATAAACAACGAGGGGGAGAAAGAGACGACGCTCCGAGCATTACTGAGAACGCAGAAAGTGCCGCAAGAAAACGGTAAGGACTACCCAGCCGGAAGGAGCGGTACCCCCCTGAATGAGAAAAAAATGCCCCCATCCCACCAGGAAGGCACGGCGGTAGCCCCTGGAAGAAGGAAAACAGATTCCGATCCAGGCCGCAATAACCGAGCCAGGCCGCTGGCGGGGAGGAAAGAATTCATCACCAATGGAATGAGTCAGGTCACTCACGGTCGTGCGGCGTCGTCCCACACGAGGCAACGAGATCGCCTCTCTTAGACCCCAAACCGAAACAGGGATCATACAATCTCTCCCGAAGGAGAAACAGAGGGATCCGGAAAGGGATATCTGGGAAAAAAAAAAAACCCTTCGCCGATCCGAGGCGCATATACCCAGCGGGAACAGAGCCCTCCTCGCCAAGGTTGGGGAAAGAGTCAGAGAAACATCCTACGATAAGGCCACCCCGCGGACTATGCATACAGGAAGGGAAAAACAATATTAACTCACGCTTTTGGGCAGAGGACAACTACTGTACTGGAGGGACTTGGGGGGGGGGAATTTGTGAAGATAGCAGATCGCCGAAGCGGGAAAGCCTAATTTCACCGGATATGGGGGAAGAAAGCCTAGCCTCCTCCGATCCCACTACGAACTGATCAACAGAATCAGAAGACGTGTCGTATGGAGGTGGGAAGAGAAGCCCAACCAGCGCAAAGGTCCCATCGAGAGAAAATGTCGGCGCGGAGCCTGCCATACTAAGGGGTGCGTTCCGTACTGCGCGGGGAGGCCAAAATTTCCCACTCTTCTTGAAGGGTCAGATACCCCCTTTCAGCCTGGGAAACTACAGCCGCCAGAAGGAGTGCTGCCCGCCGCCATATCCTTAATAGGAGGGGGGAGGCGTCGAATCTCTTTTCGAGGGGAAGGAGAGGAAAAACAAAAGAAGAATTGACAAAGGAGGGGAGGGTCTAAGCCCTCCGGCGCCTGGCGACAGACCAGATCCGGATGTTCTGCGGGATAACGAGGCCACAAGAGGAACCGTGACCGTTTAGTATTGAAAAAAGAAAAACGTGGGCCACTGGGCAAGCACCGGGAAAAAAAAAAAAAAGGTGATCACGGTCGGGAAACACGCGCCGAGGGCCTACTTCGAGGAAGGAACCGTGCTCTGGTTGGGGCTCTAACAAACCAAAAGAAGTCGTATGGGGGAAGGGAGGTATTTAAAGGGGGGGAAGGAAATGGTATCAGGAAGGAAAAAGAGAGAGTCCATATCAGTTTGCACTTAGGGTCCAGCGTTCTGCGACCACCAACTGGAGCCAGAACCAGAAAACAGTGCAACACTCTCCCACTATCGAGAAGCACGTCAAACTTTACAAAAGCGGCCGGGAAGAAATCGTCCCCGGGTGAGTTCGGCTCCTCGTCGTAATTCTCATCAAGAAGGGAGACATGCCACGGTGGCAAAAAGTCAGGGGAGAGGTCTCAGGCTGCAAGACGCGACGGGAGAATCATCGACCCTCTCGAGAGGAGGGCGCTGTCGCCTGACGCAGGGGGAAAATGAAAAAAAGTTAACCGCCGGTGGCTGGTTGAAGAGGGGCGATCTCGGGGTGGAAGAAAAAGACCGTGAACCTAAAAAAAGCGGCCGAGGCAGGAAGCTTGGCCTTGGTGATAGTTTCATCCAAAGGCCGGTCCTTGGCCTGGGGAGGGGGGAGTGAGGAGGAAACCAGCGAACAAAGGCTCCAGGAAGACCAGGCGGGGTTCTAGGGGGGAGAACCACGAAAGACGAGGGCCCTTGTGTCGGGGGCGGCCGGAAAAAAACGAACGCCGTCCTTGTTAGGGAGAGGGAGGGGTCCGGAACCGATGAAGGTCGTCCCGAGGAAAAGAATCAGTACTGGCTCGTAGCGACGGCTACGTCGCCTTAGTGGGAAAAGGGTTCAGGGAGAACCCGGGAAAGAAAAGGGAAATGGCGGTGGGCTTTACTCTTCGATCGGAAACGCCGAATTCCTGCAAAGTTCAACGAAGGAACGAACTCACTCCACGTGTTTATGCCAAGGGTACTTAAACCAAGAGATACGATCCGGCACAGCGCGAAGTTGGAGAAAGTCATGCGACGGCCCATGGGGGCCCGAGGCCTCGCTGCGCAAAGGCCTCGACGAGAAAAGGTACCGCGCTCGCCCCGCGTCGCGGGGCAGGGGAGGAGACGTCGACGATAAGGGGGATGGGAGGGATTCTGAAAAGGTTAAAAAGAGAGTCGATCGGAAAAAAAAAAAAAGATCTCCAGGGCCTGGCAAAAAAGGGGAGGGCGCGGGCCGGATACGTAGCCAACTCTCGTGAGTATCAAGCGAAGTGTTGTGGGAGTGGCGATTGTGGAGGGGGGAAAAGGCGACACCAAAGGAGGGAGGTGAAAGAAAAAAAAAGGGGGTACGCAAGAAAACAAAAAAAATAGGAGGATACGACGAGCTCTTGAGGGAAAATGATGTCGGTGACATCCTCCTTGACCGGGGATCGGGAAAACCAAAAGACGGATGAAACTCGTGACCTCGCCCGGGGGGGACAGGGGGGGGGATCTCTCAAGAAGGGCAAAGAGAGAAAAAAGATGCCCCGGTGCCAATCCACAAAACATCCGGAGAGGCGTGCTGACAAGTGACTCACACGATCCCGGGGTCATGAGATGTAGAAGAATAAGACTCGTGTCTCCTCCGATAAAAGGATAGGTAAATCAGCAAAGGAAAGAGGGAAAAGAAAAGGAAGAAGCAGGCCGGGGTCAAAAAAAAGCACAACCCCGAGCGAAAAAGCGGGACGAGGAACAACACGGCGAAGCTGGAGGACACCAGATCAGACGTCTCCGCCGCGCAAAGAAGGATATCTTCCGTTTGCACCAGGAAAGGGGTCCTAAGAAAAGGGGTCGAGGCGAAACCAGGGAAGAACCGAGGAAACCGCTTGATCGTGGACGTCGAGCCAAGAAGGGGACGGATTCGCCGGGGGGACGCGAGTACAAAGGCTTTCGGCAGCGAGAGCAAATCTGAGGCCGAGGGGAATCGATTGGAAGGGGGAAAACCGCGCTCGCGGCGGAACAAGGAGGCCTATCGGAGGTCCTACAACAAAAAAAAAGAGGCATCCAAAAGGAGAGTGGCGCGCAGAAGGGAAGCAAATTTGATATAAGGAATTTCGGCGCCCAGTTCGAAAAAGGTGGAAGACAGGCCTCACAGAGAAGACCCGCCCGGGGAAAGGAAGAAAAAAGGGCGACGATAAAAACAGAGAACGCCTAGACCGCAGGGATTCTCTCGGGGTGGTAGATCAAAGAAAGCCCACGGTCTCTGATACTCGTAGGAAGAGTACTAACCCAAAAGAAAGAAACCGGGAAAGCGTTGTGAAAAGTAGAAGCAATACCACCAAGGGACAAGGCAAACAGCGCCTTAGGCTAAAACTCGCCAGGGCGCTGTCGACCGCCCGGAGACTCCGAGGACGAAAGAAAGGCCGATGGCGAAAGGGGTCACCAAGGCCAAGCGCGGCGGGGAGCACGCGCGGCTTCCAGGGAACTACGGGTCAGGAGGGGAGAGGAAAACCAACGCTGTTCAGGAGGAAAGAGAGTCAGAAAGGCAACCAAGAAGAGGCCCAACGCGTAAGCGCTCCAGATGCCAGGATCGGCTGGTCGAGATCGCGCCCCGACAGCGCAGGACGGAAAAAGTCCCGCCCTGAAGCTTGGGAGCAGTATGGTTCGACGAAAGGAAGGACTAAACTTCTCCACCCCGTCTTAAGAAGGGAAGAGAAGGGAAAGAGGGGACAATAAGTACGAGGATCCCCGAAGATACGGAAAAAGTAGAGGTATCTTTTTTTGAATTTGGTTGAGTCATTACACTTATCTCATGGTGGAAGGAGGAAGAAAGGACACTCCTCTTCCCCTAAGGGAGGGGAGCAATCGGCCTCAAAGATACATGACCGGGTACTACTTCCGGAAGAAACATCAGCTACGACGGGAGATTTCTCGGGTGGGGCTCGGAAGGAACAACCATCTCACTTTTCAAGTTAGGAAACGGGACTCTGCGCTTTGCTTCAAGAGTACCTGGAGAAAGTTTGCGGAAAGGAGGAAAAAAGGTGGCCCAAGGGGAGGTCCGTCACCGAAAGTGGTCTAAGAACCCTTTCAGGGGAACCTGCCTCTCCGTAATTACTCAAAAGCCGGTCTTCGCAGAAGACAGGGAGGGCTACAGGAAAGGGGTCATCAGAAAAGAGGAGACAAAAGAGGAGATCGCTTATAACCGCGCAGGAGGAAGAAAAACACAGGCGCCTTTCCGATTCGCCTACGATGGGGAAATGCAGCAAAGCCTTCGAAAAAGAAAAAAAGGAACGGGAGGACAAGCTTTGAAAAAACACTCCGCTTCCGGGACAAAAAAAGAAAAAGGAGCACGTTCGCTTGTCCAGGCGCAGACGACCGAGGGCCTCTGAAAATGCAAGGAGGGTGGGCTTACGATCCCCACGAAAGGAAGACCCGTCTTATCCGGTCGAGCAGAGCAGGAATGGGATCATGAGGACGGCCTATCGTCCATATCCGTGCCAGGGTCCGCGCGTCAGCGACAGGTAATGACCTTTTCCTGACCATTGCAAGAGAAACACGGGAGGGGGAGGGGAAAAAGCGGGAGAAAAGACTCGTAAAGAGAAGGGGCGTCCCTTCTGACTCCTCGGGGGCCGTCTCGTCTCCGCCCTCAGACTCGAACCCACCTCGTGAGACGAAAGGAAGTCTGGGGGAGACTCTCAGGGCGATCTCGACGGAGAAAAAAAATCCTCGACCATCTAATCAGGGCAAGGTCGCCCTTAAGAGAGCGTGGGAGACAGGGAGGCGGTTCTCGAAGGGCCGATCCTCGGTGAACGAGGTTGTAAAAGGAACCTGACCGAAAGGCGAGGTCGCAGCGAGGGAATTGGTGATGAGCTCTCAACAGAAGAAAAGACCTGTCCTTGTAGGGGGGGGGTGGTCTGTAAAAAAAGGGGAGAGAACATCGCAGGGAGGGGCCAGGACAGGAGAGGCGGGGTCTACCAGAACGAGTCCGTGCTGGGGACAAGGGTAACCCGCGCCGGACAGGGGGATGGGGAATTCGGGGGGGGGCACCGCCGAAGATCGAAAAGTGAGACCAGGAAAGGACCTCCCACCTAATGGGATCGGTCCTCGGAGAGGGGGGGCCCTCGTCGCCGTAGAAGGACGGTTCGAACAAAGCAAGCGTGAGCCCAAAGGGGTTGAGCTTCTGCCTTGAAAAAAGTCGATCGACTTGGGAACGAATCCTTACCAAACTGCTCGCGCGCGCCAAGAAAAAAACGGTGTTGAAGGGGGAAAAAAAATTGGGAAAAAAAGGGGGGGAAGTTTAAAAGAGCATCGCAGCGCCAGGTCCAAGGGAGGGCGGGCGTCCTTCGGCGACTGGCCTGTGAAGACGGGACTCGCGAAGAAAGAGAAGCGACGAGCAGAACCCTGAAAAAGGGATCGGCCGGCGGGGGTCCTGACGTCGACGATCAGAAGAAGGAGGGGGTGCTCTGCTCTGAACGAGCCGGAGAGAGGGAAGGAAGACCGGTTATTATATCGATGAAGGAAAAGCCGATTTCTAAGAAAAGGTTCTGCGAGGAGGAACGCTCTCGACTGTAGAATCCATCAAAGATTCGCCTTTTGTTCATCGTGGCATGAGACGGGGTGGTGCACCTCTACACCACCGCTAGGCGGAGGAAGGACCTGGACCCTGCTTGCGTAGGGGAAAAGAAGTGCCTCCGATTAAGACAAGAAGGTGAAAAAAGAATCAGGAAAGAAACTCGTGCAGCACGCCAAGAAAGGGGTGCCCTGCGGCAGCAGGATCGAGTGAATGGCTTCTCTCACAAAAAAGGAAAGAGAGCGATCCCTACGGACCGGTGGCCGCGGTCAAGAGAAAATAGTTCTCCAAAGTCACCTACATCATCCAAAGAACTCTCTCAACGAAGCAAAAAGAAAGCCTGGGGGTACCTCCTCAATCATTTCCAGCGAAATCCGACATCGCGCCGGAAGGGGAAGGGGGGACACACCACTGAAAAGGAACCGTCGAGCGCAAAGTACGTCTCCGCCGCGCATAACAACAGAGATCGGCCGTAACAATCAAAAAGGTCCTTAGGTCACCTACCAAAAACCAAGAAGCAAATCGACAAAAAGAAAGGTCGAGACCAAGGCGATGCTTCCCCCGAGAGGTGGCGAGCAGAGAACTCTCGTCGGAGGGGAAAAGAAGTCCTGGCGCCGGGAGAGAAGAAAGGGAATATGGCCCTTCTCCAACGCACATCCGCAGGGGATCGGTCGGAACCTGGAAAGCTGCCAAGGAAGAGGTCCTGTCTACAACTACAAAAGGAGAGGGGGGAGAAGACGTGGCGGGAAAAGGGTTTTTGGAGGAGTCTGCTCCAAGTCGAGAGGAAAGGGGGCATAAAGCTCAACGTACATGGGCCTCGCTACGAATTTCTAACCCGACAAGAGGGGAGGGAAAACCTACGAGAAAAAAAAGAAAAAATACTGATGGAAAAGAAAGGCTGTCCGTTAAAGGAAAAAAGGTCATCGATACCCGATAAGAGGGAAGTACGGACCCCCTGAAAGACGCTCACACGGCCAAGGGAAAAGGAGAAGCGGAAAAAAACCAATGTCAAAAAAGATCGCATCACGAAGGGAAAAGCTACCTCGCCACGGCGGAAGGGGGGAGGAGTCACGGCAGCATCACGAAGCGACACAAGGAGGCTGTCGGGAGAATCTGAAGAAAAGACAAAAGCGGCAAAAAGAATCGTGCAGGAAAAGGGCGGAGAAAAAACTGTCACACGAGATCGACCCGAGTCGATAAACAAGTGGACACGCGGATCCCGAAAGGAAAGGTAAGGGCGACAGCGCAGGAAAAAAAGATCTGGACGGCGCCCTGGCGCAGAAGTCCTCCCGGACCAAAGAACGGCCCCGAAGGACACGAAAGCGCAGTCCCAAGGGTAGTCGGCCGACTAGCAGAAAGGAAACAGATGAAGAAAAACCGGAAAGGCGCGTTACAAGAGTCACTAAGGTTCACGAGCCCTCTCAACTAGGAAAGGAGTTGTGATATTTTTGCAAAAGCAATGAGAAGCATTGGGGGAGAAAGACTCGGGGAAAAAAAAAGACGATCGGAACGCCGAACCCCTCCCCATGACCGCTCTCGTAGAAGGGAGCGACATCAACTACCGGTTGCGAGGTGGCTCGTCAAAAAAAAGGGCAAGGTTAGCTAGAGAAAAAAGGGTTCTGAACAAAGGCCTCCTCCCGGGGGAGGTGGCGGTCCCGTAGGGGCAGCGTGCACCCCGGGGAAGGGGGCCACACCGAGGTAAGAAGTTGTGAAGAAGAAAGGTCACCGGGACCAATCTCTCTTTCCGGCAGGCTGAGGACGTAGCTTGCGAAATCCAAAAATCTCGGGAAGT
>Ga0179593_1732641_pt1 | contig 12953 bp, 14 predicted proteins | sample CZODoug2_1_08_16_FD_185931 | JGI IMG/M metagenome (GOLD analysis project Ga0179593, IMG submission 185931) | Vadose zone soil fungal communities from Angelo Coast Range Reserve, California, USA - CZODoug2_1_08_16fungal (PacBio error correction) | ecosystem: Environmental > Terrestrial > Soil >...
CATCAGCAGGAAGAGGAAAGGCGCAATCTCGCCTCGATTTCGCGCGAGCAAAATCGCAACCAGTCGGGTCGAGGGGAACCGAGTGGAAAAAAAACGTTCTGGACTGGGAATCATCAAGCCCGGTCGCCGAAAAAAAAAGACCGCGAGAACTGAGAGGGAACCCCGGCGCGGGTGAAACGGAAACACGACAATGTGCTACAATGGGAGAACATCTGAAGAAAAGCAAAAACGCGCCGCCTCAGAAGCCTCGATCTGCTTTCGGAGATACGCCGTAGCCGCAGACTACTGGCCGTAAGGATTTTTCAGTCCCGTCGGCGCAGCAAAAGAGGGGAACGTTCTGTTCGATAAATGGCACCATTAGAGAAAAAGAGGCGATACTCGAGTTAAGATCGGATGGGAAAGATGTGTCCGGACCAAGAGGAGAATTCCTCTCTTGAAGAAGCCTGCTCGCCGCTCAGAAGGGAAAGACCTGCAAAAGAAAAAAAAGACGTGCAGAGAAAAGAATCGGATGTGCCGTGCGTTGCAAAAAGCGAGAAACCGGAAAAACGCAAGCTGGGAAGATCGCCTGCGTTCACAGGCTCCACGGAACCAGTGACGTGGCTGGAGGGGAAGACGCGACAAGACGCGTAAAAGAAAAGAAAAGAGACCCACGTGGTTCGCCGCCAAAGAACGCAGTCAGACGAGGCGCTTAAAGGACGTGCTTGAGCGCTTCCTGGGAGTGAGGAAAAGAAAGATGCAGAGGTGAAATCTCCCGTGATCCGAAAACGGCTCTCAGCTGCTGATCCCGCGAAAAAGTAAAAAATTGAAAGAGAGAGCTCTCATCTCTGCGCAGCTTTCCTATCCACTCGGGGAGAAGGGAAGCGACCGGGCGATCAAAAAGCGGAAAAAAAAAGGTTTCAGGGGAGGAGCGATTTCCCAGGAGAAGAGCGGGCCGACCATAGAAAAGACACGGGCGGCCCTTCAGGGGAGGGGGGGGGGGGGGGGGGGATGCCGCGCGGAGGATTCATCACGTCTCTTTCGCCGGAAACGCGTAAGGCGGCAGCATCGATTTCAATTCGCATCGAAAAAAGATGTCGAGCAGCCTTCGATGAAAAGGCATGATCGAAAGGCTTTTCCTGCTGTTTCTCGGCGCCAAAGCAAGGCTCGAAAGGCGGAAATAAGAGCCTTCACGGAAAACGCGGCCCGTTACAGAGGACACAAGGGGTAAAAAGGCCTAGCTGCGGGGAGGTAAAAAACAGGGAAGTCCACTCCAGTCGAGGTAAGCGCTCGCGTGCTGAGGGGAGCAGGGGAGGGAAAAGCCATGAAAGGGGCTCTCTCTAATAGACAAAGGTAGGTGAGTTTAAAACCGACGCACCAAAAAGATAAGTAGGCATGATCACCTTTCAAAAAGAGGGGGAATGTCTCTTTGAAAACCTGCGCGCGCAGCTGTCATGTGCAAAAGATGGCTTAATTCGCTGGAAGAGCCGTTGGGGGAAGGAAAAAGTCGATCAGGAAAAGACCGCCCTGATGCCGAAAAGAACCGGGAAGAGAATTCGAGGAAACTCTCTCCTCCGAGCATAATTCCTAGAGAGATGAACAGATGGAGGATACGTGTAAAAAAAAAAAACGTAATGAAAGGGAAAAAGATGGCTTCCAAACGGGCTTGTTAAAGACTCTCCTGCCTTAGGGGGGATGACTCAAAGAAGCAGCAAAAAGCCGGTCACTACGAGCCACCACAGCCTTCAAGAAGCTAGAGAGATCGCTCAGACCGGCTGAAAAAGGTTCCATCTTCTACACTTCGGAAAGGGGAAGGCCTGTCGAGAGAGAGAAGTCAGTATTGCGTAAAGGGGCGCGAAAAAACACAACAGGAATGTTTGAAATCGAGGAAGAAAGGCCAGCCGTCCTACTCAACAAAGAAATCACGGCAACGCCTCGACCTCCTGCCGGGAGAAAAAGACGAAAATCGACGGCTGCAGCCGGAAAAGGCACGCTCGCAACTGAAGGAGGGCATCATTACTTGACAAAGAAGATCCGGTCCGCGAGGAAACAGACGAAAAGGGAAGACGGCAACAATCACCTGAAGAAACCAAGACTCGTCAAAGAAAACTCCCCTACAAAATCCAAAGAGAAGATGGCCGGAAAAGGAGGTAGAGCTGGCTCATCGCCAGCCGCCGGAGGTACAGACACAGATCGCCAGGAATGGCGGTCTTGCGGATAGACTCGGCAGATCGAAACGAGCAGAGGAAGCTTCAATCCGTCTACACAAAATCGTCGAAAACACTTCTCGCAAAGACAATCTCCAGTAAGGGAAAAAAAAAAAAAAAAAAAAAAAAAAAAAAAGAAAAAACAGGTGTGAAAAATCGCGAGCTGAAAAAGAAAGGGACCTCGAAACTCACCTAGAAGAGAAGGGGAGCTGGCCGTCCTGCGCTCGAGCGCGGGAAAGGCGAGATGCGATAGGTGAGGAGCGCCGCAAGAGGAAAAGGGATGCTCTCTGGATGACATTGACGAGCAAGGAAGGTCTAAGCAGCCAAAAAAGGCCGTGAAATGCCGTCAAAAGAATCGAGCTTCTTCAGAGACAAGCCCGCGCGAACCGAAGAAAAAAAAAGAACAGGATATGCATCATAAAAGAAAGGGGGCAGGAAGAAAGCGAGCAGGGAAGGGCGATGCGTCGCGGAAGCGAAGAGAAAAAGGGCCCGGCGACCGCGACGGAAAAGCGGATGTTCTACCGGAAGAGGAAGGGAGTGCTTTACCGAGGAAGGGCCTGGGAAATAGAAAAAGAACGCTGGAGGGCAGCAGCCGTCCTAAAAAAGAGGGATAAAGGTCGAGTGCGGCTTTGCCGAGGGAGGAAAAAGAATCAGGCATAAGGGGGAGCGGCTCAGAAGCTGAGTACCGGGAGCCGGAATAACTCTTTCAAAATCGCAAAGTACGAAAGAAAAGAAAACACTTCCAGACGCTGGAAGCAGGAAAAGTGAAGACGAGTCCGACTGCGAAAAAAAAAGATCGCGCACCTCGGTCCTTTGACGCTGGTAACGCTCGCAGAACGGAACCCAGAGGAGAAAAGAGACGTTGGATCCTTTTAAAAGAAACGGCAAATTGCGTGAGGGAACTCGCGAAAAAAAGACATCGAAGCCGAGCGGGGACCACGAACTGACCGACGAGAAAGAGCAACCGCCCTGGAATCTGAAAACGGCGAGAAAAACGGGAGGCCCTGCCCCCAAGATTCGCAAGGATCGAGAGACGCATCGACAAAAGACTCGAGTTGCCGCACACGGAGCGGGGGCGCGACTTGAAGGCGAACAAATACGGTACGTAGCTAAAAAAAATGCACACGTCTCAAATCAGCTAGAGGACGCAGAGCGCTAAAAAAAAGAAAGAGCGCTAGGTTGGGAAGAGGACGATGATCTCTAGTAGAAGAGGACCATGAGACTGCGGACTGGAGCCCGCGGGACAAGGAAGGCCTAGGGCGGCCGGCGGGAGGAAGGGCCGAGCCGCTTCTTCCATGAAAAAGGAAAAGGAACGCTGAGACTGATCACCTAATCGGTTGCCATCTCACTCTCGCGCATAGGAAGAAAAAAAAACGGGAAAAGTCGATTAGAGAGAAGAGAAAAGGAAAGAGAATGGAGGGATTGGGAGACAGCGACTGCTTCACCGCAGGACGACGGTCATGTATCACCCTAGAATATTGATCGAGGTTATCCTCTTTTACAACACGAAGCTGCTGGCAGAGAAAGGGAATCTCGACAAAAAAGGCGCGCCTCAGCAAGGAAACCGCCGGCGCTTGTGAAAACCTCAAGGCCATAGAAAGTTCTCCATTGTCGAGGCTCAGAGGGAAAAAAGAGCATCGACAGCGCAGCGCTCGGACATCGATCTGCGTTCGATGATGTGGGGAACGCCGGAGCCAAGCAAGACCGGCGCTTCCTTTGAGCGTGCCGCGAAGAATGAGTCGAACTTCCAGTCGCAACACAGCACGGGCGCACAGAGAAGTCCTCGTCCTCGAGCGGAGAAGATGCTTGGTAGCTGCAGGAAGAAAAAAGGGAGGGGGCCGACGGAGCCGAAAAGAGACTTCCACAGGCGGTTGCGGAACTGAGTTCGTGAAGAAGATTAGGATTGCCGTTGCCGGTTCGAGAAAAAAAGATCGCCTCTTTCAAACAGGCTCCACGTCTCGCTAGGAAACATTGAGAAGGGGCGAGACAAAGAGGCGCGTCTGCGAAAGAGGCGCAAAGCCCAAGCTCGCCAGAAAAGAAAAAAAAAGCCCTGGACTGCGCTTGACAAGAAATGATTCCTTGCGTGGAAGGGCGGGTGGTCTAGAAGCTGAATAGCACGTGGTGCGATCAAGGAGCAAAAAGCAGCTCGGAGCCAAGACCTGGGACCGAAAAAAGTGAAAAAAGAAGAGGATGCGCAGCTTTCCTATCCACGGAGGGGAAGCACATCGCAAGAAAAGCCGGAAAGCCAAGGTGACATGGAGCTCGAATTTCCCCATGCTCAAATCAGGCCAATCGGTCAAAAGGAGCCATATAAGCTTCCTTAAGGGATTCAGGAACGAGGAAAAAGGGGCGTTCTCGGGGAAAGGAGAGCCGCATCGATATTGCAAAATGGGAGCCTTGCGAGAATCAGGTGGAATGTCTATCATGCTCGGATGACCGCGAGGATTTTCTAAGGCCGCTGCGTCGAGAGGGGAAAACGTAGCTGCTGAAGAAAAGCTCGGAACGGATCGCGAAACGAAGCGCAAGAGGCCGAGGCTGCTAAGTGCGAGAAAGCAGGAATTTCAGAAAATCGCTTTCGAAAGGAGGGAAAGAAAAAGGACGAAGATCTCCCCTGACCTGGGGGAAAGGGAACTAGAAGCAGAGGGAAATCGCGCCAAATAAAACGCTTTGAGTTTCGACCGTGAGCGCAAAACAGAAGAGAAGAGCACCTGAAGGGGAAGAAGGTCGCTGTATCTCGGAGAAATTAGCGCAGCTGCATGGCTCCGAGGAAAGATAGGCAGGCGCCAAAAGTAGAAAGCCGGTAGATTTGCCGAGAAAAAGCCAGGCCAATGCTGCTGCACATAGGGCCGCGGGGCTGGCGAAATTCTCGCAAAAAGCTCGAGGCAGGAAAAGGCCTAAAATGCGGATGAACATGAGCTGGCTCGGGGAAGCGGGAAGGGGTTGGCGGATGGAGTAATAAGGAATCAGGTGCCTGTGTTTCAAGAAGACATGACTCAAATCGGAAGGGAACAATTTCTCGATACCCGCAGCACGAGAAAAGAGCCGGTACACGACAAAGAAGACGTCCAAAAGAAAGCAGTACCCAGGAAAGCCCATGTCGATTGAAAGGGACGGAGGAGAAGATCAGGGGTAAAAGGAGAGCGGTAAGCAGCTTGATGGAAAGGGATTTCGTAGAGAAGGGCGCGACGAGAAAAAAAAACGGAGAGGGAAAAAGAAGAAAAAAAGAAGTGTATCTCTGTAAAAAGAAAACTGGCTCCGACAGACAAGAAGGATATCAAGCTTCTCTACGCCCTGAACGGCGAAGATGGTAAATCGACTGTTATGGATGGCTTGCAGACGGTCAGGAAAATGGAAAACAAAAAAAAAAAAGAGTTGTGTCAGCCAGGAAAAGTGACCGGTGAAGCCGAGAGCGTGCTTCGTGTTGAAAGAAAGTGCTAGGGAACGAAGTCAGGCTAGACAAGGACAAACAAGCAATGAGAAAGGGGGACGCCATCAAAAAAGCTCCCCGACCCGTAGAAGAAAAGAACATCTCATAGGCTCGGAAGTAGATTCACTGAGAGGGAAGAATTTCGCCAGCCCGCCGGAAGGGACAGCAGATCGAAAGAAGCGAGCCGGGAAAAAAGCGCGCCGCCTGCCGTGCTGACAAGCCGTCTCAGCCATCGAGGGGAAAAAGAGCGCGAGGTGGAAGGGAGAGAAAAGGAAATCCCGTCTGTGGAACAGGTGAAAGAACCTCGAGAGCTGCGGGGAAGAAACTCACGCGAAGAGAGGCCGTCCTGATAGGAAAGGAAACAGTCAAGTGCGACTGCTAATAAGCGGGGCAAAGCGGGCAACTGGAGACATAGTCGACTAAGGTCTCATCAGCCTCAGGCGACGTGATCAAGCCAAAAAAAAGAGCTTTTGAGGAAGAAAAAACGCGACCGCATAGGCAAAAGAAAACCGCAGAAAACACCAGGAGATGCAAAGGAGGCCTCTCGAGTAGAGGAGGAGAGAAAGTGCTCGGCATATCAAAAGATACGAGTCCATCGACGAATCAGAGGAGGTAAAGAAAGGGAAGGTAATCTGCCGAAATGAAGAAGCTTGAAAGATCTCGGCGAAGGGCCTTTGGAAATAGAAGGAGTAAAGAAAGGCTCGAGTAAGGCCGCAGAAAAATTAGCTTCTCGGAGGAAGTCAGGGGCCTGAGGGAGAAAAACAGCAAAGAGCTTCACTCTCGACGGCAAAAAGAAGAAGAAAAGGGATGAGAGCCTGGAAAAAAAAAGGTCGGGAAACGCGCCTCGCGCTACAGCTCTTCTACATCTACTCCAAGGAAAAAAAACCCAGACGATGAAGGCCGGCACACTCCGCGAGTTCTCGCCTAAAAAGAGAGGCGAGCAAGCTCCGGAGCAAGTAGGCCATCTCGCCGAGGAGAGAGGGGGAGCAAGGGACGCCCGTCTCCACCACGGGTAGAAGACCTTTAAAGAGATATCAAGAGAGTAAGATGTTCTCCGCCCTCAGAAAAGCCCGAAAGGGGGGCCGACAGAAAAAAAAGATGCCCCACTCTGGGAAGAGAAAAAAGATCTGTCCCTGCCCCCAGAGCTCAAGGAAGTGACTAACCAGGCCATCTTAGAGAAGCATAGACTCGGGTCGCACATCGGAGAGAAAGAGGAGAAAAACATAAGACCAAACGACGAAAAAGTCGCTGCACCGGATGCAAAGAGATCCGGTCGTCAAAATCAAAGAAATACATAGAGCGGAGGAAGACGAGTTTTCTGCTCAGCTGTTTAGGGAAAAAAAAGAGAGAATGGAACGCCGGAAGGGGGAAAAAAAGGACACCCGCGCCGCTGTCGCCGGAAAGACCGAGCGCTTCGCTCGTAGAAAGTCGGGGGGGGCCGAAAATAGACCATCCACGGCGCTTCTGCGGGAAGACCATCGAGCAAATATCACCAAAGCGAAAGCACAGACTAAAAAAAAACAGTGAATCAGTCGTGAAGAGGAAAAAAAGACTCTCTCTCAACCACCCACGTAGAGGAAGACAGGGATTGTCTCGGAAGGAAAATCCTGCCGCAGCTCGCCTCGATCTCAAGAATGCAAAATCTCCACATATTCGGAAGAGCGCGTTGAAAAAAAGTCATCATCGGCGAGAAGGGGAAATACGTCGGTTCACACGGCAGAAGCGGCACTGCAAAATGCCTGCGAGGAAGCAAGCAAAGCGCACCCCCATAAGGCTCAGAGAGCGACTCTAGCTCCAATCGAAAATCGCCAGACAACTCGCCGCGAAGACGATACGGGCTTTCTAGGGTGATGACGAACGCGGATCGCGGCTGCCATCCGAGCTATTTGAGCGGAAATCGATAAAGGGGGAGGGCGCCTTCCATTCGAGCAGGTCCCTGCCGATTTCTGGCACAAAAAAAAGAAAAGAGAAGGTCTGCCGGGTCACGGGAAAAGGAAATCAAACGCGCAGATCCTTGCCGGTAGGAAGGAATAAAGAAACCGGCGCGAAAAAAAGAGAAGGCACGCTGTCAGGGAGGAAGAAACGGCGTCTTCGATTGAAGGAAGTAGGAGCCCACCAGAAAAATTTTTCCGATCGCCTCTTTCACATGGACAGAGAGGCCCTAGGGACCAGTTCTCGAGAGAGCGGCTAGATCGGCTAACAACACAGCTACTCAGAGCGTGGAAAGGGAAGCGCTAAACCAGGAAAAACCCTGACGAGCTTAAAAGATTAAGAGGAAAAGAAGACGTCCGCGGAGGGGGACGTGGGTTGCCAGGGGATTCTCCCGCTCCCGGCTTAGAGAGAAGCTTCGCAGGTGTTCAAGGGGAAATCTCTCCGGCTGAGCAGAGCCGTCCCTCGGCAATGCGAGGAGTGCCGTCCAGGCGAATCAGCTCAAGCAAAAAAAGTAGCGGGGAAAAACTCGAGACGATTTCAAGAAAAAATCGGTCAAGCCGAAAAGAGTCCGCTTCCCTGCAGGGGCACAAGGCGTATTCAGCGTTTAGGAACGGGGGACCGTAAAAAGAGAGATGAAGAAGAGAAGCCTCCTCAATACAAAAGATGTCGAGCTGAAGAGGAAAAACAGGGGATCATTGGGATGGAATGCGGTTTCTCGGGCGCAGCAGGATCGCAGAGAGTTGAAAAAAAAAAAAAGGAAAAAAAAGAACGATCGAAAAGGGGAACGGCGCCAGGAACAGAGGAAAGTGCACCTACGTAAGGCACAGAGAGAAAAAGGGGCAGAAGGCATCGATGGAGAAAAAAGGTCTAGAAAGCCTCGGAATCGGAGCAGGGATCTGAAGAGGGGAAGTTTCTATTCCTAGCGAGACGAACTCGCGATAGTATCATAACATGGTTAAAAGGGATTGGGAGGTACTCCTTCTGCCCAAAAGACTCGCCTCATCTAAGGAAAGCGAAGAAGCGGAGGACAGAAAACGCTCGCCTGTCTATTGTGGCAAAGAGGAGCGAAGAGGGGCTGCTAAAAGGAAAGGCTGGCGAAATTAGAGGGTCACTCAAGCCGCAGCATAGGGGAAAGGGGACGATTCACAGACTGCTTTGGTCTGGGAAAGATAATTACTATTTCGAAGGAAAAGAAGTTTGCTGGCTCGCATGCCTGAGGGATGAGCTCACCATTCTCGAAGAAACATCAGGCTCGCCGTCACGTACTGCTAAAAAAGAATTCAGCAAAAAAGAGAGCGAGTGAAACGGCTGCAGGAAAAAGACAGGGATTCCATCTTCTTACCGGGAAGATGAAAGGGATAGCCGGTGCGGGACTTGCTTTCCTTGAGGGGGAGTAACGGCGGAGACAGAGGAAACCAACAACGAGATAGGAGAGATTGTATCTCTTAAAAAAAAAGCACAAGACGACGCAAAGAAGGGACTCAATCTTACGCCTCGGAAAATCCCCCAAAGGAACTCTACATGGATGGGAGAGGGACCTGAGCGACTCACGCTCGAAGGAAAGGCTGTGTGAGCATGAAACGATCCGAAAGCGAGGGGAAGTCACTAAAAAGGCAAGCAAAAAAGTCGGCAACAAACAAGTCACGCTGCTTGAAAAAAATCAGTTAAAGCTCAAGAAAAACGTATCAATCATGGGCATCTAAACTGGGGGATGTCCTTCGCCAGCGGATCGAGAATAAAAAGATGTCAAAGAAAATGGCTGCTGGGGATCTCGACGCAAGCAGGCAATCGACGGAGAAAAACGGCAAGCACGATCAACGGAAAGAACTGCATCTGCTCTCGAGAGGAAGGGAATCCTCGCCAGTGGATACAGGTAAGGCCTACGGCTCGTCGAGTCTAAAGATGGGACAGACACGGCCTAAGAACCTTAAAGACGCTGGCCAGGAGGGAGACTCGACCCAGTCATGGAGAGAGGGGGAGATCGCTGATCCCAAAGGAGGACAGAGCGCGAACTCGCAGGGAAGGTATCTCCTGCAGTTTCTAAAAGAGCCTTTATGGAGAAGTTCACGGGGGGACGCAGACCCCCAAATCGGCTTTCTTCAGCCGCTAGAAAAAAAAAACGGGCAACCTGGAAAAAAAAAAAAGAAAGGAACAGAAAGCAAGACATCGAAACTAGCGAAGTGCTAGATCGATGCGGCGCTGCCAGCCGAAAGGCAAACGCGAGGGGACTAAAATAGGCTTTCATACCCGAAGGGAAGCAGGCATCTCTGGAGCAGTCAGAAAAAGAGAAGTGGCAGCAGCCGGCCGAAGTCGGGAAATAGAGAGCTTTGGGGGAAAGGAAAGGCTCAGAAAAAGAAGCAGAAAGAAAGAAGCGGAGCCGGATCGGAGCCCGAGGAGAAGAACAAGACCAGCGCGCAGAGGAGCGACATCTACTCCAATGAAAAAAAAGGACAGACGCTAGTGAAAATCTCGAGAGGCGCACACGCTTGGCAAAGGGAGGGCGTTGACCGTAGCAAGGAACCGTCGGCTGCTCTATCCAACAAAAAAACAACCCAAAAAACCCACAACCGTCGCCAAAGAAAAGGAAGAAGCAGCGACGACGTTCTCCTGGAGAAAGAGCGAAATGGGAAAAAAAAAAAACAACGGCGGCAGCGTGTCAAAAGGAAGAGGGAGGGGAGATGACGAACTGAAAAAGGTTTTGTAGCCACCGCTGTGGGGAAGAGGAAAAGGCTAAACTGTCCCTTCCCCCAAGAGCGGAGAAGTAAGGACGGCAAGCAAGAAAAAGGGGAAAGGGATCTTCCTAGAAGAAATGTGGCACGCGACTGATGAAAGACAGACTTTCCGACGAAAAAAAAAAAGACAGCTCAAAGGGAACGGGGGGGAAAGAGAACCTCTCAAACGCACATCATCTAAGCCCGAGGGAGAAATGTAGAGCGCCTGATTGAAGCGTGGGGGAGATCGAATATGGAAAGAGAAAGGGAGGAAAAACAGGGCGGACTGGCTTCGGTTTCACCTCGCAGAGAAGCGAAGCCGCGACAACTTCCCAGAAAAGCCGAGCCGAGGCGGGAAAAGGAACTGCTTGTTCGGGTCACCACGGAATAAAAAAGTCACCGAATCGGGGCAAGAAGAAAGAAGAGAAGGGCGTAGCTTCGCTTGAATCAGGGAGGAAAGAACGCATCGCTCTCAAAAATAGGCTGTCGTCAAAGCAACTGCCGCAGCTCGCTAGAAGGAATGTCAATAAAGAAGGTAGGTGGGAGACAGAGGGGGTATCCTCTTTGACCTCAGCAAAACTGGAAAAGAGGAGGTAGGCGCCAGGAAGCCTCTCGCGGCTAGACGACCTCCGGCGCGGGAAGGAGGAGGGCCGACATAAATTGGAAGGAAACAGTCGGTCCATCTTCGAGCTCTCGACAGCGCAAAGGGGGCCCCTACAGGGGAATCTGGAGGGGATTTGCTGGAGCTCAGACCGGATCGCGCCTTTCCATGGAGCTGAAAAGAATAATGTAAACGTTCTGGTCAGGAGGGGAACGTCAGTCGCTCAGTGAAAGAAAAGGGATGGACAAGAGGGAACAAGTCCTCGAGAAATCGTCAGCAGCGAAGTCGGAATGAACAAAGCCAATGTGGCAGGGAAAGGCGCCTTCTCAAGGAAAGAGGGGGCGGCACCTGCAGGCGGCGAGAAAAAGCCGTACGGTCGGCCGGTTCCGGGGGACGGAAGTTGCGCGAGGGAGAACATTTCACAGAGATGAAGACCACTTCTGGGGCGGGCGAAAAACGTGGCTGCGACGGTGAAAGGTTATCGACGGCCGCGGCGGGAAGGCGAAAACTCGTCAAAAAAAAGGGCGAGCTTCTAGAAAGAGGTGCGCCGCGCGCCAATGGGGAAAATCCCCTCCCGGGGATTAAAAGACAGAGTTCCTCTGGGAATGGTCGAAGAACTGAAGCGCAGGAACGTGGGAATACCTTATCTCCTCAGATCCGGCTCCAAAAGGAGGGACACCTCAGAAGAGAGAATGGCCGTCGACAGGGAAGCTCGATCGCTCTCATCTTCCTAAGAGCGAAAAAAACGGAAGCACGATCAAATAGAACTCGGCGGAGGCCGTCTGGGGAAGAGAAAAAAAGCGGGGTAATTCTCCTATATCGGAAAAATGCGCGAGGGAAAAGGCAGGGATAAAGCCTCTTCGAAGGAAGAAATCGAGGTCGACGGAGAATATTTTCCCGACACTTCGCTCGCCTCTCGAGAGAGAGCTAGGGGATTCCAAAAAAAGACTGCATCTCCTGGGCTTTGAGGGGGAGAGGACGCCAGAAAGGACTCGTAAGAAGTCCTTGCAGACGAAGAGGCTGTCCGTTGACGCACGCAGAAGAAATTAGTGAGGATCCTGTCCTCCAGCTAGTCGAGAGGAGGGAGGAGAAAGGCGTAACATGACCTGTGAACGCTCGAAGAGCAGACGGAAGACGAGAAATGATCTTCGCAGGACGTGACTCGCGCACCGAGGGGAGGACAAAGTGAAGAACCGGAGTGGAGGGGAAAAGCCTTCGCCAACCTGCCCAGGCAGGCGAAAAGATCCTCTGGCTAAGCGACAGAAAGAAGGCGAAGGCCCGGAGAGTCGAGCAACAAAGAGCTGGCCGATCTTCTTCTTAAAAAAAAGCGGGGATCTCGAAGAAAGCTTCTCCGCTAGCAGAAAGGACAGATCGATGGGGCTAGGTACGGGTCGGGGATAAGGAAAAAGGCCGAGGCGATGGAAGGGGAAAGAAAATGTGGAAGAAGGAAGCCTGCCTTCTTCTTGAATGATCTCGCGCAGCAAAAGAAAGAAAGTACTTCTGCCACAACTAAAGACACCCGAAGCGTGAGAAATCAGGACGCGCTTCAGCCAATGAGGGGGAGAGTGGAAAGGGAGCTTCAGGCGAGGCGAAAGAGGGGATTTCCTTGTGAAACGGTTAGGCGAGAGACGAATACAATCTCTCAAAAAAAGGGAGGAAGAGTAAAAGAAGGGCGGAAAAACGCCTCAAGAAAAAAAAAAAGGCTCTACCGTCTCGACAGCCAAGGGAGAAAGGAGACGAGGGCAGGGAGGGACCTCGACATGTATTGAAGACTGAGAGGACAGACACGAGAAAGTGTGCAGCAGGAGGAAAGGGAACCTAAGATCGTTCTGGAGGAAAGGTGAGCTCATTCAAACTAAGAAGAAGAACAAGCACCGAGAAAGGACTCCATCGCCCTCGTAGGAAAGGAGCACAGAACCAAAAAGCTAAGGAAAGCTCCTTAATTCTCGCGAAGAGAAGAGAATCCAAATAAGGAAAGTGGTGAAAGCAGAAAAAAATGTCTGCTCGACGCCGGAAAAAATCACCAAGGAGCCGCCTAGAGAAGGCCAGAAGAGCGCTCAGGGGGGAAGGGGATCCTCTCCAATCTCCATTATGAAAAG